>Ga0180432_10003418_pt1 | contig 22629 bp, 14 predicted proteins | sample SS_ome_10_FD_132414 | JGI IMG/M metagenome (GOLD analysis project Ga0180432, IMG submission 132414) | Hypersaline lake sediment archaeal communities from the Salton Sea, California, USA - SS_1_MS_2 metaG | ecosystem: Environmental > Aquatic > Non-marine Saline and Alkaline > Hypersaline >...
CGCCCAATCCGATGCCGCAAGCCTCTAATGCAAGCTGCAACGTCACGGTTCCATTCGCAACGGAGACGGCATAGTCCGTCCCGATGAATTCCGCATAGGCTTTATTGAAGTCCTTTTCTTTCGGCCCGTTGTAAGACCAAACGCCGCTTCGTAACACTTCAAGCAAGGCTTTTTCTTCATTTTCGTCCCACATAGGCCACTTCGGCCACGGATTCGTTTTGACATCCCTCACAGGTTTACCGCCGCGCATCGCTAACTGGCTCATTCTATCCTCACTTTCACCGATCTATATCCAACCAAAACCGTAGTTAATCATATAGCGCAACACAATAGCAAACTTAATCAGCAGTTGCAACCAAACGTCATTTTCTGTACCATCCTGCAACTTATGAGCACCCATGATTCATATTTTAAAAGGCTCCTAACCGATGATTGGATGATCCAGTCGTCCGTCGAGATCAATCATTCAGAGAACGAGATTTCCAAACCCAGCTTCGATACTCGCGGCTGGTATCCGACATCCGTGCCATCGACTGTATTAGCCACTCTGGTAGAGAACGGCGTCTATGAAGATCCCTATTTCGGCATAAATCTCAAAAAGATTCCCGAAGAACCGTTTAACAAACCGTGGTGGTATCGAACCGAATTTGAGTTGTCGCAGATAGACGTCGAAAAAAAAGTATTATTGGAATTCGACGGTATCAGCTACAGCGCGAACATATGGTTGAACCGCAATCGGATTGCAGCTTCAAGTCAGGTGAAAGGCGCCTTTCGCCGGTTTCAATTTAATATATCAAGATTCATTTGCAAAGGTAGAAACGTGCTCGCCCTGGAGGTATTCCCTCCAAAGCCGGGCGATTTTTCGACCGGCTTCGTCGATTGGAATCCCCCGTCGCCGGATCGCAATATGGGCCTGTTTCGTAACGTAAGGTTACGCTTCTGCAAGAATGTCTCCATAGAAGATCCCTTCGTGCAAACAAAATTGGATTTAGAAACACTCCAGGAAGCGACATTGACCATCAGTGCGGAACTTGCCAATCATACAGGCCGCGCTATATCCGGCGTCCTCGAAGGAAAGATCGAATCGATACAATTCGACAGAAGCATCCAGATCGAACCACAGAGCCGGGAAACCGTCGAATTCACGGATTTGATTCTTAAAAATCCGAAGCTCTGGTGGCCGCACCATTTGGGCGATCCGAATTTATACGACCTGCATTTGAAATTTACGACAGACGGAGAGGTCTGTGATGTCGCTCGTGTCAGATTCGGGATTCGCGAAGTAGAAGCTTATACGAATGAGGCCGGGCACAAAGGATTCAAAGTCAACGGCAAGGAGGTGCTCATCAAGGCCGGCGGGTGGACCGACGATTTGCTGCTCGCCGACACACCCGAAACCATTGACGCCCAGTTGCAATATGTACGTCATATGAATCTGAATAGTATTCGCCTGGAGGGCATCTGGGGAAAGGACCACACCTTATATGATTTGTGTGACCGGTATGGTATTCTGATGATGGTCGGCTGGAGCTGTCATTGGGAACACGAACAATACCTCGGAAAACCGGTTGACAGCCGGTATGGCGGCATATTCACAGAGGAAGATATTGAGCTCATCAGCCGATCCTGGCAAGACCAGGTTCTTTGGCTGAGAAACCACCCCAGTATCTATGTCTGGACCGTCGCCAGCGATAAGGTACCGAAGCCGAAGCTGGAACGAAAATATATCGACATCTTTCAAAAGTATGATCCGACCCGGCCCTACCTGAACTCGACCGGCGGCGTCGGAAGCGAACAGCAAATCATCGGAGAGGACACGGTTGTCAGTGGGATCAGCGGCAGCTCCGGCGTCAAGATGCTCGGACCCTATGCCTACACGCCGCCGACTTACTGGTACACCGACACACATCGCGGCGGCGCCTACGGCTTCAATACGGAAACATCGCCCGGGGCCGCGGTGCCGGTCCTGCAGAGCATCAGGAAAATGATTCCGGCAGAGCATCTCTGGCCCATCGATGAATTCTGGGACTTTCATTGCGGACTCAACGAGTTCAACAATCTGGACCGCTATCAGGAAGCCATCCATCGACGTTATGGCGAAGCGCGCAGCGTCGAGGCATTCGCCATGAAAGCCCAGGTCCTGAATTATGAACTCATCCGCCCGATGTTCGAGGCGTTCCGGGCGAACCGGGGCATCGCGACGGGAATCGTGCAATGGATGCTCAACGCCGCCTGGCCCAAAATGTACTGGCAACTCTACGATAAGTACCTCCATCCGACCGGCGGCTTCTACGCCGCACGAAAAGCCTGTGAGCCGCTACACTTACTCTATCACTACGGTAACCACAACATCTATATCGTCAACGACCTACTAACGCCCGTGACCAATCTCAAAGCAACCATCCGGATTCTGGATGTCCATTCAAAGGAAATCCTCAACAAGACATTGACTCTCCATGCCAAATCTGAATCCTCCAAGAAAATCTTTGATATCCCCAAACTCGACGGTTTAACGACGACGTACCTTCTCGATCTACGATTGCACGATGAGAGCGATGTCGAAATCAGCAACAATTTCTATTGGTTGTCCACAAAGCCGGATGTTTTGGACTACGAAACCAAAGTTGAGCCCTGGCCCTACTATACGCCCAGCAAAGCATTCGCGGACTTCACCGCCCTGAATGCATTGCCCGCCACTAAAGTCAACATTGAGCCTCAATATCACACTACGGGTGAAAAGAAGATCATAGCTGCCAAAGTAACCAATGTGAGCGACTGCATAGCATTCTTTATCGAACTCAAGATTATAAACAAGAAAACCAGTGAGCCAATCCTGCCCGTCTTCTGGCAAGATAATGACATCAGTCTGCTCCCGCATGAGAGAAGAAATATCGAAGCTATGCTGCCATTCACAGATGAAGAAACAGCCTTGACCATCGAGGGATGGAATCTAAGGATTTGATTTAAACACAAACCGCAAACTTCTTATTTTTGAGTCACTTCTTTGAATGTATCATAGACTTTCGGATCGTCGCGGTATCCATTAAACTCAAACGGTTCGTATTGATTGAGCTTGCTGTGCATGAAACCCCACGAGCAGCCGTTATTGACAGAAGCTTTTAACGCCAGCGCGGCTTCATTGCCGATCTTGTCATCCTCATTGCAGACAATCGGCTTGTTGTATTTCTTCAAAGCATTGATCCGGTTGGGGATGTCTTCAACCTTCGTCCCATTGAAGTGGATCAAAATAAAATCCGCCTCCTTTGCGATCAGATCGTCCATCCTGCCGTGGCCCAATCCGCTGGTGGAAACGAGTAAATCCGGGGCCGTTTCCTTCGCAAGGCGGATCAACTCGACCTCCCCTTCCGCCGTTTTAATCACGCCGTGATCGAAGCCGCGGTGGTTGTACTCGTTGGCAATCTCGACGACCACATTCGTCAAGCCATTTTCCCTAATCCAATGGACCGCATTGACAACGCCGTGTTTCACGGCCTCTTCGTCACGCAAGATTTGATCCTGTCGTTGGTAAAAAAGCCCCAAGATGACAATCATGCCATGCTTATCGCACACGTCGATCACGCGCTTGATCCGATTCATATAATTCGGCCGTAATGTGCCGTTCGGTCTGAAAGCGGAATTAACCGCTCCCTCATAACCTGGAAATCCGCCTTGGAGATTGAGTGTGAACGCGCGCACCCCATAGCTGTTATATTCCGGTATCTTCGGGATGAAGCAATCGGTATTTTCATCTGAATTGAAGTCCGTCCGATTCCTATCCTCAAACGTGCCGTTCACCATCCGGACGTTCATGAGCAATCCTTCGGCGAGCGTGCCGGGATAGGTGATCCGGCCATTGATTTGCCATTGCGTTTTATTGATGGATACGGTCGTCGCCCCGGCGGCGATAGAAACGGCATACAGAAATAATGATAAGATGAATATCTTTTTCATAATGAGAGTGTACGACAATAAGCTTCATACAGCAAGAACGGAAGATAAGACCGAATTATTTCGACTTGTTCGTGAAATGTGTTAAAATATGAGCAAGCCCATGAAGGGCGATGGGAGATCATAGAAAATGACTGAGTACAGATTCACACCAAAGGCTGAAGCCGATACGACGCGGAGGCAGTTTCTCAAGAAAGTAGGATGCGGTGTCGTCGCAGGCGGAATGATGGATCCGTTGCTGGAAGATGCACGTTCCGAAACCACAGGTCGAAAAGTGAAGTGCCGCATACTGGGCAAAACCGGCCTAAAGGTTTCTGAAATCGGAATTGGCGGCCATAGTTGGGCCTACAAGCAGGTTCCCGACGGCAAAGGAGGCTTTCGAAGGCCGACGATCGAAGAAGCCATGCAAATGATCGGCGACGCGATGGACAAGGGAGTGAACTTCCTCGATTCCTGTACACCACTCGTCGAATCCAGCACCCCCGGCGAGGCGCTTAAACGACTCGGCGCTCGGGACAAAGTCCTCGTTTCAATTCGCGTCTCCCACAAGATGAAAGGCATCAAAGCCGACAAACAGGAAGTATACAAATGGACGGAGGATCGCTTGAGACTATGGCAAACCGACTACGTCGATTTTTGCCTGCTTTGCAACACGGAGAACGACACCCCACAGTCCGGCTACTGGGACATGTCTTATTCCATCGAAGCGCTCGAGAAGCTCAAACAACAGGGCAAAATTCGGTTCACCGGTTTCGGCTGTCACTTCACGCCGGAGTTGTTCCTGGAGGCGTTCGATAAGTTCGGCGATTATTTCGATACCTGCTCGATCCCCTACAACATCCGTCATCGCGCCGCAGAGATGGTGCTACCAGCCGCTAAGGAAAAGAACATGGGTATCATCACCATCAAGCCCTTCGCACGGGGCGAGCTGCTTAAGGATCGCGATCTCAAAGGCGACGACGCCGGCCTGCCCCGTGACATGATCGCCTTCGTACTGGAAAATAAGCTCGTCGATATTTGCACATGCGGCGTTCATACCCTGGCGCAAACCAAAGAGAACCTCAGCGCCTCATGGACGAAACTAACCCCCAAAGCACGAGAGCGACTCAAAGACGTCGCCGGCACGTGCATCGCAGACCGGGAATACGCCTGGCTCGAACAAGATTGGCGCTATGCATAGATTCATACATGAAGCCATCAAAGACTAAATGCTATCTATCTATTTGTGAGGAACTACGTGAAAAAACCGATGTGTCATGTGTACTGCGGATGGGCTTTTCGTTGGTGTCGATAGCCGAATTAGGGTATAATCAATAGATGAGAATCGAATGGAACCCCAAGAAGGCCAAGTCAATCTTGTGGAAACGCGAAATTTCGTTCGGAAAATAAAGGCGAAGCAAACGGATAAATAGCGATGGCAAGGATATCATGAATTCTCGGAGGTTATGAATGCTTCGTTTTGAATGGGACCCAAACAAGGCCAAACAGAATCTCGAAATACATAATATCTCCTTTGACGAAGCGAGCACCGCCTTTCGAGATACCTTGTCATTGGCTATTTACGATCCACTGCATTCCGAGAAAGAAGAGAGATTCGTCTTGATTGGGAATTCTCATAAAAACCGACTTCTGGTAGTTGTACACACAGAAAGAGGCGACAACATCAGGCTGATCAGTTCAAGAAAGGCCTCCAAAAAAGAGAGAGCACAATATGAAGAGAATGCAAAAAGATCCAGACATGCTTGAAGAATATGATTTCAGCAAAGGCGTTCAGGGTAAATATGCAAAACGGTATGCTGAAGGAACAAACGTTGTAGTTATTGATCCAGACGTTGCAGAGGTTTTCCCCGACCACGATTCAGTGAATCAAGCATTGAGATCACTGGCCGAAATCATTAAGAGGCAAAAGAAACTTGCATGACTGAAACATACAAACTGGGACAACCAGAAAACAGGCATCCCATCAATGCTCGGGGGTTAACCGAAGTAGCAAAGATATATCCTACAATTGTATTTTGAATAAATAGCTCTATATCGGTATCTGAACCTAACGGCGCTTTAATCCGCCAGGGCCAAGCCGAGTTCCTTAAACTGGGCGGCGGCGTTGAGGAAGTGGGCGGTGATCCAGAAGACGGTCCAGTCCTCGACGTAATTGCCGCGCACGGTGGGAGGGCCTTCCGTTTCGATGCGGCGGATAAATCGGCGGTCCTGTGCGTAGTTCGTATGCATCGGCTGCTCGCCCTGGCTGCCGTACGGATCGATAAGCTGGCCGCAACTGCGGTACATCAGAATCGCGAGCTTCTTTAATTTGTCGTTGTTCAGGTATTGGCCCAATCGGTAAATATCCGGCGTGATAAGGACACCGAACACATCGATGTGCTGGTTCTGGACGGAAACGGCCGTCCAGCCCCGCGTCTTGAAAGCGTGGTCGCGAAGCCGGCCTGGAGGCATATCAATATCCCAAACGACGACATAGGTTAACACAACGTCACAAGCGTGCTCGGCCCACGTGAGATATCTGCCGTCTTTCGTCAACTCGTACAGCGCCACAAATCCCTGCAAGGCGGCAAAGGCCCCTTCCTTGTCCTCGCAACTGGCGTCCAGTGTGCCTCCCCAGTAAGGCTCGGCCATACTCACGTGCCTCGATGCATACACGTCGCCCGCCTTTTCCGCAGCTCGCCGGTACAAGTCGGTCCCAAAGAGTTGATAAGCGCTACACAGGGGTGCTATGAAAAACGCCTGATTGGTGGACAAGGGTTTCCAATCGTCCGAAAGAATCTTCTTCGCGTGAAAGTCACAGGCCCGGCGTAAGAAATGCTCCCAGCGAGAAACATCCAATCTCCTCGCCCTGCCGACGCGAATCGCATTGGCAAAATTCAGCATAGCCTGGCCCTGCGAGAGTAATTCAGGGCGATTCCTTTTGAGCCATTCTTTCTTCTTATAGTCGTACCACGTATAAAAGCCCTGATCGTAAAATTCCGCTGTGGAAAGAAAATCGAGAGACTTCGTCGCCATCTCCATCGCCCGTGAATCACCAAGATCGTCGGCCAGGATTTGTAAGGCATATCCCGGCGCCGCCGTCTGGCCGCACCAGCCGAAAACGAATACGTCGCGATTCGGATATTTCCTGAAACCGGCAATGTCCCCTTCTTCGTGGTAGCGGGATTGAGCAAGGCGATACTTGGCCTGAATGATTTCGTTGATGGTCGGCATCCCCTCAACGGAACACGGAGCAAATATCTTCACTGAGGTCCGCGTCGGATGCTGAAATCCCGAACCTTTGCGAGCCACCGGATACGCTTGCAGATAGAATGTCTTTTCAATCATCGCCCCCGGCGGCACGTTGATGTACGCGTTGTCATACGGAATAAAACCTCGCTGCGTGCCTTTAATGACACTCCGTTTGCCGTTGGAGGCGCATGGGCCGGACAGAAGAACCATTTCGGTCCCACGCTCTTTCGCAACGAGCCCCATAGACCACCATTGATCCTCGAGGTTGCCGTACGGGACCGGTGAGGGCAAAGAATGCAACGCCGCTCCGAGCAGAGTATCCTCCACAGCCCATTCCAGGCTGGCGTAAGGCATGGGGAAACGATGCTCTTCGTAGATCGCTTCCTCACCCGGCTTGCCTGAGTAAACCGGCACCCTGCCACTCTTTGCGCCGGAAGGATTACCGTAGTATAAGATGCCGGGAAGCAAAACCCTCGAACCTCGACCGGGACACTGGAAACGAACCGAGAGCGTCACCCGCTTGGCGGTCTCCGTCCCTTCCCACATGAATCTGCGGACGCCTTTGATGACGCTGCCTTCTGGTCGATACGAATCCCAAATCCGCCACGTGCCCAACCGGGTCTCAATTTGGCCCCGCAAAATCGTCCAGTCGCCCGCACGTTCCATTTCCGTCGGCCCGGCGTGCACCCAATCCGCCGGCCAGCCGCCCTTCCAGTCCGTCGCAATCGACCAGAGCCCTTCGGCGGGCGAGGTTAGAATATCTTTGCCATCCAGCGTAACAGCGACCCGATAGCATCGGCCATCGTGCTTTGCACGAAGCTCAAGCGATTGCCCGCCGACGGATACCGTTAGGAAGACAATGATGACCAAACACATCGGTGAGCGACGCTTCATTTTGTATCTCCCTTTTATGAACATCACCTGATCTTGTAGCTAATCGACATGCCGTCCTTCTTTTCCATCGACGCCCGGATAATCACCGTGTCGTAGTCGGGATTGTTCTGTATGTAATCCAGGAAATCCGGCATCGCCCTGGCCGAACGAATCACGTTGTCGCCGACAATGACCGAACCGGGCACCAGCTTCGGCTCGATGATCTTCAAGTATTTCAAATAGTCGCTTTTCAAAGCATCAATGAAGACAAAATCAAACTGGCCCTTGAGGGTCGGCAATGTTTTGAGGGCATCTCCCTCGATGCAGGTCACCGTATTCTCCAGACCGACGGTCTTTAGATTCTCCCGGCATTCCCTGGCTCGCGCCGGATCGATTTCGAGTGTGTACAGATGTCCGCCGGTCCGCTCAAAGCCGATCCCCATATTGATCGCGCCGAAACCATTGAACGATCCGACTTCGATGCCGCGTTTGGCCTCCGAGCTTTCCACCAAGATGCGCAGCATCATCGCATCGCCGACGGTCGTGTTCAGCCCGGTGCGCCGGAAGTTCTTGACGAATTGCTCGCGAAACTCCCTTTTACTTTGATTGCTCTGCATACCCAGGGCCGTCGCGAGCAGAATGCTGACGCTTACCAATGCTACACACATAATCATGACGGATCGTCTGTGTCGTGTCATAATGACCTCCTTAATGATACAGTAAATATTGTCGTTGTTGAATCATCCACCCCAGTCGAGTGTTCTCATGAGGCACCATTTTTTACGGAAATACTATAACCGGCAATCCTCTCAAATGCCAACACTATCCTGCGATTCCGGCCGTTCGGGTAGGCGTTCTGAGGCAATAACGATATTCCGGCTCAAACTGGAATAATTTGCTTAATCCATGAGCAAAAATCGCCGTTATTTACTTGACGAGAAGGCCAAATATCTGTATAAGTACAATATGATTGATATGTGAAAATCCGGCTTTGGATTTGGGATTTTCGCCGTTCAATCCACAATTCCGGAGGTCAATGAAGAAAGGAGGTGAAAGTACAATAAGAATCATCCTGAACAAGGGATGACCCACCACCTGTGAAGGCATGGAAAATTATGAATCATTCTATTTGAAGGAGGCGCATTATGTGTAAAAAACTGACTTATTGTATTTCTTTTGTTCTGCTGCTGGGCCTGGTTCTAACGGGTCTCGCTCATGCTCAGGATCCCGATATGCTCGGCTGGTGGAAGCTGGACGAAGGCTCCGGGGATACCGCAATGGACTCGTCCGGCAAAGGCAATCATGGCACCATCAATAATCCAGACGGTGGCGGACTCGGCCCCGGCGGTTCGGTTTGGTTTCTCGATCCCGATCACGGTATAGTCGCAAGCATGAATGGAAACGACAGCAGCGGCTCGTACATTACAACCGATCTGATCATCCCGTTTTTGGGCTTAACCGATGATTTCAGCTGGGCCTTCTGGGCCAAGCAGGTGGGAGACGGCACGGGCATTAATCAGGTGATCCTCGGCAATCGTTACGGCGGTACGGGATCCCCGCTTCAGTTCTGCAAGTTTACACCGACGAGATTCGAGTTCTACAATGATGACGGGAACTATGAGCAAGGTATTAACTACGATCCCGTGCCAAGTGATGTATGGGCGCACCACGCCATCGTCAAAGATGGAGCGGACCTGACCTACTATCGCAATGGTGAGGTAGCGGGTACCAACACGCACACGAAGACCATGGATCCGAATCCCTTCTATATGGGCGGTGATGCACAGCCCGCAGAAGTTTGGGAAGGTTATCTGAGCGATGTGCGGCTCTACACCAAGGCATTATCTTCTGGCGAACTTCTGGGTGCTATACAAGGATCGGGTGAGCCGTGGCCCTATGCATCCGGACCTTCTCCGGCGGACGGCGCCATACACGCGGATACATGGGTGAATATGGCTTGGACACCGGGGGCAAAAGCCGTCTCGCACGATGTGTACCTTGGCGACAATCGAGACGATGTAGAAAACGGTACCGGCGATACATTCCGCGGCAATCAGGTAACGACATTCTACGTAGCCGGATTTCCCGGATTTCCATATCCGGACGGTCTGGTTCCGGGCACGACGTACTATTGGCGCATCGACGAGGTCAATGAAGCCGATCCCAACAGTCCGTGGAAAGGCGAGGTCTGGAGTTTCATGATTCCTCCCAAGACCGCGTACAATCCCGATCCGGCCGACGGGGCCGAGTTTGTGGGGCCGGAGAACGTCAACCTGACCTGGACGGCGGGCTTCGGAGCCATCTTGCACACGGTCTATCTCGGCGAGAATTACGACGATGTCGATAACGCAACAGTTGGAACCCCACAGGGAACCACCTCGTATAATGCCGGAACGCTCGATCCGGAGAAGGTGTATTACTGGCGGGTCGATGAGTTCGATGCCGCCAATACGTACAAGGGCGATGTCTGGTGCTTCACGACGCCGGGCGCGGTCGGAAACGCACAGCCCGCCAACGGCGCCGAGGACGTGGGAATGAATGCGGTTCTGAGCTGGACAGCATCGGATTCCGCCGCCTCGCATCAGCTTTACTTCGGCACGGACAAAGCGGCCGTACGCAGCGCCGGCGCCGGCTCAGCGGAGGACAAAGGCTCCATCGCGCTGGGCGCGGAAAGCTATGATCTGGGTCTGCTTGAGGCGAATACCGCGTACTATTGGCGCGTGGATGAAGTGGATGCGCAAGGCAATACGGTTGCAGGGCCTGTCTGGATGTTCACAACGGGCAGCTACCTTCTCGTGGACGACTTCGAGAGCTATACGGATGACGATGCGGCCGGCGAGGCCATCTGGCAAACGTGGATCGACGGTTTCGGCGTCGCCGGCAACGGCGCGCAGGTCGGCTACCTGGTTCCGCCGTATGCCGAGCAGACGATCATCCACAGCGGCGGGCAGTCTATGCCGCTGCTATACGCGAACGAAGCCGGCGTCACGAACTCGGAAGCGTCGAAGACCCTGGCAGCCCCGCGCGACTGGACCCAGGCCGGCGTCACCGCTTTGAGCGTCTGGTTCGTGGGAGGTGCGGCGAATGCCGCCGATCCGATGTATGTCGCCATAGCGAACAGTTCCGGCGCCCCGGCGGTCGTCGCCAATGACGATCCCGCTGCGGCCCAGGTGAACAACTGGACGGAATGGATTGTCCCGCTTCAGGCCTTCGGCGATCAGGGCATCAACCTGGGCAACGTGGACAAGATCATGATCGGCCTGGGCAGCAATGGCGGCGCCGCCGTCGGCGGTTCAGGCACAATGTACATTGACGACATCCGGTTGAGCCAGTAATGCGATGCTGCCATGGGCAGCTTTTGTGAAACAGCAACAAGATATGTATCAAGGGCCTATGACGAGCCATTCGTCATAGGCCCTGTTGTATTGGCACGCGTGGTTTCGGGACAGACGCTATTTAAGTACACCCGCCTATATGCCGATACATGATCTGAAGTTTTCCATTGACAAAATGTCTTTTTGCTCGATATGATGGAATGATTGAACGGAGCATATTTATGTTCTTTCAACAAGCAAACGTTACCAATTGTCTTTTTTGAAGGAGGACGATCATGTCTCGAATAATGACTGGGCTTGTTGCCATGTTGTTGGCCCTTGGTCTCTGCACAGGTACCTCTCAGGCGGAATTGATCGGCTATTGGCCATTCGACGAAGGCCAGGGAACCGAAGCCGCCGACATCACAGGTAATGGGAATGATGGAATATTTAGTGGTGCCGTGGAGTGGGTGCCGGGCTACAAGGACTCGGCCGTGCGTCTCGACACGGCCGGTGAGCGAGTCGTGATCAGCGCCCTCGATCCCACTGCAGAAAACAATGCCATGACGCTGGCCATCTGGATCAACTGGGAGGGTGAGGATCATGGTAGTATCACCCATCAGGGCATCTTCGGTAAGCGCCGTGGCTGGGATCCCAGGACGAATGTCAAGTGGTTCTGGGAGGCCCAGCCAGATGGCGATCTGCAGTTTCGAAACGGAGATACGGCTGTGACTGCTTCAGGGGTCCTCGATGCCTATGTGAATGAGTGGGTTCACGTAGCGATGACCTGGGACAACGGTGCTGTGGTGCAGTATATCAATGCCGAGCAAGTGAGCACTGGGAATATTACTTTTAGAGATACTGCTGATGCCACCGTCATGACGATCGGTTGCGTGGATTCTCAAAGCAGTGAAACCTTTGTCGGCAGCCTGGATGAGGCGCGGATCTACAGCCATATCCTGACCCAGCCTGAGATTGAAACGATTATGATAGGTGAATTTCCAACTGCCTATAGTCCCGCCCCAGCTGATGGTGCCTTTCATGAGGATACCTGGGTAACCCTTTCCTGGAAGCCGGGAACTCTTGCCGTTTCGCACGATGTCTATCTGGGTGAGAATTTCGACGATGTGAATGAGGGCGCCGGCGATACGTTCCGCGGCAACCAGATGACGGCATTTTATGTGGCCGGCTTTCCCGGATTTGCCTATCCTGACGGTCTCGTTCCGGGCACAACCTACTACTGGCGAATCGACGAGGTCAATGACACGCATCCGGACAGTCCCTGGAAAGGGGAGGTCTGGCGCTTCATCGTCCCCTCCCGGATCGCTTTCAATCCGGACCCGGCCGACGGCGCCAAGTTCATCGCTACGGACGCAACGCTAAGCTGGATGCCCGGTCTCAGAGCGAAATTGCACCACGTGTATTTCGGCACGGATCCGGACGAAGTGGCGAATGCCGCCGGGGCGTTACCCCAGGCCGTCACGAGCTACGATCCGGGACCGCTGGAACCGGATACGACCTATTACTGGCGCGTCGATGAATTTGACGGCGCGACGGTGCAGACGGGGGACATCTGGAGTTTCACAACCTTACCTGAGATTCCCGTCACCGACCCAAGCCTTGTCGGCTGGTGGAAGTTCGATGAAGGTAACGGTCACATCGCCGTGGACTGGTCCGGACAAAACAATCATGGCGCGCTCCAGGGCGATCCGCAATGGGCGCCCGGACAGGTCGGCGGCGCACTGGAATTCGACGGGACTGGCGACTTTGTGGATTGCGGCGCGAATGACGTCTTCAATATCGACACCAACATAACCGTGATGGGCTGGATGAAGGTTCACCAGTTCAACAAGAACTGGCAGGCGATCGTCACCCAGGGTGATAATTCCTGGAGGCTTCACAGGTCGAATAACACAGACAACATCGCCTGGGGGACATCGGGCCTCGATCCGACGGATATCACCGGGACGATAAACGTCAATGACGGCGAATGGCATCATGCGGCCGGTGTGTATGACGGCACGCAAAAAATCCTTTACGTGGACGGCAACGTCGACGCCTCGGCGAACGCAACGGGCAGTATCGACGGCAGTACCTATCGCGTCCAAATCGGCGAAAATGCGCAAGCCACCGGACGCAATTGGGCCGGCCTGATCGACGACGTGCGGATCTACAACAAAGCCCTATCGGTGAACGAAATCAAAGAAACCATGAGGGGCGAGCTTGATCTGGCCTGGGATCCGAGTCCGGGGAACGGCTCGATTCCGTACATCGCCGATGCCACCCCGCTGACCTGGTCACCCGGAGATTTCGCGGCCGAGCATGATGTCTATTTCGGCACCGATCGAGCCGCAGTGGACGGCGCCGACACATCGGATACGACGGGCATCTATCGAGGCCGTCAGGGCGGGACCAGTTACACACCGCCCGAAGGCGTCGAATGGGGCGGCGGACCGTACTACTGGCGAATCGACGAGATCAATGCCGACGCAACGATCAGCAAAGGCTCAATCTGGACCTTCACGGTCCTGGATTACCTCCTCGTGGAAAACTTTGAAAGCTATACCGACGACGATGTCGCGGGGCTGGCGATCTGGCAGCACTGGATCGACGGCTTCGGACTTGCCGACAATGGTTCACAAGTCGGCTACCTGCTGCCTCCATACGCCGAGTTGACAACGGTGCACGGCGGCCGCCAGTCGATGCCGCTGTTGTATAATAACATCGACGGCGCGACAAATTCGCAAGCCTCACTCACCTTAACCGCTCCGCGAGACTGGACGGAGCAAGGCGTCGGGGCATTGTCCCTGTGGTTCCACGGCCTGCCCGGCTCCGTCGGCAGCTTCACTGAAGGCCCCGCCGGAACCTATACGATGACCGGCTCGGGCATCGATATCTGGGATATGGCCGACCAGTTCCATTTTGCGTATAAGATGCTCAACGGCGCCGGCTCGATCACCGCGAGGATCGAGAGCGTCGATAATACGAACAACTGGGCCAAGGCCTGTGTGATGATTCGCGAGACGCTCGATCCGGGCTCGAAGCACGCGATCGCGTGTATCACGCCTGGGAACGGCGTGGCCTCCCAGGGGCGCGAGATCGCGGACGCCGGCAGCTTCGGCGACAACCAAACCGGAATTACCGCACCGCATTGGGTGAAACTGGAGCGCGACAACGGGGGCAACTTCACCGTGACCCACTCGGCCAACGGCACCGCCTGGCAGCCGGTCGCGGGCGCAACACCGCATAACATCACGATGGCCTCGAACGTTTACATCGGCTTGGCGCTGACCAGTCATGATGCGGGCCTAACGTGTCAGGCCGTCTTCTCGAACGTCACGACGACCGGAAGCGTGAGCGGTCAATGGGCACACCAGGACATTGGCATTACCAGCAATTCAGCCGAACCGCTTTACGTGGCAATCTCCAATGCTTCCGGCGCCCCCGCGGTAGTGGCCAACGACGATCCGGCGGCCGCCACGATTGACGCATGGACCCAGTGGCGTATCCCGTTGCAGGCTTTTGCCGACCAGGGCGTTAACCTTGGAAACGTGGACAAACTCGCCATCGGTTTGGGCAGTCAATCCGGCATCGTATCGGATGGCGGCTCGGGCACGGTGTACATCGATGACATCCGGCTGTACCAACCGTAAAGTGATCTAAAGTGTTCTAAAGTGACTAAAGTGAACTAAAGTGCAATACGCAACCTTAACTTCGGTCACTCTTAACTTTAGGCACTTATGTGTGATAGTCAGCGTTGATCCGTACGTAGCCGGCGCTTAGATCGCACCCGTAGCAAAAATCGCTCGCCTTGCCGACGCCCAGGTCCACTGTAATTGTATGCTCGGCCTTGGAAACGACCTCGCTCGCTTTCTTCCGGTTGAATTTCGCCGGCGCGCCGTTCTTGAAAACGGTGACCTCGTCCAGCTTGCAGGAGAGCTTATCCGGATTGAGCTTCACGCCCACCGAGCCGACCGCACAGATGATCCGGCCCCAATTGGGATCGCCGCCGTGAACCGCACACTTTAGAAGCGGGTAATCCGCCACCGCCCTGCTGGCCTTAGCCGCATCGGATTTCGTCGCCGCACCATTAACGACGACCTTGAACATCCGCGTGGCGCCTTCGGCATCCAGCGCCATCTGCTGTGCCAGGTCCTCGCACAATTCGCCTAACACGTTCGCGAATTTCCGATATCGCGGACATTTGCTCACGATCGGCCGATTCTCCGCAAGTCCCGAGGCGAGAATCATCGCCGTGTCGTTCGTGCTCTGATGGCCGTCCACGGTGAGCCGGTTGAGCGAGCCATCCATCGCACCCTTTAAGGCGCTCGCCAGTAAGGGCTTGCTAATCGCCGCATCGGTCGTCAAAAAGCAGAGCGTCGTCGCCATATTCGGCGCGATCATCCCGGCCCCCTTCACCGTCCCGGCGATGGTCACTTCCGAGCCGGAAATCTTTAGCCGGCGCACGGCCTGCTTGGGTTTCGTATCAGTCGTCATGATCGCCCTGGCGAAATCCAGACCCGCTTTGGCCGAGTCCGAAAGCTTCGCCGCCGCCTGGGATATCCCGGCGACAATCTTACTCATGGGCAATTGCTCGCCAATAATGCCCGTAGAAGCCACCAGCACGTTCCGAGACTCACCGCCAGCGACAAGAGAGGCCGCTTTCGTACACATCCTGATCGCGTTATTCAATCCGAGCTTGCCGGTACAGGCGTTGGCGTTGCCGGAGTTGACCACGGCCGCCGAGACCGTCGGGCTTTTGACGTGCTCCCTGCACACCGTCACGGCCGCTGAGACGACCTTATTGGTAGTAAAAACCGCCGCCGCCTTCGCCCCCGTCGGGCAGACCAGCAATCCCAGATCGTACCGCCCGGACGCCTTGACCCCGCAATACAGTCCCGCCGCAAGGAAACCTTTCGGCGACGTAATCGTGTTGTTTTTCGTCGTTTTAGCCATAAGGCGACACATTACCAGAACGGCCAAACGCTTTCAACACAATTACCCCGCCCCGACTCAGCGATCTCACCCTTTTGGCGTAGATTGGCTTTGTTTTACAAAATCGGCTCCTCCCAAAAGAAGTCTTTGTTTAGGATTTAGAACTTAGGATTTCGTGCTTCCGGCCAGCGGCCGGCAATTGGCTTTGTTTTTTCAATTGAGTCCTCTTAAACGTTAAATTTTTAGAGCAAAATGGGTCAAACAATATGCGAAACTCGAATTATTGACATGGTTTTTGATGGTTTATGTGCATTTTTGTGAATTTTTGTAAAAATTTGTGAATTTTTGAGTACGTTGTGAACGTTTTTTGACGCTGGTTTCATGTACCGCCGAGATCCCAGTGGCCGCAAAGATTGGCTTTGTTTTTTCAATTGTATGATAGCCACAGAGGACTCAGAGAACACTGAGAAAGAGTCAATGCCTGCTCTCCCGATTTCCTGATTCCCTCTCTTGCCTCCTGTGTTCCGTATCCTGTATTCTGCTATCCTATGTATTTTGTTAAGTATTATACTAAACTAAAAGCCCGAAGTCAAAGAAATTCTGTATTTTTAACCGCAGATTTCTCAGATTACGCATATTATTGAGTCACAGAATAACGAGGATGGGCGGATTTATGCCCCGTGCTGATATCCTGAAAGAAACAATTTGCTTGTGCATGTTCAAGCGGATTGTACAATATTATAAAGGGATTAATTTTAGAAAGAGATTTGTTCAAGAAAACCCCGTTATGAAAATATCGGGAGACGGAAGTGGCCGGGGTAACATCCTTACCCTGGTTCCACGTGTAGCCCTCCCTATCGGCTGTGTGCGAGCACGAGGGTTCGACTCCCTACCGTTCTGTCTCAGGGGACTGACGGAAACGTAACAAGACCTCGGCTTTGCAGGTTAAGACCTCCGCCGGAACCTTGTGGTCCCTTGGGATGGAACATTCAGGAGAGAATGAAATGGAATACATAATATCAATCGTCATACTCATCGTGGCAGCTATCTTGTTCAAGCTTAGTGTGAAGCGCATCACTATTTTCGAGTACGAAAAGGGATTGGGATACTCCAGGGGGAAGTTCAAGTCCGTTATGGAGCCGGGGCAATACTGGTACCTGCCCTTTTTTACCACCATTCACAAGCTCGACGTTCGACCGCGGTTCGTCTCGATCACAGGCCAGGAAGTCCTAAGCTCCGACGGCGTGACGCTTAAGGTGAGTCTTGCGGCCAACTTCGAGATTGCCGATCCGAACATAGCGATCAATAAGGTCAAAAGCTTCCAGGACGCTCTCTACTTAGAACTTCAACTTGCATTGCGGGAAATCATCGGGACAGCGGATATCGACACGGTATTGAGCGGCCGGAACGAACTGTCGAAGAAGCTCATGGAAATGACAGAACCAACCGTCAAGGACCTTGGCCTCAGGCTGATTTCGGTCAACCTGAAAGACATTATGTTCCCCGGAAAACTGAAGGACATATTTGCCCAGGTGGTTAACGCCAGAAAGGAGGGCTTAGCAGCTCTCGAAAAGGCGAGAGGGGAAACAGCGGCCCTTCGCAATCTGGCGAATGCCGCCAGGATGATCGAGGGCAATCCGAACCTGATGCAGCTTCGCCTCATACAGGCCCTGGGTGAAGCGTCTGGAAATACGCTCATTCTTGGAATGCCTTCGCAATCAATACCGGTTCCCGTCTCTAAGGAAAAGGTCGCCGGGGAACTCCAGAATAAACAAATAGATAAATCTCAACAATAGCAAAGGACCGGGAGGTTTTCTCCGTAAGGAGTCCCAAGGACTGCCCATGCTGAATTATGACGACGATTCATAGCTACAGACGCCGTCCTGAGCCATGTCGAAGGAGAACACCGAGAGCACTGAGAAATAGTCAAAAATTTCGATTCTGGACACTTGTCATTCTCCGAAGGATGCCTTACGGTACGGCGAAGGCAGGAATCCAGATATTCTATTTTTTTGACACGGACCTACACTGGTAGACACGGTATGAACTAAACCGCGGATTTCGCAGATTACGCGGATATTCATAGGGTGGCGGCTCCCGGCTACGACTCGCCCCCCCCCCACCACCATCTCACTACATACCAAATACTATTTTAACTTGCCATGAGCTTATCAAATGGGGCCCCGAGCGATTTTTCTCGCTCATCCGAAACGCCCAAACCGCCTATCCATTATATCAGATGAACCGCAAATTCATTAAAAAAGCGGGCCAATACACCCTATATTAACAGACCTTCCCATTGGCCTATTAAAGATAGTAAAAGAATATCGAACTTTACGTTTTTTTTCTTGAAAATGGGAGGCTGATAATGTAAAATACCATAAGAGAGGTAGGTTAATTTCCAAAGGTCTGCTTCGACGCTGTATTGCTGTCCACGGCTCCTGGGCACAAGCCGGAAGCGTATGTCGGCAGGGAAAAGAAGTTGGAGAGATGGTGATGCGGCAACAAAAACGAGGAGTCGTATAAGATTGGCTTCAAAGGGTACGAAAGATGTCAATCCCGGCTAGCCAATGCTTCCTTAACCAGCATCCATCGTCTTTCCTGTGTGTGGTGAGCAACATTCTTGTTGTTGAATGGACCATCGCGCGAGGCCCATCCGACGCGAGGTTTACCGGATGCTCATATAGAAACAGGATAAATGGATCTGAGAATAGACGAATAGGAGAGGACGTAAAATGAAGAAATCCCAAATAGGATTATTGACGTTTTCAACAATATTACTGCTTTCGACCACGGTCCAGGCCGCCCTAACGATCCAGGAGTACGTTCCGGGCGAGAAGGTGGTATTAGACACCGTCACAGGGCATCATTGGTATTGGAACCTACCGGATTTTGCAGACATGACATACGCCCAACAGAAGACTGCGATCGCCGGCTTAGGCCAATACGGCGGCCTTCTCGGAGGATGGCACATGGCAACCAGGACCGAGATGGACGCTATCTGGACATACACCGCGACGGAGCTCATTGATTCATTTAAGGATGCAAGCACTGGGGCGAATTTAGAGGTATATGAGGGTCGATACGATGAGGAAGCGAGTCCCGGCTACCATTACCGGACTAACCTATACCGCCAGAACGCAACCGGATACGTCGATAAGAAGCCCTTGGGTCTTTTGCCAACAGATGACACTGTTGCATTGCCATTCACCCCGGCATGGGTAACCACCGCGTCCGCGCCCGCGTCCGCGGTGATCCCCGCCCCATCGGCTCTGGTAATGTCGGTGATCGGCGTGTCGTCACTGATGGCAGCTCATCGAAGGCGTCGCAGGCAGTAGGGACGTAGTCCAATTCGATATAGTCTCACGGGAGGCGGCGTCCAGGCCACTGATAACCCAGCGCCGCCAACGTCGAACGTAGTCACCGATGCGCTCGATAGACGCACCTTGCTCATAAAGCCAAGACAGATGTTCGGTTTTCTGGTTTTGTGGGGAGGTTTTGTGGGGACACCTTACTTATTCTTTTGTTGAATTGAGAATGATGTTCTCAGATTTCGTTGGCGATTGAAAGAAACTTTATTAGGTCTGGCTGCTCATTATCTTTTTTTGCTCGGCCTCGATAGCTTCTTCGAGTACGTCATTGACATAGGTATTGATACTCTCCTTGCGCTCCGCGGCGGGCAACGTGATGGCGCGATGGAGAGCCGGACTGATTCTGACGACAAATTTTCCGCTGAACGGCTTCTCCGGCTTTTCGCCTTGTTCCTTGCAAAACGCCAAATAATCATCAACGGAATCATGAAAGGCCTGCTCAAGCTCCTTTACAGACTCGCCTTGAAACGTGATGACGTCATTCAGATCGATCACTTCGCCGTAAAAGACCTTCGCTTCACCGTCAAAATCTACTGTCGCTCGATATCCTTTATACTCAATCATTGCTATACCCCGCATTCTTTAAAAACCTCTTCATCGAATTTACGGCTCAAGCACATCGTGCTTTAACACCAGGCCGGGGTGTGTTCGGCCGTACTGGGGCCGTACTGGGGGGCCGTACTGGGTTCAGAGTACCAGGATACAATCAATAGAAAAATAAAAAATATTTTGAGGCAAGGGAATCCCTGCTCTCGCTGTTGAGCGAGATTTTTGATTCTGCCTGTGACGTATGTTTCGCTGGTACGAACCAAGTTGAGGTGCGGAGTAGCCGATGGCGAAACCTGTCCATGGAGCCCGATTGTGGCAAGCTGGTTTACAGGATCGTTAGGATCCGGATGCCGTCCCAAGATCAAAGTACCTTGAGCCATCCTTGGGAGCGTTAGGGGGCAGGGTTTGATCTTTGCATTTGCAGATGTTGACCGTGAGTTGTATATTCTCGTTAGCTCCGAACAACTAAACCGAATAGCAAAGAATGGAAGAACAGCCCATGATAATCAACAGAATGATCCTAACCTCTATTTTGACGATTTGCATTGCGGCGTCTGGAAACCCGGTCAATATGAGCGAAAGACCGCGCGTTATCGTCTCTACCGACATCGGCGGGAGCGACCCTGACGATTTTCAGTCTATGGTACACTACTTGATCTATGCAGATGCTTTTGAAACCGAAGGCTTAATCAGTTCTCCCCCGCACGGCGGCCGGATAGACGATATCCTGGAATGCATCGCCGCGTACGAGGAGGATTACGTCAACCTGCGCACGTGGTCGCCCAATTACCCTTCACCTGCCGACCTGCGCCGAGTGGTCAAACAGGGAGCGATTGAGCCCCAGTCAGAAGATCGGCCAACCACCCGGATAAGCGATGGAGCACAGTGGCTCATCGAACGAGCCAAGGTTAATGATCCACGACCCCTCTATGTGCTCGTGTGGGGCGCCATCACCGATGTAGCACAAGCTGTACACAAAAATCCCGAAATCAAGGGTAAGCTGCGAATCTACTCCATAGGCTCATGGAATACTCGCCAAGACCCCAATGCACGAAATTACGTGTTCAACAACCATCGCGATCTCTGGTGGATTGAGAGCGACACGACTTTTCGAGGGATGTACATGGGCGGTGTACAGGATAACAATCTGGGAAACCGGACTTTCACAGAGAAAAACGTTAGGAATCACGGCCACCTGGGGTCGCTCTTCATGCGCAAGAAATCAGATATCAAGATGGGCGACACACCAAGTGTGCTGTATTTGTTGCATGGGGATCCCAACAAGCCTGAGAGCGCTCATTGGGGAGGTGCATTTGTTCGACCGGCCCCTGACAACAGGCCCGCATACTGGTACGACAATCCAGACGAGACTTTATCCTTCAAGGGCAAGAAAGGCGCAAACACCGTTAACAGATGGCGCAGAGATTATCTAAACGATTGGAAGAAGCGAATGGACCGCATACTCAAAAAGAAAGACCCCGCCCGTGTAGACAGGTGACGGGTGGGGGCTTCAGGGGGCCGCGAGAATCCGGCCCCTGGCCGTGAGCCGTTCATCCGAACTCATGTTCCGATGATAGCAGTGTTCGGCCATTCGCGGCCTCAGTATCATCCACCGGGATTTATATCGAATGGATCGTCATCCCTGCTGCCTGCGACGCTTTCGCTTAGCGCCAATCAATGACGTCACACCAATCACCGACAGTAACAAGGCCGATGGAGCCGGAATCTCATTGCCCGCAGGCACGAGGCCGGATTGGCTCGTAACCCAGGCGCCAAAGTATATTGATAAATAGGGATCCGCCGCGCTACCTGAGTCTTGACTTTTTTCCCAGGTATCGGCGATTTTATCGTGTGTTACATATGGACCGTACCGCCAGGGGGGTGTGACAAGGGGATCGACGATGTGGTCCTCCCGCCCCATCCAATATTCTTCGTCAAATAGGACGATTGGATCATGCGGAGGAATAGGTACGCTAAGGGTATGGGTTCTAGTGGTCCCGAACGCTCCCCCGATCTCCGACGCGGGGTAGGAAAACAGAGCGGCTACTTCATCGTGCGAGGCCATGTGCCATCCGCCCAAGACGCCCCCGTAATTGCCTAAACCCGCAATGGCGGCTACCTGTTGAGGGTACGTCATGCTCACAAAGTCCTCTAAGTTCCAATACCAATAGTGGCCCGTGGCGGTGTCCAATGTAACCTTCTGGCCGGGCACGTACTCGTGGACCGTCAGGGCGGCGTCGGCTGCGACGCTCAACAAAAGGATTACTGCGATGCAAAGAATCCAGTGAGATTTCATGCTTCTTACTCCCTAAGAATTTTATTTCAAACTCAATGTGTACATCCGTTCATCTTTCCAATGAAAGGGATTCGCACGCGGATCCTTTCTTGGAAGCATTTGCTTATGGAAC
>Ga0180432_10003420_pt1 | contig 22623 bp, 15 predicted proteins | sample SS_ome_10_FD_132414 | JGI IMG/M metagenome (GOLD analysis project Ga0180432, IMG submission 132414) | Hypersaline lake sediment archaeal communities from the Salton Sea, California, USA - SS_1_MS_2 metaG | ecosystem: Environmental > Aquatic > Non-marine Saline and Alkaline > Hypersaline >...
CCCAACAGGGCCATCAGCAGGACGAAGCCGGCCGACTCCACGCCGGCGGTCCAGCAGAACTCGCTCGGCCCAAGCTTCCGGGCGACCAGGCCCATACCCACGGCCAACAACCCTGCCAAATACAGCCCCGGCGGGGCAAACGATGCCGACCGGTCCCACAGGCCCATGGCCAGTTCGACGGCCAAGGCGGCCAGGGCGATCCAACCGAGCCGGTCAACGTCGAGATGTCCCACGGCCAGGACGTCGATCGCAACACCGAGCGTCACCAGCAGGCCCAACAGGGCCAAGCCGGCTTGGGCCGCCACGTGGGCGAACGGCAGCCGGCGGCCACCGGTCACCACGTCGGGCACGCCCTGCGGATGGGCCGGCCTCAAGAGCGTCCACACACCCGACGCAACCGCCAGACACAACACGTTGGTGTACACCAGCCCGGCTGCCGTGCCCGGGCCCCAGGCCATCCAAAGGACCGTGCCGGCCACGTTGACCAACAGTCCGGAGAAGTAGACGTAAGCCGGCAGCCGCCGCCACATCGCCAGCAATCCGGCCGCGGCGCTCACGACCAACACCGCACGGACCGACCACCAGGGGTCGCCCAGGTCCGCGTGGCACCAGATCAGAGCCAGGAAGAGCGTCAGCAGGCCGATGGTCGTCACCCAAGCCTGAACCAGCGACGCAGGCAGATCCAGCCGTGCGGCCAGCGACGAAACGGCGCGCGAGAGACCACCCCCGTCCGCCCGCTTGACTCGAGCCACCAGCCAGCCGAGGGCCAGCACAAGTAGCGCGGTGGCGGACCAGGCGGTTGTCAGAACGTGGTAGGAGAGCCAATCACTGAAGTGGTAGCTTGCGGGGCCATTGAAATTGGCCGTGTAACAGGACCCCAGTACGCCCACCCCCAACACCACGGGGCACAACACGTTGAGCAAGTTCCGCGGCGAAAGCTGCACCGCGAACCAGCCGGCCGCCGCGGCCACCAGCACCAACGCCAGCCAGCCGGAAGCGTCGGCCAGTTGGGCCATTACCCCGGGCAATCGCACCGGCTCGATCACCAGGTGTGCGACCGGCAGCACGAGCAGCACGGTGATGCCGGCCACGGCCAGCGTCACCTGGGCGGCCAGCAGCGGGCTGGTGCGGACGGTCAGCTCTCGAAGCTTCAGCAACCGTCGCCGGGCCGCCTGCCACACCAAGGCCACGGCCGACGAGGCAATCACGTTCGCTTCCAACAGCCGGATCCACCACTCGACCAGGTCGAACTCCCGTTGGAAATGCCAAACGACCAGCGAGGCGGCCAGGTTGACTCCCAGCGCGGCACTGAAGGCCCAACCTTCCCGCCGACGCCAGATGGCCATGGCGGCCCCGGCCATGCTGGCCACTGCGATCGCCGCGGCACCCCAAAGCTGTTCGTCGTGCCAGAATGCCGCCTTCAAACCCAAGAGCACGGCAAGGACTCCCGCCACGCGGACCCAAACGGCCGCCGCCCGAACCAACGCCTGAGGCGGCCCCTGGGCGCCGGGCAACGTCCGCACTGTGGCCACCCACCACGTGGCCGCCACAACCAACAATGCGTATACCGCCCAGCCGAGCATCAACGTGCGGTAGCCCCATCGCGGGTCGAGATCGTAGACGGCGCAAATCGCCTGGACCGAGCAGGCAAGGAGTCCCAATGCGGCCATGCCGAAAAAGCCCGCCGCATTGGGCGTAATCCGGGCGGAAGCCGGCTCTTGCTGCTGAACTCTTCGGTAGACCGCCGCGGCGGCGACCAGCACCAGGGCCAGCCAGCCCGTCGGCCAGCCGGTCGCCTCCGTCCACTGTTGAGTGTGCGGACTTAACAGGACGAGTGCGACCAGTGCCGGCACCAGAAGCAGGACGTTGCCTGCAGCTCCCATGCCCAACTGAACCCGCATCAGCGTTCGTGCCGAGCCGGGCTTGGGACCTTCCCGCCAGACGTCGACCCACCGCCGGGCGACCAGCCAGGCGACGGCCCAGAGGGCCGTGGTGATCGTGCCGAGCTGCACCAGCGTGACCAGCTCGGCGATCTCGAAGCGGCGGCCCGGCGTTAGGACCACGTGCAGGGCGTAGCCCAAGGTGACCACCAAGTCGGCCACCAGGCCCCCGGAGAACGCATAGCCGGCCGACGCCTCCCGAAACGCATAGCCGACCAGGCCGATCAGGACCAAAAGCAGCGGCACGAGGTACGACAGGCTGGGACCGAGCCGCTCGAAGAAACTCTGGGCGGCCGGACCGCCGGGCGACGTGCCGCCAAGCTGCAAACCGGCGGCCAGCACGGTAATCGCCAGCACCGGCACTACGGTTGTGGCGACCAGCAGTCCACGGGCCAGCCGTGGACCGGCCGGCGAGACGGCGATTTGCATTCGCGCGGTTCCGGCCAGCCGCGCCAGTCGCTCGCGGTCCCACACCGCGGTCGAGCAAACAATCAGAGCAAGTGACAATCCCCAGCGCAGGGCCGAGGCCGTCGCCTGGTCCGGCGCAAACCGACCGGCCACCAGGCACGGCACGGTTCCAGCCAAAAGCACCGCGCTGGCCACCTCGGCATTGCCCCATCGCTGCCACAGGGCTACGACCACTCCGGCCGCCAAAATGCCAAGCAGGAGCCACGCGCTGAAACCGAACGCAGCCAGTTGAGTGCCGAGCGTTCCGGCCGGCGGCTTGATCGGCAACAGCTCCCAGGCACAACCGGGCAGCAAGTGTCCCGCAACCAGCAAAAGCTGGCCCACGATCACGGTGTGCCCGACCATCCGATCGACCGCAGGCCAGGCCGGGTTGAGCAGTTCACGGGCGACCGGGCTCTTGCGGCAAGCCATCCGCGCAGCGATCCAGATCAACGTGAGCAGGGCAAGCCCGATGCCATAGGCCTGGAGCACCTGTGGGTCGACGAGATCGTTTGGAAAAAGGAATCCTTCGGGCCGGCGTTCCAGCCAGGCGGTGGTTGCCGCCAGCACGGCCAAAGTGAGCACGGCCTGGCAAGCGGTCATCAGCTCGGCCGAGCGATTAATCCAGGCGAGCACCAACCAGATCGCGGCCAGCCAGAAGAGACACCAACTCAGTGAGAAGGCGTCGCCCCAAACGGCAAGCACCGGCAAAACGAACGCCGAGGAAAGCAGGGCCGTCTGGCCGAGCGGCTCGACAAACACCCGGCGAAGGTCGCCGCGGAAGTGTTCCATTGCCGGACGCCTCGCCCACACGTCGAGCAGCACGCCGCCCAGCAAGGCCGCCGTCGCGTGCGACAGCAACGCCACGGCCCACCGCTGCTCGACCAAATCGGCGTAGTTGACTGCCAACGTGTGAATCAGGCCGGCCAGCAGAACCATCGAGCCGGCCCAGGTCCGCGCCGTCGATTGATAACCCCAGGCCAACAGGAGGTAGAGGGCGGCGAGGCATCCGACGGCCAGCACAAGTGCCGGGTTATGGTCGATCGAGGCCCCATCGAACCAGGCCGTCCATAAACCGGCTGCGATGGCCAGGGGCCCGACGCACTCGGCCACGTGCAAAAGCGGCTTGCGATAGAGGTCGACGAGGGCGTTGAGGTCCGATGCTTTTCCGGCCGTGTTCTCTGCAACGGCGTTCCAGGCTACGCTAATCGGGCGACCCGAAAGCTGTCCGAGGGCGGCGGCCGACAGGCCCATCACCAGAGCTTCGGCCGCCAGCATGGCCGACCACCACGGCCCGACGTGGTCCACATGCCACCAGAGGGCCCACATGGGCGCGGCCGCCAGCAGAGCCAACCCCAGGTAGCTAAACCACGGCTGCCGCCATCGTCCGGCCAAGGCGAGACTCACCGCCCCGTAGACGCCGTAGAGAATTGCCGCCCGCAGTGAGTCGGCCTCGACGTTGAGCAGTCCGTGCCATGTAACTAACAGCAGACCCACCGCCGCAACCGCACCGCAACCGGCGGCGTACACGGCGCCGTGCCGCCGATAGCCACGTCGGGCGAGCAATTCGGAGATCGCACCCAGGATCAGAAACACGCCGGCCAAGGCCGTGCCGCTGGAGGCGCTGGCGGCCAGCCGGACCATCTGCGGCCCCAACTCCGCCCGCGAAAATGACCCCAGGTCGCTCAGAATCCAGTGAAAGCCGGTCATATACACCAGCGCGAGGCAGGCGATCGTTCCGCCATGGGCGATTGGAAGCCGGTACCGAAAGGCGACCAACGCCAAAGCCGCACCACAAAACGTGCCGACCGCCACGATCGCCGACGGCTGCGGCCAAGCCAGGCCCAACGCCGCCAGCATCACGACGATGCCCAACAAGGCGAGCATTGTACCCGCCGTCCGGTAGGCCTCCAAAGCGGTGTCGCGGACCAGTCGACGCATCACGGTCAGTCCGCAAGCCAGGATCGGCACGGCGGCCAGCGCGACGGAGACCGACAGGCCGTTGAGCGTGTGTCCCAGGCCGACCGCTTTCGTGCCTCGGACCACGAGGAGTCCGTGAGCGGCGGCCAGCGCGAAGGCGGCCGTGCCCAGCAGAGTCAGCAGGGCGCCGACGCGGTCCAGGTCGAGCCGCTTGTGCTCCGAAAGCCGGTAGAGATAGCCCCCGATCGACGCAACGAAAATCGCGGCCGGCAAACACCCGGCCGACACCAACAGCCCGTCGGAAATGCCCGCTCCAAACCGCCGAGAAAAAAGCATGACAACGGCCGAGTTGCCCACGGTGGCCAGCACGGCCAGCCAACGTCCCTCGGGCATCAACACCCGGGCAGCCAGGCCGACGAGCCATGCAAAAACACCCAGCGACGCCACGCCGATCGCCATGCTGATCAGGTCCCACTCTCCCCCGGATACCCCGGCCATGAATAAGAAGTTAAGCGGGACAAGGAGTGTGGCGATGATCAGTGTTCCGCGGCTGGTCGATTCGAGCTCCCAGCGATGATGGGCATAGAGGCCGACGCCAAAAACGGCCGACGAAACGGCCACCACGATCAAAAACGGGAAATAGGGGATCTGTTCCAGGGCATCCCAAAGACTGATCACCAAGGCGACCGAGGAGCAGACGATCAGAAGACCGCCGACCAGCTCACCCCAGCGGATGTTCCGTTCCTCCATGAACGCCGCGAGCATCTCCGCCCACGACCTGCGAGGCGGCTTCGGCGCTGGCGGGAGCTTTGGCTCAGGTCCCGTTTCGGGTTTTGCAAGAGCCGCCGCCGCTTGCGGCTTCGCACCAGCCGCTTGCGGCCCCGCAGCAGGCGCCGTTTGCGGCTTCGCACCGGGTGCCAAAAAGTCCTCCGTCGCCGGCCGCACCTCCTCTTTCTGCTCAGCCAGTTCCGCCACAATGATTTCTTCGGCCGGCTCTTTCTTCGGCGGTTTCGGCACGGTGGCCGGTGGTTCGACCAGCCGACGACGATAGTCTCGCACCCGGGCAAGCAGGCGGTCGGCCGCCCCCGGTTTCAAAGCGTTGGCTTTCAGAAAGCGATCGAGCTGGCGCGCCACAGCATCCAGGTCGGCCAGTTCCTCGGCCATTTCGCTGTGGAGACTCTTGCCGCACCAGTCGCAACGGTCGGCAGCGGCGGGCGTCAAGCGACGGCAATAGACGCACCGCACCCGCCGTCGGGTCCGACGACCCGGCCGACCGGTCAGAAGCCGGAACAAAAAGGCAAGCAGCAACCAGATCCCGTGGCCGACCAGCGTCACCACGACGAGCGCGATCGTCAGGACCAGGAGCGCTTCCCACATTGCCGAAGCTCCTCCGACGAGAACCGGCCGGCCACCCCGTGATGGCCGATCATCCCGAAAGACGGGTTGCTACATAAACATAGTGTTTACATGAAACCTGGGCTCCCCTGAAGGCAGAATATAACGGCTCCGTGACGAGCCCAATCTGCGGAATCACTGCCATTTCCGCCGCGGCGACGCGAGGCGTCGGAACATGGCGTTCCCGGGCGTAGTCTGAACGAGATGATAAGATATTGCCACACAAGCAGTTATGTGAAGAGGCCAGCGTTGTTTTCCAGGTGTTCGGAATGTCCCCCGGATTATCCGCGCGACCCGTAACAGCACGGGCAGCGCCCGCTTCCGGAGCAAACGGCATGCGTTCCGCAATCGGTCCAGTCACCCGGCGGTTGTGCCTATTACTACCCTGGTAATACGATTATCTGGCGAGTAACACCATCGTCCAGCAACGCCAACGCTGCTGAGCGTTTGCCTTGACATCCACCGACGAGGCCCGTTAGCATAATCTTTAGCAAGAGTCTTGTTTGTTCCCGCCCTCGGACCTGACAGAAGGTCCCCTGCTTGTTGTCCCAGAGAGAAAAGGAGAAGTTTCCCTATGGCAGACAATCAACTCACGCGCCGGGAGTTTGTCGAAGGCAGCGCGATTGCTGCGGCCGGGATTGCCGCCGGTTTGGCCCCCACCGGGATCGTCGCGGCCGGCAACCCCACCAAGGCCGACACCAGCAAGATCGTCAACTACAACGAGCAGATGGAGTACCGCCGTGGCGGCAAGACCAACCTGATGTTCTCATCGGTCTGCCTGGGGGGGCATTGGAAACGCGTCAACACGGTGGTGCCGAAGCTGTTTCAGGGTCGGAGCTGGCTCAGCGCGCAGCTCGACAGTGAGGCGTTCGAGAAAAACCGCTACGACGTGGTCACCCAGTGCATCGAGCGCGGCATCAACTACATCGACGCCTGCACGGTCCAGGAGTGCATCATGTATGCCAAGGCACTGAAAGGCCGCCGCGACAGGATGTACCTAGGCTTTTCCTGGTATCAGGAAGAGATGCGGTCGCTGAGCCGGGAGATGCAGAAGGCCGAAAAGGCCGGCAAGCCCAAACCAGCGGGATGGCTCACCCAAAAACTCAAGGACGCCCTGAATCACGGCATGACGGAAACAAAGCTCGACTACGTCGACGTCTGGCGAATCACCTGCTTCGAGACCAGCAGCCAGCACACCGACAACCAAATGCAGGAGATGTGCGAGGCCCTGGCCTGGGCGAAGAAGACGGGCAAGGCGCGGTTCGTCGGCATCTCCTCCCACGACCGGCCCCACATCAAAACCTGGATCCAGAAAGCACCGGAGATGCTGGAAGTGATCGTCACCCCCTATACCGCCAAAACGAGAATGGCCGGGGTGCAAATTGAGCAGGCCGAGGAGGGTAATTCCACCCGGGTCGTGAAGATGGAAGACGGCTCCTGGAAAAACAGCCTCTGGCATGCAATGCAGAAATGCGACGTGGCCTGGTTCGGCATCAAGCCGTTTATCTCGGGTTCGTTGTTCCAAGGCGATAGCTCGCCGGGTAATCAACACGCCAAAGAGGACGACAAGCTCGCACGGCTCACGATCCGCGCGATCCTGACCAACCCGGTGATCACCGCTCCCATCCCCGGAATGATCACGCCCCAGCAGGTCGACAACGTTTCCCTGGCCGTGCTGCAGCGGAAGGAACTGGACGTGAATGAGAAGGCCGAGCTGGATGCGGCCACCGATCGGGCGTATGCCAGGTTGCCTTATCACTATCGGTGGCTGAACGATTGGGACTACGTTTGAGCGACTTCCCTGCAGTCGAATCGGCCGGGACGCGAACGTTTCGCCTGTGCTGACTGTGGAATACGGATTGGCACCGTCGATCGGGTTTCAAGCCCAGGGGTTGCGACCCCTGGGCTTAAAGCTGTTCGGCCCGCAACGTGTAACTGCGACCCCTGGGGTTAAAGCTGTTCGGCCCACAACACGGCACTCAATAGACGGCGTTGCATGCTCCGGCAAGTTTTCCGTTTGCTTCGCCTGAAACCGAAAGAACGACTCGGGAGACAATAAATGAAACACTCTTGCTGGTTGCTGTTGCTGTTGGCCACGGCAACGGCGGGTCTTGTCTTGTTGGCGGGACTCCGGGGCGAGCAACGGCGGGTCGCTGCCGCGCCGCCGTTGTCGCTGGATGGATATCGTCACGAGAAGCTTCCCGAGGCTTCCAAAAAGAAGGTCAAAGTCAAGGCCGACAACAGCCCTTGCTACGTGTGCCACGCAAACTACGACAGTGAGGAACTGGTGCTCGCACACGCGAAGCAGAACATCGGCTGTGTCAAGTGTCACGGCGATTCCTATGCGCACCGCAACGATGAAGACAACATCACTCCGCCGGATATTCTGTACGCGGAGGAGATGATCGGCAAAGCGTGCCGGGAATGCCACGAGACACACGACGCGCCGGCGGTGGAAGTGATCGCCCGGTGGCAAGAGCGGTGTCCGGCCAAAGAGGACCCCAAGACGATCGTCTGCACCGACTGCCACGGCAAACACCGGCTGAAATTCCGCACCGTCTGGTGGGACAAAAAGACCCGCGAGCTGGTCGTGCGCGAAGAGGGCACCGTCAAGTACAACCCGGATTACAGTAAGAAGAAACCCAAGAAGAACACCGGACAAGGCGCCGAGCAAGGCTGATAAAACGGATAGTACCATGCATCGCAGCCGCGGCGCATCAAATGTGGCCGCCGGCGAGCAACATCGTAATTCAATGGCGAGCCACCGGCTTTATGCCGGCGCACGGTTTGCTTCGCGGCTTGCGTCTTGTCGGTCTACCGTGCCCGTAACGTCGGGCCCATGGACCGTGCCAAAAGGTACTGCATAATGACTTGTGCTTGTCTGGTCGACATCACTCGCTGCATTGGCTGTCGGAGTTGCCAGGTGGCCTGCAAGCAATCCAACGGGCTGGCGGCCGACGAGACCATTTTTTTTGCCGCCCCCGGTGGATACCAGAACCCACCCCGCTTCTCGGCCCGCACTTACACCTACGTGACCTATCACGAGCAGCCCGGTGTCGACGGGGCCCCCTGCTGGACCTTCGTCAAACGCCAGTGCATGCACTGCACCGATTTGTATTGCGCCAGTGTTTGTGCGCCGCAGGTATTCCACCGGAACGAGTTGGGAGTAGTGGTCTGCGAGGCCGATAAGTGCATCGGCTGTGCGGCCTGTATCGGCGCCTGTCCGTTTGGGGTGCCAGCAATCGACTATTGGGACGTGGCCACACCCCACATCCGCAAGTGCGGTTTCTGCCTGGGCCGGCAGCAGTCGGAGATCGACCCGGCGCGACTGAACGGAAAACCTCTCGATGAACCGGCACTTGGGAGGCTTCGCCAAAGCCTTCAAACACCCGCCTGCGCCAAGGCATGCCCTACGGGAGCCATCCAGTTCGGCGATCGCAAACAATTGCTGGCCGAGGCCCGACGTCGCATCGCTGCGCACCCCGACAAGTACGTGAACCACATCTACGGTGAGAAGGAGGCGGGCGGCACCGGCTGGCTCTACATTTCCGGGATCCCCTTCGAAAAGTTGGGCTTCCCCACGGAATTCGAACCCCTGGACCAATCGGACACGACCAGAATGATCGGTCAGTTGGGGGCGGGTGTGACCGGCGGCAGAGACCGGATTTGAGGATAGCGCAGCGGCGCGTTGGGAGACGGCTGTGCCGGAACCTGCGATTGCGGTGGCAGCGGCGCAACCGGCAGGCCACCGGTGGGGCGGGAGTCGGTTCTTTCCTCTCCAGGTAGCCAAGCACCCTGCTGCTGGCGTCTTTCCACCGGAGGAAGTTTCTGCATGCCAGGTCCGACGCTTCGTGTTTCTTGCGCCTCAAAGCGCGGTCGAATCGGAACAGACGGCCCGTTGACGCCGGGGGGCTGTCCGGCGGCAGTCATTCGGCGATCGGCAACGTGGCGTTCCGGGTGGGCTGTCCGCTGTTTGTTCAACTGTCCGCCCATTGCCTGTGGACCAGCCAGTTGCACGCCGGACTCTTGCAGCCGGTTGAGCCAGATCCTGGCCTGTGAAAGCGAAGGGTCTTTAGACAGTGCTGCGCCGAAATGCCATGCGGCGGCTTCCGCTGATCCCTTCTTCTGCAGCAGGTATCCCAGGTTGTAGTGTGCAACTGCCTCACTGTGGACGACCCGAAGCTGCGAAAATGCCGCATCGATCTGCCCCATCTCCACCAATACCAATGCAACGTTGTTGCGATAGTGGAGTCGTTTTGGCTGCAAGCGAATTGCCTGCCCCAGTGCACCGAGCGCTTCGTGATACCGCCCACGCCGTGCATAACACAGACCCAGGTCGTTGAATACGGTGGGATCGCGTGGATACTCACTGGCAGCTCGCTGGTACACGCGGATTGCTTCGTCGAACTGGCCTTGATGGTCCTTCAAGTGGGCATACCCCAGCAGGGCACCCAGGTGCTTGGGTGTAAGCTGCAGGGCTTTTCGATACTGCGATTCCGCTTCGGCGGGCCGGCCGGTCTGCTCGTACATTCTGGCCACCGCCACGTACGTCTCCGTTTTCGGCTCCACCTTGGTGGCCAGCGCCGTGGGGTCCTCAATTCGCTCGGTGGAGGTCTTGGGCGCGACCCAATCGGAAAATGCCCGAAAGCCTTGCTTGAAGCTTGAAGAGATCGATTCCGTAAATGAGGCCACGCCTGTCCCGGCAGCCACTTTGGTAATGTCTCTCGGGTTTGGCTTGCCGTTGTACCCGAGCGCGGGCGAGATCACCGATCGGTTTTTGTACTCATGCCGAAGTTGCGTGGAGGTTTCGGCGTATTGGGGGTCGCCTGTGTGCGGCAGACTTGACGTGATCTTAGGCCATGTTGCTCCCGGATGTCCCCCGGCAGCGAATCCATCCGTGCCGGCAACGCCTACCGTGAGCGTCACCGCAGCGATCACCACCATTAGGCTGAGCGACACCCTTCCCACCTGTACCCTCCGTGGACAGCCGGACCAATCCGTTTCAAAGATCGCACAGAAAACCGGCTGCTTGATCTCGTTCGAAAGAGGCCGTCGGTATGCCACCAATCGCTTGCAAGCAATGAAAATCATAAGTAGGCCTGAAGGTTGGCACTGATTGCAAGCGATCAGTGGCACACATAAGTTGCCCTGCTATCGGGGCTTTGTTCCTTTTTGGGACTGGGAAACAACTGACTCTGTCATCGACTGATACTTGGCTGGTCCTGCAACCGAATTGGAAGGCTGGATAGAATTCACGAGCTTTAACGGCTCTACTGATCGTATCGGCCAGCATAATCGAGAAGATGCGAGATTTGCGCAATATGAGTCGTTGTTGCTGAAGGCCGTCGCCTTCGTTCCGTCCGCGGCCGAACTTCGGGAAGAGCGTCTGCCGGCCGCAATCAGAATGTGTCCGGTGTTGTTGCTGGGTATTACTGCCCTGAGCCGGCGTCGGTCACCATTTTGGGTAGCCGCGGATCGGGTTTCGACGACTGGAACTTGCGTCCGATTTCGTCCACTTGCGAGGCGGGCCATCCGGCGGCTTGGACGTTGGACGTCAGCACCGGCGGCACCTGGTCCTCGGGCAGAATTCGGTGGGCCAATTGCCGGACGGCGTCGACGCGGGCGGCCGTTCCTTCCGGGGAGTCGGTCCGAAGCACGTAGATTGTGCGATGTTGCGGCACAACTTGCGTGAGTATCCGACGCACTTTGAGCCGGCCAGCCTCGTTCAACTGTGCCTGCTGAGGATCAAAATGGTATTCACCCAGTGTATTCTGCCGTTCCCAGCCCTTGTGAACCATCACCGCAAATGGTGCCCTAACCGTCTGGCGGTCCGGATACACGAACGGCGTTGGCCAGCAATTGTTGCGTTTCCAGTCACGGCACAGGCTGTGACAGAATGCGTTGAGCCCTTGTCCCGAAGCCGGCCTGACAGGGAGAGTGCTGAGCAGCGTGATACATCCCAAGGAAACAGCGATAATCAGCCGGACTAGCATACCTAACTTCCCCTTCTTGCCTCTGTTAGCACTTATCGTCTACGAGAGACGTACTATCCCAGAATCAATATCGGCTTTACGGGCCGACGAGATGCGATGATATCCACGAGAGTTGTCCCACTCTGTCTAACCGGGCTAGTTTCCGGTCATCATGGGGAACATTTCACGGACCATGGTGATGGCCGCAGGACCGACCAGCACCACGAAGATCCCGGGAAAAATGAACAGAACGAGTGGGAAGATGAGCTTGACGGCGGTCTTGGCCGCTTTTTCCTCGGCCAGTTGGCGACGTCGGGTTCGCATCGAGTCACTTTGGACGCGGAGCGCTTGGGCGATGCTGGAACCGAACTTATCTGCCTGGATCAACACCGCGGCCAGACTCCTCAAGTCGGCCACCCCGGTCCGAATCCCCAACTCGTGTAGGACTTCCACTCGGGGACGACCCATTTGTAGTTGGAAATTAGCCAGGCCAAACTCCTCGGCGATGACCGGATAGGTCTTTTTCATTTCCTCCGACACCTTCCGCATTGCCTGATCCAGCCCGAGTCCGGCTTCCACACAGACGACCATCAGGTCCAGGGCGTCGGGAAGTCCGAGAAAGATGGCTTGTTGTCGGCGTCGGGCCAAGAGCGAGAGGGCCAGCCCAGGCAGATAAAAGAACGCGCCGGCCAGGATAAGGGCCGCAATAAGCGATTTCTGGCTGACTCCGGCGATACCCAGCACGGTGCCGCCCCCAAGAAACAGACCCAGCAACAGCCCGGCAAACTTCAAACCCAAGAAAATACTTCCCGCGGCCTCGCTTCGAAACCCGGCATTGGCCAGCTTGGTCTTGAGTTTGCTGAGTTCCAATTCGGACTTGGGTGCCAGCGGCTTGGCCAGGGCGGGGGTGGCTTTTTCCAGGACCTTGGTCACGGCGGCGGTCTTTTTGATGGCGCTGGCATCAGCTTCGGAGCGGCGGGCACGGGGGTTTTTGAGTTCATCGAGCCGCTCCGCGGCGCGGGACTTGCCGGAAGCCACCATCTCCAGCGCCCACCACGCCAGGGCGGCGAACATCCCGAACATGGCAAACGGGAGCAGGTTTTCGAAGTCAAACAACTGAGCGAGGATCACGGCTCCGTTACACCTTGATGTTAACGATTTTTCGGATCACCAGCGCTCCGACAAGTTGCAGAAAGATCGCCACGGCGAGCATCTGCTTACCCAGCGGATCGGTAAACAACACCATCACGTACTCGCGGTTGAGTTGGTAAACGGCCAGGAACAACAGCACGGGCAGGGCCAAGAGCACGATTCCGGAGAGGCGTCCTTCACCGGTGAGTGCTTGCACCTGGCCCCAGATCTGGAACCGTTGGCGGATCAAGTGCCCGATCTTGTCGAGGATTTCGGCCAGGTCACCGCCGGTTTGGCGTTGCAGTATCACGGCGGTGGCGAAGAATTTCAGGTCGAGGTTGGGAATGCGTTCGGTGAGTCCCCGGAGGGAATCTTCCAGTGGGATACCCAAGTTTTGCTCTTCAAATACGCGGTTGAACTCCCTGCTGATGGGGTCACCCATTTCACTGGCGACGGAGTTGAACCCGAATCCCAGGCTCTGTCCCGCCCGCAGGGCTCGAGCCATCATTTCCAGGGCATCGGGCAACTGCACGGCGAACGCTTTAAGGCGTTTCTTTCGACGAAAGAGGAGCCACATCAGCGGCACACATCCCATTGCCAGCCCCAGCAGGGGCAACAGCCCGGGGTGCACTCCCACCGCCGCTCCCATTCCGGTACCGGCGATGGCCATGATTATCGAGGCCAGAAGCAGCCGCGATATGGTCAGCGAGGTATCGGCCTGTTCGAACAGCAGGTTGACGTCGCCGAAGCGGCCGGCAATTCGTTCGGCCAAGCTGGGCATATCATCCAACGGTTCGGCCAGCACGTTGCCATCTTTGAGCAGGCCTTCCTTGGCTTCAATGGGCGTATTGACGCCTGTCAGCAGGTCGAGCCGGTTCTCGATTCGGTTGTCTGACTTGTCGCGCATCGCGATGGCCAACCCGCCAACCAACGCGGCGACACCGATGAAAGCGGCAATGCCAATCACTAGAGGAGACATCACTGTGGGCTAATCCTCCAACATGACACGTTCGCGGAAGGCGCTGGACGGTAAGCGTACACCTGCGGCTTCTAGTCGGGACATGAAGGTGGGCCGGATCCCCGAGGCCAGAAACTGCCCGTAAGTCCGGCCGTTCTCGTCAATGCCTTCTTTTTCGTAGCGGTAAATGTCCTGCATCACCATGGTCTCCTGTTCCATGCCAACCACTTCGGTGATGTAGGTAACTTTGCGCGGGCCGCCCTGCAAACGGCTGGCCTGGACGATCAGGTCCACGGCACTGGCGATTTGGGTCCGCATTGCTTTTAGCGGCAGTTCAAACCCGGCCATCATGATCATTGTTTCCATTCGGGCGATAGCGTCGCGCGGGGAGTTGGCGTGGATGGTGGTCAGCGAACCCTCGTGCCCGGTGTTCATCGCCTGGAGCATGTCGAGCGTTTCAGCACCGCGGCACTCACCGATGATGATTCGTTCGGGGCGCATTCGCAGGGCGTTGCGTACCAGGTCGGTTGCGTTTACTGCCCCCTTGCCTTCGATGTTTGGCGGACGCGTTTCCAGGCGGACCACGTGGTCTTGTTGAAGCTGTAACTCGGCTGCGTCTTCGATGGTCACGATCCGGTCGGCATTGGGAATGAAGCTCGACAACGTGTTCAAGAGCGTCGTTTTACCCGAACCGGTGCCACCGGAGATGATGATGTTCAATCGGGCCTTGATCGCCCCTTCCAGCAGCATGACCATTTCGGGTGTGAAGGCCTTGAAATTGAGTAGGTCTTCTAGTTTGAGCGGGTTGGCGCCGAATCGCCTGATCGACACGCAAGCGCCGTCCAGGGCAAGCGGGGGGATGATGGCATTGAAACGGGAGCCGTCGAACATTCGGGCGTCGACCATCGGGCAGGTTTCGTCAACCCGACGTCCCACCTTGGAGATGATCCGGTCAATGATCTGCATCAAGTGATCGTTGTCGCGGAAGCTGACGTTGGTTTTTTCCACTCGGCCGCGGCGTTCGACGTAGATGTGCTTGGGGCCGTTGATGAGGATATCGCTGATAGTGGGGTCGTTAAGTAGAATTTCCAGGGGACCCAGGCCGAAGGTCTCATCGAGAACCTCATCGACGAGCCGCTCGCGCTCGCTGCGATTCAGCAACGTGTCTTCGGTATCGCACAGGTGCTCCACCACCAGGCGGATCTCGCGACGGAGTACTTCGCCTTCGAGTTCTCCTACCCGGGATAGATCGAGCTTGTCGACCAGCTTGCTGTGAATCCGTTGCTTGAGTTCCTCGAAGCCGGTCTCTTTTGCTTCTCCCGGGCGGAGGGTAGGGGATGTTGGTCTCATGACGGTCAGTTTCTCGGGTGTCAATCCTTGAGTTTCGGGCCAGGAGTAAGAGGACACACCAGCAGCCCCGGGGTATCCTCCCAGCGCGCCCAGGAAAACATAGCTTACGAACAGCAATACGTGTATTGGCCGAAAGTAACGGTGATGACGAAAGTAACGGCAGCTACTTCCCGTTCTTGTTTGGCCAGAGATTGAAGAGGCGGCCGAGCCCCGATTTCTTGCCCGCCGCTTCCACGACCTGTGTGACCGCATCGCTGGACAGGGCTTCGGTCAATGCGACGATCGACTGGGTAATGGCCGCTTTAGGGGCTTGCTCCACCAGCGGCATCCCGTTGTTGCGAACCTCGATCATAGTGCGATAATCGTTGGGCAACTGCCAGAAGATGTCCTTACCGATCGTTTCCTGGGCCTTTTTGAGCGTGATCTGCCCGTTTTCCAGCCCCGCCCGGTTAAGGATGATCTTGACCTTCTCGGCGATGCCTTCCATCTCGCCAAACGACATCATCAGCCGGACCGCGTTCCGCAGGCACGGCAGATCGAGTTGCGTGACCAATAGAATAGAATTTGCCATTTCCAGGGCGATCAGGTCGATCGGGCTGTAGCTCTTCGACAGGTCGAGCACCAAGTGGGTGAACGTGGCTTTGAGCAGGCCAATCACCCGTTGGAGATCCTCCGGTGTGATCAGAGAGATGTCTTCCAACTGCACAGGGCGTGGCAGCAGAAACAGGCCGGATGAGTGCTTGGTCAACGACCGTTTCAGCAGTGCGAAGTCGAGCCGGGTAACGTTCTGGGCAACGTCGACCAGGGTATAGTCGGGTATCGTATCGAGGAAGACATCGGCATCACCCAGGCAGAGGTCCAGATCTACCAGAGCCACGGAATTCTTCTCGTCCTTGGCCAGGGCACAGCCCAGGTTCACTGCCAGACTGGTGGTGCCCACGCCACCGATGGTACCCGCCACCGCAATGACCTGGCTACCGCGCGGCTTGTGCTCCCCGCTCCCGAAACGACGCTCGCTGATCCGCCCCAACGCTCCGAGCAAGTCCTCGATGCGAACCGGTTGGGTAAGAAACTCCTTGGCTCCCGCACGCATCACCTGCAAGATCAAATTGCCGTCGTTCGACGAGCTGACCACCAGCACGGCACATTCGGGCGAATTCTGACGCAGCGTGTCCAGCAACTCCAGGGCCTTTTCTGGATCTCGGTCCATGGCTACAAGGCCGATGTCGGGGTTGGTTTGAGCCACCACGTCGGCAAAAAACTCGTAGCGGGAACACTCGGCCTCCAACCAGATCATCTCCATCCCCAGCAGCATAGTCTTCAGCGAATCGCGGGTGGAGTCGTTGGGATCGACGATTGCCAGTCGTAGAACGTTGCTCATAGCAGTGCAAACAATTGGGGACTACGAGTCAGCTCGCAGGCTGACACCGCGGATACGACAGGTCCCAGATAGCGTGGTTCGGTTGAAACCTCTTCAAGACACTACTTTACGACATCGTATCCGATCGGGCCGATGAAGCCCGGTAGTCGATCATCCCGGCCAGATCGGGAAACTGCCGGCGCGATATGCCGGTTGGGTGGGTTGTGTGGATTACGGGAAATCATGTTGCGTGCCACCGTCGGTGGATTCTGACCACCGCCCCGCGACGTATCCGGCCGATTCTGCTTGGAAGGTGGTGGCGTGGGAACCGCCGGTCCGGGTGCCTGGATCCGCTCCGTCTCGTTAGTGATCATTCCGTCGACGGGCATTCTCATTGTCTGACCCGGGCCACCGGCCTCCTGAAAATCACACGATTCACAACCGGAATTGCCGCCGGCCGGACAGCATCGCGGTACTTCGATGTGGCCTTGCAGATACAATTGCCAATCGGTGGGACTATCCGTTTGCATCCCCGGACCGCAGGGCGGCACCTGATTGGCGTCGACAGCGTCGATCAACTCCGGCGTGACCAGCATCAACAACTCGATCTCGTTGTTGTGCTCTTCCACCTTGCGGAACAGCGCGCCCAGATAAGGCATGTCGCTCACCCAAGGCAGCCCTTTCCGCTGGGCTTCGACCCGGTTCTGCACCAGCCCGGCAATCGCCAACGTCTGCCCGGCCTCCATTTCCACCCCCGTGTCGACCTCCCGAACTCGCAGGCCAGGCACGGTGGTGGAGTCGATCTCCACGCTTCGCGTGTTGTCGATCTCACTCACCCGCGGCCGCACCTCCAGGCGAATTCGTCCGTTACCCAACACAATGGGAACGAAGTCGACCTGGGTACCAAACCTCTTGAACTCGATCGACACCGTACCCAAGCTCTGTGGAACAAGGATCGGGAACTCCCCACCCACGTTGAAAAAGGCCGGGCGGCCACTGACGGTGACCAACGTGGGCTCGGCGAGGACCTTCATCAGTTGGTCGTTCCGCATCGCTTCCAACACGCCGAAGAACGCACTGCTGCCGTTGAGAACCTGGAAGCTGAACGTATGGTCGGTTCCGGTAGTGCCGACCAGGCTGCTGCCGCTGGTGCCCGCGCTGCCCGCGCTGCCGCTGGTCATGGTGGCCAAAAGCCCGCTTACCCCGGATGCCACTATGTCGTTGCCGGTCAGCTTGGCAAAGTCGAACCCAAGCGCCCGTAACTTGGTTCGCGAAACCTCCATCACCTTGACGTGCAATAACACCTGCTGGACACCACCAACCGTGATGTTTTTGATTACTTTGGGGTAGTATTCTTCGGCGATTTCAATGATCCGGCTGACATGCTCCGGGTGATCGACGTACCCGGAAATCAATACCCCGTTGGCTATTGGGATCACTTTGATCGCTGCGGTGGGGAATTGCGAGCGAAGAAGCATGGTCAGTTCCTGGGCGTCGCCGTGGACGATTACGTCGACGGTGTAGATCTGTTCGTCTTCACCCCACAGGTTGACCTGAGTAACGCCCGCCTTCTTGGCAGAAACTTGGATGGTGGTTGGCGAAAGAACCGCTATTTCCAGGATATCGGGGTTGTTGACTTGTGCTTGCGGGATCTTCTGGTCCATCACCAGGTGCCGGCTGGTGTTGACCGTCATCTCCAACCGCTCGCTGGGATTCTGAATCTTGAAAAGAATCGACGGCTTGGGGGCTCCCTGGGAAGGCTCTTTCGCCTTGACCGGCGGTGTGAACATGCCGCTGAACAAGAAGGCCGAACCGGCCAGCAAAGGGCCAAGAAACACCCTGAATGAATGCCTCACCATCCTTGAACTTCCTTGTGATGTGCGGGGTCAGTCCGTCCGTGTTAGTGACCGTTCGTGTCGGGTCGTTAGCTATCGTCTACTTCGTCCTCTTTCTCTCGCGGCTCTTCCTGGGTTGTTTCTTCATCTGCCGAGGAATCTCGATCGGGGGTGCCAGAGTCGAAGTCGGAGCCACTCCGTTCCCAAGACTGCGGTCCCGATGACGCCTTGGAAGATGTGTCGCCCTCCGGATCTATAACAACCACTTCCGCCGGCTCGGTGCCCCGCAGAATCCGAACCGTATAAGGGCAGGGCGCTTCCGCGGAGTCCGGCTCGTCCGTAGGAGCCGTATGCTCCGCCTCTGGCTTCTTCTGCATCGATCTGACAAGGTCCATGAAACCCTGGGGAACGCTCGGACCCTTGCTCTCCGGGGTCGGTTCAACCAACTGTTCGTTCTCGCGAACAGCCCCGTCGGTCGCACCAATGATGCTGGTCGGCGTGGCACCGCCGGGAGTAGTCTGCACGTCATCATCAGGGCTTCGCATCACCAAACGGAGTTTTCCCAACTCGGAAGCCAAGGTCACACTCTCGGCCTGCTCCGGCGTGACCATCAGGGAGATCGTCTTGGCACTCATCGACTTCTCATCACTGCCCGACTCGTCGACGGTGAACTGGTCGTTGACGGCAAATACCTTGATGTCCTGCAAAATGGTCTGCGTGCTGGTCTCGTTTATTCCTGACGCCGGGTTCTGTCTGAGGTGGACGAGGACGTCGACGCGGTCACCGGGCATGATCAAGCTGCCCACTCCACTTTGCGAATCCACCTTGACCGCAACGACTCGGTATCCCTTGGGAATCAGAGGGCTGGCGTTCCTTCCGCTGGCCCCCTTGTCGAAGAGCTTGTTTTCCAGGATCGGCTCTCCGGCGTAGAGGTTGGTTCGCGTGCGGCGGCCCTCCAAGTCCTCCATTCGGCTCATTGCCCCCTCAGGGACCTTGTCCTTGGGCCAGTCTTCCAGCTTGAGGACTTGGGAGTTCAATGGGTCCCCCAAGCGGATGTCTTTCAACGCCACGAACACAGGTTGGGTCTCGCCGACCTCGGTCGGCTTGGTTGCGTTTCGCTTGGCCATCACCTGGGTAATACCGATGGAAGCCACCAAGCCACAGCCCAACGCCAGCACTAGCAATATGAGTGATTTGGCTCGCATATGCTCCCCCGGAGACGCCTTGCGGATTCACACACAGCAGCGCGGCAAACTTATCCCCACCAAGATACCGAAACACATGCCCCTACTGCACTGTCTCCCGGCGCATTACCGCCGAAGCCGTCAACACTTTGTCCCCTAAATATCTTGGCACCGGGAGCCAGCTTACTTGATTAAAAGGTATCTGAACGGTAACGGTAACGGGGTCCCCGTAGCCTGCTGAACTAGGTGGATCCGGATCGACCGTCACGGTCGCATTGGCGATCGACCCGCTCGTCAAGTAGTCTTCAACGGATGTCAGGACTTCAGCCGTGGTGGAACCATCCAAAATGGCCATCCGTGCCCCCTCTCGGGACGCATTTGTGATTATCTGTTGAACCATCACCATGCGTCCGAACTCGATCATTCCGAGAATCATGAGGAAAAACACGGGCGCAATCATCGCAAACTCCACTGCGGCGGCGCCTTGTCGATTTCTTCGACAAAATCGACAAAGTCTCTCCAGTTTGAAACGGTTGTCGGGAATGATTATCGACTTGCACAAGCCGCGCGTCCGGCGGTTACCAAGCCGCGAACCCGATGAATCGGGCGCCTGAGGCAACGTGGGTTTTTTCATGGCAACATCCCCGCCCAGCTAAAATAGGCAATTGTTCCAATCGCTATAGGAATGCCGTATGGCAAGAGCATCATTGAGCTCTTCCGCTCAGCGGCCATCGTCGACAATCGGCTCGGATCGCGGACGATCAGGATCTCGGAGAGAATCGCCAGGAACTGAAGCCGGTGATGTTGCCATTTCCGCCGGTAGAGCACCATGCCCACGGCAATCGCTCCCCCAACCACCGCCGAGACACAAAACGCGTAGAAAGTGATAGTTGCCCATACCCAGGCACCGACGCCTGCAAGTAGCTTGACGTCGCCGGCCCCCATGCCGCCGATGGCGTAGGCTGGCAACAAGAGGCCCAACCCGACCGCAGTACCGACCAGGCTCCAGCCCAACCCGACCCAGCCAAAACAGGCCGTGCTGTAGATCCAGCCGCCGATGATCAACGGGAATGTCAGCCAATTGGGCACTTTGAGTTTGTAGCCGTCGATTACGGCCGCAAAGATCAGTGCGGCGCTGATCAGCCAAACGTGCCAGTTGTCCGTCAGAACATTTGTAACGCTACTAAACATTGTTTTTCTCTCCGTCGTCGCGAAACGGTTTACCCCGGTTGTGGGCAGTAGGAGACAACACGGCTAGGCACGCGCGGTGAGCATGTAACTCCAAAACGCCGCCACGATCGTGATGAAAAACACCGCCATTTGTGCGGCGCCGCTGATCATTTCGGCCGGGATCACCGGGTACATTACTCCGCTCCTTGTCTTCGCACATCACCCCCATAGCGACCCGAACTGGATCTCTTTTTCAACTCTATGTCACGACCGGGCTTTTGCAACAATGGCAAGTCAAAGACACTCCCAAAAACCTAATAAAAAAGGTTTATCCGGGGACTTCGGGCAGGGTGCCATGGGCGGCTTGCCCACCCTTGTCGAGGCGCCAACAAGCAGGGACGGACAAGCCGTCCCTGGCACCTCTTTGGAACACGTTGCCCGGAGATGTCGGATGAACAATAAAAAGGTCCCCTCGGCGCCCGACTTTCGAGCACCGAGGGGTGGTTCTTCCGGGTGTTTCGGAAAGCCACCTCCGGTATAGGCCGGAACGGGCCGTCCGACCCAACGGTGATGGCCGCTGCTACGTCACACCGACTGCGACACGTTGTCGAATGTCGTTGATGCCGCCGTACCGATCGCCTGAATCGCTGTAAGGCAGACGATGACGATAAGCGCCAGCATCACAGCATACTCGACTGCAGTAGGGCCATCTTCCGAAACGAGGAAACGATGCACTTTCTTAGCCAGCAACTTCATGAGATTCCTCCTTTTCAGCGGCGGTCCCCCGGCCCAAAGATTTCAGACCTTAAAGAGGACTTCGCCGGAACCAAACCACTGTGGGCCCCTCGGACACGACGCCGATTCTGTGACCGACGCTGACCTGCTACGTGTCCTCCGGATCCCGGGTCTCAGTTACAAAAAACGTGCCTCCTCCTCGTCAAACAAGCCAATCCTTTCGGCAACCAGGCTGCCGGCTGAGGCCAACTCAACCGGCCCTTGGCTTTGCGTCCCGACCTTGCGATCGGTTTGCCTTTGTCGAGGACGAGAGGCTTGCAGGCCCTCGTTTACCTGGGAGTTCCACCGGATTGACAAGATGCAGATCGTGCGTCCGGAGAAAAACGAACTCCCTCGCTTTCGCGACCTTTCCGGCGAGCGCTTTGGCGCTTCGCCTCCGTACTGAAGCCTATGTCAGAATCCTCGAAAGTCAAAAAGACTAGTTTAGGCAATCCGGACCATTTTGGCGCTTTTTCACGAATCGCTTACGAATTTGACGCCGACTCCACTAGAACGGGGGCTATGCCCGGCCAACAAGATTTGACCAGGAGGATCACGTGGCTTACGTTTCGGCGGATGCACGTGATAGCGCGCATTAAAAGGTTAGATTTGTGAGCCTTGGCTGCTACGCGTCGTGTTCGCATTTTCTGGGCGACGTTTCCAAAGTGCCCTGGGTTGCAGGTGCGTTGAAGACACGCCCCACGACAGTTGACAGGGCAGATTCACCGGTGCCGGCGAGGGATATCAAATGCTCGAGCGGACTCGGCGCCCCCAAGCGAAAGTCGCTTCATTATTAGGGCCGGTTTGGTCTACGGAAGCCGGAGTCTTTCTCGGGATCTGGCTGGCGCTGATGTTCTTCGGACGCAGCATGCTCTTTCGCGATCCCGGGACCTTCTGGCACGTCACCTTCGGAGAGAGAATGCTCCAGACGGGCCGGGTCATGGATGCCGATCCGGTCAGCTTCACTCGCTACGGTCAGCCGTGGGTGGCTCACCAGTGGCTGGGTGAGTGCGTCATGGCGGCTATCCATCGGGTGAGTGGATGGGACGGCCTTCTCCTGGCAAGCGCGACGCTGCTAGCGGCGGTCTACACGTGGATTGCCTTCCGGCTGCTTCGTGCCGGGCTCCATTGGCTGCCGACGGTGCTCGTCGTCGTGCTGGTGCTCTTGGCCAGCTCGCACAATTTCC
>Ga0180432_10003421_pt1 | contig 22622 bp, 21 predicted proteins | sample SS_ome_10_FD_132414 | JGI IMG/M metagenome (GOLD analysis project Ga0180432, IMG submission 132414) | Hypersaline lake sediment archaeal communities from the Salton Sea, California, USA - SS_1_MS_2 metaG | ecosystem: Environmental > Aquatic > Non-marine Saline and Alkaline > Hypersaline >...
AATAGACCTCCTTGTCGATTCGATTGTGGTTACAACAATCTCTTCGGCTCGGAGGCCTGTTTTTCTGCATCTTTATCGGGCTTTGGTCTTATGGAAGTGCCATTCAACCCTGACCCCTACAGCACTCACAGTGGCCATGAGCAAATCCAAGGGGCCGTTATTTGGGGTATATGATGGCGTCCGCGGATACATACCCCTGGCGGCCGTCTTCGGCGCGCACTAAGGTGTAACTGCCGGCCGTTTCAATGACCTCGATCCGGGTGCCGGCCTCGAAATTCCCATCGGGAGGCATGGCTTGCTGGGGACCGGTTTTGTAGAACACGGTGTCATGGCGGATGACCGGCAGCGTGCCGGCTTCGATGCCCTGATGCTCGTGCCTTTTGCTTTGGCTATCAGCGGAACATCCCAGGAACAAACCTATCAGCACGAGGCAAACCAGCCCTACCCGCAACTTTGCACAAAGATCCGACGACATGATGCAACTCCTTTCTTACAGATTCACTGTATCATCATCCTATGGTATTGTAACAATGATTTCAATACAAGCAATCTCTCTGCCTCGAAAGAGGATGAGCAGGGAGATTGCGGTCGTGCCAATAAGACAGCTCTCCTTAGGAGCGGAAGGCACTTTCGGTGAGTCGGCAGCCTTTATCCAACCTCTTTGGCTCCGGCTCGTCTGGGTCAGGTCTTGCAAAATCCACGGACGTGTGGTATAAAGGCGCGCTATGGAAACAACAGAACTAAAATCAGCGATCACCGAATTGTCGGCCCGGGTGGATAAGATCCGGGACTGGCTTTGACTTAGCCAGCAAGAAGTCCCAACGGCTGGAGCTGGAGAAACGGATGTCCAAGGCAGGCTTCTGGGACAATCCCGATGTCGCCCAGTCCGTCGTCTCCCAACTCAGCGCGCTCAAGTCGGTTATCGATCCGGTGGAAGAGGTCCAACAAGAGGTGAAAGACCTTCAGGAGCTGTTCGAGCTGGCCGAGATGGAATCGGACGACGACGAGCTTGAGCAGTTGGAGGACGACCTGGACCAGCTTCTCAAACGATGCGAGCAGATCGAATTAGCGGGCCTTTTGTCCCGGCCGGAGGATATGAAGAACTGCTTTTTCAGCATTCACGCCGGCGCCGGGGGCACGGAAAGCTGCGACTGGGCGAACATGCTGCTGAGGATGTATTCGCGGTATTTCGAGACGCATAAATACGACTTCAAGGAGTTGGATATCACGCCGGGCGAGGAAGCCGGGATTCGCTCGATCACGCTGCGGGTCAGCGGGCCGTTCGCCTTCGGCAAGCTCTCCTGCGAGACCGGCGTGCACCGACTCGTGCGCATCAGCCCGTTCGATGCAAATAAGCGGCGGCATACCAGTTTCGCCGCGGTGGACGTCATGCCGGAATTCGACGAGGATATCGACATCGAAATCAAGGACGACGACCTCCGGATCGACTTTTATCGCGCCAGCGGCGCCGGCGGCCAGCACGTCAACAAGACCAGCTCGGCCGTGCGGATTACCCACGCGCCGACCGGCATCGTCGTGCAGTGTCAGAACGAACGAAGCCAGCATAATAACCGCGCCCAGGCCATGAAAATGCTCAAGGCCAAACTCTACATGCTCGAGCAGCAAAAGCGGGACGACCAGATCGCCAAGCTCTACGGCAGCAAGGGCGAAATCGCCTGGGCAGCCAGATCCGCAGTTATGTCCTGCAACCCTACCAAATGGTCAAAGACCATCGCACCGACTTCCAGGTCGGCAACGTCGAGGCCGTGCTGGATGGAGACCTCGACGAATTCATCGAAAGTTATCTTCGATATAGAGCGAAAACGAACCACAAGCCGTCGTAAGGATATAGGAAAAGGGGAACGGACATGAAAGAGATGATTGAAGTTGAATTGAAGGCACGGAAAGTTGATTTCAGCCAATGCAAAACCGATATCCTCGCTGTTGGCGTGTTCTCCGACGCCGCGGGCCTGGACAAGCTGAACAAGGAGCTCGACGCCAAACTGAGCGGCGCCGTCGGCCATTTGATCGAGATCGGCGATTTCAAAGGCAAAGAAGGCACCAGCGCCGTGGTCTATGGCAACGACCAGGTGGGCGCCAAGCGAATCTTGCTGGTCGGCCTGGGCGAGAAGAAGAAGGCCACGCTGGACACCCTCCGCAAGGCGGCGGCACACACGGCGAAGAAGTCCGTCGAGACCCAGGCCCGGACCGTCGGCCTGGCGTTGCATAAGGCTTTCAACCGGCTCGACGCGGCCACGATGGGACAGGCCTGCGCCGAAGGAACCTGTTCCGGCAGCTATCGCTACGACGAATACATCACCGAAAGCGACAACGGGCGACTGGAGTCGCTCAAGGTCGATCTCGTCGATCCCGATGCGGCCAAACTACAAAAGCTCAAGACCGGTCTGGCCAAAGGGATTGCACTGGGCAAGGCCCAAAGCTTCGCCCGGACGTTGGGTAATCGCCCCGCTAACGTTGTCACCCCGGCCGTGTTGGCCGGCGTGGCGAAGGACCTGACCAAAGGCTCGAAGACGCTAAGCTGCACGGTCTTCGACGAAAAACAAATGACGGCCAAAGGCATGGGCGGCGTGCTGGCGGTCGGCTCGGGCTCCAGAAATAAGCCGAGATTTATCGTCTTAAAACACAGTCCTTCAGGCAAGGCCGCAAGCACGAGGCCGACCGTCGCCTTCGTCGGCAAGGCCATCACCTTCGACTCCGGCGGGATCAGCATCAAACCGTCCGCGAACATGGAAGAGATGAAATTCGATAAATGCGGCGGCCTGGCGGTGTTGGGCGCGATGAAAGCCGTGGCGGAACTGGACCTTCCCGTGAACGTGTACGGCATCGTGCCGTCCGCCGAGAACATGCCGGGCGGGGCAAGCTATCGACCGGGCGATATCATCAACACCTATAGCGGAAAAACCGTCGAGGTCCAGAACACCGACGCCGAGGGCCGCATGATCCTGTGCGACGGACTGCACTATGCCGTCCAGCAAAAGTGCGACGTTATTATCGACATCGCCACACTCACCGGCGCGTGTGTCGTAGCGCTGGGCAAGTATATGGCCGGGCTGATGGGCAACGACGATAAACTGATCAAACAATTGCAAAAAGCCGCAGAGAATTGCGGCGAGAGGGTTTGGCCCATGCCGAGCGGCGACGACTATGGCAAGGAGATGAAAAGCAAAATCGCCGATCTGAAAAACATCAGCGGCCGATGGGGCGGGGCCTGCACCGCGGCGGCGTTCCTGGGGCAATTCGTCGGCGAGACGACGTGGGCCCATCTCGATATGGCGGGCGTCTGGAGCCACGACAAAGCCACCGACTATACGGCCGAGGGCGCAAGCGGCTACGGCGTCAGACTGCTGACGACGTTTATTATCCATCTGGCAAAAGCGAAAAAGAAATGAGCAAAAAAAGCAAAAAAATCGATACCGACAAAATCGAAAAAGCGGCCCATGACATTCTTACGGCCGTCGGCGAAGACACGAACCGCGAGGGGTTAAAGCGCACGCCCGAACGGGTGGCGCGCATGTACGTCGAGCTTCTGGCCGGGATGCGCGAAGATCCGAAGATACACCTTCGCGGCGTCTTCACCGAAGAATGCGACGAAATTGTGCTGCTGCGCGATATCCCCTTCTACAGTGTCTGCGAACACCATCTGATGCCGTTCATCGGCGTCGCCCACGTGGCGTATCTCCCCTCCGGGCTGATCCTCGGGGTCAGCAAACTGGCGCGGATCGTGGATTGCTTCGCCCGCCGACTTCAGACCCAGGAACGACTGGCGTACCAAATCGCCGATTTTATCATGCACAATCTGAACCCGCAGGGCGTGGCCGTGGTGCTGGAGGCGTCCCATAGCTGTATGACGATTCGCGGGATCAAAAAGCCCGGCTCGACCATGGTGACCTCGGCGCTTCGGGGCATCTTCAAGAAAGATCCGCGAAGCCGCAGCGAGGTCATGAGCCTGATGCACAAGCAGAGTTGAGAGAGAGTTTACCAATGCATAAACTCACCCGGCATGTGCGTTTTTCGATCAATCCTTTTTTGCCCGAGGATGCGCCCGGCGCCAATTCGTTTGTTTCCAGGCCGGCGGGCGAAGGATTGGCGCTCTTTTTCGAATTGTCCGTCGAAGTCACCGGCGAGGTCGAGCCGGCCACGGGTTTCGTAATCAATGTGACCGATATCGACAAGCGCGTTCGCGCGTTCGCCGTGCCGGTTTTCGCCGAGCGCATCAGGCGGGATTTTCGCCAAGGCAAGCATATCGGGCTGCCCGTCGTCACCGAACTGCTGGTATCCGCCCGGGAGCATTTGGCGGAATCGTTAGGCAGCGCCCGTCTGAGCCGCCTGAGTGTGAAACTGAATCCTTCCAGACAAGTAACCATCGATTCAAAGGACCCGGACATGGTTTTTTTCAGTGAAAAATTCGAATTCGCCGCCACACACAAACTCTGGAACGACGACTTCTCCGACGAGTGGAACTTCGATGTTTTTGGCAAATGTGCGAACCCCACGGGTCACGGACATAACTACGTCGTCGAAGTCGCGATCAAAATGCCGGCCGGGGAAAATAGTTTCCGTATCGGACAGCTCGAGAAAATCGTGGATGAGGAGCTGATCAGCCTCATCGACCATAAAAACCTGAACGCCGATCTCGACGAATTTCGCAAAACCAATCCCACCATCGAAAATATCGCGGTCTTCGCATGGAAAAAGCTCGTCGGAAAATTCGACGAAGCAACGTTACATTGCGTATCCATCTGGGAAACCGACAAAACCTACTGCTCCTATTACGGCTGAAATTCGTACATAATCCCACCTAAACCCGTTTGGTCAAATGCATTTATAAGACCTTCAATCCACTTACCGTTTAGCGAAACAACGATTTAAATCAACATTTTATCGCCCCTTCCACAGCATCATTCTGCAAATGACAATAAATTCTGAGGTATATGATGATTTGTCATCCTGAGCGAAACGAAGGATCTGGGATAGTAATGAGCGTTAGAGATTCTTCACTTCGCTATGCTCCGTTCAGACCTGTCCTTGAGCGTAGCGAAGGAATGACAACGTGCGCATGAGGATTTACTAGAATCCGTGATTAGCTGCCACTCAAGCTATGTCTTTTATTTGTCGATACTTAGGTTGTAGATGTGCAAGGTGGGTGAAGGTATGCCGATCCATCATGGTGGGGCAAGCCCCACCCTGCGAAAAAACCATTGCGGAACACTCGGATATCGCTGCGAGGTTGCGTTCGCGATCCGCGCAGCCGACGGGGACGGAGTCTAAACAGACTGGATTAGTTGATAATTTCGCGAAGATGATTATGCTTAGCGAATGAAAGAAACTCGTAGGGTGGGCAAATGTCGTTTTTTGCCCACGCGGATAGTATTGGCGGAGGCTGCAACATGATAGAGCCCGCGTGTGCAACATGTTGCACACCCTACTAAACTGTAAAATTGATAATCTATTTGATGGAACAGCCATGAAAGCATTAGTGACGGGCGGTGCAGGTTTTATCGGATCCCATTTGACGGAGCGGCTTTTGAAAGACGGCCACCACGTCACCGTCATCGACAACCTCAGTACCGGAAGCCTGAAGAATATCGAGCATCTCAGAGGACATCGCGATTTCGAATTTGTCACGGGTGACATTAGCAATGCCGTCCTGATGACGACCCTGATCGAGCGCTGTGATGTCATTTACCATCTGGCCGCGGCGGTGGGCGTCCGCCTGATCGCCGAGGATCCGGTGCGCACCATCCAGACCAATATCGGCGGCACTGAAATCGTGCTGGATATCGCCAACACGTTCGGCAGGAAAATCCTTCTCGCCTCGAGCAGCGAGGTCTATGGCAAAAGCGAGGCGGTTCCTTTCTGCGAGGAGGACGACCTCGTGCTCGGCAGCACGAGCTTGTCGCGCTGGGCGTACGCGTGCAGCAAGGCCATCGACGAATTTCTGGGCCAGGCGTATTATCAGCAATACGGGCTCGGCGTGGTGATCGGACGGTTCTTTAACACCGTCGGACCGAGACAAACAGGTCAGTACGGCATGGTGGTTCCCCGTTTCGTGCAGATGGCGCTGAACAACGAACCCGTTTTGGTTTACGGGACGGGAAAGCAAACGCGATGCTTCTGCTACGTGGCCGACCTCGTCGAAGCGCTGATCGGCCTGATGAACTGCGAGCAGGCGGCGGGCAAGGTCTATAACATCGGCACGAGCGAGGAAATTTCCATCGAGGACCTTGCGGACAAGATCATCGACATGACGGGCAGCAAAAGCAAAAAGAAATTCGTGCCCTACGAGGTCGCCTACGGACGGCCCATCGAAGATATGATGCGCCGCGTCCCGAGCACGGAGCGGATCAACGAAACCATCGGCTGGGAACCTCGCACACGTCTCGATGAAATCCTGCAAACCATCATCGACAGTTTGTAGGGGCATGCTCTGGGCAACCCCAGGTGCTCCTACGGATCGTCGTCGGGTGGCAGCCTCATCCCGATGCCTTTTATCGGGATGGGGATGGACAATACAACATACCTGTAGAAATGATAAAATCTAAATTAGCAATACGCTATCTGTTCGTTCTCTTCAGCGCCCTCGTGCTTTACACCATCAGTTGCGCCCCCGGTCTTTTGTGGCAGGACAGCGGATTGATTCAATACCGCATCTGGCACAACGATATCGAAGGTTTCTATGGGCTGGCTCTTTCGCACCCACTTTTTTATATCGTGGGTATCGCTGTCAAATACGTTTCGCCTGGCGAATTCGCCCATCGGGTGAATATGGTCTCCGCCGTCGCCGGGGCGATAGCGGTCGCCAATATGTACTTACTCGTGCGTCTCTGGATAGGCAAAGATATGCCCGCGGTTATTGCCGCGATCACGTTGGCCGTCTCACATACCTTCTGGCGCCATGCGAGCATCATCGAAACCTATACGCCCTGGACGGCCTTATTTCTCGCCGAATTGATCGTTCTGGTGCAATACGCTAAAACGAACCGGGTGCGTTATCTATATTGGCTGGGTTTTCTAAACGGGCTTGCCGTTGCGGTTCATACACTCGCGACGATTCCGCTTGTCTGTCATGCCGTTTTCATCGTTTTCCTGTTGATCCAAAAAAAGATTCGACCGACAAGACTTGCGATTATCCTCCTCTTCTGGGTGATCGGTGCCCTGCCGTATGAATTTCTGATCGTCCGCACCATGATACAATCCGGCGACATAGCCGGCACGTTGGCTTCCGCGGCCTTCGGTACACGCTGGCAGCAAGCCGTCCTTAACACATCGATGTCATTGAAAATGGCTAAGGAGAGTTGCTGTTATATCCTATTCAACTTCCCGACGCCGAATCTCCTGCTTTTTTTTGCGGGCGGCTGTGCCTTGATTAGAATGTCGCCGAGCCGGGGCTTTAGAAATCTTTTGCTGGCCATGACGGCGTTGTTTTTTGTCTTCGCTTTTCGATACACCGTGCCGGACCGGTATGCGTTCTTCATACCCTTCTACGTCATGGCATCGATCTTAATGGGCCTCGGGACACATGACTTGCTGGGCCGAATACATCACAAAGCGCTCGTGCTCGCGGTTATCTTTTTTAGCTTACTACCCGTCGGCGTTTACGCGATAGCACCGATGATCGCGCGGAACATCGGCACGAGAAATGATATTCCTTATCGCGAGGATAGCACCTATTTCTTACGGCCCTGGAAAACCGGATACAGAGGGCCGGAACGCTTCGCCGATGAAGCGCTGGATCTCGCAGAGGCCCATGCCGTCATTTATGCCGATGTGACCACCATTGCCCCCCTTCTGCTCGCTCAGCAAATCAAGGCAAAACGCCCGGACGTGACGATGATCTCAGGCACCGTGAATAGTGAAGGCGCTCCGCCTTTCAACGAGCAGACGTTTGGCTCATTACTGGAGAACCGGCCGATATACGTTGTCTCGCAGAAACCGGGATATTGCCCCGCCTTTGTGCTTGGAGATTATGACTTCGTCGAAACCGGCATTTTGTGGAAAGTGGTCGCCAAATAATTATGAATCAACGACGTGTCACAACCTCGAAACGACTCGTTTATAACTCGGTCCTCAACGTCATTACCTTAGTGACGCACGCCGCGATCGGCTTTTTTCTGATCCGCTTCTTCCTCGGACGGCTCGGCGAGGTCCGATACGGTATCTGGGTGCTCATCGGCGGCTCGATGTTTCGCTATGCCCCGATGTTGAGCATGGGGCTGAACAGCTCCGTCAACCGGTATGTCCCGTCATACCTGGCTAAAAACGATAACGACGGCATCCAACGTGTCATCAACACGTCCCTGTTCTTCTTCACATCGCTGACCTTCGTCCTTGTTATTGTGAGTTTGGTCATTTACTTCAACGTCGGTTCGTGGTTCGCCATCGATCCGGAGATGGTCAGGCCCGCCGGCGCGCTCGTGCTCATCGTGGGATTCTGTTTCGCTTTGGCCATGCCCTTGCAGCCCTCGACGGCGATCCTGAGCGGACTGCAACGATACGATCTCATTAACGTCGTCGTGCTGTCTGTCTTGCTTTTGCGAACGACGCTGATCATCGTCCTGCTCTCATGCAACTACGGTCTGCTCACAACGGGGATTGTGTTCGGCCTGAGCGAGGTGGCCGTCAGAGCATTGCATTGTGTTTTTGTCAGAAGATTGCTGCCGGGCGTGTCGCTGTCTTTGTCCAAGATAGACTTCGGGCTCCTGAAAGAAATGCTCCCATACGGAATCAACACCTTCTTATACGCCATGGGCGCCATTATCATTTACCACGCCAGCAGCCTGATCATCGGTATCTTCATCGGCACCGCCGAGATTAGCCAATTCACCGTCGCGGCTGCCGGGGTATTGCTCTTGTCGCAATTTCTGAGCGCGTTTACCGCCGCGATCAAGCCGGCGGTCAGCGACCTCGAAGCCAGAGACGATAACGCCACGATCAAGGAAATCGCCCTGCTGACACAAAAGTACAGCCTGTTGCTCATCCTTCCCGGCGCATGCTTCCTCATTGCGATGGGCAGGGAATTTCTGCATATATGGGTCAGCGACCGGTTCCCGAATCCGGCCGTCATCGACACAATGGCGATCATTCTAATCCTTCTTACCATCGGACACGCCCTGAGACTGGCCCAGCACAGTAATTTCCTTGTCCTCGTCGGTCGCGGCCGGCATAAATTCTTCGCCGTTCTCACCGCCCTGACGGCCCTGCTTTGCGTTTCGGCGTCCGTCATTTCAGTCAAAGTGTTCAACCGGGGCCTGGTCGGCATCGCCTGGTCCAACGTCCTGCCTTTGGCGCTCATTTCCGGCGTGATTCTACCGATATATTTCAACTGGAAAATGCACATCTCCACCCTGGAAAACGCGCTCACGGTCTGGCTGCCGGCAACTCTTGGCTCACTGCCGGCTATCACAATCATTATCCTGTGGAAATGTCTGGCTCCGCCGGATTCGTGGCTCGAAATCGGCGGTGTGGTTCTGGTCGCAGCGATCCTGACGCTCGTGGGCGGCTGGTTCCTGAGCCTGACAAAGAACGAACAAGAACGATTTGCACGGATGGTCCGACGATAATGCAAACGGCAACGAAGATCGGTTATCGAGACTCTCACACATACGCAGCTAAAGGCGCCGAATACGAGCGGCATTATGAAACGCAGGCCTGGGACCGATTCCTATGGTCGCGCGAGCGGGAGATTCTCTTACAGATTCTGGCCACGTACTTCGCGGGCAGAGACGTTCATCTGCTCGATTTCGCATGCGGGACGGGGCGCATCACACGTTTCCTGGAAGACCGCGTCGCGACATCGACGGGCGTGGACATCTCCAACTCCATGCTCGCGATCGCCAGGCAAAAGCTCAAGCGAACCGAAATCATCGAGGCGGACATCACGGTGGGCAATATCCTCCAGCCGAGACAATTTAACCTGATCACAGCCTTCCGGTTCTTTCTCAACGCGGAGCCGGAACTGCGTTCGGCGGCGATTGAAGCACTCGCCGATCTATTGACTGAAGACGGTACCCTGGTCTTCAACAACCACCACAATCTCGGATCGCCGTGGATTAAGTTATTGCACGCGCGCCACCGGCAAAAGAATCCGGAAGGAACATTCAACGTCATGAACATCGAGCAGATGAAGGACCTCGTTGAAAGCGCCGGATTGGAGATTGTCGAGCTCTATCCGGCCGGCTTCTTCCATCCGCCGAAGATTCCGGTTTGGTACCGGCTGAACCGCGTCATTGACAACGTGGCGTGCAGATTCAAATGTCTGAGCCGATTCTCAGAAAATCCCGTTGTTGTTTGCCGTCGTTTTAAGAACCTGTGTAAGAAGGATACGCCGTCATTCTGAATGAAGCGCAGCGAAGTGAAGAATCTCAATTACCCTGTATTTCCCCTTCGACTTCGCTCAGGGCTAAAGGCTCTTTTCGCTCCTAAGAAAATGGCCTGTAAACAACTGTCATTTCGACCGAAGCCCGCCGAACGGCGGGCGAAGCGGAGAAATCTGGTTACGAAAGAACATCATATTACATTCGTTACCAGATGTTTCGACTTCGCTGCGCTACGCTCAACATGACAAGGATGAGAATTGGAACTCCTAACACACGTTCTGAGAGATAACCATGCTGCTTATCGATGACATTTTTCAAAAAACCGGAGAACGGGACATATTGGCTGTCGAAGCCGAAAAGGCCTTTCGGGCCTTCGAGATCGGCCTCGACAGCGGTTTATTTTCAGTACCGAAAGTTATCAACTTCGACGCTGAAAGGGGAGTGCTCGAATTCGAGCGGCTCAGCAGCCTGGTGACATTACTCGATATGGCGGTCTGTAAGGATCAACGGTTGCCCGGATTGCTACGAAAAGCAGGACAAGCGCTGGCCGTTATCCATAAGAAACTGTTCCTCCCCGAAGAAATGCAATTCGCATTGCCGGCGGAATGGATGGCCCCCGCTGACGAGAACGTTTTCATTCATGGTGACTTTGCTTGTATTAATGTGTGTTATCACAGGCCGTCGGACGAGCTTGTCCTGCTGGACTGGTCCGCGGCGCCGTCGGTGGATAGAACGCCGACCTTTGGCAGCCGGTACTTCGATATTCTCATGTTCGCCAGTTCCATATTTCACGGCGCCCCCTGGCGGAGGGCGTTGAGCTGGAACGCGGAAGAGATGGCCGAGTCGTTCTTGAGAGGCTATGGGGAAACTGTCATCCTTAATAAGTTGAAGGACTATGCGCCTCACATGTGCCGGCTGCAAAAAAGAAATATTCGGAAGCTCGCCTCTCAAAGACAACCTTTCAGGGCCGCCGGATACGTCTGCCATCACATGCGTATGAATGTTCGTCTGTCGCGGTTTCTGCACAGATACGAGATATAGCATTAGGAATTCTGCATGTACACCGAATACGAATATAATATAAACGACGAGGAATTGTTCCGCGAGCAGAGCGCACGGACCTCCGATATTCCATTGCCTCCGTTCGTGAACGGTCTGCTTCTGACGATGTGGATCGTCATCTTTCTGATCGGACTGGCCGTCATCTACCTGGCCAGGAATTCCGTGGCCGGGGCGGTGATTATCGCCGTGCCGACGTTCATCGGGATGATCATCAAGCCGACGTTCGCCCTTTGCATCCTGATGCTCGTCCTGCCGACCGGGGCCGGCATCGCCTTCAGGGATTCGTTCAGTCTCGACCGGGGCGTCGGCATCGCTCTGGCGCTGAGTTTCTTCCTGAACGTCATCATCACCCGCCCTCGCCTGCGCATCGGCAACAAAACGCTATGGGTCATGGGACTCTATACGGCCTGGGTCTGTTTGGCCTCGCTGGGCGGCACGTATCTCACTCACGAGCTGGTCCGCGCCTTTACCCAGGTCCAACTCCTCGTGCTCTTTCTCATCGTCTATTGGATCCTCCAAACCAACGGTGAATCCGCCTTTCGCTGGGCCTCGCGAGCGTACGTCGTCGGGACGCTGGGAATGATTGCCCTGACGTTCGTCACCGGTTCGGCCATCCAATCGATGCAAGAAGCGCCCGAGCATCGATACTCGGCAACCCTCGGGCAAGCCACCGATGCGAATATGTTGGCGACCTTGATCGCCATCGCCTTTTTAGCGGCGATTTACCTGTTCGCCCGCGACAGGAAGTTCTACTGGCGCATGATCTATCTTGTCGCCATCGTGGTGTTGCCGGTCATGCTGCTCAAGATCGGCTCTCGCGGGGGCCTGATCGCTTTGTTCATTACGATGCTTTCGCCGCTGCTTTTTATCAAGCAAGTATCGCGGCGGCCGGCCCTGGCGGTCTTGCTGCTCTTCGTCATCCTGCTGGGCTCGGTTTCGGCCTCTCTGGTTGTCCGAAGCAGCGGGCTGGAAGCGCCGGTCGCGACGCGCCTAACCAATCTCCAACAGGCGGAAGAAGCCATCGACTACCGTATGATGCCGATTAAGAAAGCTCTCACATGCGTGGCCGAAAGACCCGTCGGAACAAGCTTCTATGGATGGTTCGAGAAAAGCGGACTCACGATTCTACCACATAACGATTTCTTCTTTGCCCTCGGTATTTATGGCCTGCCCGGCGCGGTTCTCTTTGCGTGGCTCGTGATCCTGGTCATGCTCACGGTCAAACGGATCTCGCTCGGATTTGAGAAGCTTTACGCCCGGGCCATTTTTACGTACCTGTTGGTGATGGGCCTGAACGTCGGACAACTCTATCAAAAACACTACTGGGTCTTCCTGGCTTTCGTTTTAGCGAGCGAGCACGTGGCCCGGTTCTATACCCCGACGGAAGATGACGTGCCGGCATATGACGAATACGACGACGACATTGTGCTGCAAGAACAGTTCGCCTGAGACCACCGCGACAATTCATATCGCGATGGTGACCGTCTTCCCGGACGATCCCCGCCGCATCGACGGCGGCGTGGCGGGTGCGTCAAGATACCTCGTCGAAGGACTCAGCCAACGTCCCGATTTGAAGGTGACGGTCATAGCGCCGGGAAGTCACCCCGGCCAAACGGGGGTTGAGCAGTGGGAAAACGTCACGGTTTACAGGGTGCCAAAACAAGGACTGTGGAAATTCCTGCCCGGAACGCTCTATTATCTCGTCTCCGGCAAACGACAGATCAAGGCGCTTCTCAGACAGATCAATCCGGATATCGTTCATTTTCAGGGATTCACGTTCTTGGCGACACACTGCGACCAACCGAGTGTTATAACCATACATGGCATAGCAGAACAGGATGCCCGATGGGACAATCGCTGGGGTATCTTCCGCCGGCCCAGACGGCTCTTCATGAAGCTCACGGAAGCGTACGCACGTCGTCGAATTTCTCATTTGATTGTCATAAGCCGATACACGAAACAGTTTTTGACGAAAGCCAACAACATTTGGAAAACCTGGCTGATTGAGAATCCCGTTGCCGAATCTTACTTTGACATCGAGCGGAAGCTCGAGCCGGGGAGAATCCTTTGCTGTGGCAGAATCAAACCGCTGAAGAACATTCTCGGCTTGATCGAGGCCTTCGCTCTCATCGTAGAGCAGTTTCCGCACGCGCAGCTACGGATCGCCGGGGCGCCGGAAGGGGACTATCTCGACGTGTGCAAACGGCAGGTCGAACGGAACAATCTGCAAGATGAAGTACACTTCCTCGGCAATATCAGCATCGCCGACGTGCAGCTCGAACTGTCTCGAGCGAACTGCCTGGTCGTTCCTTCGTTCCAGGAGAACGCCCCGCTGACGATCGCCGAAGCCATGGCGGTCGGCGTTCCTGTCGTCGCCTCGAACGTCGGCGGCATTCCGGAAATGATCGAAGACGGAAACACAGGGCTGCTGATCGATCCTCACGATATCCGAAGCATAAGTGATGCCGTCTTGAAGATTTTCTCCGATGAGAGGCTCGCTCGTTCGATGGGACAGTCCGCAAAAGAGACGGCCCGGGAAAAATATTCAGCCTCAATTGCGTGTGAAAGAACGCTCCGGGCTTATCGTGAAATCCTGGAGAATCCGTCTTAAACGCAGGATAAGAGATGCGAATTTGTTTTATCTCAATGGGGACATTCACACATATCGGTCCTTATCTTGACTATTTCAAGCAGGCCGGCCACGACGTGCATTTCATCGCCATGTCCCCGGGCCCGGAGCGCGGAGTACCGATGTATAACGTTGGGCTCGGCCGGAGGTATTCCGAAACCGAAGGCAAGTGGAAATATCCGATCAGTATGTTGCGAGCCAAGAGGTTGGTAAAGACACTCAAGCCCGATATCGTCCACGCCCACTACGCGACCAGTTGCGGCCTGACGGCGCTGATGTGCGGTTTCCACCCGACCGTCGTCACGGCGCACGGAAGCGATTTGACGACGGGAATTAAGTCCCGACTATGGCGCCCGCTTTTAAGAAAAATCTTCACTTTCGCCGATTGCGTCAATACGGTCTCGAAAGACCTCGAAGAAATGGCCATCAGCCTGGGCATCGAACCGGATAAAATTGAGACGCTAACGCTTGGAATCGATACGGACACGTTCACATTCACCGACCGGCCGGAAAAAATTCCATCCGGCCCCATTAGACTTTTATGCACACGACGCCTCGAACCGGTATTCGATCATCCCACGATCATCGCCGCTCTGGCCCGGCTTAAGGAAAAAGGAATCGACTTCCGGATGACCTTTATCGGCGACGGCTCTTCGAGGGACACACTTCGGCAGCAAGCCGGCCACGCCGGTTTGAATGGCTGTGTGACATTCGCAGGCCGGGTGCCCAATAACGATCTGCCGGACATTATCAGACGGCACGATATTTATCTTTCCGCATCGCACTGGGACGGGACGAGCCTATCTCTGCTGGAGGCGATGGCAACGGGTCTGTTTCCGATTGTCTCGGATATTCAGGCGAACGCCGCATGGCTGAGGCACAACGTGGACGGCCTGCTCTTTAAGGTCGGGGACGCGGATGATTTAGCCGGGTGCATCATGCAGCTCGTCGAGCATCCACAACGTGCCGCCGGCGCCGCCCGACGGAACCGGCTAAAGGTTATCGAATCGGCGGACCGAAAAAATAATATGAGGCGTCTGGAAAAGATTTTCGAAGGATTAATCGAAAAAGGGAGTTAAGACATGTCCAGAAACAGACTTGCCCTTATGATTGTGCTCGCTCAGTGTTGCCGTCTATTCGCCGCGACGTATTGGATTTCCCCGAAAGGCCGGATATCGGGAACAGGTTCCGAGGCGAACCCATTCGCATCTGTTGACGCGGCGCTAAAAAGGATCGGCGGCGGCCATACCCTGATCTTCAAGCCCGGTGATTATGTCGGCGTTCAGATCACGCTCTCGCCGGAACACGCGGGCACGGCGCAACAGCCGACGGTCCTCAAATCCCAGTACAAACACAAAGCCGTCCTGCACGGCTCGCCCTTTCATAACATTTACGTCCGGAACGGCTGCTCCTGGATCATAATTGACGGCTTCGAGAGCAGCGGGGCCAAATACACGGGTATCAAAACCGACGCCGATTACACCGTGATACGCAATTGTCGCATTCACAACAATGCCCTGCACGGCATTGAGGCCCATGACGTTCGCGGTACGGTCATCGAGAATAACGTCGTCGAATACAACGGGGCCCACCTCCACTTCAGCCACGGCATCTACGCCGACGGCGAGAACCTGACGATTCGCAATAACATCATACGATTCAATTCCGGCTGGGGCCTGCATCTCTACCCGGGAATCACCAACAGTCATATCGAAAACAACCTGATCCACGGCAATGGCCGGTGGGGTATCGGCCTGTATTCGAAACCGACCGTCGGCTCCAACCACATTGTCAATAATACGATCGTCCAGAACGGCAGCGGCGTCGTGGTGAGCAACGCTCACAACGAGATCATCGCCAACAACATTATCGTGGATAACACCCACTGGAAGTTCGAGAAAACCGATCCGATCCAAAATCTCTCCGGCGACCCGAGCAAGATCACCATCGACTATAACCTCCTCCGACCGCCATTCTCAGGAGCCGGACCGCACGCGATAACTGCGGACCCGATGTTTCTGGACGCCGCGAAGGGAACTTTTTATCTGAGAACGGGTAGTCTCGCGATTGGCAGAGGGTCCGCCGAGTACGCCCCCAAACAGGATTTCTTCAGTCGACCGCGACCCGAAGGCAAAAAACCGGATTTGGGCTGTTTTCCTTACGATCCGTCATTGCTCTCGCCCCAGGCCCGCAGGGATTGGTATCGCGAATGGCCGTTCCTCTTCAGGACGCGACCCGACGACACCCTGACGGATTTCTGGAAGGCGCCTGAATAATTGAGAAATGAGAATGAAGAATTGAGAACGTTCTGAATTCACCATTCTGCATTCTAAATTCTTAAAAATGCACATCCTCTATCTTCATCAATATTTCGCAACGCGAAACGGCAGTACGGGCACGCGCTCGTACGAGTTTGCCCGGCACCTCGTGAACAAAGGTCACCGTGTCACTATGCTCACCTCGGGGCTGGCCAATCGGGAATTTCCCGTTCCCCAAGGCGATCAGTATGCCGAGTACGAAACCGAGGGTATCAATGTAGTGGCCATTGCCGCGGCCTACAATGATCCGAACGTCGGCACCGGCCTGAGCGGCTGGCGACGGATGCTCACATTCTATCAGTTCGCAAAACTGGCCGGCCTGGTCGGCAGGATCCTTCCCAGGCCGGACGTTGTCTTGGCCACGCATACCCCGTTAACCATCGGCTTGGCGGGTCTGGCTTTGAGACGGACGTTCGACGTCCCGTTCGTGTTCGAGGTGCGCGATCTCTGGCCCGACGCCCTGGTCAATGTCGGCGCACTCAAGAATCCCCTGGTCATCTGGTGGCTCAGGCGTATGGCGAAGAAAATATACGCCGGGGCGGATCACATCATCGCACTGTCACCCGGCATGAAAGAAGGAATCGTCCGCGCGGGCGTCCCGACCGAAAAGGTCACGATGATTCCAAACGCCTGCGATCTCGATCTGTTCCGGCCGGACCTGGACGGTTCACCCGCACGAAAACGGCTGGGACTCAACGGGCAGTTCACAGCGATTTATTTCGGGGCTATGGGCTTTGCCAACGGGCTCGAATATGCCATCGAAGCAGCCCGAATCTTGGCCAAGCGCGGCAAAGACCATATCGCCCTTGTGCTTCTTGGGGGCGGCGGCCAAAAAGCCGAACTGGAAAAAATGGCGCGAGACTATCAATTGAAGAACGTCGTCTTCAGCGATTCCGTCTCCGGCAAGGCCGAGGTTGCCCGGATCGTCTCCGGCTGCCAGGCGTGCATGACTTTGTTCCGGGCGAGCAAGGAAAAAACATGGTCGCCCAACAAACTGTTCGATTCCCTGGCCGCGGGCAAGCCCGTGCTTATAAACGTCCCGGGCTGGCTGGGTGAGACGATAGAGAACAACCAATGCGGCCGTTGCCTCGACCCTAAAAGTCCGCGAGAATTGGCGGACGCATTGGAAGCACTTGCCGCCAACCCGGAGTTGTGTCGTCGGATGGGCGAGAACGCCCGCGCTTTAGCCGAGCGCCGGTTTGCCCGAGGTCTATTAGCCGACCGCTTCGAAAGAGTTTTATTAAATACTGTCAGAGCAATGAGAAATTAATGACGCACGACGACATGCCTTTTGTCAGCATTATCATGCCGGTTCGTAATGAGGTTGGTTTCATCGAGCGGGTAATACAAAACGTGCTAGACAGCGACTATCCAGCCGAAAAGATGGAGATTCTCGTCGTGGATGGGATGAGCGACGACGGCACGAGAGATGTCATCCGTCAACTCTCCGAATCAGATAAACGTGTGAGAATGGTGGATAATTCACAGCGGATCGTTCCGACCGCGATGAACATCGGTATAGAAGCGATGCGTGGAGATTTCTTCACCCGGATCGACGGCCATACCGAGGTGCCAAAGGACTTTATCGCCAGGTCGATCCAATGCTTATATGAGCACCCGGATGCCTGGGTTGCAGGCGGCTCGATCAAAACGGCTGCTAACACTTATATCGGCCGGGCGATTGCCTCGGCGATGCAGTCGCCTATCGGGGTCGGCAATGCACGATTCAGGCTGGGCGAGTACGAGGGCTGGGTCGATACGCTTGCCTTCGGCACGCATCATAAATGGATCGTGGATCGCATCGGCGCCTTCGATGAAGGACTCGTGCGTAATCAGGATGATGAGTTCAATTTCAGAATCGTTCGGGCGGGCGGGAAGATATGGATGTCGAAGGACATTCAGAGCACCTATTTTTCGCGCGGCTCGCTCGGCAAACTCCGGCGGCAATATTTTCAGTACGGCTTCTGGCGCATCAGAACGCTCCAAAAACACAAACGACCTGCAAGTGTCAGGCAATTAGCACCGCTATTATTTGTTTTGTCCTTATTCCTTCTGGGGTCGGCAGGCCTGGTATGGAAGCCGTTTGGGATCGTATTGGTTGTGGAAGTCATCTTATACCTGTTGACACTCATCATAGGCACTATGGACGTCGGTCACAAATCCGGCTGGCGATATGCGCCTGTTGCGCCCATGATTTTTGCAGTATTACATTTCGCCTACGGTTTCGGTTCGCTGTGGGGGCTCGTCCGGTTCACCATACTTAAGGGACGCGGCATGAAAAATCCCGAATCCGTGCAGATGTCGAGGTAGCTAAGTGGCAATGAATACAACCATCGAAAACTATCAGCGCGAGTTCGCCCGTTTCTTCGGCGCTCGATGGGCGTTCGCGTTCTGGAAAGGCCGCGTGGGATTGTACGCCCTGCTGAGGGCCCTCGACATAACAGAAGGCGACGAGATCATCCTGCCGGGCTATACCTGCGTTATGAACGTCAATCCGATTAAGTACGTCGGCGCCAAACCGGTCTATGTCGATATCGAACCCGACACGTTCAATATCAATGCGAACCTTCTAAAAAATAAGATCACCAACAACACCAAAGTCATCATCGCCCAGGACACCTACGGCTACCCCTGCGACATGGACGCCATCCTGGACATCGCTCAAAGCCGGGGCATTACCGTCATCGAAGATTGCTGCCTGTCCTTCGGCTCAAGATACAAAAACAACTTGACGGGAACATTCGGCAAGGCCGCCTACTTTTCATTCCAGTGGAATAAACCTTACACCACCGGCCTCGGAGGCATGGTCATCACAAACGATCCGGAAACAGCGGAACGAATCGAATCTCTGCAAGCCAATGAAATGTGTCCCCCGTCCGGCCGGGAAGTCGTTATGCTCCGATTGCAACTAATGGTTTACCGACTTTTGATTTATCCCAGGACGACCGCCCTGGCACAGTCCGTTTTCCGATATCTAACGCAAAGAGGCGCCGTGGTCGGCTCCTCAAACACAAGCGAATACGAGCCGGTCAAAGAGGACGACTTCTTCAAAGGCATCGGCGCCGTACAGGCACGTTCCGGCTTAAGACAGCTCCAGAAGATCGAGCAAAACATCGCACACCGCATAAAAACGGCCCAACTCTACGATCAGCTTCTTGAGGATAAAGGCTGGAAAGCAAGAGCGTATAATGAGACGATCATGCAACCGGTCATGGTAAGATATCCGCTGAGAATCGCGGAAAAGACCCAAGCGCTCGAGCAGGCCGCAAAGGCCGGCATCGAATTAGGAAGCTGGTTCGAGTGCCCCCTGCACCCCATTGAAACACCGTTAGCCTCCTACGACTACAAGCCCGGCACGTGCCCCGAAGCCGAAAAAGCCGCTCGTCAAGTAGTGAACCTACCACTCCACCCGCGAGTCAGCGAAAAAACCGCCATTAAAACCATTCAATTCATCACCGGCTTCACCTCTTCGTAGCGAGGGCGTTCAGTGTCGCGGGCGTCCCGCCCGCGTTCTTTACACAAGGCTTCGCAGACGCTCATACGGTCTTCACCGAACCGCAGTGGCTCCAGGCGACAAAGACCACGCCAGTCGCTTCGCTTTGTGGCATGGCTTTTATTAGCCCTTCACTCACTGCTGACATACATAGCACATTAACATAGTTCTCCCCCTTGCCCATTGCATTCGAAGGGCAAGGGGAAGAAATGTCTTTTTCAAAAACCCTTTGCTGAGTGATCTGGGTATTCGTTTGGAAACGATTTGTCATTTCGAGCGCAGCGAAGCGGAGTCGAGAAATCTGGTTGCGAACGAAAAGAAAGTTGCTGATTCATTTTTCTTCTTGCAATACAACAATAGAGAAATAACATAAAGATTACTGAAGTTGAGGTTCGGGGATACCTGTATCCTGATATGAGATAGGGCAGAAACTATAGAATATTATGTTAAAGAGCAAATGAAGACCGAAAGATACAAATTGGTTGGAATCGGCGCGTTTTTCTTTGTTGCCGGGACGACATTTGGCCTTTTGCTACGCGCTCCTGATTGGTGGGAAGCTGTGTTGAGTGCGCTCACAATCATGCTGGCTACATTCCTTGGCGCGAAGTATGCCTTTTCACTTACAGAGAAAAGTAATCGCAAACGGGAGGCTGAAAATGAAGTTACTGCTGCCAACCGAGTAATTTTTAGCCTGACTCGGATGAGAAATAACTTTGCAATAGTATGGCGTCAGGTTATTGATCCCTACAAATCGGATTCATTTCGCGAGTTCTATATTCAACCTACGTCATCTTTAGGTGTATTTGTTCCTCATACGGCTTCGGAGGTACAGCCCTTCTTTCATTCTAGTGAACCATTCCTTATTAATGAGCTCATGAATTTGGAAATGGAGATTGTCACAACCTTGGAATGGATGGAACGTAGGAATCAAGTCCATATCGACTTACAGCGGAAACTAGAGAATAAATCAATAGAACCAGGTGAAGAACTGACACTCGAAACTATACGTGAATCAGTAGGCCCAGGCCTTGTAGTACAACTCAAGTCTCTTACCGAACAATGGATACAGGGTGTTGATGATGTAATTAAGATATGTGATAAACTGATCCCACGCCTAAACAAAGTTCTTCACTTGAATTTCCCGTCACAACAGGTCTTTTCTATGATTCCACCAACCCCAAATAATTCTCAACCAGAAGATGGTTGAAACGCAGTTGGAAAAGGCCGAATTCATTAACATTGAAAAAAAACATTACGTGTCAAAACCAACGTGTCACTGCATTCGGATCGAAAAAAGCTGTCGCTTTTTTCGGCCCATGCGCTTAGCGTTATTTTTTGTGGGCGGCCCCACGTAGGCCCTCCATCTTGAGGTAGCCTTTCCTCCAGACGATGATGGCCGATAGGGCAAACACGAGCACATAGATCATCAAGGCGTATCTGGCTCTGATTTGGGTGCGGAGGCTCAGGGCGAGGCCGATGAGGGCGTACAGGGCCGCGAGGGCGTAGCAGAGGACGACGGTTTTTTTCAGGGGGATTCCGCGGTCGATCATCTGGTCGTAGATGTGGCCGCGGTCGGAGATGAACAACGGTCTGTGATTCATCAGTCTGCGAATTAATGCGACGACTGTATCCAAGATGGGCAGACCGAAAACGACGACGGACGCCATCCACCAGCGTACCGCTTTTTCGGCGAATAAAATCATCAGGGCCGCGACGAAGAAGCCGAGTAACATACTGCCGGCGTCGCCCATGAAGATTTTAGCGGGATGGCGATTGAAAGGGAGGAAGCCGCACACGGCGCCGAGAAGACCCAGGCAGACGATCACGCGAACGGAATCGCCGCCGACGTTACTCGACGCCCAGGTGCCCAGATGAATCGCCAATAAGAGCAACGCCATCGTCATGATGACGGTGACACCGGCGCACAGGCCGTCCAGGCCGTCGAGCAGGTTTAGCGAGTTCGTCGCGCCGAGAACGAAAAGAATCACGACGGGGATGCCCAGGATCACCTCGACGTTTTGCGAAACGTTCCAACCGAGATAGGCCTGGAGGAAACTGAAGCTCGGCCGGATGCCGACCGCCACCAAGACCATCGCAGCCACGATTTGTCCGAGCATCTTCTGATACGGTTTCAAGTCGAATAAGTCATCGACCAATCCTACGAAACAGACCACCGCCCCGCCGGTCAAAACGCCGAAGAGCCAGAGGAGCGTCGAAGGGGGATGTCCCCGCCCGAGGAAACAATAGATCCCCGCCAAAATGCCGGCGATCACGCCGATGAGGATGCCGACGCCGCCCAGGTAGGCGACCGTGCCTTTGTGCGTCTTGACATGATCGTCCGGCCTGTCCACGATGCCGAACTTCAGCGCGATTTTCTTGCACAACGCCGTCGCTAATAAGGCAAAGACAAACGAACAGACCAGCACCGGCCAAAATTGCAGCACCCAACGGATGGGCCGTTCAGGACCGATAAAATAATCCAGCATCCTTTCGTCCCTTATTCACAAGAATCCTGAGCAAGAATACACGCACGGATTGAGTGTATCGGCTTTTTTCGGCCCCGCCCTGACTAACAATCATGAACTTGACATCGGAATGCCCTTGCCCTAAACTGGTTAATATGCGTCCCTTTAGTCTATTGAAACGCGGAGTCGATATCTTTGTTTCGCTCTTGCTGTTGATCGTTCTGGCGCCGTTACTGGCGGCGCTTGCGATCGTCATCAAGCTCGAAAGCAAAGGCCCGGCCATCTTCAAACAAGAGCGGGCGGGCCGGGACGGCAAAC
>Ga0180432_10003422_pt1 | contig 22621 bp, 17 predicted proteins | sample SS_ome_10_FD_132414 | JGI IMG/M metagenome (GOLD analysis project Ga0180432, IMG submission 132414) | Hypersaline lake sediment archaeal communities from the Salton Sea, California, USA - SS_1_MS_2 metaG | ecosystem: Environmental > Aquatic > Non-marine Saline and Alkaline > Hypersaline >...
ATTTTGCCGCCGTCGTTGGTGTAGGCGAGGACCGTGCCCTTGTCGGCCGTCTTGATCCACGCGGTCCAGGTGAAGTCGGTATTATGTTTTAAGGCGCCGGACCCTTCGAGGATGAGGTGGCCGTCGGTAAAACCGAGAGCCTTGCCGTGTTTGCCCGGCTGGGCGTAGCAGACTCCTCCCCGCACGACGCCGTGATGCTTGTTGCCCGACTGGTCGAGCAGCCTGTCGCCGGTTTCCTCCATGTTGAGGATAACGAGGTTGGCGGGGTCATGGAAAGATGGCTTGGCGACAGGGCTCTGGCGGAATCCTTCTTCCGATTCGGGGGCCGGTGGGCCTTGTGAGGATACCTTGCGCGGTTTAGCCGATCGCGTGGGTTGCCCGGCGGGGGCCGCGGTAGGTTTCTCGGGTTCGAACGACTGCATCAACGTCACTTCATGGTCTTCATCGATGACCATGTTGACGCGAAAATGGAGCACGGGCGGCTCCTTCTTGGACTTCGAATAGATCTCATTCAACAAGGTAAACATCCTTGCTTTCTTCTGGACCGGCTCGAGCTTCTTTTTGATGTCATTCCTCTTGCGATCATCGTTCGGCGCCGTCATTTCCAGTTGCCGCAGCAAGTCCTGCTGCTCAGCCATGATGGGCTCGACAACCTGTTTGGCCTCCCTGGCTATGAACGGGCGGACCCCGATCGGCGGTCCGTAGTCGATGTAGGCGCCGACCTCGACCGTCGGGCGGATCTTGAAGTTGAAGAGCGCTTGCAGCCAGAAATCCGGCATTTGCTCTTTGTCGGACGTGATCTTGGCCCCGTTGTTGGCAAGCACGGTTTGGGGGACAAACTTCGACTTGGGAAATCCGCCGTCGACGCGGACGAGGTGCAGTCGCAGCAACTCGCGTTCGGGCAAGCCTTCGGCAGGCAGCACGCTGCGGCTCTTCTTGCCCTCAAAGGTGATAGTCACCGGTTTGATGATTTCCGGCCGACCCAATTGGAGGAAACGGGTATTGCCGTCGACCGTGATGTCCAGCCCGCACTTCAACAGGGGATTGGTAATGCTGGGCGGCATTTTCGGCGCCCACTGGAAACCGAGTGTGCCTTTTTTGATGTAGATCCGGGCAACCGTGCCTTTTACGGCCTTGCCCTGCCTCTCCATGTGCAGATAGATCCGACCTTCTCCGGTGGCATCGTCGAACGCCAATTCGTAATACTTGGGAGGCTTGACCACCCTTTCCCCGCCGAGCAACGCCAAGCCAACGGCCGAGTCCGGCATCAGGGCAAGCTTGCCGAGGACGTGCTCGGTCGGTTCCGAACTCTTGGCAAGCCGCTCGAGGCCGCCGTTTTTCCCCAGCAGTTCGAACGGGTGGTATAGGTGTTCGGCCACCGGCGGTTTCTCGCCCGGCGGTTGCACTGCGACCGGTTCCTCGCCCGGCTTGGCGACCGGCTTCTCGCCCGGCGTCGGCTCGGCGGCCGGCTTCTCCGACTCGATTTCCCCGAGTCTCGCGATGGTCTGTGTTCGCCCGTTGATCTTCCATTCGAGTATCCCGGCGGAGGAGTCCGGTTGGAGCGCAACGTACATTCGCACGCCGCTGGTTTCGACCGGCTCGAACGTCGTCTTGTTGTACTTGTCCTTCTCGACTCCGTAGCCGGTGGCGCCTACGACGGGCTTCCACACGTCGTCTTCCGGATCTTTGTACAACACGCGTTGCGACTTCGGCACCCGGCACCCGCCGTTATCGTCGAACCAGTAGACCTCGCTGCTGGAGACGGTTGTCGGCTCTTTGAAATCGTACTGGACCCACTCGGTGGTTCCCTTGTGGTCCCCGAAGGTCAGCTTCGGGACCGAGCCGTCGGCCGAGTTATTCGGTTCCTCGCCGTCACTGAGCGCCACCAGCGAGTCCCTCGAGGTGCAAAACGACGCCGAGGGGGTAACGGTACCGGCCTCGCGGGCCGGCGCAGCGGCGGGAGGTTTGGGCGGCAGAGGTTGCGTCACATTGGAGCCGCTCCCCGCTGCGACTGTTGCAGGTGCAGGCTCTTTGCGAGGACGTTCATCGGAAAGCAGTGCGGTTGTTGGAGTTTGCGGGGGCTTTCTTGTGACGACTCCCCAGATGATTACGAGCACGAGCAGCAACGCGAGACCTGCTATGACTCCGCCGAGAACGATGGTACGTTTCCGCTCTTGGGCATCGGGTTGTACGGTCTCGCCCCGCTTGGGCGGCTTGCGTTTTGCGGCCGGCGCCGGTGGAGGGACGGGCGTGGCCTTCTTCCGGCCTCTCTTAGGGGCGGCCTGCCTCGGTTCTCCCGCTTCGACGGCCGCCAGAAACCCGGCCAGGGTTGTCGAGAGTTTTTCGTCCGGTTTGGAGCCCTCGTCTTTGAGCGTCATCTGTTGCTTAAGCAGCTTGTCGTACTCGGCCTTTTTCACGCGGTTCAGCAGCGTGAGCCTGGCGGCGGCAACCTGCTTCAGCAACTTCTGCGCCTCCGTGCCGTGCCCGCCGGAGACGTGTTCGCGAAGCTGGGCCGTCCGGCGCTTGGCGGCGGTCTTGATCGTGTCGCGACTGTCTTCCAGCGGCCGCAGTCCCAACAGCCGATAGAGCGTAGGTGGCTGCTCCTCCGGTTCGATGGCCAGCCACGTTTCATACGGGTCGAAGTCGCCGGACTTTCCCTTGGCTTGTCTTTCCTGCTCCTTTTCGGCCTCGATCGCTTCCAGAAAACCAACCATGGTCATCGAGAGTTCTTCCTGCCGTGCCGAGGACTCGTCATCCAACACCGAATCCGCTGCTTCGAGGTCCATCTGTTCCCGAAGCAGCTTGTCGTATTCCGCTTTTTTCTCGGGCTTCAGCAGGTTGAGCTTGGCGGAAGCAACCTGGTTGAGGAGTTTTTGCGAGTCGGCCGAGTGTTTGCCTGCCTGATACGTCCGGAGGTGGGCCATCTGGCGGTCGGCGGCGTTTTCGATAACATCGAGGTTATTCTCGAAGGGGCGAAGACCCAGCAGCCGATAGAGCGTCGGCGGTTGCTCTTCCGGCGCGATCGAGAGCCACACGTGATACGGATCGAACTTCCCCGCCATTTTCGGTTCCCTCGCGACTTCACCGGGACAAGAGCCGTCCCTCCTGAGGGTGACATAGGACAGTCATTATTGCCGACGAGCGGGCGGACTGCAAGGGGTAGGCCGGAATCGTGCTTGCTCGGCAATGTCGGCGGGTGACAGCGCCGTAGTGTAAATGGCGACCTCGTCGATCTGCCCGTCGAAATAGTCGCCTGTACCCTCCGCCCCGAAGGCGGCGTCGTTGTTCCTCGCCCCTATCCCCGGGGCATCCCCATGCTCGGCGATCGTGCTGTAAGCAGCGGTAGTCGCGTGCTTCTGCACGCCATCGACGTACAGGGCAAAGGCCCCGGCGTCGAAGACGGCTGCCACGTGGTGCCACTCGGTGTCTGCCAACGGGGTCGTCAGGCTGGTCTGGCTCTTGTTGTCGCGGACGGCGGCCTGGAGTACGCCGTCCCGGATGCGGATGGCGATCCCGTTCGTCGTCCCGCCTTCCTCAAAGAGCACCTGCGTGCCGCTGGTCGAATTTGCCCTGGCCCACAGGGTTACGGTCCGTTGCGTGAACGCATCGTTTAGGGGGCCGGCAGGCTGCACCCAGTCGCCGTCCCCGTCAAAGGTCAGCCCGTTGCCAACCAGCCCGGGGGACCAAACCGGATCGCCGTTGATCGTGCCGTGGTTGCCGTTGCCCGACCCGTCCCAGGCGACGGTTCCGCCGGTTTCTGCCAACGGATAGTAGGCGATCGGACCGTCGTTTAGCACGATATTCGAGTAGGGCACCGGATTCGAGGAAGCCACTGTCGCGCGGGGCGGTCTTTTCTTCCCACCACCCGACTTGATGGCCCAGACAAGCAGGATCAGCACCAAGAGAACGCCGACACCAATGGAAGATCCGATCATGAGCATCCGCTCCTGATCTCGACTGGCAGCAGTTCGTGTCGTGACCTCGCCATGCTTAGGCTTGCGTGGCTCGGCGGGCTTGGCCTTTGCCCGGACTTCTTTCCCGGCAGCCTGTTTCAGCTTTTCGATCTCGACCGCCTCCAGGCCCCCCGGTCTCTGGTATTCGTAGAAGAGCGTCAGGAGCTTGTCCCGCCGCATCTCTCCTCGGATCGCTTCGAGAATCGCGTGTGACATACTTTTTGGCATGGTTATGGCCCCTTTCGTCTTAGCTCGTGTGCAACGGAACAGAACCCTCGGCGAAGACATTCCGCAGGCCGTCTTCCGGTTTCGGGACGGGCTGTTTCGCGGCGAACTCGGCGGCGTCATCGACCGCTTTTTGGACTTCGGCCACGAGTTCATCGGCCTGCTTTGCGGTGAGCACCTTCTCGCTCAGGAGGAATTGCCGAAACCGGGCGATCGGGTCCTTGGCCATCCAGTCTCGGAGTTCCCTGTCGGAGCGATAGCCGAGTCCGAAGGCGCCGTCGACCCCGATCTTGGCCCCGCGGACCCCGTAGTGGTCGTACCACCGGTAGGTCTTGCACTCGATCAGCGTGGGGCCGCCGTCGGCGCGGGCCTTTTCGATGGCGTATCTCGCCACGTTATAGACCGACAGGACGTCGTTGCCGTCGACGACGCGGCCCTCGATGCCGTAGCCGTCGGCCCGCCGGGCGAGATCGACGGTGCCGTAGACGTCTTTTGCCCGCACCCAGATCTGGAAGCCATTGTTCTCGATAATGCCGATCCAGGGGAGTTTCCAGGCGGCAGCGGCGTTTGCGGCACTGGTGAAGAAGGGCCCCTGGATGGAGCCGTCCCCGCCGAAGCTGACGGCGACCTGGTCAGTTTCCTTGACCTTGATCCCGTAAGCCGCCCCGGCGGCCATGAGATGGGACGTCCCGACGATCCCGTTCATGCCGAGGATTCCCAGGCTGACGTCCGTGATGTGGAGCGACCCGCCGTACCCTTTGCAGTAGCCGGTGGCCTTGTGCTGGATCTCGGCCAGCATTTTTCCCATGTCGCCGCCCTTGGCGATCAGGTGGCCGTGGCCGCGGTGGGTGCTGGCGATGTAATCGTCCTTTCTCAGGGCGTGGCAGACGCCCACGGCGATGGCCTCTTCTCCGACATACAGGTGAGCCACCCCGCGGAAGCCCCCCTTGAGAATCAGGTCCTTGACCTTCGATTCCCACAGGCGGATTTTCAGCATGTCGGTGTACATGGTGGTGAACTGTTCCGCCGAGAGCCCGTCGGTGTAGGTGGGACCGTACTGGCCACGGACTTGCCTGGCGTCGCTTCCGAGCAGGGCTGCTCCCGCCCCGACCGCGCCGAGGCCCTTGACAAAGGCCCTTCGTGAAAAGGCCCTCCTATTCTCCTTTCGCTGCGCGACGGCGTTCTTCCTTTCGCCGTTGTCGATTCCGTCACTCATTATTCAGCCCTCCTTTTTTGAAACAGACATGACCGGTTGCCGGCGATCCGGCCCGGCCAGCGGTGATGTCAGCGAGAATCTCGGGATTACCTTTCCTCTCCGTGTTGTTTGAAGTGGTACGCGCTGCCGTACCGGGTGGTCTTGTAGCGTTCGAGCTTGCCGTCGGCGCCGGGTTCCTCGGTCTTGGCCAACAACTGGCCGATGTCCTTTTCCGTCATCGGCTTGAAGTTTCGCGCGATGGCCAGGTCCTGCTGGAGTTCCTCGCGGGAGCGGATGCCGCAGACCAGCGTGCTGATCGGGAGCGAAAGCACGAAGCGGCGGCAGATTTCGGCCGAGATCTTCAGTTGTTTGGGAATGATCCCGCCGCCGAGGGCCTTCATCCCGATCACGCCGATCTTCCGGCGGTTGCACCCGGGCATGGCCATCTTCTGGAAGCTGCGATAGTGGGCGTCGAGCATGTTCAGCGGCATCTGCACCGTGGCCCATTCGTACGGTTTGCTCAGCATTTTCACGTGAAACTTGGGGTCCTTGTGGCCGGTGAAGCCGATGTAGCGGACCTTGCCGGCCTTCTGAGCCTCCACGGCGAACTTCAACGCACCGCGGTCGAAGACCCAATCGGGGTCGACGTCCCAGTTGATCTCGTGGAACTGCCAGAGGTCGATGCGATCGGTCTTCAGCCGCCGTAGACTGTCTTCGAGGTGCTCCTTCGCGGTCTTGTAGTCACGGCCGCAGCACTTGGTCATCAGAAAGACCTTGTCGCGGCGCCCGCCGGTCGAAAGGGCTTTTCCCATAAACTCCTCGCTGCCGCCGTTGTGGTAGTCCCAGGCGTTGTCGAAGAAGGTCATGCCCTGGTCGATTGCCCCGTGCATGATCGCGATGGCATCTTTCTCGTCGGGGCAGCCGATGTGGTATCCTCCCAACCCGACGATCGAGACGCGCTCGCCCGTCTTGCCCAGCGGGCGTGTGGGGATGCCCGCGGGGCTGTCCTTCTGCTCCGCCAGCACCGTCGATCCGAGCCCGGCCGCAGCCAGCGAAGCGATCGACGCCTTGAGAAACTCGCGACGCTTCATAGCGTTCATCGTTTGATCTCCTCGTCTTGTCGGCAAAGTTGCGATTTCTTGTAGGGAACGCCCTCTGTGACGTTCCGAAACGCGGGGAACGTGCTCGTTACTGTTTCCCGGAACGCCACAGAGGGCGTTCCCTACAGATCATCGATATTGGATCCCAAAAAGTCACGGCCCACGGAGTGTGCCTGCTACTTTGGTTTGTCAAGCCGTTTGATCTTGATATTGCGGAACTGGATCAGGCTCGACGCGGGGCTGAACTTGCCCGTCTTCTTGTTCTTCCCGCCGTGATGTTGCAGTCCGATTGGCCCCTCCTTCGGCACACCCGGCAGTTGGGCGTTGTCGATGACCGTCTTGCCGTTGAGGACGACGGTCAAGCGGTCGCCCTTCATGGTGATCTCAAACGTGTTCCACTCGCCGACCGGCTTGTCGGCACACACCTTCGGCACCGCGGCGGCGCGGACCTCGGGCGACACCGACTTGTCGTTCCGATAGCCCCACAGCTCGCCCGACCCGCACGGCCAGCACCAGAGGTTGATCTGGGCCTTGCCGCTGCCGCGGGGGAAGATGCCCGAGTCGGCGTTGGGGGTCGGCTTCTTGATGACCTGACCCTGGTCATCTTTCTTGTAGGAGCCATCGGGCAGGATCGTCGGCATGGGATACAGGCCGGTCGTCTGCTTGAACCGCCAATCGATCTTCAGGACGAAATCGCCGAACGATTCTTCGGTCCAGAGGTTCCGGTCGCCCTTGGCCTCGGACTGGGCGTCGTAGTCGATCACCCCGTCGACCACCTTCCAGTGCCCGTTATCGCCCTCTGGGACTTTCCATCCGGTCAGGTCCTTGCCGTTGAACAGCGACTTGAACCCCTTGTCATCGGCGCCCGCAGCTATGGCAGCAGCAAGAACCAGCAGACCGGCGATCGTGGTAGCCGTCAGTTTTCTCATTGTCGTTTCTCCTAACCTGGAATTCCGGAATTCGACCACGCTCAGATTCTACCAGGACCGCCGGCCAGTGACAACTACCGGTTCGGGCGCTTTGATGTCGGGCGAAGGGGGGGATGCTCCGGCCATAACGCGATCCGTAACACTTCAGCCGTCTGCAGTACGATGGCCCTCCGAGGCCGTCGCTGCAACATCCAATCTCTCGACGGCCTCGGAGGGCCATCGTACGAAACGTTTCGCCATTCGGCTGAAGTGTTACCGCGATCTTTCTAATCCGAGCATGGAATTCCCGGATTCGGATCTTCCCAAGTTTGAGAAATCGGTTATCCTGTCTGGTGCTGTCAAAACAGGCAGCGGAACTGGTCACGAAAAGAATTGCGATGAAAGAGGTATCTTCATGCGGAAGTCCGCAGTAGCGGTGTTGTTGATGTCGGCAAGCGTTTCGGTTGCGGCTGAGGGGCACGATTATCCACTCTCGCCGATGTCTTTTGAGAAGGTCGCCCTTCAGGACAGCTTCTGGCTGCCGAGACTCAAGATACAGGCCGAATCAACGGTTCCCCACGCGTTGAAGCAGACGGAGAAAGCGGTGGAGAATCTTCGCCGCTGCGGGAACGTGAAAAGGGGTCAGAACTATTTATCTTGACGGGAATCGCCTCTTCTGATAGGATCCGGGTATGCGGCCTGCCGTATGGCAACGCAGGCTGGGTAAAACGATTGGCAAAGCGTCTGAATCTCGACCTTACGATACGCCTCCGAGGCCGCCTGAGGAAACAAACCCAACAAACAAAGCGCGAAAAATAGTTCTGACCCTTTTATTCTTTGACCCTTTTATTCTTTCGACCCTTTTATTCTTTCTTTTATTCTTTTTCGGAAGAATCGCTGCCGCAGAGGAAGATAAAGGCAGGCGGAACGAATAGTGACAGCCGGAACCTTGGATGAACGATGAATTACGCTGGCTCCAATTCTGTAGCTCAAGAAGATGGCAAGACTTACAGGTTATGGCTGCCAGTCTCTTCGTGGGTGTTCGTTGGCTTTGTAGCAATAGCGCTCCTCGTTGGGAACGTTGCAGGAGCACCTCGTGGTTTTGGTTCTCGTGACTGTGCATACTGGCATCATGGTTGGCCTCTATTCTATCTGGAGAGGCGGCTGTTCTTCGCTGGACCTGGCCGACCGTACGGCATGAGTAGTGCTTTCCCTTTGGATGAAGCTCCTATACGATCTATGGCCCCACTGGCATTGATTCTGGATGCTGTAATTGCCTTTCTGATTGTCGCGACTGCCATCCTGGCATGTCGACTTTGGGTTCGTTTCCGGCAGACAGACAATTCCTTCGGAATGCGAACTGTTAAGTGGCTGGCTGTCGCGACTGGATCCATCTACGCATTGATATTGCTCTGCATTGGTTCGTGGGGGCTGTTCTGGATAACTCCACGAGTTTACTTTCCGGTTTTGACCTGCTGCAACGTGCCTGGTTGGGAGGCATCTTCGACAAGTGCGCAATTCCTCTTCCTGGTTCTCATCTGCTGGGTAGCCGGCTGGTGTTCTTTCACGATAATAACGCTAGCGTCAGAGTTGTCATTTGGCTGCCACTTTCCGCATATTCAGTTCAGCCTTCGGGAACTGTTGGCGTTCAGCTACTTCGGGGTGCCGGTTCTGGCCCTGTTAATAAAATACGGCGTGACACTTCTTGAGAAGCAAGGCTGGATGCCCGGATTCCCCCCGTTGTTTGACTTGATAGCATTGGTTTTCGTATTTCTATGGCTTGGCGGTGTCCTGGTTCGCCGTTCTTCACGCCTGCCCTTCCCAAAAAAACCTATCCGAGGGACATGAGAACGGGAAAGGCGGGAAATGACCGGCAGTACGTCAGTGCGTTTTGACGAGCTGTCCGCCGGCTTAGAAGGCGTATTTGCCCATGAACTCCGTCCGCACGCTGTCGCCCGGCGCCAGGTAATAATACTGGCCCGACCACCAATCCCAGTCCTTGTGGCCCGTTTTCCACACCGACACTTCCACCCCCAAACGAAACTTCTCCGTCATGTCGTAAAGGAGGTTGGCGTAGTAGAACTGATTGTAGACGCGTCTATCCGCCGTCAAGCCCGTGGGAGCCGCATCAAGGTCGGCATCGCGGGGATTGTCGACGCCGCAGCCGAGGTGGGAGTGCAGGAAAGGCGTCCAGTAGAAGTACGTCTCCAGCCAGCCGCCGTGCGCGTGTACGTCGTAGGTTCCTTGCAACCAGTCGTCTCCCTGGCCGATTCCGCCGAGGTACGTTTTCAGATTCTTGCCGTAGAAGAACTCCCCCCGGAATCCGAGCCGGTCGCTCACCGGGACGTCAACGTCGACATTGACCGACCAGGTTGAAAACCACTCGTCGTTGTCGCCCCCCGTAAGGAAATCGTTCACCCCCTCGTTGCCAATGTGACCGGAAAAGCCGACCGTCCCGGGACGGTAACCCTTGCCGCGGTATCCCAACGTGACTGCCGCGCGGCCTTGGATGATCGGCCAACCGGCGTTGGCGTCGTCCACCTCGAACAGAAAAGTAGAACCCTCCAAAGGGTCGTGGTTGAGCGAGCCCTGGAGGGTTACGAGACAAGTGGGCGAGAAGTGGAGGTATCGCTCGAACCGGAGTTGGGGACGCCGGTAGCCGATGTTGCCCGCCCACCAATAGATGGTGTACATCGTCGTCGTGGGATAAAGCGGTGAGATGACGTCCCAAGTCTGGCCGAACAGAATCCGGTAGTCGTCGGTCTTGATTTCCCAATAGGCATGACGGAGCAGCACGCCGGCCTTGTTCTCGGTGCCGCTGAACCCGCCCTGGAAATCGATCTCGACCTTGCCGCCGCTTTGGGCACAATTGAAATTCCACAACCGGGGACCGGCGACATCCAGCCCGAGACGAGTATTGCGGCCGTCGATCGCAAATGCATCGCCCTTCTCGAAATCGGGCGAATACACCCAACCGGTGAAGGACCCGTACCCCGGCCACGTCCGCTGGGTTTCGTAGACCATGTTGGCCCACAAGAATCCGTAGGGGACGATCTTGAAATCGCCCTTCGTCCACGCGTTTCGCCTGATCTCCGCCTGAAGCTCTTCCCACGTGTAGTAGTCGACGTCTTCATCCACGCCCGGAGCCGTCACGCTGACCGGAGTCGCGCCAACGCGGGGCAATCGGACCGGCTCCTGCCGGAGTTGCTGCAACTCGGCACGCAGGGCCCGGGTCTCCGCTTCGAGCCGGTTCATCCGCTCGGCGAAGTCCGGACCGATCGCCGGACCGGCCGCAAACGACGGTATCGAGAACACAAATGTCAATAGAAAGGGAAGGGTGACCCTCATCAATTCGTACCCATCACAAACTGTCAGCTAGCTCGGCAAAGCGATCCCCGGTCGAATCACACGAATCTGCGGCCGTGGGTGCAAACGGCATGATCCAACCATCCCCCTTAAGCAATATCGTCCTCAATACGCGCCGATTTGATAAAATAAGAAAAATGCAAAGCGTGCATACTTTCCGTAGAATGCGTGTTCCAGAAAACCAGGTTTACCCGCACAGTCCACCACCCCCCGATATGGGGAGGTCGGGCAGTTTTCCCCGGTTTTGCACCCATTTGCTCTCGAACTCAGGCGTGGTGGCAAACCGACCCCCCATGGATCGACTGCTACCGTTGCAGGTCCATGACCCATCGCCGGAAATCGGCGTCCAATTCGTCCCAGGTTCGATCCGCGAAAACCAGGCCGACGGCTTCGCTGCCCGACGGGTCCTCGTCGTGCCCTGTCCGGGCTTTGCGGTAACACTCGCCGAGCACCCCTTGCTCCTGCATGTAGAGGCAGAAGTACCGGGCGTGGGCGTAGTTGAGATTCTCCAGCGGGCCGTAGAAATCGTCTGATTCGATCAGTTCGCGCAGCGGCCGTAGCCGGTCTTCTCGAATCGCCTGGTGGATTTTCGGGAGCCGCCAGTTTACCCGCCCGTCGATGCCCGAACCGTCGGCCCGGACCGTACACTGTTCGTGCAGCGATGCGAGCCCTTCGTTGAGCCAGTCCGGCGCGCCGGGAAAGTCGAACGCGATCAGGGCATGTGTCAGCTCATGGACCAGGGTCCCGCTGCCGGTCCCGATATTCATCAGGAGCGTGCGCAGGTGCGGCTTGTAGTAGCCGAAGCGGGAAACGTCCTCGTCGCCATACAGCCGCTTCGCTTCACGCCGGTAACTCTCGTCGTTCTGGAACAGCAGGATGGTGATCGGCTTCTGCGGCGGCGTGTCGAAATACGCTGTTGCCATCGCCCGGGCAGCCGGACCGATTGTCTGTTCATAGGACTGCCGGATTCCCGCCTTTCCGAGATCTCCGGCGACAACGAACGGCGGGCGGACAATCACGGCGTATCCGTCGCCCAAGTCCCCTGCAACCTGTCCGGCGTGCTCGCGACAGTCAACGGCCAGATTGTTTTGCGCAGAGGGCGTGCGCGTTGCCGGCGAATGCGGCGCGTCGGATGGGGCTTTCCGGCATGCGGATGCCAGGGCGACCGAGATGATCAGACAAACCGCCGCGACGTTGACGCCCGGATCGGCCGGGGAAGTGTCCGGTTCCGTCATCGCCGTGTGTTGCGGCTCTGTCCGCCGGTCCAGCGACGGGGATCGGTTCGGGGATACTGGCGCACCTTCTGCTCGGCGCCACGCATTGGGCCGGCATCCGGCGACGCGCTGATCAGTACCGGACCCGATTCCGCAAGGTCTTCAGACTTGACGCGAGACCGCTTGACATCCGACGACCGGGCCTTGGTAAGCTCGTTCTGTGGGATGGGTTGCGGGGCGACGTCGCGTTCGATCACTTGTGGCGCCAAGGCCCCGCCGTGGCAGCCGCCTATCCGCGGGTCCGGGGAGAGTATGGACCCCGCCCGGGCGTTCGGGCAACAGCAGTACTGGCCGCCCCCTCCGTCGAACAGCGGGCCACAGTAGTCGTACGGATGGGAACACACCCGACAACCGGCCGTTGCCACAACCAAACCAACCGAAAACAAGGCAAAGATCGTGCGTACCATGGCAAGAACCTTTTTTCACTCGGGGAGGAACGAACAGAATTCACGGGATGTGAACGGAGTTCGTCTGTGAGAAAACGAGCTTCAACGTTATATTCGGCCGAAAAGTCCCCCTAACCCGCATAATTTTCCAAAAATCAGCCGGGAATCGGCCAATGCCCGGTGTCGAGGCGGAGCGCAAGGCCGCCCAAACTGTGCAACTTCGCCACATTGAAACCTGGTCCCGCAACCATGCGTCCATTGCTTTTGAAGACCATCATCGTCGTCTTGCCGTGCCTCGTGCTGGCGACCTGTTTTGTGTCGGTCGTCCGGCTCTGGCCGTATACGATGGACGATGCGTTCATCAGCCTCCGCTACGCGAAACACCTGGCAGCGGGAGAGGGGCTGGCGTTCAATCCGGGCGAACCGCTCGAGGGATACACCAACTTCCTATGGACCGTGCTACTGGCGATTCCACATTTTCCGGGCTGGAATGCCGAGCTGTTTGCCAAGCTGGCCGGCTGCGGATTTACGCTGGCAACCGTCGGCCTGGTCATGAGGTTTGTGTGGAAACTGAACTCGACACTCGGTCCCGGCCGGCGCATGGCGAGTTCGGCCGTCGCGGGCGTTTTCGTAGCCACCCTGCCTGAGATCGGATTCCATGCCGTCTCGGGCATGGAGACGGGCCTGTTCATCTTCCTGACTACGGGCTTCTTTTTCTTGCTCAGTTTTCCCCGGGACCGCCTCTTGTGGGCCGGGGGCGTAGCGATCAACGCACTGCTGTTGGGGCTGGCCCGCCCCGAAGGCAACCTGATTGCGGTAGTGGGGCTGATTGCCCTTTACGTTTTGCAGCCCAAGGACCATCGAAGACTGCTCCGCAACGCGGTCTTGCTTTGTTACATTCTGCCTGGGGCGGTCTATTTTGCGTGGCGGATATGGTACTTCGGTTTGTTGTTCCCGCTGCCGTTCTATCTCAAGGTGGTTCATGCGGACGACGCGCTGCCTGGCATTGGCGAGGTGCGTTATTTCCTGACGTTGCTCTGGCGGCAGATGTGGCCCATGGTCGTCTTGTGCATCTTTTCGCTCATGGATTGGAACCGGCGTCTCGTTCCGGCGGTCCTGTCGGCCCTGGCGGTGTTTGTCTTCTACGCCTTTGTGGAGCACGTGATGGGCCACGAGTCCCGGTTTCTGGTGCCGCTGGTGCCGCTGGCGGCGGTGGTTTCCGGCACGGGGGCCGGGGTATTGATGCGGTTGATAAGTGCGGCAAGGGACTCTTCCGGCTATCGGCCCGGTTACTACGTGGGACTCTTCGCGTTGATTGCACTTCCGGCTGCCTATGCCGTGGACAACCTCTATCGCACGCGCGAGCTGCACGAGCCGTACGTTCTCGGATACGCAGAAGGGCTAAAGCGGGCGCACCGGCCGCTCGGATGCTGCCTGCGGCAGTACGTCGAGCAAACCGGCGAGAAGCCGCTGCTGGCCTTGGGAGACGCCGGAACGGTCCCGTACTACTCCGATCTGCCGACCATCGACTGTTGGGGGCTCAACGACAAGACCATCGCACTGTCGGGCGTCCGGGACGCCGGCTATGTGATGGCCAGGCGCCCCGATATTGTCGTGCTCGCTTCCAAGGACCGGGACACCTACGACAAGAGCCGCTGGCGAAACGCCATCTTTGCCAAGTGCCGGGAGGAAGGGATGGAAGTCAGTGCCGTACTGACGTTCCGGGAGAACGAGTATTATTTGTGGGTGCTGACTCGCCCGAATTCAAACCTCGGCGGCTTCATCAAACGGTGGAGCTCCGATCCCCTTCGCTAATAGCCAAATGACACGTGCGGAAACAGAGACGGAAGCTTCTCGACTCGTGCAGTCTCGGCGCGTCATCGCAGCCGTCGCAACGCTGCTGCTATTGACGGCGCTGTTGCGGTTGCCCGGGATTACGCGGCCGCTGGTCGGGAATTTTGCCACGAAGAACGCGGTGTACGCGATGATTGCCCGAAACTGGGCGGCGGGCCGGGCCGACCTCTGGCACCCGACCGTCGACGTCATGGTCGGCGGCAAACGCGGCTGGCAGATGAAGGAGTTTCCGGTGGCGGTCTACCTGACTGCCTGGCTCTGGGACAACCTTGGCGGGTCGCTCGACGTCTGGGGCCGCGCACAGGCCCTCGCATTCAGTGTGGGCTCGGTTCTGCTGGCGTTCTTCTTCGTGCGGCGACGGCACGGCACGGTCGCGGCAACCGCCGCTTCCCTTGCGCTGGCCCTCTCCCCGGTGAGCATCATCTATGGGCAAAGCTTCCTGCTACAGGCGTCGCTCGTCTTCTTCACCATCGGAACGTTCTATTGTCTCGACCGGTGGCTTGGCGCCGGACACACCGTTTGGCTGGTGCTGGCGGCGATCTCTCTTGCCCTGCTGCTGCTGACGAAGATCTACATGATTGTGCTCCTGCTGCCCCTCGGTTGCGAGATTCTCCGATCGGTGATGCGCCGTCCTGAGAAAGATGCGAACGGGCAGGAAAGGGTCTCAGGAGCAGCCGACCCCGGCTTGCGAAATCGGCAGTTGGCGGCTGCCGCGGCCCTCGCCTTGGCGATCATCCCCGCGATGGCATGGTACGCCCGTGCGTATCGGATCGAGGCCCCGAAAGCACCGAACGCCCACCGTGTCTTTTTCTCGGTGCGGCGAAGCACGTCCGACCACCGCCCGCCGCATCCCTTGCTCTTCCGGGCCGACTTCTATCGTCAAGTGCTCGACGACCTGACGGGCGTGGTGCTGACGCCGATCGGCTTTGTGCTTCTGTTGGCGGGGTTCTTGAACCGGCACCGGCGGCGCTACATCCCGTGGCTGCTGTCGATGGCGGTGCTGGTGGTGTTGTTGCCGCGAAAATTCTACGAGATGAACTACTACATGATGGCCGTGTTGCCGCCGCTGTGCATCTTGATCGGTCTGGGGTGGCAAGTGATCTACGAGCGGCTAAAGCCCGGGCGGCTTCCGATTGCCTGTTTGCTGTTGGCAGCCGTGCTGCTGTCCCTTCGGTATTCCGTGCGGCCGGCGTTCGTCACGCCGGAGGAGGACCGGGGGGTCGTGGCGGCGGGCCGGGCGATTCAGCAACTGACGGCCGAAGAGGAGCCGGTCGTCACGATGCACGGGACGACGATCGACTTGCTCTACTACTGCAATCGTCCGGGTTGGGCAATCGACCCGGCCAGTCCCGCGCTGGACCAATACGCCCGCCAAGGCGCCCGGTACCTCGTCATCGTCGGTTCGAAGGAATCGTTTGGCCTGACCCGCGTGAAAGAAGGCAACAACTTCTGCGTCTACGAGTTGCCGCCCGCCGGATTGAGGTAGGAGTCGAAACGGGGACGCAGCTAGGCTTTGTCCCTAAACCCGTAGGATGGCCCTCCGAGGCCGTCCATTGCCAGTCGATTTCGCGCGAGAACCCAGGGCTCGACGGCTTCGGAGAGCCATCGTACAAGAGCTGCTAACGACTTTAGGGACAAAGCCTAGTATTGACACGGGTTGGTGTACCATGTCCTCAATCGGTCGGTGGCCGGTCTGCCGTTGTTTCGCAAGCAGCCGAACGCGAAACACTAGCTGCGTCCCCGTTTCGACTCCCGTTAACCGTCTGACGAACAGGACTCGGTAGACGGGCCGCGAACCCGGTTAGAGTCCATCCTCTGCCGCTTGTTCGATATCCTGCAGTAAGTCGCCAGTGAACGTTCGTTCTGCTCTGGTAAGCAATCGCCAGTGTTCGTCCAACTCGCCGCGGAATAGGTCATCCGGAAAAGGAATGCGAGCCACCGGGTTTTCAACTACGCAAACGCGCGGCAGTGCACGCGTCCGAAGAGGGTGCCTACTGTACATGTCGAAGCGCAGTTTGAACCTTTCATCGACACTTAGCGTTTGCTGTGTTGACTCCTCGCGGCGCACGATTTCCTCTTTCACTGCCTCGTCGAACTCAAGATCAGGTACGCGGTATCTCTCCAACACCACGATCGCACTTATCGTAGTGTTTTGCGGGTCGCCTGTCTTGTACCGGATCATCTTACCGCCGTCCAAGAAGGTGTTCCGCTCCGTGCCCGGCACCAACTGCCCGGCCGCGGCGTCAAAGTCGATGGCAAACCCGAGGTCGCCCAGCATCGCCCCGAAAACCACTTCCGGGTCAAGTGTCGCCTCCCAATCGCTGATGTTGCACACGACCAAGGAGCAGCAGTAGTCCTTGAGCCGTTGAAACTGGACTCGTGCCTCGTGTATCTTCGAACGAAGAGCCCGGTACGGGTTGACCACTACGAGACCAGGCGGTTTAGGCCGCTTTTCGTGAATTTCCTTGACCTCGAAGAGCGACTCAGAACCTGCGTGTCGCAGCAAGTAGTCGGGATGCTTGCTCTGTTTGCCAATCTGCGGCTCGTAAGTCCAATCGCGGTAGCCGTTCGAGCAGAGATACTCTTCGAATAGCGATTCCGACACCGTCTTGGCTTTCGACTCGACCATGATTCCGTCTATTCTGGTAAGAATGGGCTTCACCGAGTAAGGACACCTGGATGGACAATGGGTTCGGGCGCACGGGTGCCTGTGATTGAAAGTGTGCCACTGCTTCGCAAGAAGCAGTGTTGATGTGCGTGGCGGCTTCGCCCCTGCTATGCTACCAGAGTCTACGTCGAGAAGCAACCGCCGACAACCGACCGGAAGCGGATGGCCACGGTTACCCCCACTCCGCACTGCTTCTTGCGAAGCAGTGGCACACCAACCCGTCTTCACGGCCAATCACGGGCACCCGCGCGCATACTGGCGTTTTACTTTCAGCCAGCATTGATCGCAGCGTACAATTCATCCGCAAAAGCTTCGCTTGACGTTTTCAAGCGTTCATACTCCTGCATTGCGCTTTCGATGTCACCCACTTCAACATACGTCATCCCCAGATTCCCACGTGCCCTGTCGTAATCAGGCTTAATTCGTATTGCTTCCTTGAAGGCCTCGATTGCTTTGCCATTATCCAATCCTTTGTAAGCGAGGCCAAGATTGCAGTACGCCTGGTGCGAGGTCGGATCCAGTCGAACCACCTCGGTGAATTCCTCTATCGCCCTTCGCGTGTTTCCTGCCTTGTCGTAGGCAAGTCCAAGGTAGAAATGTGCTTCTGCGGATTTTGGTTTCGATCGGACGAGTTCTTCGTAACATTCTATTGCCTTGACGTAGTCGCCATCGAGGTAGAAAGCACGGCCTGGATTCCAAACCCCGATGTACCACAACGAAGCGTATAGTGAAGCAGGAATCCATAGTAAATGACCAAAAGGGAATAATAACAAACTTACCATACTAAGAACAAACGAGGCGGGTACCATCCACAGTAAATGGAAGGGTGACAAAGAATACACCGGTATGATTATCACTGCCACCGCAAGAAGAAACGCGTGGATTTCAAACACGCCTTCCGTAGCTTGCTCGTGTTTCACCTTTCCGCGTATGAGAAAGCCGTGTCCGATAGCCCATAGTACAGCGAGTACCCAAATAATGATGCCGATAATCTGCATAGCCGTTACTCTCCTCTTTTCTGCCGAACGACCAAGGTGACCGGGCGGCGGACCATCAGGAAGACACCCGAATCACCGAAATCCATTGCAACAGTTTAACGGTTGAATTGCCGAAAATGTAGCCGCTCCGGTTCACCGTTTTGTTCTGCCGCGCGTGTCATCTGTTAGATGGGATCCAAGAGCCAGCCAATCGTTAGCAATCTCTTTGGTGCATCGACTTCTGTATAGACTTCGGAGGCTTCGTGCTTTTCGGTAAAACCTGCGATGAACCTGCCATCCTCGAATACGGCATAGAACTCTGTTCTCGGCCGATCATCCGTATATTTTATGATCCGAACCCACTTTCCGTCCAAATACAGCGCGACTGGCACAACAAGTTGTGATCCTTCAGGAATGTCAAGCTTCATTTTGCATCCTTGTTGGTTTGATTGGCATATGTGTCATGGAGCACGGGTAGCGGTAAGTTTGGCTGTTACATCTTTGAACGATTGCGCGGCGAGGGATCCAAGCAATGTTGCGAATGGATACGCATCAAGTGCGGTCGTACCCTGTGAGGATTCGGCGATGGCAACGACTTCTTCCCAAGCGGCACATCCGATTGTCATCACGTCAGGTTGATCCATTTCTTCTGTAAGTTGGATTATCCGTGATTGATCGGGGTTGCGGCCAGTCAGAATTGCCAGCGCGCCCTTAAACGACTCGGAAAACGATGGATTCACTTGTAAGAACATTCCAGTAAAGGCCTCGAGCATGATCGCATGGATGCGAGCGAATTGTTGTCGCGTAATTCGCAATGGATCCTTCTTAATCAGGCGTTGGCGGCCTTTGTCTGGGCCAAGCAGCACGTCCATCAATGACGTGCAGCAGACGATGAAGTCCTGAAATGGAATCTTGATGTGTTCGGGGAATTGTTCGGACCGCTCCCACATTTCAGCAATCGTCTTGTTGTTCGCGTCATTCCAATGCGCGAACCGGCCAGTGATGACATTTCCGATGTACGTGAAAACTCGCATGTGTCACCGTGACGGCGTCGGTTTAGCGGCAGAACGTTAGGGCTCACCAGACGGCGGCTTGTCGTCGTTCTGGTGCAGCCCTTTGTTATGCCAATCCCTCTCTGAATTCCTTGCTCTTCTTGTTGTCGACGAATGCCACGAGAAAGTTGGGATCAAAAAGAATGAGATCAAGGGCAGTCTCAAGACATGGGTTTGCGCAATAATCATCGAGGAGAGACACCAGTTCCTTGGCAAGGACGCCTCCGCCGAGCCGCCGTTTGAGTTCGGTGGCTGCGTACTCATAATCACACCCTTGGATTTCCCCAGAGGCGTCGACGAATTCCAGTTCGTCGAGCGTGAAGGGCGCCCCCCGGTGCGTGTATCGCGTACGTCTACGATCGCCGCTGAACAGCTCTCCGATACGCTCAAAGATCCTCATTCATCTCTCTCGCATAACGTATAGGAGCTTATCCGTCGTCGCGCAGCCATGGGGGATAAACTCGGGTTGAACTAAGCCGCTAAGTGGACTTGCGGGGCGAACCCTGAGCCGCCCAGCCCTGCCAGCCCGCTATGCAGATTCTAAACCCTTGCGGCCGGGCGGGTCAAGAAGATGCCTGCCCCTGAGGAGGGGGTGCCGCCGGACATCGTCCTCATCGGCCAGCCGGAATCGACCCTTCCAGAGACGAAACGCCAAGCAAGCGGCCAAGCGGACTCTTTTGGGGGCAACCGGCGCGGACCGGTGGGGCATCCCAAATCCTAAATCCCCAGCCCCCAGCCCCTAGTCCCCAACCCCTACCCCCATCCCCCGCACCGGCGGGCACTAGGGTGAAGTTCTGCCATCTATGCTGTTCGTCGGGCGTGGAGCAGCTCGCCAGCTTCAATTGGCCGAACATCGTCAGCACCGACGGTGACAAGAGCCACCGTCCGTCCGCCACCGTCGACAAACTCGACCTCGTATCCGCGACCACCTTTGTAAACGTGCACCACGGTTCCTACGTCTCCACGGCTCAGTTTTTCGTGTGGCGGGTCGCAGTCCAATACCACAAGAGAATGTTCAGCAATCATTTGTCTTCATCCGGGTAGGCGGGGCTCGGGGTCAGGCTTTCACTTTACACTTTACGGGGGTAACCGATTTCGGCAATCCAGCGGTTTTCGGCCGCTTCTCCTGCCCGCCGTTCCAAGCCCACGGGCAGCCCGCGGGCCCATTCTACCCCCCGAGCGCACCGGCGTCAACGAACGCAGAGGGCTGCCGGCCCGTTCGGGTGCCGACGGATCGTACGCTTGGAATCGAGCCGTAGGGACGCCCCGTTGGGGCTGGGTGTGTGCGACCGCGACCCGCACCCCAGGGCTCCGCCCTGGGCTGTCCTAGGATCGCCCCCTTGGGACTTTCCCGTTCCCGTGCTTCGCATGGGAACCAGGCCGGCAGCGAAAAACTTCGCGAAAAATGGCCAAGTGGCTCAATTCCGGCCTTGACAAAGGGCCGTAAATATGGTATACTAGCGTTCATGTAGCGCGAAGAGCCGGCCGGCCGCCAGGGGAGCAGGGGAAGGCATGCTCACGCGAGCGTGAGCATGGCACCCGTGCTCGCGTGGACATGCGGAATCGTGAGAAGGCATGCTCACGCGAGCGTGAGCATGGCACCCGTGCATGGCACCCGTGCGAACAACGGAAAAACTCAGGCGTCCGGCCGCGGTTTAAGCGAATTCCCGTACAATCGTTACCCTTCGCTCGGTGTTGAGCCGGTCGACGTGCGGTTGCAGATCGGTCCAGGACTGCAAGACGCTGTCCTGGTAGACGCCCGACGCGGCGACGTAGGCCGCCTGGTGGTCGGCGCCGAAACTCATCCGGCGGATGCGAATTCGCGGGCTGGTCAGCTCAATCGTGTCGACGACACGGAGGACGGGGCCAGACGCAGATCGGCTGTTCGGGAGGAACTCGAAAGTCCGCCGAAGCCGGATCGGGCAGGTGCGGCGACCGGTGATCAGCCGGCGTTGCAGGAGCCGCCGTACGAGCGCGCGATACCACCGCCCGACCGTCGCCATGCCGGCATGGAAAATCGCTTGCTTGATCGGCGCGGCCGTTTCGAAACGGACGTAGTGCAGCGGGCCGGTGACGGTGAACCGGGCGTTCTCCAAATCACTGTCGGAGACGGCCGTAACCGTGGAATCCAGGTCGTGCATTTGGGAGACGGCGACGCGGCCGGCGGAGGTCTCGACGATCAATCCGGCGTCGGTTGTGACACGCCCGTCGGCGAAATGCTTGAACACGCCCCCGCGAGCGGCCGAGATGACCGTGTGGGTGGACGGCGAGCGGCGGACCATCAGCCGGGCCTTGGGGAAATAGCAGACCGGCGCGCGGGTGCCACTGCCGGCTTGCCCGGCAGTGTCGTCCGAGCGACGCCTGCGGGCACTGCTGGACAAGCCGGCAGTGGCACCCTGACGGGGTCGCGACGCCGACCAATCGATATAGGCTTCCAGGAGATTGCCCAGCCGATGGGCAAACAGGCGGTCGTCGCTGAAGGCGGCCTGTTTGCCGGCGGCAAGCCCCTGCAAGAACCCGTCGGCCAAGTCGGCCGCGTCCGTGTTTTCGGCGGCCAACAATTCCATCCCATGGGGGTAGAAATGATACGTCCCGCGGCTGCCGTACTCGCCTGCATAGCTGCCGTCGGGATGGAGGAAGCACCGTGCGAAGGCGACCGCCCGGCGGAGCGGCTCGTCGAGCATTTCGCCGAGCGCCGCGTCGCCGGTCAGCGAACGGATTTTGGCAAGGCAGTCGATCGTGACGGTTTGGTATCCGGGATCGGCCCCCCCGTATTCGTCGAACCATCCCTCGTCGCTTTGCCAAGCGAGGACCTTTTGCAGACGATGCTTTGCCGCTTCACGGTACGCCGGTTCTGCGGTGATCTGTGCAACACGGAAGAGCGCCAGCGCGGCCAGCGCCTGGTGATTGGCCAGCCGCCCCGATTCGTCGTGGCGCATCAGCCACTGAGCGCGGCGCTCGAACCAGGCGACCAGCTCCGGGTCGTCGAGCCGCAGGATTTGATACGCCGCGGCGGCGGCCTGGAGCGAGAAGACGGCCGCCCCCATCGCACGTTCGAAGGGATAGTAATCGTCGCAGGAACCGTCGGCGTGGCAGCTTTGGGCGGCAAAACGGATTGCCGCAACGGCAAGCTCGCGGACGCGGGGATCGCCGTGCCAACGATTGCCGGGCAGGCCCATCGCGTAGACGATTGCCAGCGGCAAGACGCCTTCCTGGTACATCTCCGAAGGGAAGGCGGCCGTCCGGTAGTGCCAGAACTGGCGGTCGAGGCACCCGTACGTCGGCCGGTAGGGATTGCGGTCGACGGCCCCCAGCAACCGCGGGATTTGGCTCAGGGCCTCCTTGAGATAGTGCTTCCGCAATGCCGGATCGCGCCAGACACCCGTTGCCGGGTCGCCCGCGTGCCGGAAACGCGTATGAGGCCGCGGGACAAAGCAGGTCCCCGGCACGAAGAACTCCCCCACGGAAAGCGAAGTGGGCCACGGTACGTCGTGCGACATTGGTTTGACTCCGTTGACATAAAGCCGCGACCGGTCAGGTTGTGACTTTTTGTAGGGAACGCCCTCTGTGGCGTTCCGAAACCCGGAAAACACGCTCGTTGCTGCTTCCCGGAACGCCACAGAGGGCGTTCCCTACAGACTGAACGTGTCAAACGCCAAAAAG
>Ga0180432_10003423_pt1 | contig 22620 bp, 38 predicted proteins | sample SS_ome_10_FD_132414 | JGI IMG/M metagenome (GOLD analysis project Ga0180432, IMG submission 132414) | Hypersaline lake sediment archaeal communities from the Salton Sea, California, USA - SS_1_MS_2 metaG | ecosystem: Environmental > Aquatic > Non-marine Saline and Alkaline > Hypersaline >...
CTTGCCACATTTCTTCAAATAATTTTAATGCTTTCACCCGTTGTAGAAATGTTAAATTTTCATACAACAAACAAGCGGTTCCTTTACATTTCGGACAATAATCCGGTGCCCAACTTCCCCCACCTTCAAAAAATGTATCGTGGATTAAACATTTCTCACAAAATAATTCTAAATCATGAAATTTTCTCATTTTAATTTTTTCCAATGGGTCTATAAAAAGTCTTCCAACAAGCTTTCCAATATTCCTTATATAATTCAACTGCAAAATTAACAATCATACCATGAGCATATTCTGTCGCAATAAACTTTAATATGTTCCCCATTCCCTACCCTCCGTTAATTTTTTTAATGCGGACCCTACAGCTCCTCACTACTGTAGGATTTACCCGCATTGTAGCCACGAGTGGATTTGAACCACTGACGCTCGCCTTGTAAGGGCGACGCTCTCCCTCTGAGCTACGCGGCTATATTTGGAGCCTCCGGTAGGATTCGAACCTACGTGGGGTATAACCCGCCGGCTTACAAGGCCGGTGCTATCGACCACTAAGCGACGAAGGCATGGAGGAAGAGGTAGGATTCGAACCCACGGAGCTTTTGACACCCTCTAGTTTTCAAAACTAGCGCCTTAAGCCACTCGGCCACTCTTCCATTAACAACCCACATCACTAGGATCATCAGTGTGGGCTTCATCTTTTTTACTACATCCGTCACATTTAATTCCGCCATCACACGTGCAAAACATGCTTTTCAAAATTTTCATACCAATATAAGGTTGATCCCCTTCTCCTTCTTCTCGATCACCCCCAACAATATGAATCTGTTTTGTTTTAGGATCAATCATTAGATTTAACCTCACCCAGCCATCTGGATATTTTTCCATCTTTAATCTCCTTCCTTGTGTAGATAGATAGTAATAGTATCATCTATTCCTTATAATTTGCTACCACCTTTTCTATAGTCTTACCACTATCATTCAATATATATGCAATAGTGTCGTAAATTATAGAAAATTCTTCACCATTTTCTCTTCTACAAACAAAAACAACTGTATTCCAATCTTTAGCCTCATAATCTGTAGATATGTCTTTATTATATTGTATATTCTCATAATCCAGTATCATAATATCGTGATTACGAGTAACCTCATCCAATAATTCTGTTCTTCTAAATGTTGTTTTGCTAATTTTTCTTATATCATCCAGCATCCACCAATCTTGATTTATTTGATCTTTTTTGATTCCTGGATACCTTTCTATCTTTAGTATCATGTCTGTCTCCTTTTTATTTGTCTATTTACTGTCTACTATCTATCTACTATTTAAAAACTTGCATCAAATGTACAATAAAACACCCACATGCATAAATTGCTAATGGGATGCTTATAATATAAAATAAAACATCCATTTTATCTATCCCACCCTTCTCTAGACTTCCAATGAGGAATTGTCTTAGGAGGATCTGGCCAAGGTTTTGGTGGATATACTTTACCGCCCTTAACTTTCCCCCTGCTTTTAATATTATTGCGTATGGAATAAACACCTAAAGACGTAATCAATAATCCAAATATAAATACGCCTTTAAACATAAGCATTATTCCTAAGCCGGCAATTATCACCGCCACCACCAAATCTCCAAAATCACACGGTTGTTGAAAAGTCATTATTCACCTCTATATAATAATACTTAAAAGACAAAGCGCACAAAGTATTAATACTGGTATTCCAATAACCGGTATCCCTTTAGAACATGTAAATACACAAAAAGCTGCACCACATAGAAGCATAACTAAATTGTTTCTTAAAGTTTTATAGTCCATACCATCTCCAATAGACAGAGCGGTAGCGGTTAGCTGCAATCCAAACCCAATTTGGAATAGATTTATTAACAGCATAATCTGCATCCATGAATAAATGGAATATCCTATTACTCCAACAAATTGGTTTTCTACGCATTTTCTCTACCATACCCTTTTCTTTTCGTCATATTCTTTTTGTGCTTGCTCATTTGTTTTGTTTTCATCCAACTGAGCTAATATAATGCCATAATCCTCATGATACTCTCTTTTCTTATCTCTACCTTTTTCTTCACACATATTAAACTCCTTAAAATTTTACTTCGGTGAAAATAAAATCTCTTACATCTTCTATAGTTTTAAAATCACACTTATCTAAATGCATATGTTTCTGATTGCCTATAACTTGAGTTTCCCATTCATTTTCTGCTTCACTAACACTAGCTACAATACCTTTCTCTTTATTAGAAATAAAATAAAAACCACCATTCAATTCAGAAATGTTTATGCCCATTTAATTTTCTCCTTATAACATTCTATTGCAATTTTAAAATCGTGAATAACTTTCGGGTAATCCATACTTTCTATACCACCCTTCCTTGCCAAATAAGAAGGATGATATGTAGGTACTATCATAATGTCTTTATAATACAAAATTTTTCCACGCAATTTACCTATCGGTAAATCTACATCTGTTAAATCTTGAGATGCATCTGCACCAAGTGTTATAATCACATAGGGATTTAATAAACGGATTTGTTCCGCCAAAAAAGGACGGCAGGAATCTATCCATTTTTTAGATAGAGATTTCCCTGCCGCAACGAAACATTTGACTAGATTAGTTATATACACATCGTTGTAGGTTAGATTTACTTCGTCTAATATTATATCTAAAAGTTTTCCAGCTCTACCAACAAAGGGTACTCCTGCCAAATTTTCATCGCGCGCGGGAACCATCCCACATATCATGATTTTAGCCTCAGAATTTCCTTTATCAAATACCGGATTTATTCGTCCTTTGTATAGATCACAACCAGTACAACTAGCTGCAGTCTGCCTTAGTTTATCAAGCATGCCTATCCTCTTTATTTTTTAAATCTCATTGCTTTACCTATCCTTCATCCGATACAGAAGCTGAAAAACAATGAGCTGATTATTCATCATCTTCAAACAATTCTAATCCAGGATTCTTAATAGATTCCTCGACAAGTTGTTTGGTTGATTCAAAAATTTCAGAGCTATAGATTCTTTTTTCATCTTGAGCAAGCTCTATGTATTTCTTATAAGTCTCTTCTGAAGCTTTAGCTTTTTTAGAAACCTTACATCCCAATTGTTTTGCTTTCCTATTTATACAGGCCGCGATTTTTTTCTTTGTAGCCGCTGAAAATTTCGATCTACCTAGATAAGTTTTAGCAACAGCGACATGTTTGCAGTCTGGCACAGGAAAAGATCTGTTTGGGCCACAAAAGGTACTGGATTTCAGTTTTTTTCTATCTTTCGTGGTGAGCTTTTTACTTGTCTCTATTGCTCTTTCAGCCCTTTCAATCACAGCTTTCAATGTCTTTTCGCCACAACAACCCATGACTTACTTCCTCCTAATTTATTGTCTACCTCTTTGAATACCACGGCCTCTACCTTTAGGGGAGCCGCCTCGACCCCGACCTTTGCCGGATCGATTACCTCCGCCTCCACCAATTCTTTTTGGTGTAGGTACCCCTTTATTCTCACTCTTTGGACCTTTACCATCAGGACCAGTTCCGTCTCTACCTGGCATAATATCACCACCTTTTATTTAAATAAACTATAAAATGTTTCCACAAATCTCTCAGGTGTATTGTTATCGAACCACCCTAAAATTTTACCATTTTTAGTTATTATTCTTTTAGCTGCATAAGCCATGTCAGCTATAAGAGGTAAAGTATCTTCATCTACTCTATCGTAACAATCTATAAAAATAAAATCAAATCTTTGTTTAGTTTCATGCATATAAACAAGTCCATCCAGATTTAAAATCGTATGTCTTTTTTCAGGATAGACAGCATATTCATTACCATAATCATCTATAGTAAGCTTCTTATAAACATTTATAACGTCTTCATTTATCTCTACCGTAGTTAAACTCCTAGCTCTAGGACAAGATAAAATATATTTTGAAGCCACCCCTAAACCTAAACCTATTTCTAGACAAGCTCCTTTTGGAAAATCATTTAATTGCCATATATAATCTTCCAATTCACTTTCTAAAGCCCATAAATTATGGCCAGGCCCAATCTCCAGATATAACTCATTGTTAAGACGATAAATTTTAGCATTTCCACTTTCCGCAACTAATTCCCCGTCTCTAAAATAAATCAATCCTTTATCCATTTAACGTCTCCTATCTCTAACAAGGTTAAATTATTCTGCAGGAGCCTTAGGGATATCTACCGCTTTTTCAAAATCAAAAACGAGCCTTATCTCTACTCCATCAGCTTTTTTCTCATCATATTCAGGACCAGATTCATACATAGCTTTGATGTGTTTATTATACTTTACACCAACAGTTCCACTTTGAGAAATTGGGAGAAAAATTCCTAAAAGAGCATTAACTTCATCACTTACATATTGCATCCATTTTAATGCTTGTTTTTGTTTTTCAGTTAATTCAGGTTCTTCCTTTTTAACTTCTTCTTTTATTTCCTTTTCTTTTGACATTCTAGCTCTCCTTATTTCTTAGTAAGTTTTTTAAGCTCCTTTTCCTGCTCATAAACATCAGTTACTAAAGTTGCAAGCTTAAATCCCCAATCAGGATCGTCTTCATTTAATTTTACCTCTGCGACAAAATCCTCTATATCATGGGGCAGTAGTTTTCTTTTGCCATTTTCATCAACAAATACATGCCTTAACTCATGGGAAAGCAATCGTATTCTATCCTTTTCATTAGCTAATTCCCATGCTTTTCTATCAACGATTAAAATATAATCATAACCGCCAACTTCAACTTCATGTTTTGTAAAATATTTAATTTTTTCATTAGCAACTTCAACAGATGCTAAACATATCTTACCTTTACTCACACGTTTCTTTGTATCAAACATTAATTTGATGTTTAAATTAGCACATGTATTTGGAAACCTCTCCTCTGCTACTTTTAAAAACACCTCTACTAAACTATCATCAGCATCTTCGTATCTCATAACCTTCTCCTTTCCTATTGATTTCTTTTATCATTAAAATGCTTTTGTAATTTTCTCAAATCAGCAGCTAAAGCTTTTGAATTTTCAAGTTTTTTATTAGCTTTAGACTTCTTCTTTTTCTTTTTTGTTTTGATCTCACCTTCGTGGCGTCCTTTCTTATCAAAACAAACTCGTCTGTATTTATTCCCTTTTAATGTTTCGGTTATAACCTTGCCTCCGGAATTCACACAATTTATGAAATCTTGTGGCATAAACCTCTCCTTCCTAAAAATTATGGGACCCGCAGATATTTTAAATTTTAATCAATATCTATTTTAATTGGACTATCTTTATCTTCTATCTTTTGTTTACCAATTACACAATTAACTATCCCATTTTCATAATTACATTTTATATTATCGACATCAACTTCTTTGGTAAAGTTGATAACTCGTCTAAATGATCGGCTAGAAATCTCTCTAACCAAACATTTCTTATCGTCGCTTTCATAATCCTCTTTCTTACTTCCCTTAATTAAAAGCACATTATCTTTTAATTCTAATTCCAAATCATCCTTATTAAAGTCCGCCACTGCGATTTTGACTTCATAATTATCATCAGTTTCATAAACATTTATCTTAGGCATTGAAGATTTGGGTTGTAAATCCGTGAAAAATCTCACGTCAACATCCGTGTCCTTCAAATAATCGTCAAATCGCTTATACATCTCCTCGAAAAAATTATCGAAACGACCGAAAATGGATAGCCCGCTCATAGAGCCAGGTCTAATCATAATATCTTTCTTATTTTTCATCTTTTAATCCTCCCGTAGTTTTTATTTCTACGGGTCCCATACATATAATATAATCATTAATTCACGTTTGTCAAGTATTAAAATGACAACTCAGAAAAAAAATCTGCATTAAAAGGTATATGAACTGCTTGAGGCAATGCTGCCATCATCCTTTTTGTTGCAGGCTCGTTCCATGAATGTATTATTATAATCGCATTATTGTTTTTGTTTTCTGGATTGTTAGCTAAATATTCAGCAACATCCATACCACAACCATTATCTTTTCCAAGATCGTGATCCAAAAACAGGTATCCAAACGTGCTTTCTTCTAAATATTCAATTGCTGATTGCGCGTTTTCTGTTACAGTTACATCCCACTTGGGGAATCTATCTAAAAAGAAATTGACACGGTAGCCATCATCCTCTAAAACAAAAGCCTTCATAATCCTTTTCCCTTATTTTACTGCTTCATAAATAAATGAAGCGTATCCATATGCCCCACATATCAATACAAATAAAGCAATTCCCACAGTCCAAAATGTTTTTGACTTAACAAACACAGAGAAACAATCCTTCGCCCTTTCCATACAATACGCATTCTTATCATCTATTTTAGATTCAACAGAATCAAATCTTTCTTTAGTATTCTCTTCCATCTTATCAAAATGTACATTCGTTCTTGCTTCAAATTTATCAAATTTTTTACATAAATTCTCAACGTTAGTGTTGACAGTAATCAACATGTCGTGGTCTTTGCTATCCATCACTTCATCTCCGTAATAAGATTATAGGGCTAAATTAACCAACCATCGGAGTGCTTAAGGAAGTTCTTCGCTTTCAATCTTCCTACCACACATAGGACAAAACCTTACTTTAATTCCATACCTATGTACTTGGGTATATCCTTCATTAGAAGTAAGTTCCATCCAAGATAGAACCCACCCATAAGGCGGGTTCCACTTAAATAATTCTTTATCTGCTTTTTTTAATAATTTATAGTCGTTGCAATCACAAAATTCTTTCATTAATTATTCCTCTATTAGTGTGTAAATCCGCCACCACTATATGCCTCGTGGAAATCATATTTTCCACCAAAGGATCTCCAACCTTCTGAAGGCCAATTCTTCATATGAGTTAATCCACTAGCGTTAACAAGATTTGTGTCCATAACGTCAAATTTTGGGAAGCTGACTGGATAGCTTTTTGATTTTGTTCCCTTATCATCTGTATCCATGCCCATTTTGAACATCTCATCATTTCTAGTGTATTTAACCGTGGAGCCCCATACTAATGGGTTCTCATTCATTTCGGCATCCTGTGTCCATCCATGAATACCAAATTCTGCAGCACCTTCCAAATAACCTTTTTGTTCAAAACCATAGACAACTTTGGTTTTATCAGCAGTGCTTCTTTTACCTATCCAAAGTGCTCCAAAATTAGAGATTTTCATATCAAGAGCCCGTCTAATTGGTGTCTTAACATCAGTTCTTGTGTAAGCGTCTTTATCAGGTTCTGGAACCCCTACATGTGGTATTTGGTAAAATTCCCATTCATTACCCATTTCTACTTTCCTCCTCTACGTATTCTGAAAGGCCACATTCTTGCCTCTCTAATTATATTATATTACAAAAATCGAGATTTATTAAGAATTATTTTCAATAAAATTATATAATCTTAATTTAACATCGCTATTCTCTAGCAACCACCCGCTTAATTCATCATAAAGTGCTTCGGAAGTTACTATCAATTCTTCTATACCCGCTTGTATAATTTTAATCATACATTCTTTACAAGGAACACCGCAGGTCATATACATTTTGGAACCTTTAGCGGCAATACCTAATCTAGCACACATGTTTATACAATTAGCTTCTGCATGAGCTGCTATACAAACTTCAATTCCTTGGCCAGATTTAAACCCCATAGTTCTTCTTGGACACACACCTTCTTCTAAAACAACATCTTTATCTAATAAATCTGTTCGGCGATCACATCTCATTATACCACGGGGCGGGCCATTGTAACCTGTAGCAATTATTACTTTATCCTTAACTAAAATAGCACCTATTCTTCTTGATAAACACTTAGAATTTCTGGCTATCTGTCTACAGATATTGTAAAAATACTCATCCCAATTTTCTATTGGTTCATCATTCACACTGTAATGATCTATCTCAACCATTTTAATTTCAGTAGGTGTATCGTTAATATGAACCATAACAATTGCGTTAAAAATTTTGGCGGGTAATTCCATTTCAGGATGATTTCTTTTTACTTCATCTAAACATTGTGTATATGTGTAACCAAGAACATTACTAGTTTTTACAATATTTAAAGCATTTACCACATCTCTTTGCGCCACAAAAGATGAACCACCATAATTAAATATTAAAGCTTCTAAATCCGTTTCTCCAACATTAAGCTTTCTGTGCTCCTCATAAAGAGCGTCCTTTTTTAATTCCATAACCTCTCCTTTAATCCTCGTCTTTTTTCAAAAAATATTCGGTTATCTCATTACTGAGTATTGGCGACCAAGATAGTTCTGCGTCATTTAAACTGTTTTTTATTTTAAATTTTTCTTCTTCAGATTCATATTGAACCAAAACAGTTCTTTCCACTGCAAAACACACTGGGCACCTGACATCTACAACAATTGCGGCTTCTTTCTCTAATGGCTTAACCATACACTTTCCCCGTACACCACAATCACATTCATAGATAATTACATTTCCCTCGTTCTTCAAAATCTTAACCATCTTCTTTTCCTCTCAAACCATATTAGGGTTGCCCCTAATATAATTATATTACAAAAAGACGGTTTTATTAAGAAATTTAGTTTCCTAGCGCTTCATACTTTATTAAATCAATAACAAAACTGTCTTCTAACACTTTTTCGTTGTATCTATCCACAATCCTGTCTTTAAATAAATCAAAATTTGCAGGGTCTGGATTCGTAAATGTAAGATAGAATTCTGCGCCCGAAGATACCAGATTATCAAAATTCTGCCAAAATATTCCCCAGTCAATTTTATTATTGGTGTTTCTGAGGTGATCTTCATTTGTAACCCCTTTAATATTTACTGCATATAATGCATTTAATCTTTTTAACTTACTTAAATCTGGGTATAATTTCTCCGTCAACAATAAATCACTATGAAATATAAACTGTTGAGGAAGAATATCCAAAATCTCATGCCAGTGATTAATATATAATGCTGGACTTCCACCCATCAAATGAAATACACCACATCTATATTTACCATACGCTCTTAAGAATTCATTGAAAACTAATTGCCTGGACGTATATTTCTTATACCTACCCCATATCCCATCATTCGTTACGTAGCAATAAGGACAATTCAAATGACACCCATACAACTGAACAACAAATTGTTTAGCAATATTACCATGCATCTTATTTAATAAATAAGGATTAAGTCTTTTGGCAGCTATCTCAGGAAATTGATCATACCCACCACCACCACGATACGTATCGCATATACGAAAGTCATGGAATATATCTTCTTCCCTGACATCTTTTAATTGGCGTCCCTGTATAGGACATACTTTCCATTTATACATCTTATCCCCTAAATTTTATTCCTAATTCTTCTTCCACGCGTCTTAAAACTTCTTTAGCAAACTTTTCCTGCTGAACAGGATCAAGTCCTAAATCTTCTGCCATAGCCATAAATTTACGTATTAATTCTTGTTTTTTAGTTAATTCTTCCATAACACACATTTATCTTTTGATTTTCTTAATTTATCCCAACCATTATTCAAAAAATAATCCACCATGCTGTCAAAATTATATTCATAAGCATCTTTGGCCGGATACATTTCTATCATAAGAACGGCATTCCTTTTCGCGCGCGAATTCATTTCGCTCATAACTTTATATCTTGTATCCTCATCAAGAAACATAAGAATATAATTTGCCAACAATATATCATATTTCTTATTTGGCAACGGGTCTTCTCCCAACACACACTTAAGTCCAAAATCTACAGCCATGTCTATAGGATCAACATTATACCCTAACCCCATCATATATCTGGAATTTCTACCATTCCCACAACCTATATCCAAAACTCTGCCGGCAACTGGAAATAATTTTGTATTCTTCTTTAAATATGGGGTAGGAACATCCTTACCGCACCTCACACACCAACGGCCATTCATATATTTTCTACTCATTATTCCTCACAATAGTAATCTCTACAAAGTTTAGGTCTTTGTTCATATATAGTACAAACATTATCCCCCTTTAAATAAGGACAACGTTTTCGCCATATTAATTTTTTGAAATTAAAAGACAATATAATCCTATCTCTAATATAAAGATTTCTACAACATTCACCACATCTATCACAATCATCGTCTATCAAAACAACCTGCCTTTATTTCCCTACACACTTGACAATTTACAAAGTGTGTTATGGATGAATCTATTAAGTCAACACAAAAAAATGGACCACAATAACCACCTCGTACTGTATAATCCGGAGAATACATCTGAGAAGTACCTTCGATATAATTTGGTATAGAAAACATACCAGATTTACCTTCTGCATATTCTAATTTTTCTATTGTTAAAGCAAATATATTTGGCCATAATTTCCATAATTCCTCATTTCTTGTAAACCCCATTTGTACTATATAATTTGGAACTGATTCGATAACCTCAGAAATTCTTTGTATATTTTTTGTTTCACAATCACCAGTCCCAAACCAATGTAAAATTGGTGTTTGTAAACCATCTAACTCCTTTTCTATTTTATTTATTAATTTATTTATAGGCCAATTTATAAAACTATTATATATTTCCCACATTTCTTCTTGTGTTATATTTTTAGTCTCGAAATCATACAATGAATCATTAACAGCATAACAATATTTTCTACACGTTTTTGTAGAAAATTCACATGTTCCATTAGGAGGTAATCCTATAGGAAAAAACACACCCCCAGTAGCTGTAAAGGGTCTTAATATTTTCATATGTTTTCTACTCATTTTAAAATATCCCATAAAATTACAGCTAAAAGACATAACGTTATTGGGAAACCAAAAAACCACCACTTATAAAATTCAATATTATATTTTGCAGTCGTTACTATCTTCAATTCTCTATCCATCTACCTCTCCTGGACCTACATCTATAGTCAAATTACCATCTTCACGTAAATATGCTTCTTTTAAAACCTCAAAAATATAAATTTCTTCATTATCTAATTTTACAGGTGTGCCATCAGGCTCAAACATTCTTATCATGTTTCCAACTTTCAACTCTTTGAATTCAACACCTACCCACACACCATCTTCAAACTTTTCTATACTTCTCATATCTACCTTCCTTCCACTATCCCTATGGTACAATGTTGTGCACCACCATGAGCAAAAACACATAATTCTTTTAAATCAAAACCTCTTTTTCTACCCATAAACGTCGAATGATAACCAAAACTTATAACAATACCATCATCTTCCAGGATTTTTGGTATCTCATCAGCTATCAATTTGAATCTGCTATTGAGATTTCCATTATACATTTCCATTGATTTGCGATATGAATAAGGTGGATCTAATAAAATAGTGTCAAACTTATCTTCTGAATTATGTTCTGCCCATCCTCTTACAAATTCCAATGCGTCAAAATTAAATTCAGCATTCATGGCGGGGTCCACATCATTTCTAAGTTCAGGTACATTCAACTTTGTTTTACCCGCAAAAAGATTTAAAACCATACCTTTACATCTATTTTCCACCCATTCTTTAATCTTTGGTGATTCAAATGTATATCTTTTAAGATTTGTTCTTATCAATATTACTTTAGTATCCACTATAAATCCTCTCTCACACGATGTAATCTAGGAAATCTCATTAAACCTTTGGAACCATAATCCTGAAACTTAATCTCAACAATCTTTCCCATAAGTTCATCTATATTTTCTGTATAATAATATCTAAATTTCAAATCATATCCCGAACCAACCTTGCAAATTTTATCATTATATGTGTGTTGACGAACCCAAAGCTTAACAAGCAGTGTTTTTGTTACCATAACACCATCTTCTATAACAGGGAAATCATCAAACAAATAATCTACCACCGTACAATCAGCATATTGTTCACCAGTTTCACTGTCTAAAGATTCCTTTAACTTTAAAATAGCATCCGAACGTTTAAAATTATACAACACATCAGGGTCCCTAAGCATTATGCCTTCATACCCCTCAGCAAAAGCTTTATCTAATTCCTCATAAACATTTTCATCCTCAACTAAATGTTGATCCAACGCATGTAAATATTTCATTCCTGCCGTCATTTCTTTGGTCGGAATAGCCATTCCAGAATCGCTCTGAGTCAAAAAACTCTGCACATAGCCCACAATAAAAACGTTAAAATCAATATCGAATGCTGTACCTTGGGTAAATCCCATAACCATTCCCTGAACATCTGCAAACGCTATACCATGTTTGTAAGCTTCACCATCTACAAATGTATAACCAAACTTCTCATATAACAACTCAAGGTCATCTCTAATGTGATCTAAAGTTAATATTTTCTTGCCTTTACGAGTGAAAAATCCCCACTCACCCTCGTGCCTTAAAGCTATACACCTTATACCGTCAAGCTTATAAGAACATAAACGTGGTTTTCTAATAAAACTTTTTTTCTTTTTGGATTCTTCATACTTATTCGCAAGTTGCACCTCAAATTCAGGCACAATATCAGGAAAGGTTTTTAATAAATTTTTGACACCTATACCGCACTTCCAATTTTTATCCAAGGTTCCCAATAATAAATCCTGGGAACCCTCATTTAATTCTGATAAGATCGGAATTATAGCCTCTCGGTTTTGTTTTGGAGACTTGGATTCCTCACAAAAATCAAGAACCTCTGCAACCTTTTCCTTTACATCATTTAAACTTTTATTTCCTGGAGAAGGTATTTCTTTTTTAGCTAATTTCAAATGATAAACTCTGAATGGATCATAAGCCGCTCTGATTAAATCTCTTAGAAAATCAGAATCATAACTAACTAAAATACCACATTTCTCCGAAGGCTTACTTGTAGCCCGAACCTCACTCAACAAATTCGATAAATCTTTCATAGTTATTTCCCCTCTACTTATAATATAAGCATTATTTTCGATTTGTCAAGTAACTTTTTCTATTTTCCCACTCTTTTATAGCTTAATCTATGGTACGGACACGGCCCGTACTTTTTTAAAGCTGTTAAATGGGATTTTGTTAAATATCCCTTGTTCTTATCCCAATCATAGATCGGGAATTTCTTATGTAAACTTCTCATTATATTATCTCTTGTTACCTTGGCAACAATACTTGCTGCAGCAACAGAAATTGATTTGTTATCTCCTTTTATTATTTGTCTTTGGGGAATCGTAGTTCTTAATTCGACCCTCCCATCAATCAGAAGGTAATCACAACTCTCTAAATCATACACCGCTTTGCTCATAGCCAACCTAGTGGCCTCCAAAATATTTATCTCATCAATTATATCATTGTTAATAATCCCTATACCATAATTACAGACTTTGACCAAATCTTCGTAAGCTTCCTCACGTCGTTTCGCTGTTAATTTTTTGGAATCTTTTACTTTACCGGCTTCTAATAAAGTTTTAACATGCCCATTAGGAATAATTACAGCCGCAGCTACAACTGGGCCGGCTCCTGGACCATATCCAACCTCATCTACACCAGCAATATATTGAAAACCTTTATTAATAGCGGACATTTCTAAGGAATAATCAGGAAGCTTGCCGTTCTTGTTAAGCTTTCCGTTATTATTTTTAGCCATCGGCTCTCCTTATTTATTTTTTGTTCCAGTCGTAGTGAATCTACTTAAGTCCCCAGTCAAAGGAAATTTTTCATTTCCGGAAGGCTTGTAAATTCTAGACTCTTTTACCTGCTCTCTTTGCTCCGCTTTTTGTTTTCTTATTTCCTCTCTTACTCTTTTCATTTCCGCTTTTCTAGTTTGCTTATCTAACTCAATCTGAGCATGGGGAAGTCTGGTAGTAGGTAGAACCTCTTTAATTTTAATTTTCTCTGGATCGTGCTCAAACTTATCACAATGTCTTTTCTTGTTTAGAGAAACAGAAACTTTTTTAGTGATACAAAATCCTCTGTATTGTGATTTACATTCAGCACAACGAACTTTTCTACCTTTTTTTTCTTTCTTCGCCATAATAATACCCCCTATCTTTTGTGAATACCTAAGTGTCGCTTAAGTTCCTTAAAATTATCAACCCTAACAAATTTACTTGCATCAAAAGAATCACGATTCCAAGGTCTAGTCATTAATATTAAACCTTTTCTCCATCGTTTCTTATATTTATACATAGATTCAAGATGCACTTCATGATCATCAATATAACAATCAAGATTTAATGAGCGCCCAAGTGGTCCTTTTTCTCCATAACCCGTATGATGTACAGTGTTAAATGGTATACTATATTTCCTCAACCACTTGATAGTTTTTGCTTCATATCCAAGTTCTCTTGAAGTGATGAAATGAATAGAGTGACCTTGCCTAGTTAATTCCCTTATAAGTGCTGGTGCTTCTCTGTAAGGTTTAGCTTTAATTTGGAAATCAATATCCTTCACAACACTTAAAGATTTTTTCGCTATCTCTGTGTTGTATTCTTCATCCAGTACATAAGCATTTTTAAACAAATCATGTTCCACAAAATCTTCTATCGTCCATTGTATATTAAATTCCTCGTTAATATAATTCACTAATAAGTCACCTAACGCAACTATTACCTCATCAAGATCAAATCCTAATTTCATTTTTCCTCCTTATATATCACAAGAGCCACCCGCACATTGAGCAACCATCATGTCTTCGGTTATTTCTTTATCTTCTAATACATGTTCTTTAACTTCCTTCTCTGAAACTCTATTCAATATTTGACCCTCTCTACTTTTATCTATGTATACTGTTACGCCTTTTAAATCATAAATATATTCAAGCATTAAATCACTTAGCTCGTCTGGTGTTGTATCCGCTGGCATATTAATTGTCTTGGAAATAGCCCCGTCAACATATTTCTGCACAATTGCTTGTGTTTCGAAATGATCTGCCGGCTCTAAATCATCCGTATCTACATACCAATCTTCAATTTCTTTTTCTGTACCATTCGCTAAAGCTTCTTTATAGACAGGGTGGACATACATTCTATCACTCACCCTATCAGATCTTAAATAAGCTTTGAGAAACAGTGGTTCTATACTAGAAGTAACCTCAGGTAGTAAACTAATAGTCCCTGTTGGAGCTACCGCCATTAAACTCACATTTCTAATACCGTGTTTCTTTATAGACATTCTCATAGCCGCCGGAAGAGTTCTAACAAAATGGGCTTTGCCATAATTTACTGGATCAAATTTAGGAAAAGCTCCTTTTTCAATAGCAAGCTCTATAGAAGCTTCGTATACAATATCTCTTATAAATCTCATTAATCTTTCTATTTCGTATATAGCTTCCTTAGAACCATATCTTAGTTTTTTAGCAAATAAATATTCCGCTAATCCCATCACGCCAATCCCTATACGTCTTCCATTATGTGCATTAATATCTATTTCTTTCAAAACATATTTATTAATGTCTATAATATTATCTAAAAATCTTACGGCCAACCTTAAAACATATTCCATTTTCTTCCAATTAGTTGTAGTCCGGCCTTTAACAAAATTAGAAAGAACTATTGAACCCAAATCACATACACCATAAGCTCCGAGTGGAACTTCTCCACAAGGATTCGTACTTTGAATAGGATCAAAATAATATGAGTTATTACTCTGGAGATTTCTCCAGTTCAATAATCCAGGTTCGGCACATTTAACCATGTTTTCTATAATTTTATTCCATATTTCACGAGCTTTTATAGTTCCATAATTTTGTTGAGCAAATTTAAACTGCCAATCCTTATCCGATTCCACCGCCTCTAAAAAATCCTCATTAACAGCTACAGAAAGATTATAGTGTCTTAATTTTCCATGCGTTAATTTTGCATCTATAAATTCTAAAACATCTGGATGAGAAACATGCATACATGCAAGAGCTGCAGCTCTTCTACTTCCACCAGACTCTATTGTATTTGCAAGAGCATCTGATGATTCTAGAAAACTAACTGGGCCTGATGAATTACCACCTTTTCCCTTTATAGCTGTACCCCTTGGTCTTAGATAGGAAAAATTACAACCTACACCGCCGCCTTCGCTCCATAAAATTAAAGCATCTTTCATAAATTGTCCTATCTCTTCTATTGAATCTCCTATAGGCAGAACATAACAATTAAATAATGATCCTCTTGCCCGTCTCGTATTTCTCAAAATTCTTCCGCCTGGGAGAAAATCCATATTATATATCATTTCAGAAAAATCCTCGATATATTTAAGAGCATTTCCATTTTCAACTCTGCCGGCTTCTGAACCTACTCTTTGTGCACAATCCTCCCACGTTTCTCCTTCCATAAAATATCTATTTTCAGCAATGGTTGTTGCATTAACACTTAGTTTATCATTTCCACTCATATTATTCTTCTCCTTTTATTTTTAAATACCAGTTGATCCAAATCCACGTGGACCTCTAACGCTACTACCCAATTCATCATCACCAACATCAAGAAAATGACCTATAAACACAGGAGAAAACTTCATTTGCGCTACTCTATCACCTTCCTTGATAGCCACAGGTTCATTTCCTAAATTTATCAAAGGTATTTTTACCTCCCCACGATAACCAGAATCAATAGTTGCCGGAGTATTTACTATGGTTAATCCTTTCTTAAGAGCCCAACCACTTCTTGGTCGTACTTGAGCTTCAAATCCTTCAGGAATTTCCATGGCAAAACCCGTTCTTGCTAAACACCTATGTCCTGGTTTTAATATGTAATCCTCAATAACATACAAATCACAACAAGCATCTCCTCTTTTAGAATAAGTAGGAGCTTTAGCCTTATCACTTAATTTTTTAAAATAAATTCTTAAATTATTCATTATTTTATTAATCCTCCACACTTTCCACAAATTACATCACCATTATCATTTAAAACCATTTCTGTATGACCACATTCCTCGTCATTAATCTTATTCTCACAAGAATTTTTGAGCCAACATGGGCCAATCAATCCATCTGTTTCCATAGGAATTAAATGAAAATATGCACCAAAACCATCGATCAAAGATTTTTCTATAATCTTCCGCACCTCATATCTTTGATCATATTTTGCTTCCACAACAACCTCATCATGAACACTCAACAACAACCGTGCATCATATTCACTTTTCTCTAATCTATCTACCAAATAAATCATTGATTGTTTGATTGTATCAGCATTTCCACCTTGAATAGGCTGATTAGTTCCTTTCCTTTCAACAGCAGCACAAACTTTTTTGTATTCAGGGTGATTGTAAGGTGGAATATTGTAAAATCTTTTTCGTCCACTAATAGACATACTATATCTATTTCTCACAGCATCTCTTTTAGAACGAGTCAAATAATCTTTAATCCCTCTATATCTTTCAAAGTAAGCATCTAAAGTTTCTTCTGCTTCTTTCTCATGAATACCCAATCTACGAGCAAGCCCAAACTTAGACAACCCATAAGGAATACCAAAGTTAATTGCTTTAGCAGCGTCTCTCATTGGCCTTGTGACTTCATCTATACCTATCCCTCTAATTTCTGAAATGGTACGTCTGTGCAAATCAATACCTTTTTTAAAACAATCAATAAAAATAGGATCTTGAGATAAATTCCCTAATATTCTTAACTCTGCACCAGACATATCAGCAGTTATTAAACAATATCCATCTTTGGAAACAAAACAATTTCTATATTTTTGCTTCTTGGGAATATTTTGAAGATTAGGATCAGAGCTACTTAACCGGCCGGTGGAAACCATTTGCTTAAACCCTGTATGTAATCTTCCAGTTACTTCGTTAATTCGCGCTATCAAACTTTCACCATATGTAGAAATAAACTTTTGGGCTTTTCTATAATTTAATAATGCATCTATAACTGGCAAACCTTTGTACTTCTGTAAGGTTCCAACAGCTGTATCAGGTAAGTCTAATCCGTGTTTGTTTAAAATCTTTTTCAACTGCACATTACTATCGATATTTATTAAAGATACTCCAAATAATGTCGTTTGACTTTCATGTTGAGATAAAATCTTAATTACCTCTTCTCCATATTCCTTTTTCTCTGCTCCGATTTCATCTAAAATTTTTCTCTGTCTATTTGCATCTAAAATAATACCATTCAATTCCATTTCGCACATAGGCTTTGTGAACTCAAATTCCAACCTACAAACATCATGGAAATTATGTTGATCTATTTTTGGTAATTGAAGATCTCTTATCAAACGCAGTACAGAAACATCATTACCAGCATATTCTAATTGAAAAGGTTTAAACACTTGATTGTAATTCATAAATGTACCACGTGGTTCTTTTTCCATCGTCAAACCAAGATATCTAAACACCAAAGCTTCCAAACTATATTTAGATTTCTTTCCCAAATAAAGTAATTGTTCAACCAACATTGTATCATAAATATTTTCTATATAAAAACCAAAATGAAGCTTAATCATTTTCATATCAAACACAGCATTCTGCAAAAGTCTAAGTTGATTATTCCCTGTAAGAATAGGTTTCAACACCTGCGGATCAACTGTGCTGTGATCTGTATCATTTCTTACATCAAATATATAACACCTATTAGGCAAACCTATTTGAACTAAAGATATTTTACCCGCATAAGGATCTAATGCTGTTGTTTCTGTATCAACCTCTATGATAGGATATTTACTTATATCTTCTACCGCCAACCTAGCTTCTTCATTTGTTGTTATATATGTGTAATTAGGTTTAGGTAATCCAATTACGTCTACTTCAAAAACACTCATTATCTTTTCGCCCTCTTTAACATAAAAATTATTTTAAACATATAGTTCCACATTTTGTGGTCGCCAAGCTTTCCTGATTCGTATATTGGTTGGGTTATTATATCCAATATATCAGAATACTTTTTTCCTTTTCCTATAGTGGTTGCTCTTTTTAGTTGCCAAACAAACCATCCTGCAACAGCCATTCTTACCTGCTCTGCTGGCATATTCATTTTTGGATAGAGTTTTTTTACTTCTGTCCAATTACATCCCAATAAAGCTTTGCTTAACTCTATAACTTGGGGATCAGTTTCGTCCACTAAAACACCAGTGACTTCTTTAGCAACATTTATAGTCCAAGACCCCTCATCATTAACTTTCTTGAGCCAAGGTAAAGCATCTCTTGGAACACCATCAGCCTCGTCTGCAAGATAAAATATGATTTCATCTTTGTAAGGCATACCTTCAAATTCTGCTACGTTCTTCAACAAATCAAAAATTAAATCAACCGATAACTTTCCGAAATGCATAGAAGTAACTCTTCCGCCGGAAAAAGCTTTCTTTAATTTCTGTGGTTCATTCGTACAAAAAATAATATATACATGAGCATAACCATCTTCCACCACTTTTAACAAAAGATTTTGGCTTGCTGAGGTTAATTCATGAGCTTCATCAAAGATTAACACCTTGTATTTAGAACTAAATGGTGCTCCAGGCAACTCTCTAACTATATCTTCCACATCACCTTTTCTACCCGATCTACCAACGTTAATTTCCATAACATCTATACTATTATGATTCATTATAGCATCACAAGACCGGCATTTAAGACATGGTTCTGAACCTGGATTGTCCAAACAATTCAGTCCCAAAGCTATAATTCTTGCCATAGTCGTCTTCCCACAACCAGGATCGCCTGTGAATAAAAGCGTGTGTGGGGTCGTTCCTTCCATTAACCATTTTTCCACTATTTTTCTGTTAGTTTCATGTCCTAACATCTCGCCAGTTTTCAATGGTCTATAAAGAACATTTAAATCATTACTTCCTGTCCTTGTTTCTCTTCTTACAAGCATGTTTTATTCCTCTATATAATAATATTTAAACCTTGAATTTGTTTCATTTCCTTTGTTTTCTTCTATCACAATCGCACAACTTGTAGTTGCTAAAAATATAGTGTCATTGACAACATACACATCATTAATTCCAGAAATTGTGGGGAGTATGCCATCCCCTGATGTATAAAGATAAGTTGAATTATCATTATACACAGTCTTTAAATTATTCTCATAAATATAATAAGATGTCCTATTTCCTAATTGAAAACATTTATCTGCTACAATTGAACTATTAGTATAAACCCCACTATGAGTTGTTAAATCAAATATATGCGCACCACTAAGCGTGGCCACACATAAATAATCATCTTCCCCATGTATATAACTTACACATTCACTGTTTATATCGGGATAGTTTTTATAAATACTTAGATCATTATAAATCGCGCCGGAAATAGAACTCATCGGAGATTTTAAAACACCAGAATCAAAGGTGCTTATATATAAATAATCATCGTTGGCCCACACAGCACCAGCATATCTTGGAGTATAATCAATCACCCCCAATAAATTTTCAGATAAAACACTGTAAACACCTATACCAGATACCATAGTTTTAAATATAAAATCACCACTTACCCAAACATTAGCAACACCGGATATAGTAGGCGGTGGTGGCGGTGGGGGCGGTAATTCACCAAACGTTATAAAATCATCCCAATGGCTGTAATAATTTGCTTTAATCCAGGCTGCCGACCTTTCACATAAAGAGATACGGAATTCATCTACTCCTCCGGTATAATGATAAGTATTACCACCAGAAGAACTTCCATCAGACCTTGCGGCTATACTTAAATTAGCATTGGATTGTAAACTACGAACCACTGTATGGCTACTATCAAAAGAACCATTAACATAATAATCTAAACTGGTGGAATCATAATCATATACAAAAGCCGTCTGCGTCCATTCACTTCCAGTTATTGTTGCGGTGGATTCAAATGCATTATCTCCTTGAAATTCATACCAACGCAACTTTGTGGTCACAAACATATCCCATCTTTCAGTATCACCAGCATTATAACCACTGAACCATGTATTTTGGGTACCATCTCTTTTGATTATTCCTTCAAAAGTTACTGGGCCGGTGGGTAAATTATTTGTGTTATAACTAGACGTTAGATAATCATTACTACCATCAAATTCTATAGCCTTACCAATTTTTCCAGCAACTAAATCATTGGAATCCATAGAACCATTAGGAGTAAAATGCCTCATATAATAAGTGGAATCTAAAACACAATTTGAACCGCCGGAAGGGTCCTGAGCCATATGCCAAACACCAGCATAATTATTAGTCCAAACATATGTAGCAGCATCATCTCCTGTATCACCTATATAATAAGTGTTGCCACTTGTAGTGGAATCATAATATAAATATAAAACTGTACCAGAAATTGATGAAATATTTGGAACTTTAGCCCACAAAACAGCCTTTTCATTAACCCAATCCCAACTTTCAATTTCCGTATAAAGTTGATTATAACTTTCATCTACTACAGCAATATTCTTAGTTCCACTGATGGAGATAAGTTCATCAAAAATATCTGTAGCATCATAATTACTTATACCTACTCCTGAAGCTAAAGTTATACAAACAGGGAAATCTGTTAAATCCTCATCCACTTTCGAAATATCTACAGATATTCTAAATCTATTTGCCCAATCATTAGGATCAAACAGCGGGCCAGTGGGTATTGAATTATAATAAGATCCATAAGCAGGCCCATACCCATTTGTTGGAGTAGCGACGGTGTCTAATGTATCTGGGGTACCTGTACATAAATAACAATAATACGCATTATTAGTTTCTGTCTTTGATATAACACTTTCTGATATATTAGTCCAATCTCCATACACTACATGTGCATAACCACGCTGTAAATAACAATTCTCAACATAAAACTTATTAAGTGCCATATTATTTGGGTCTAATGAGTATTCATTAGTACCTGCTATTATTATACATCTGTTAAAATATACACTTAAATTAGAGTTAGAATTGGTTATTAAAAAATCAACTGACCAAGTGCTTAGAACTCTTGTTAATTTAACACCCTCTATAAAAACAGATTTAGCTGAACCTGGCGCATAATTTATATTAATAGGATAACTACTAGAAGGTGCATTTATTATAACATCACCGTTTTCAGGCGTAAATGTATTACCAAGCAAACTTACATGTTTGTCTATAGTAACACCCTCATTATAAGTCCCTGGGTCAATAATTATCAAATCATTATTGCCTGGTGCTGCAGTTATAGCACTGCTTATTGTTGTATAAGTTCTAGTTGCACCTACACGAAATATAGCCATTAACAATTACCTCTTCCATTAATATAACCATTATTTTTGATTTGTCAAGTCTTTTATTACATATTTTAGCAATTCATAGAGTTCACATAATACACCCCCGCCGCCGAAAGTTGCTAGCGGATAGTCAATTACATTCCTAACTGACTCTGGAGCATCATTTGAACAGAATGTCACCTGAGACATCTTTATATTCTCTATATCTGTATAAGTAGACCCTACATACAAAACATTTTCTGGAGTTACATTATATCTTCTCATTATATTTACCAAAACTTTCTTCTTATCCTTCGGTGCATGAAAAAAGGGAACATTCTTATTTTTACACACGCTATAATTAACATAATCATCAGTAGATATAAATACAAATTTAAATACCTTCTTTAATTTGTTAATAGCTTCAAAATCTCTCATACAATATTCTTTAAACACCGCATTTCCCATGACATCAAAAGCAGTTATGCCTTCTGTTATAACTCCATCTATTTCGCTCACGATAATCTTTATATCTTTACATCTTTCTTTTAATTTTTCCAATTAAA
>Ga0180432_10003424_pt1 | contig 22620 bp, 16 predicted proteins | sample SS_ome_10_FD_132414 | JGI IMG/M metagenome (GOLD analysis project Ga0180432, IMG submission 132414) | Hypersaline lake sediment archaeal communities from the Salton Sea, California, USA - SS_1_MS_2 metaG | ecosystem: Environmental > Aquatic > Non-marine Saline and Alkaline > Hypersaline >...
AGGCCACCCGCGGCTCGGACAGCGGGCCGAGGCCGGTGGCAACCAACGCCGCCAGTGCCGGCTCGATCAGGGTGTCGGCCTCGGCGTCACGGTCACTGACGGCAGGCTGCCCTTCCAGCCAGGTGTGGTTGACCAGTTCGAAGCGGCCATCGACGTGCTCGACCAGTGCCGTGCAGTGCTCCATCCAGTCGCCGCAGTTGTAGTAGTCAACGCCGTCGATCTGCCGGATGGCCGGCACATGGATGTGGCCGCAGACGACGCCGCAGCAGTCCTTCTTCGTTGTGTAACGGGCCACGAAGTGCTCAAAGTCATTGATGAAGTTTACGGCCCGCTTCACCTTGGTCTTCAGCAACGAACTGAACGACCAGTAGGGATAGCCGAGTGACCGGCGGGCCAGGTTCATCCACTTGTTCAGATGGAGTGCTGCTGTGTAGGCCCGGTCACCGAGATGATAGACCCAGGCGGCATGCTTGGTGAGGTGGTCAAAGAAGTCGCCATGGATGACCAGCAGCCGACGACCGTCAAGTGTTTCGTGAATGAACATGTCGGCCAGTTCGACGCCGCCGAGGGTCTGCGGGGCGAAGGGCCGCAGGAACTCATCATGGTTGCCGGTGGCGTAATAGACCCGGGTGCCCCGTTTGAGCATGCCGAGGATCCGGCGGAGGATGAAACTGGAGGTATCGTTCCAATAGAATGACCGCTTCAGCTTCCAGCCGTCGATGATGTCACCGACCAGGTAGAGCCGGTCGGGCTCAACCCGGCCGAGAAACTGAAAGAGTTCATCCGCCCGGCTGAAGCGACAGCCGAGGTGCAGGTCGGAAAGGAACAGCGAACGGACCCGCATGGGAAGTCCTCCGTCGCGGTTACTGAGGGGGGCGATCCACTGCCTCCCGAAGCGCTATGAATTTACACTTCCATCGGCCCGGAAGCATCCCGAACCGGCATGAGAATTTGGTGAGCCAGTGGCGGCGGCAGCGACTCAACCCTGGAAGCCGAGCTTTGGTGGTTTCATGCTGCGGAGTGTGAGAATCGATCCGACCGACATCAAGGCCAGACCGAGCCAGCGGGGCGGCTCAACCACCTTGCGGCCAGCCGTGCCCGGCCAGTTCGGGGGATTGCCGGGGCTGACGGGACTGGCCTCCCGGACAACGATCTTGCTGGAAAAATCACTCAGGGTGAATGACTGCACCATCCGGAATTGGATGCCGGCGAAGAAGACCAACAGGCCGACCAAAAGTATCGTCTGGCGTTTCATCAGAGCAAAGTCCTCCCGCAAACCGAATCGGCTTTTCTCCTTTGGAATCGAACCACGGTGCGTCTGTCGTGCAGTCGCCACGCCAGATTGACGGTCGTGACGACTGCAGCGGATGCAGCAGAAAACATCGTGCCCACTGCCAGCGGAAAAGCCCGTCCGAGGTCGTTTTCCACGACCTGCTCCGGCTGACCAGCGGGGGGCAGCGGCACCTGCTGTGGTGTTCTTCAGCCGGCGGCGATCGCCACGGCGGCGGCCTGCCCCATGGAGCCGAAGTTCAGCGAGATCGCCGTTCGCGGCCGGCCTCTCAGCGGGCCGTCGTGGACAACCTGAATGGGGCAGTCGGGGTCGGGTGTTTCATAGTTGCGGGTCGGCGGAATTGCGTCAGCCTCGACCGCCAGCACACTGGCGACCAGTTCAAGCAGCCCGCCGCCGGCGCCGGCATGGCCGAAGTTGCTCTTCGGTGCCGTCACCGGTGTGTTGCCGAGTTCGGCGGCGATGGCCTGGGCCTCGGCCCGATCCATGGCAATCGTGCTCAGGCCGTGGGCGTTGACATGACCGAGGCTTGTTGGATCGAGCCCGGCCCGGTCGAGCACCTCTCGGAGCACCAGCCGGACGCCCCGGCCAGTGGGTGGTTCCTGCCGTTGTCGCGGCTCGCAGCGAGCGGCGGTGGCAAGCAGCCGGCTGCGGATTTGTGCGCCCCGCCGATCGGCATGTTCCCGTGATTCAAGCAGGATCACGCCCGCCCCCTCGGCATTGACCAGGCCATCGCGATTGAGATCAAAGGGACGGCAGGCGGCCCGGCAGTCGTCGTTGCGTTTGGAGAGCAGGGCATTGCCGCGGGTCACCAACGCTGTTGGATGCAGCCGCGAACCGGTGCCACCGGCCAGCATGACATCGGCCCAGCCCCGTTCGATCACGCTGGCCGCTTCGGCCACCGCCAACAGCCCTGAGACGTCCCCCAGCACGATCGTGTTGTTGGGACCCCGGGCATCCTGGGCGATGGCGATGTGCGAGGCGGTCATGTTGGGCAGGTGCTTGAGCAGCCAGAGCGGGTGGAGCTCTTCATGGATCGCTTCGGACCATTGCTCGTAGGAAAACTGGCCGTCATCGGTGCGGGCCCGGCGATAGGCGATTTCGAGGTCTTCCAGGTCGGCATAAATCATGTCGTTGCCGAAGACGACGCCGAACCGTTCCGGCTCGAGCCGGTCGCTGGCAAGGCCTGCGTCCGTCATCGCCAGATCGGCAGCAGCGAAGCCGAGCTGGATTTCACGGCTCATCACCTTGAGGCTCTTCCGCGGCCGCACGTAGAGTTTCGGATCGAAACCCGAAATCTGTCCCCCAAACCGGACACTGAGGCCGCCTGCGTCAAACAGGTCGATCGGCCGGATACCGCTTTCGCCGGCCAGCAGCGCATTCCAGAACGCCTCGGCACCGATGCCAATGGGGCTGACAACGCCGACACCGGTAATCACAACGTCGCGAGGGCTTTCCATCATAGACGCACGGTACAGAATTTTGCCCGGTTCCCGATAGTGGGTTCCATGGGGGATCCTCCGAAGTGTTTCCCTGGCAACATTACGGATGACGGGGATGGGCCTGCCGCCAATCAGATGGCCGGAGCGGGTCGGGCGTCGCCCAGAGGCCGCGGCGGTCCCGGCGGGCGGCCTGCTGGGCTTCCCGCAGCTCGGCAGGTGGCGTGAACCGGTCAAAGACCCAGGCGTGGCCCTCGGCGACCAGTTCACGGTTGAGGTTTCGCCGGTCAATCCAGAGGGTGCCCAGTAGCCGGTCGTACTGGTCGCGGCCGTGGGACTCCAGGTGAACGGGCTGGCCCCGTACCTTCTGCTCGAGTGCGGCCCGGGCGGCCCGGCCGTGGGGCTGCCGGTATTCCGGGGCATCGATCCCCAGCAGCCGGATCCGCTCCTCGCGGCCGTCGGCTGCCACGGCCGTGACGGTGTCGCCGTCGTGGACCGTTTGAATCGTCCAGGCTTCATTCGCTGGTGGAATGGGCCGGGCTGGGAACTGGTCGCCGAGCAGGCCGGCCAGGGCCAGCACCACGATCAGCCCAATCAGCCGGAGCAGCCTTGCCCGCGGCAGGCGCCGGGCATGTTTTTGAAAGGAAGACCGGCGAAACACGGTGCAGCTGACGGGCAAGAGGGAAGGCGACCAGTTCAGCCCCAGTGGCTCTGCAGTCGCCGCCTTTCAATATAGTCAGCCTGTGAACGTCACTTCCCATCGCGGGGAGATGGTGTTCATGCAATCAATCTCATCAGCCCGGCCGGCGTCCCGGCCCGCCTCGGCCAGGAGCAAGGCCCAGCTGTTCCCGTCGCTCGTTCACGGCTCGCCGGTATTCGGTGCGGCGGGCGCGTTGCTCGGGTGAGCTGGCGTCGAGCCGCGACTTCATGCGTTCGTTGCGGGCCTCTTCGGTCCGCGTGCGGCCCCAGCCGCCTGGGCCACCGGCCGCAGACGCGTTCTGCTGCGGCCGGTTGCTTCCGGCCGCGGCGGCTGCGGGGTTCCTTTGTCGGTCGCTGACAGCACGCGTGGCACGTTCGGCCGCCCACTGCTGCCGGCGGGATTCATCAGCCTTGATCCGGCGGTCGAGTTCGGCCCGCCGTTGGTTTGGCGGGAGGGCAAAATATGACCCGACAGCGGCCCCTTCCCGGGCGGAAAACAGCCGGCCCATCTGGCGCCGGGCCTGATCACGATAGGGCTCGGGAACATCCCGGATTTTCTGGAACAGGTCGCCCATGTCGCTGCGACTGCCGTCATAGGGAATTTCGTTCCGGGCCACCTTGGCCAGCCGGGAGACCTCCTCATCGACCAGGGTTCGCAGTTCGATAACAGCGGCTGGTGGGGCGAAGAATCCACCCCACCACAGCAGCAGACCGGCGAAAAGTAGCAGCAGTGAAATGGCCTTTCCGGTCCGGCGTAACCTGCGCTGCCGGTTTGGCTTGGCATCGTCACCATGCTGCCTGACGGTCTCTCGGATCAGCTGCCGGGTCGTGGTTGAACTGGCCATCAGTCATCTCGGAAAACGGGGGGTCGGTGCGGCACGGGGAAATCACGGGCCTGCCCGCCCCGGTGGGGTGAGCTGGTATCACGTTTAGCTGAAACGGTTCGTCAGCCGCCGAGTTGCGGCCGATTCGGGTACCCTCAGACGAGCGGCCTGATTGACCGGCGGCCGTGGGAGGCGAGGGCCGTCGCCACTTCTCCGCGGCCTCGCTGGTGCTAGGCTCTGTCTGAAAACTCAGGAGCTGGCTTCGAGCGGCTCATTTGCCCTCTGGCTACGTCCGGCTCCATCGCCAGATCTGCAAATCTGGCTGCTTCGCCGTCCTTGCCAGAGACCAAAGCAGCTCGCTCTTGGGCCAACGGTAGCCTTTTCAGACAGAACCTAGTGTCCGATGGCTGGTTGAAAGAGGAACGATGCGGTTTTTTGTCGGCATCCTGGCATCTGTCGTGAAGACCCGGCAGCAGCGGCGAAATCTGCGGCTGCTGGGCTGGCTGGGGCTGTTCTTCCTGTTGATATTGGGAGGCTACAGCCTCATTTTTCATTGGCTGATGGCCCGCGAGGGGCAGAGCCACTCCTGGGTGACGGCGGTCTATTGGACCTTTGTCACGATGTCGACCCTCGGTTTCGGCGACATCACCTTTCAGTCCGATGCCGGGCGGCTGTTCACCATCGTGGTGCTGATGTCGGGCACGATCTTTCTGCTCGTGCTACTGCCGTTCAGCTTCATCCAGTTCTTTTTTCTGCCCTGGATGGAGGCGCAGGAGACGGCCGGCACCCCACGAAGCCTGCCGGCCTCGACCCGGGGCCACGTCATCCTCACCCAGTTGGCCGCGGTGGAGGAGTCACTCATTCGGCTGCTGGCGGCCAATGGCATTGAGCATGTGATTGTCTTCGGCACGACCGCCGAGGCCCTGCCGCTCCTCGACGCCGGGTTCCGGGTGATGGTGGGGCCGCTGGATGATCCTGAGACCTACCGCCTGGCCCGGATTGAGCAGGCGGCGTTGGTGGCGACCACCCGGGCCGACACCACCAACACTAACGTCACCTTCACCGTGCGGGAGGTCAGCGTCACGGTGCCGATTGTTGCCACTGCCTCCAGCGATGCCTCCGTCGATATCCTCAAACTGGCAGGTGCCAGCCAGGTGTTGCGGATGGGGCAGATGCTGGGCGAGGCCCTCGCTCGGCGGGTGCTGGGCCGGGACGGTCGTAGCCGGGTGATTGGCCAGTTTGATGACCTGCGGGTTGCCGAGGCCGCGGTGGGGCCGACGGGGCTGGCCGGCCGGACGCTCGCCGAGACGCAGCTGCGGCGAGAGGTGGGGGTGACGGTTGTCGGCACCTGGTACCGGGGTGGCTTCAAGCCGGCCACCCCGGAGACACTGCTGCATCGGTCCAGCCTGCTGGTGTTGGCCGGCTCGGCAGACCAGCTGGCCCGCTACGACCAGCAGTACGCGGTGCCAGGAATGGCTGGGGGCCTCACGCTCATCATCGGCTCGGGCCGGGTCGGGCGGGCGGTCGCGGCGGCGCTCGCCGCCGATGGCCAGGCCTTCACGATTATCGATAAGGATCCGGCCCGGATTCACGATGCCAAACACGGCCTCGTCGGTGATGCGGCCCGCCGTGAGCTGCTTGAGCAGGCTGGTATCGATCGCTGCTCGGCGGTGGTGATCACGCCCCGCGACGATGACATGAATGTCTATCTGACCCTCTACTGCCGGCGGCTGCGGCCCGACATTCAGATTCTCAGCCGGGCCACCCTGGACCGGAATGTTTCAACGCTCCACCGGGCTGGGGCCGACTTTGTGATGTCCTATGCGACCACCGGGGCGACCACGATCTATAACCTGCTGCGGCGCATCGACATCCTGCTGCTGGCTGAGGGGCTGCATATCTTCCGGGTCGATACACCGCCGGAACTGGCGGGGCAGCAGCTGGGTGAGTCGGGCATTCGCCAGCAGACCGGCTGCACGGTGGTTGCCGTTGGCGAGGCTGACCACTTCTCCTGCAATCCGGGCCGCGAGGCGGTGCTGCAGCCCCAGGGCGAACTGGTGCTGATCGGTGATGCCGCTGCCGAGAGCCGGTTTTTGGAGCGGTTCCCCGAGGCGGTGGCCCGGCCGTCGGTGAATTCGGTGCTGACTGCGACCAGTTCGCAGCCGGAGAGTGACGGCTATCCTGAAAAAGAAAAGGAGGTTTCCTAATGCCAGCCAGAATGACCGACGCCCGGAAAGAGTATCAGCAGGGAGCCCTGAACGAGGCCGATGTTGCATCCGATCCGATCCGGCAGTTCACTCTTTGGTACGACGCAGCTGTGGCCGCCGGAGTGCCGGAACCCGAGGCGATGACGCTGTCGACAGCGACCCCCGCAGGTCGCCCGTCGGCCCGGATCGTGCTGCTGCGAGGCTATGACGAACGGGGGTTTTGTTTTTTTAGTAATTACAGCAGTCACAAGGGCCGCGAGCTGGCAGCGAACCCGTATGCGGCTCTCACCTTTCATTGGACGAAATTGGAGCGGCAGGTGCGGATCGAGGGGCGGGTGGAGAAGATCACTGCGGCCGAGAGCGACGCCTATTTTCACAGCCGGCCCAGCCAGTCACGGATCGGGGCCTGGAGCTCTCCGCAGAGCGCAGTGATTGCCGACCGCCAAACGCTTGAGGACCTCGTCAAACAATATCGGCAGCAGTATCCCGACGAGTCGGCCATCCCCCGGCCTGAGCACTGGGGGGGCTATCGGCTGATCCCCGGCCTGATCGAGTTCTGGCAGGGCCGCCCCAGCCGCCTGCATGATCGGCTGCAGTTCAGCCGGGCTGGCGCCGCCGCGTGGAAGCTTGAACGGCTTGCGCCGTGAGCGGACAGGCTGGCAACAGCATTCGCCACGGCTCTCGAAATGGGCAGAGGGTGACGGCTGGAGCGCCGCCGCCAAGGTTGCGGCGTTCTGCGCCCCCTGGATTCACTGAAGACACAGGCCGAAGAAGGCGAAAGCGGCAATTTTCCTTGCCACGGTTATCGCGATAGAATTGCCGCTCGTCGCCGTGGAAAACCTCTGTTGGTGGAGGCTGGGGCGACCGGCCGTCGGAAAACCAGCAGGGTTTTCGGGTTTTGTCGGAAAGGCTGTTGTCTGGGTGTGGGCGGAGGCCAAGGAGAATTTTTTTCCACAGACAGCAAGGTTCCGATCTGCTGCCCCTCGGTTCCCAACCACAATGCCCGTCGTTCATTCCAGCAGCCCGACTGTGCCGTGGCACACGCTTTCGACGGCCGAGGTCTTTGACCGCGTCGAGAGCGACCGGGATGGGCTCTCCCGCGATGCCGCCCGGGGGCGGCTGGAACGGTACGGTGCCAATCGACTGCCCCATGCGCCGCCCCCGTCGATGTGGCGCATTCTCGGCCGACAGTTCACCAGCCCGCTGATTTTTATCCTGGCGATCGCCGCAGGCGTTTCGCTGGCATTGCACCCGGATGATCCCACCGACGCGATCTTTATTGCGGCGGTGCTCGTGCTCAACGCTTCGATTGGTGGCTTTCAGGAGTGGCGGGCCGAGCGGAGCAGCCAGGCCCTGCAGCAGTTGCTCACGATTCGGGCCATCGTGCTTCGTGGCGGTGAGACGTACGACATCGACGCCGAGGGGGTGGTGCCGGGGGACGTTGTCTGGCTTGAGTCGGGTAATCGTGTGCCGGCTGATATTCGGCTGTTCGAGGCACACGGCCTTGAGATCGACGAGTCGCTGCTGACGGGAGAGTCACTTCCGGTCGTTAAGGACGAAGCTTGGAGGGGTTCGGCTGAGGCGGCACTCGCTGACAGAGCTGACATGGCCCACGCTGGCTCGATCGTGGTTCGTGGTCGCGGGGCGGGTGTCGTGGTGGCCACTGGCACGGCCACGGCCGTCGGCCAGCTTGCCCTTGACGTGATGCGGAGCACTGGCGGGCGGCCTCCGCTGCTTGAGCGGATGGAGAAGTTCACTCGTGTTGTCGGTGTGTCGGTGCTGGTGGCTGCGGTGGTGATTGCGGCAGCGGGGATCTTCTTGCGGGGCTATGCCGTCTCTGAGATGGTGATGTTCGGCGTGGCTCTGGCCGTGTCGGCGATCCCGGAGGGCCTGCCGGTGGCGCTGACGGTGGCTTTGGCCGTCGCGACAACGAGAATGGCCCGGCAGCGAGTGATTGTTCGCCGGCTCGCAGCCGTCGAGGGCCTCGGCAGCTGCACCATGATTGGCAGCGACAAGACCGGGACGCTGACCTGCAACGAGCTCACCGTGCGGACGGCCACGCTGCCCGACGGCCGAATGCTTGAGATCACCGGTGAGGGCTTCGCGCCGGTCGGTGAGGTTTGCGCGGCCGGACAGGCGCTCCCTGCCGGCGACTTACCAGATGACGTGGCCCGACTGGCTCGCGTGGCAGTGCTCTGCAACGAGGCCGATCTTCACCGTCGTGACGGCGAGTGGACCTGGCGCGGCGATCCAACCGACATCGCTCTCTTGGGTCTCGGCCACAAGTTGGGCCTGGTCCGTGAAGTGGAACTAGACGCTGCGACACAGGTCAACGAGATCCCCTTCGAGCCGGAGCGGCAATACGCGGCGACCTTCCATCGCCTCGACGGGGAAGTATGGGCGGCGGTGAAGGGCGCCCCGGAGAAGGTCCTGCCGATGTGCCGACTTGTGGAGGCCGACGCCCACAGGCTGTATCGGCAAGCTGAGTCACTCGCGGCCCGTGGCTATCGCGTCTTGGCGTTGGCCGAGGGACCGGCCGACGCGGGGCCTTCTGAGCGAGAGACGCCCGCCGAACCGGCCGGCCTGCGGTTCCTTGGGTTCGTTGGGATGATCGACCCGCTCCGAGCAGGGGCCCGTGAGGCGGTGGCCGCTTGCCGCTCGGCGGGGATCACCGTCTGCATGATTACCGGTGACCATCCGGTGACTGCTTTAGCAATCGCCCGTGACCTCGGCATGGCCGACTCGCCTGCGCAGGTGGTGACCGGCCACGATCTCGACGGCCTGTCGCCAGAGATGTTGGAGGAGGTTGTCGCCCGCAGCCGGGTCTTCGCCCGGGCGACACCCCGCCAGAAGCTTGAACTGGTCGATGCCGCCCGGCGGCTAGGACATTACGTGGCGGTCACCGGCGACGGCGTCAACGACGCCCCGGCCCTCCGCCAGGCCAACATCGGCGTGGCGATGGGCAGGAGCGGCACCGACGTGGCCCGGGAAGCAGCGGAACTGGTGATCACCGATGACCAGTTCGCAACGATTGTGGCCGGCGTCGAGCAGGGACGGATCGCCTACGATAACGTCCGCAAGGTGATCTATCTGCTTGTCTCGACAGGAGCGGCGGAGGTGCTGCTTTTGGGGCTGGCCGTGATCACCGGCCTGCCAGATGCGGCCGCTGGGGCGGTCCTGCCGTTGCTGCCGGCTCAGCTACTCTGGCTCAACCTCGTCACCAACGGCATTCAGGATGTGGCCCTTGCCTTTGAGCCGGGGGAACCGGGGGTGCTCAAGCGGCCACCGCGTCCCCCCAGCGAGCGGATTTTTAACCGGCTGATGATCGAGCGGACACTCGTGGCGGCGGCGGTGATGGGGCTGGTCGGCTTCGGCACCTTCTGCTGGATGGTGGAACGCGGCGGCTGGAGCGCGGAGCAGGCCCGCAACGGACTCCTGCTTTTGATGGTCTTCTTCGAGATACTCCACATTGGCAACTGCCGCTCTGAGACGGTCTCGGCCTTCCGGCTCTCTCCGTTTACCAGTCCGATCCTGCTGGGGGGCACGCTCTTGGCCCTCGGTATCCACTTGGCAGCGATGCAGCTTCCTTGGACACAGCAATTGCTCGACGTCGAACCGCTGGCGCTCAGCACGATGGCGGTGCTCTTTACCCTTGCGTTGTCGATCACCGTGGCGCTTGAATTGCACAAGTTGTGGTGGCAGCGGGCAACGCGGAGTTCGTCACCGCAAAAATGAGTTGCACCGCGGCGGGCAAGGTTTTCCTCCCTGATCCACTGAGCCTCAAAGCCAGCCAGCAAGGCTGCAACCATCGGTTCCTGACAGGCACGAGACCGGGGTGGTCCGTAGGGACGTTTGCAAATGCGCCTGCAGCGAAAAACGCCGCTGGTCCCTGAGCTGCTCGGAGTATTTTTCGCAGGTTGATGAGATCCATGCCCACGTCAACATCTTTGGTCTGCCGTGGTCGTTGGGTACGAGGCCGGGTGCTGAACACCGTGGTGACTGCGCCCCCGAGCAACATGAGCCGCTGCTGCAGTGGGGCAAAGTGATCAACGAACCGCATCAACACTACCGGGTTGTCAGCGGTGCGGTCATTCATCCAGCAGCCCCGCAAGGTGTTCTTTTGCACGATTCCATTCGCGGGTCCGGGCCCTGCGCACGGCATCAATCAACGCTGCCGGTTGATAGAGTTCCGCGTCGGCTCGCGCGGCACGCCCTTCGATCGGGTGAGCCGATAAGGGCTGGAGCACAAACTTCAATGACGAACCAGATTCCAGGGATGCCGAAATAACGTGCCAGTCGGGCCGTCGTTGGATCTCTGTTCTCAGCGGGCAATGCGAACCCGGCCTTGAAGGCCGCTCCGAAGACTCACCGTTTTCCAGCCATCGTCCTGCTGTTGATTGGGTGTCTCCCATCCGGGAAGCTCCGGCATCTCGGGCAGCCGAAATCCGGGGCCGGCCGCAATCGTCACCCGATGACTGATTTGGCGACCGGTCATTCAGCCTGATGACTGTTTTTTCAGCGGCCGGATGACTGATTGAGCGTCACCAGAAATGCAAAAAGCCCTAGAAACGCTTGGTTTCTGGGGCTTCCCGCAGGTGGGGGAGTGGGCGATAAAGGACTCGAACCTTTGACCCCCAGCTTGTCGAGCTGGTGCTCTAACCAACTGAGCTAATCGCCCGGGTCATCTTGAACTCAATTCTGCCGCCCAGTCGCCCGCCGTCAAGCGAGCCGGCTCAGCCCCCTGAAAATGGTGTGGTAGGCTGATGGCTTCGGCAACGAGCCGCTGGCGACGGTGCCCTGGAATTTCTGGCTGGACGCGACTCGGTGAACCACTTCCTTTCCGCTCTGCAACGCTTCGAACTGCGGTCGACCGGAAAATGGTTCATGCTCTCAGCCATCATCGGCCTCGTCGCCGGGGCGGGGGCGATTGGCTTTCATGTCATCGGCCAAGCCGTCCAGTTCACTGCCCTGCAGAAAATTGCCGGTTTTCTACCGGGTGAGGCGGCGGCAGAGGGGGCCCTGTTTGAAGAACATGCCGCCATCAGTGGTGACGGCGAAGCGGCTGTGGCTGAAGGCTCGGCAACACAGGCCCAAGCAGAACACGACGGGTTTCAGCCGTGGATGCTCGTTGCCGTAATGGCCGCCGGTGGGCTCGCCTCCGGCCTCCTGGTCTATACCTTCGCCCCTGAAGCCGAAGGCCATGGCACCGATGCGGCCATCGATGCCTTTCACAACAAACGCGGTGAAATCCGCGGCCGGATTCCGATCATCAAAACAATCGCCTCGGCCATCACTCTGGGCACCGGCGGCTCAGCCGGCCGCGAGGGGCCGATTGCCCAGATTGGGGCCGGCTTTGGCTCGTTTCTGGGCGGCCTGCTGAAATTGCCGGCCCGCGATCGCCGCATCATGCTGGCTGCCGGCATGGGGGCCGGCGTCGGGGCCATCTTCCGGGCGCCATTGGCTGGGGCGGTCTTCGCCGGGGAGATTCTCTATCGCGATGCTGACATCGAAAGCGACGCTATCGTGCCGGCTGCGATCTCATCGGCCGTTGCCTACTCCATCTTCTGCCTCTGGCTGCCGCCGTCGCTACGATTCGTGCCGCTGTTTGGTGCGGATATCAGTTACGCGATCGATTCACCGCTGGAACTGCTGCCGTACGGGGCGATGGCGATTGTGCTCGCCCTCGCCGGCATGCTCTACATTCAAATTTTTTACGGGGTCCATGCCCTTTTTAAGAAGTTACCAATCGTCCCCCATCTGCGGCCGATGATCGGGGCAGCCCTCGCCGGCATGGTCGGGATCGGCCTCTGGACAGCCTTTGACCACGACCGCTCGGCCCTCGCCGTGCTGGGCAGTGGGTATGGGCTGCTGCAGACGCTGTTTGGACCGACGGCAACCGTCGGTCCACTGCTGCTGGTCACCGTTGCGTTGGTGAAAATCCTCACGACCTCGCTGACGATTTCATCTGGTGGCTCGGGCGGTGTCTTCGGCCCGTCAATGGTGATCGGTGGCTGTCTCGGTGGAGCGGTGGGCCTCGTCTTCCATGAGTGGTTTCCCGGCCTCGTCAAGCATCCGCAGGCCTTTGCCATTGTGGGCATGGCCGGCTTCTTCTCTGGCTGTGCCCGGGCGCCGCTTTCGACAGTGCTGATGGTCAGTGAGATGACCGGAGGCTATAGCCTGCTGCTGCCGACCCTCTGGGTCTCGACGCTAACCTTCCTGCTGGGCCGCCGCTGGACGCTCTACATCAAACAGGTGCCGACCCGGCTCGACTCCCCCGCCCACCGCGGTGACTTCTTTGTTGACGTACTGGAGGGCATCAAAGTCGACAACGTCTTCAAGCGGGCACCCAGCCTGAAACTGATCCATGAGGGCACCACGCTCGATGACATTGTTCACGCACTCGCGGAGTCGATCCAGCGGTATTTCCCGGTGGTTGATTCCCACGGAAAGCTGGTTGGCATTTTTTCTGAAGAAGATGTCCGGGGCTATCTCTATGACGACACCATCTGGCAGATCGCCAATGCCCGCGACGTGATGAATGGCAATGTCGTGACGGTGACCCCCAATGACGACCTCAACACCGCTCTGGGCAAATTCACCGCCACCAACGTGGATGAACTGCCGGTGGTCTCTGCGACTGACCGGCAGCAACTGATCGGCATCATCACCCGTAAAGATGTGATTGCCGCCTACAACCTGCGGCGGCTGGAGCATGAAAAGCTGCGGCGGGCCGCCGGCAACTTCCGGCGGGGTTCAGGCCAGGCCTGAGCCCGCCTTGTCTGGGGAGAACGACCCGCGATACTGTGCCCAGAAGGCTCGCGATACCCCTTCCCCTTCCGTCCAGCCGACGAACGCTGAGGATCTGCCCCCATGCCCACTATCTCCCTTGTTGATCCCACCGATACCGCGGCGCCGCCACAGCCACGGTCCTTCGCGACCGGCAGCCGACTGGCCGATGTGGCCGAGGCGGTCCGGGCCGACACCGGCGGAAGATGCCAGCCGATCGCCGCCCTGCTCGCCGGCAGGCTGGTCGGCCTCGACAGCCCACTGCCGGAGGAGGGCGAGCCGACGGTCGAAGTGCTTGAGCAGGGTGACCCGCGGGCCCTGCCAGTGATGCGGCACTCGGCGGCCCATGTGATGGCCCGGGCCGTGATGCGGCTGTTCAAAGATGTCGAGCTGGCATTCGGCCCGACGGTGGGTGAAGGCTTTTACTACGACATGCGGGCTGAGCGGCCGATCACCGAAGAGGACCTGCCGAAGATCGAGGCGGAGATGCGGAAGATCATCGCCGCCGACGAGGCCTTCGAGCGGGTCGAGGTCGATCGGGCCAAGGCGGTTGAGATTGTCAGCGACCTCAAGCAGCCGCTGAAGGTTGAGCACATCGAGACCGGCCTGGCCGAATATCCGACGCTCTCGTTCTACCGCCAGGGCGAGTTTGTTGATCTCTGCCGGGGACCGCATGTGCCCAGCCCCGGCTGCATCGGGGCGGTCAAGCTGACGAGCCTGGCCGGTGCCTACTGGAAAGGGGATGCCAATAACGCCCAGCTGCAGCGGCTCTACGGCACCGCCTGGTTTTCCCAGGAAGACCTCGACCGTCATCTCGAGGCTCTTGAGGAAGCCCGCAAGCGGGACCACCGGGTGCTCGGCAAACAGCTTGACCTGTTCACGATCAGTCCGCTGGTCGGCTCGGGGCTGGTGCTCTGGATGCCCAAGGGAGCGACGGTACGGGCCGTGCTGGAGGGCTTTGTTCGCGAGGAGCTCACCGCCCGTGGCTACGAACCGGTCTACACGCCCCACATTGGCAAGGTCGATCTCTACAAGATCTCGGGTCACTACCCCTACTACGCCGACAGCCAGTTCAAGCCGATCGAGATGCACGAAGATGAGCAGTATCTCCTTAAGCCGATGAACTGTCCGCATCACACAATGATCTACAAGGCCCGGCCACGGAGTTACCGCGAGCTGCCGCTGCGGCTGGCTGAGTTCGGCACGGTCTATCGCTACGAACAGTCGGGGGAGCTCGGCGGCATGACCCGGGTGCGGGGCTTCACCCAGGATGACGCCCATATCTTCTGCACGCCTGAGCAGGTCGAGCAGGAGGTGGCCGGCTGCATCGATTTCACGCTCAAGGTGCTCGAGAGCCTAGCCCTCGATTCCTACCGGGTGCGGCTCGGCTTTCGCGACAAGTCGAGCGACAAATACGTCGGCCCGCCGGAGCGGTGGGACGAAGCCGAGGCGGCGATCGAAAAGGTGGCCCGCGAGCTGAACCTGCCCGGCTGCGAACCCGAGCCGGGCGAGGCGGCCTTCTATGGCCCCAAGATCGACTTTGTGATCAACGACTCGCTCGGCCGTGAATGGCAGCTGGGTACTGTCCAGCTCGACTACAACCTGCCGAGTGCCGAGCGGTTCGATCTGGAGTACATCGGTGCCGACAATGCCCGGCACAAGCCGGTGATGATCCACCGAGCGCCGCTGGGCAGCATGGAGCGGTTCATCGGCGTGCTGATCGAACACTTTGCCGGAGCCTTCCCGCTCTGGCTCGCCCCGGAGCAGGTGCGGGTGATTCCGGTCAGTGCCAAGAGTGAGGCCTACGCCCGCCAGGTCGAAGCGGCCTTCAAGGCGGCTGGCCTAAGGACGGGGATCGACCTGGCAGCCGAAAAACTCGGGGCCAAGATTCGCACGGCCCAGCTTGAGCTGGTGCCGATGATGGTGGTCTGCGGGCCCCGGGACGAGGCAGCCGGCACGGTCAGCCTGCGGGACCGGCTCGATGGGGATCTCGGTGCTATGAGCCTGGAAGAAGCGGTCGAGCGGCTACGGGATGAAAACGCCCGCCGGGCGGTGCGGCACAAACCCAAGCCGCTGGGGCTGGGTGGCACGAGGCCGGCGGCTGCCGCCGAGGACTATTGAGTATTCTTCCGGCTGTTATGAGCAACCCTCCAAGCCATGCCCCGCTTTGTTCTGCTTGAGCACACCGGCCATCCGGACGACCCGGCAGGGCGGCATTTCGACTTGCTGTTGGAAGAGTCGCAAGCCTGCCGTACCTGGCGGCTGGCGGAGATCCCGCGGGCCACTGGACCGGCAGTCGCAGCCACGCCGCTGCCCGACCATCGGCTGGTCTGGCTCGACCGGCTGGCCGGTGAGGTTTCCGGCGGCCGCGGCGTTGCCCGCCGGGTCGATGCCGGCAGCTACGAATGGTTGACCAAGCCTGCCGCCGGCCCGGTGGTCGTCATACTGCGAGGTGACACGCTCAGCGGGCGGCTGACCATCAGTGCTGCCTCGGCAGCCCTCCGCGGGTGAGGCTCTGGCAGGCCGATTGCTGCCGCCGCAGGGATCGTACAGCCGTTCCGTGGTAAAGTGCTGCCGCTGGACCACCACCCCTTGTTGAGCCCTCTGTATGAAGCCCCGTGAAGTCATCGCGATGTGTCGCGAAAAGGAAGTCAAGGCGGTCGATCTGCGGTTTGTCGATTTCCTCGGCAGCTGGCAGCACATCACCATTCCCGTGGCCAAGCTTGAGGAAGAGGTTTTTGAGGACGGGGTCGGTTTCGACGGCTCGAGTATCCGCGGCTGGCAGACGGTCAACGAAAGCGACATGCTGCTGGTGCCGGTGCCCGATACCGCCTTTGTCGATCCCTTTACCAGCGTCCCGACCCTGGCGGTGATCTGCATGGTGCAGGATCCGATCACCCGTGAGGATTACTCCCGCGATCCGCGGCACGTTGCCCGCAAGGCGGCCACCTATCTGGTGGGCACCGGCATTGCCGACACCTGCTTCATCGGCCCGGAGGCCGAATTCTTCATCTTTGATTCGGTGCGGTTTGATCAAAACGCCCACATGGGCTTTTATGCGATCGACTCCGTCGAGGCTGAGTGGAACCGGGGTCGGGAGGGTGACGGTCACTTCGGCTATCAGTTGCGGCACCGTGGGGGTTATGCCCCGGTGCCGCCGGCTGACCAGATGATGGATCTCCGGACCGAGATGATGCTGACGATGCTGCAGTCCGGTATCGACATCGAGGCCCAGCACCATGAGGTCGCCTCAGCCGGCCAGTGTGAAATTGACATGCGATATCAGGAGCTGGTGCGGATGGCTGACCAGCTCTGCCTCTACAAGTACATCGTCAGGAACGTCGCCCGCCGGCATGGCCGCACCGCCACCTTCATGCCGAAGCCGATCCATGGTGACGCCGGCTCCGGCATGCACGTGCACTTGTCGCTCTGGAAAGAAGGCCAGCCGCTCTTCGGCGGTTCGGGCTATGCGGGGCTTTCGGACATGGCAATCCATGCCATCGGCGGCATCCTGCGGCATGCTCCGGCACTCCTTGCGCTGACCAACCCGACCACCAACAGCTACAAGCGGCTGGTACCCGGCTACGAGGCCCCCATCAACCTGGCCTACTCCCAGCGGAATCGTTCAGCCGCCTGCCGGATTCCGATGTATTCAACCAATCCTGCGGCCAAGCGGATTGAGTTTCGCTGCCCCGACCCGACCTGTAATCCGTACCTGGCTTTTGCGGCAATCCTGATGGCAGCGATCGATGGCATTCAGAACCACATCAATCCGGGTGAGCCGCTTGATCGTGATATCTACGACATGCCACCGGAGGAACTGGCCAGCGTCCAGAAGACCCCGGCTGCGCTGGCCGAAGCGATCGACGCCCTCGAACGGGATCATGATTTTCTGTTGCGGGGAGACGTCTTCACCGAGGACGTGATCAAGACCTGGATCCGCCACAAACGCGACAACGAGATCACACCGCTGCGGTCGCGGCCGCATCCGTGGGAGTTTTGTTGCTATTTTGACGCATGAGCGGCCATCCCTGGCCCGCTTCCTGCGGGCCTGACGCGACCGCGGCCATCCCTGGCAATGTTGTTTGGCAGGGATCGCGGGTTCGTTTTTAGAGTGCTGAGAATCCGGGGAAGCCCCGGCCGCGATGGCCGCGGACTCCATCGGCTAGGCTGCACGGAAATGACGCGATCACAGCCGAACATCATCGTGATCGGAGCCGGGCTGCAGGGCAGCAGCGTGGCCCTTGCGCTCGCAGCAAAGGGTATTCGCTCGGTGTTGCTGGAACGCCAGCCACAACCGTTGCTGGCCGCCAGCCTGCGGAACGAGGGCAAAATTCATCTCGGCTTTGTCTATGCCCTCAGTGCGGGCACCGCGACCACCGAGACCATGCTGCGTGGTGCCACCAGTTTTGCCGGCTTTCTCGACGCCTGGTGCGGCCCGCTGCCGTGGCAGCAGTGGCAGTCCGCCCCCTTTCGTTATCCGGTGATGCCCGACAGCCTGCTCTCGGCAGACCAGCTTGCCGCGGCCTACTGCCGGCTCGATGAGACCGCCGCCCAGATCGCCACTGACGGTCCGCTTGACTATCTCGGGGAACCACTCGGCCGGCTCTGGAGTGAGCCCACACCGGCGTCAGCACTGGTGCGGATGACGCAGTCGCTTCCCTGGTTTGAAACGGTGGAGCGGTCGATCGATCCACGCCTGCTGACTGCAGCAGTGCGGAAACGGGTCGAGGCCGAGCCGCTCATCGACCTGCGGTGTGGCCTGGAGGTGCAGGCAGCAGAAGCCCGCGGGAGTGACTTCCAGCTCACCACCTCGGCGGGACTGCTCACGGCTGATGCCGTCGTCAACTGTGCCTGGGAGCAGCGGCAGCGGCTCGATCGCATGGGGGCAGCGGCCGTGGCCGAAAAACTGCTGTCGTACCGGGTGAAGCACCAGATTCTCATTCGGCCGCGACGGCCCACGCCGCTGCTGCCGGTCACGATGGTGCAGGGGCCGTTCGGAGACATCGTGCCGTGGCCCGACGGCAGTATTTATCTCAGCTGGTATCCGACCGGGCGGACGTACTTTGGCAGCAGTCCACCGCCTGAGCCCCTCGACGACCCGGCCGTTGCCCGTCAGGTGGCCGAAGAGTCGCTCACCGTTATGGCCGACTTGTTTCCTGACCTTCAGGGAGCGACCATCGTGTCGTCGTTGCCGGGTATCATCGTGGCCCGGGGTGACAGCGATGTCGACCGGCCCGACAGTGGCCTGCACGACCGGGCGGCCATCGGCGTGCGGTCGTCCGGCTGCTGGTGGACAATCGAGACGGGCAAACTGACAACCGCTCCCTGGTTTGCCGAGCAGGCGGCACAACAGATCGCTCATGCCTTTGGGATCTGAACAGCTCACCATCATGCTGCCGCTGCATCGGGCCGGCCGCTGGCAGCGGGTCATTGAGGACAATCTTGCCGCCATGCCGGCGACGGCACGGATTCTCATCAGCGACGTGAACGCAGCCGATGGCACGCTTAACCAGCTGGAGCAGGCCCATCGAGGGGACCCGCGGGTCAGGTTTCTCCGTCCGGCTGTTCTGCCCGGCTGGCGGGAGCACTGCAATGCGTTGCTGGCTGAGGTTCAGACGCCGCTGGCCGCCTTCATGCCGCAGGATGACAGCATCGCCCCGGGGCACTTTGAAGCCCTGGTCGATGTTCACGACCAGCGGCCCGACACAGCGGTCAGCTTTGGCCTCGTCAAAGCCCAGAATGTCGAGCCGGATGGCGGCGCGGCGATGCTCGAGCGGCTGCCGTACCGACCGGGGGAGCGACCAGCCTGGCAGGAGGCGGTTGCGGCCGCCTTCCAGTGGAACCCCGGCATCGCCTTTCGTGGGGTGGTGCGGATGTCGCTGGCCAAGCAGATCGCCCCCACCGATCGAGACCGGTTTGCCGATCTCATCTGGGTCTTCGGCATGGCAGTCCACGGTCATCTGGTTGAGGTTCAGCAGGTGACCTATTTGAAGCGGATGCACGCTACCGCCACCCATCCGGCCTGGGATCGCTTCAGCGAGGACGAACGCCGGTTCTTTCTGTTAAGCGAGGTGATCCGGCAACTCCCGAACCGGCCTCGGCTCATCGAGCGTATCGGGGCCGCCATCTGGTGCGAATCTGCCCATCGAATGCCTCCGCCCTGGCAGGATCAGCTGCGGGACTGGTGATTGAGAGAATTGCTGCTGGCGGCCGCAGAGGCGGCTGATAAGTGAGGCAAGTTGGGGCGAGGCTGCCTGATCTGCCAGAAACTCGGTTCGGAATCTGCTGGTTGAGCCGAATGGAGTAGTCGTGAGGGCAGCTGGCTGAGGCTGGACTGTCAGGTCGTACTGCGAGACCTGCCGGGGACGAGACGTGCGGATGCAAACGTGGATTGTGGTGGGTTGCTTATTGGCCACCTCCTGTTGGTCCAGTGGGCTCAACCTGCTCCGGGCCGAGGGTGGCGCTGTGACCGACGACGGCTGGCGGCCGAAGGGACACCACCGGCAGGCCGCTGTCGCTGGGCAGGCAGAGGATTTCACCGCATCCAGCACGCCGGCTGAAGTGATCCAGCAGCCGGCAACGGCAATGAACGCAACCAAGCCGTTTGATTGGCGTGATGACCTTTACCGCCCGAGCCCAACGGCACGCCAGGTGCCTGGCGCGAAACCAGGTGAGCCATCGGCTCAAGCTGACGGCTTTGCCGCAGCCGCCGCGACAGCCAGCCGCTGGTGCCGCTGCGAGCACTCGTCGATCTGCGGCCACTGCGGGCTGCAGCGTCCGATTCTGGCCGCCTACCACGACACGCCGAAGCCCATGGCGGAGCCGAGGACGATGCTCGTGGACACCGAACAGCGGCTTCCAGCACTCGATCGCTTGCGACTGGCGCTGGATCAGGTCAATGACAAAGTGCAGCAGACGCTCGGTCAGTTCTGATAAGGAAGATTCCAGATGAGGTGCATGAGAAACGGCGCGTATCACCAGATCGTCTGGCTGCTGATCCTGCTCGGGGCTGGGCAGGCTGCTCCTCCGATCGCGCTGGCCGCTGAGTTGGAGGAACCGTTGACCCTGCCGGCTGAGAAGGCAGACGGACAACCAGCGGCAGCAGCGTCTTCATCCACGACCGGCGACACCATGGAGCCATTCGACTGGCGGGATGATCTCTACGGCCCAATGGTGGTCGATGGCGAGGCAGAGGTCACTCAAGCAAACCCCGCCTGCCCGGGTTGCCGGGCTGACAACGGTTGCTGCCGTCGGTGTCGGCTACCGGCTGATCAAGGCCCCGCCTTCTATCTGGTGGGAATCATCGGGCCGTCTTTTGGCACCCTCACCAACGAAACACTGCCGGCAGTCACCGAATCACTCTTCACGGCCGGCGGTGCCGTGGGCGTCGATCTCAACCCAGCAGCTGCCGGCTGGCGGTTCGACTTCGAGGCCCGCTATCGCGACCCGCTTGGGGAAACCGCCACGCTTGGTGGCCTGCCGGTTTCCGTGCGAGCCGAACAACTCTGGTCAACCCTCGTCAACGCCTATCGTGACATCGAGCTGACCGAGCGGCTCGACCTCTACCTGACCGCCGGCATTGGGGCCGGGGGCTACCAGTCGAGCTACGCCGGCAGCAGTGCCATCTTCAATGTCGATGTGGCGGGGAACCGGGGGCTGACCGGTTTCGCTTGGCAGGCCGGCACGGGTATCGCCTGGGAGCTGACCGAGCGGGTCACCTTCGACATCGGGTACCGCTTTTTTGAAACTGCCGGCGGGACGACCACTGTTACTGCCACGCAGTCGGGGACGGTGCTCAGCACCACCGACATCGCCTCGGCCTTCAGTGCCAGCGAGGTGCTGTTTTCACTGCGGATCTACGAGCCCTTCCGCAGCTGGCGGTGAAATCCCGGCCCGCTGGGCAAGCGGCAGAATGGGGGGCGTCGCAGCCGACACTGCCGATTTGTTGTGTGAGGCGTGGGGCCCAACTACGCTCAGAAGACCGCTGGTTGGCAGACTAAATTCCGGCCGCACTTACGAGAAAAAGCAACCTCTATGTGGCATGTAAGCAGGCTCTTCGGTTCCCTTCGGACTGCAACAGGGGCTCGGGCTCCGCGCCGGACAACGCGGAATCCACTGGGCCTCGAGCGGCTCGAACAGCGGCTTGCGCTGACAATTGCCCTGGACATCTTCGACAACACCGGCCTGGGAACAGCCGGTGATGTCTACGTGACCGGCCACGGCATTCCCGGTGCCCTCAACGCTCCCAAAGACGACCTGCGGGTGCTGGATGCGGGTGGGAGTTTCACGCAGGGTGCGGTGAAGGTGGCCAACGCCTCATGGGACAGCGGAACGGCAAGGATCACCACGCCGGTGCCGCACTATGTGCAGCCGCACCAAAAGGTTTTTGTCTCAGGCGTGAGTGCCGCCGGATACAATGGCATCTTCACCGTCACCGCGATTGAGCCCGGCGGGAATCCGACCTGGTTCGAGTACCAGTTGACCGATTCGCCTGGGGCGGGGGCAGACGGTGCTGTCTACCTGCAGACGCTCCTGTCAACCCACAGCATCACATCTGCGGCGGCGGTTGGCGGCAGTTCAAAGCTGATCACGGTCACTTTGGACGAGCCGACCGATCTGCCGCTGAACTCACCGATTGTCATCAGTGGCCTGACCGGTCCCGGGGCGGACTGGAACGGCGAATGGACGGTCTCGCAAAATCCCTCGAGTGACCCGGCACTCACAGCGAAGCAGTTCCAGTTCACCTATTCAACCGCCGCCAGTGGCACGGCGACACTCTCCGCTGCGACGGTTCAGCTCGCCTCGCTGAATCCTGTCGCGTTATCGGCTCTGCCGATCAACACCGCCACGAAAAAGCCATCGGTCTCGCTCACCGCAACGATCGCCACCTATTCCAGTCAGTTCGTCGTGATGGTGACGCCTGCGGGAGAAGACCCGTATCCGCTCGGCCTCACCCCCGGCACGATCAATATCAGCAACCTTGGGATTCCACCGTTTGCGGTTAACGGCCAGCCGGGAACCGCTGTCACCGACATCGTTGAGTTCTTCTACGCCGGGAGTGAGCATTCGACCTTTGATGTCAGCCAGGTCGATGGGTTCGCCCTGCCACTCACGCTCCACTCGAACTCGGTCACCACAGGACCGGTGGAGGTGGGCGTCAACCCGGAACTTGCCGGCCTCAGTCGGCAGGCGATCGGTCAGGCCTTCACGCAGTTCATCGACAAAGAGCCGACTGCGGTCAAAGCTGCCCAATTCGGCCGGCTGCTGTACACCGAGGCGAGTGCTGGAAACCCGCTGGCGGTGGCCCCCACCTCACAGCCCGGCACGCCGCTGACCGGGGTGCAGTTCACATACAACGGTGCGCTGGTCGCGGC
>Ga0180432_10003427_pt1 | contig 22605 bp, 16 predicted proteins | sample SS_ome_10_FD_132414 | JGI IMG/M metagenome (GOLD analysis project Ga0180432, IMG submission 132414) | Hypersaline lake sediment archaeal communities from the Salton Sea, California, USA - SS_1_MS_2 metaG | ecosystem: Environmental > Aquatic > Non-marine Saline and Alkaline > Hypersaline >...
ACACCCAGGCGGGATTGGTCTGCGATGATCTCGGCGAAGGCATCGACATAGCCTAAGGCGCCGCGCGGCGTAGAGCCGCCGACGGGCATACGATAGACTTTTTTACCCTTGGATGTTAACTCGCTTTCGAGTCTTTCTGCCTCTTCCGCCCAGGTAGCCCAGTCAGTGGAATCCACATGATGGCACGTCACGCCGAGCAGATGATCCAGCCGCAGGTTACCCGTCGGCTTGTCCGGTTCCTTGCCGCCAAGCACAAGATGGACCTCCAGGGCACAAGCCACACCATAAGCCGCGGCCATCCGGCAGAAGTTCGACTGGTTCGCGCCGATGGCGATCAGGGTGTTGCATCCCTGGTCGCACGCTTCGGCCAGCAGAAAATCCAGCTTCCGTGTTTTATTGCCCCCGAATCCGAAACCCGTCAGATCGTCCCTCTTGCAGTACACATTGACGCCGTACTCGTCCGCGAGCCAATCGAGCCGATGAACCGGCGTCGGCAGAAGCGAATGATGCAACCTGGGAAAGGACTTGAGCTTCTTCTGAATCACCAATGAGGTATCCGGTTTATCGTTCATTCGAATGATCCCTGTTTGCGAGGTTGAATCTCGCGATCGCGAGGTCCCGGCGAGATGTCTTTTCGCCGGTCTCATAAACGCACAGAATGGTTCGGTCCGGCAGCACGGCGACGTCGGAGTATGCTGAGTGCCCCGGCTCAATCACTCTTTTCGGCGTCCACGTTCTGCCTTCATCTTCACTTATGCTGATCGTCAGGCCGGTTCGTTTGGGGCCCGGTACGTTTGTGAATAAGAACAGGCGTCGACTGCCCGGCCCAGTCAGTACGGCCAGGCCGGCATGGCAACGTGCGTCGGAAAGCCCCGAGTAGGTGCATGCCGTGAAGGATACACCGCCGTCGGTACTCACATTGTGCATGCGCTCCGTTTTTCGTGTCGGATCGGCGCTCGTTCGATGATTGGCGTAGATCGAGCCGTCCGATCGCTCGGCGATCGAGCATTCGCCCACACGAGAATCGCTGCGCCCGCCCGGAATCCAGCTTGCACCTCCGTCATCGCTGTAAATGACGCCGTTGAACTGATACCTGAGATGATGAGTGCTCGGGTCCGTCTCGGGGCAATAACAGCGCACGGGCACGACGAGACGGCCTTTACGGATGCCGGAGCTAAGCTGGATTCCTGTGTGTACGGGCGACCATTCCTGCCAGTGCGGTTTCTTGATCAGTTGCCGGGTGATTTCGCGGGGCCGGCTCCAGGTTTGTCCGTTGTCGTCGCTGGTCACAAGAAACCACGCCCGGCCCAGTGCCCGCGTTTGTTGGATATGACTGTAGAACCAGCGTTCATAGATCGGCGCACCTTCTCGATTGCGCAGCGGCGAGCGGGAGATAAATACAAAGATTCGCCCCTTCCGGCCATCAACGACAATTCCCGTGGGCTTTATATGAAAGTTTTCTCTGCCGGGGAAGTTCTCAGGGATCAGCAGGAATGGTTTGCTCCAGGTTTTACCTCCATCGGTACTGCGCAGACCGATGGGATCGATTCTCTTGCCCCAGTCGCCGCCTTGACGATCCTGGGCTACAACGAGGGCTGTCCCGTCGGGTGTGACGACCATCTTGGGGATGGCGAACGCTCCCGGTCCGGTTTCTCGTTTGAGGATAATTTGTTTCTCAAAGAAAGGTCCTTCAGCGGAGTCAGCCGGAATGGTGAGAATACAAATGATAAAGAATACGTGTAGTAGCCGTGACATGATACACTCCCAATGTCTTTCTGCTTTAGTTGTGAAATAGGATCATCTTTCCCTTCCTTCTGACTTCTTTTATTGATCCGTTTTTTCCAGGAGTTGCCATAGCACGTTGATATTTCGATCCTGCTTGGCTTTGGACCACCCGGCGGTTTGTCTTTGATAGAAGTGGCGAAACCGCTTTCGCACCGCGAAACGGACCTTGGCCTGCTCTAATGTCAAGCCCTCCTGTTGGGCGGATCGCAATCCGTCGAGCATCGTTCGGTAGTAGTCCCGCACGTGTTTGAGATCGTCGCGCGTTAACGGGTGGCTGTGGGAGGCGATGACGTGATCGATTCGTACTCCTTCTTTGAGGAAGGCATCCAGCACGGCGATGTAACGGTGCACGTCTTTCAATTCCGCCCGTTCGGTGATGCCCGGCAGGTGGCGGCGCAGATAAACGATGGCGCCGGTCACTAATATGCCTTCCTGCGGGATATAAACCAGAATGTCGGACAGGCTATGTCCTTTGCCGAAAAAGACCAGTTCCAGTCGCACGTCGCCCAGATCGAGCGTGTATCTGTCGGAGAAGGTGACGGTCGGCTTGACAATCTCAAAACCTTCCTCCATATCCAGCGTGTTCAGTTTGAAGAATTCTATCTCGCCTCGTATCCTTTTGGCAAGCAATGGGTTGCCGCCGACCTTTGTCAACATGCCCTCCAGGCCCCGAATCGTCTGGGCGTTCGAGTCGAGCGCTCGGCGTTTTGAGGTTTCGTCGGTCTGCTTGTCGATAAGCCACTGCATGTCTTGCGGCAGATTATCGTGACCGACGATCACGGCGTCTTTGAATAAGCAATTCCCGCCGGCATGGTGCATATGGGCGTGGGTGTTGACCACGTACGCCCAGTCCTTGCGTCCGAATGTCTTCTCAATCCTCTCTTTGATCGGCGCCATGATACGCGGCGACATCTCCGTATCAATAACGACCAGCCCTTCCTGCGATTGGATCGCTACGATATTCATCCTGCCGGTCCCCAGCCGGTAGGCGATGATCACGCGGTCGGAGGGGCGTTCGACCCGGATAAAATTTTCGGAACCGCTTCTTACGCCGCAGAGGAGCAATCCCAAAAATGCAATGATATGAATAAGTCCGATCATCTTGGATATCTTTATACAAAAAAGACTATGCTGTGACTATGAAAATTGTACCCTCTTTCAATAATTGGCGGCCTGAGAGGTAGCTTAATATAGGAAGTTGCAACATCGCCGAATAGTTCGTATGATTTACTTGTATCCTGTGTCTCTAAGGTGAAGAAAGCAGTATTATATGATCATTCGCGCACAATCATATCCCAGAGTGGGATTGGTCGGTAATCCGTCGGACGGATTTTTCGGCAAGACGATCTCGTTTGCCTTCAGCAACTTTTGCGCGGAAGTCCTGCTCTATGAAAGCCCCGAGCTTGAAATTCTTCCGTGCCAAAAGGATCAATCCTGTTTTGCAAGCGTCCAGGAGCTGGTTCGCGACGTTAACCTGCACGGCTACTATGGCGGAATTCGTTTACTGAAGGCGACGGTCAAGCGGTTCTTTGATTACTGCGTCGAGCATCAGATCGAGCTTCATAATAAGAACTTTACAATTCGGTATCAGTCCGATATCCCGCACGGTGTGGGCCTGGCCGGGTCGAGTGCGATTATCACGGCCTGCCTGCGCGTGCTGATGAAATTTTACGGCGCCAGCATCCCCAAGCCCACCCAGGCGAGCCTGATCCTGTCCGCAGAGGTGGATGAGCTAAGGATTGCCGCGGGCCTGCAAGACCGCGTGATCCAGGTTTATCAGGGATTGGTCTATATGGACTTCGATAAGGCCCTGATGAAGAAGAAGGGGCACGGCCGGTACGAGCAGATGGCTCCCAAGTTGCTTCCGCCGCTTTATATCGCCTACCAGGAAGACCTTTCCGAGGTGTCCGGTAAGACGCATAATAATGTTCGGGAACGATTCAATCTGGGAGATAAAAAAGTCATCGCCGCGATGCGCTACTGGGCGAACTTGACGGACCAGGTTCAAAATGCGCTCGTTAATGGGCAAAAGGAAAAGCTCGGCCCGCTGTTGGATAAAAACTTTAACAAACGACGGAGTATTTATACAATTAGCGAGGGCAATATTCGCATGGTCGAGGCCGCCCGCGCCCTGGGCGCCAGCGCGAAATTTACCGGTTCGGGCGGGGCTGTCGTGGGGACGTATAAAGACCGGAAAATGTTTAATCGACTTAAGAAGGAACTCGGTACATTCGGCGTCAGAATCATCAAGCCCCGAATTATCGAATCCGTGTCACCTTATTCTTAAAGCTGCTGATGGAATGACTGTGAAGCACAACGATCAAATACGCAAAGCCGTTATCCCCGCCGCCGGGTTTGGAACGCGTTTTCTTCCGGCCACGAAATCTCAACCCAAAGAAATGCTGCCCATTGTGGATACCCCGGTTATTCAGTATGTGGTGGAAGAGGCCGTGGCCTCGGGCATCACGGATATCCTGATGGTCATCGGCAAGGGCAAGCGGGCGATTGAAGAACACTTCGACCGCAGCTTTCAGTTGGAAGATCAGTTGGCCCGTCAGAACAAAACCAGAGAACTGGAGGTGATTCGACGCATCTCCGACATGGCGGAGATTCATTTCGTCTGGCAGAAAGAGATGAAGGGGCTGGGCCATGCCGTGCTTTGCGCGGAGCATCACGTCGGTGATGAACCGTTTGCCGTTTTGTTGGGCGATACGGTGATCGGGGCGGAAAAGCCGGCAACGCAGCAGTTGATCGATGTGCATAACCATTATCATAGCTCCGTGGTCGTGCTGGAGGAAGTCGAGCCTGAGAAGGTCAGCCGGTATGGCGTGCTCAAGGGGCGGGACCTGGGCGACGGCTTGTACCAGGTGGAGGATTTTATTGAAAAGCCATCGGTGGATCAGGCCCCGTCGAATCTGGTTTTTGCGGGTCGTTATGTCTTCACACCCGCGATCTTTCATTACCTTCAATCCACCCCGCCCGGCAAGGGAGGGGAAATCCAGCTCACCGACGCCATGCGCGCCATGGTCAAGGAGCAGGCCATGTACGGCAAGAAGCTTCACGGCAAGCGATACGATATCGGAAACAAAGAAGGTTTCATCAAAACGAATATCGAGTTTGCCTTAAAGGACGATGAAATCCGCGATCAATTGAGCGCCTATATCAAACAACGCGCTCAAGAACTCTAACCTGCGTGAGCCGCTAATCGCCGAGGATTTTACTCAATCCGAACGTCCAGTCGGATACTTCAAATCCCAGGTTGGTATAGAAAACAAAGGCTAAATGATTATTCGCGGCGGTGCTGATGATGGCATGACGATATCCCGCTCGTCGCATCTGAAGCATCGTGCGCTCCAGCAAGTGTCTTCCAAGATGCTTACCCCGGAATGATTCATCGACTCCGAGCCAGGCAATATAAAACCAGTCTTTGGCCGGATCCTCGTTTGAGTACTCGGCAATCCCGTGGGCGATGCATTCGGCGATTGCAATTTCTCCCATGTACCCAACCATCCTTACGTTTGATCCGGCGGGTGAACGCTTCTCCCACCGCGCGGTTATCCGGACGCCGAAGTTTAGACGTTTGGGTTCCGGCGGATCGAAATCCAACTTTTGCAGGAACACTTCCCCGGCCGTCCGGCGGTACTTATTGAGCCGCAGAAGGGCGTCGATATGCCCTAAGTGTGTGGATAGATAGGAGTATTGCAGTTGGTAGAAGCTGTACGTGTAGTTCTGGTGAAAAGCGAGAACGCGTCGAATACCGCGTTCCCGAAGCATCTGCTCGGCGGCGTTCAGCAGGGCCTGCCCGGCGGCTCGATGGCCGGGCTCGTACCAGAAGAACCGTATCATCCCTTCCCGTTCGTTCGTGTTCTTGGATTTGGCTCCAACCTGGATGAATCCCAACACTCGGCCGGCTTCTGTGGCGACGTATTCGGTTTGCCATTCCAACGGTACATCGTTGGCGCCCCGGGGCAATCGCTCGGCCGCTTCCGCACGAAATAGTGTACCGGTTATACCGTAACAATAGGGTACCTTCCGGACCTGCCGGTTATAGGCTTTCGCGATCTCTTCCGCTAAATCCGGAGTGTATTGGCATATCTCCATGTGAATGCTCAACGTTTTCAGATCATAGGTCGATATTTCACTAACGTCAGCGGCTGATATGGAACCGGCATTATGGAATTCCAAGAACAATACAGTCATCATTATAGTATGATAATGTGTCGTACAAAACCAGTTTTGAGACGACGTGGATTTTCTAAACAATTGCTCGATGCATGAAAATCGATTATTTTGACGTTGTTTGAGGCTATCCGGCAAAGGATTGGATTGGTTTAAGGAAGCATTCGGTATGAGCTTGTCTGAGTATTTTGAGAAGGCGCAGGGGATGGGTATTTTAGCCACGGCCGATTCGGAGGGCGTCGTCGATCTTGCCCTTTACGCCAAACCCCATGTGATTGATGAGAGCACCATCGCTTTTATCATGCAGGAGCGTTTGACCCACCGGAATCTTAAATCCAATCCCCATGCCGCATATATGTTCGTCGAGAAGGGGCCGGGATACAATGGCAAGCGGCTGTATCTGACCAAAACCCGGGAGGAGACGAATACGTCCGTTGTGGAAATGTTTCGTAAGAAACAGCCGGCGATCTGTGCCGCCGGGGACGATTCGAATAAGTATCTGGTCCATTTCCAGGTGGACGAGATTCGCCCCCTCGTGGGCGGCAAAGCGTAAGAGTGCCTAAAGTGACAGCGAAGCTGTCATTCTGAGCGCAGCGAAGAATCTCTGTTTCTCTGGCCAGATCCCTCGGCTTCGCTCGGGATGACCCTTACGGGTCCCTTTAGCTCACTTTTTCCTTCCATTCTGCATTTGGCGGGACGCGGGATATTTCCTATAGTTTGGTTATGGGGAGGTAGTATCATGAAACGAAGAGGACTGCGCGGTATTCCGCTGTTTCTTGCAATCAGTGCGAGTGTCATTTCGGCGTGCGTTTGTGTCTTGTTGATGGCCGGGGAGTATCACTCGGCGCGATTCAATCTGGATGCCTGCGACCGGGAATATGAGGGCTGGCAGGCCTGCCGCCAGGTGAAGCCTGCTTATTATGAAGAGAATAAGGAGGCGGTGAGTTCCTGCCTGACGAGCCTGGAGGCGGCGCGAGATAATTTCTGGCTGAAGCTCCCGACGGCGCAATTGGCGGGTTTGTTCATCGTTGGCTGCCTGGGCAGTGCGGCCGGCGGATATGGGGCGACCTGGATGCTTGTATGGCTGATCGGTGTCGGATTTCATAAACTGTTCACATGGTGGTCGCGTCGAGCCGGCCCGAGGCCGAAAACGCCTCTGGACAGCCAATCTCATTTCCATCCGGATGTGTCGGCAGAGTACAGATAAACACAATTAGCTACGGCATTAACGCGCTGACAGCAGATTAATTTTATCCGGGAATATGGTTTGTTCCCCGATTATTTCAGAATCGGTCTCCATCCGTTTAACGGTCAGCTCATTTATCCATCAAATCTCATATAATACGATCCTTCTAATTCTGTGAATTCGTGGAGCTTCATGTTATAATGCGCAGTCGGTGGATGTAACCTCAAGCGAAGCTTGGGGATGACTTCCTCAGTTTTGCACGTTTCACGTTGCATTGTGATTTTTGCCTTCGGCTTTGAGGATGGCAATCCATCAAGGATTCGTGAAGGCGCACGCTCACGTATTATAAGGCGATAGAGTACATCGATATGGCTGTCAGCGACGAGTATTTAACCTATGTGATCGACCAACTCGAGTATCTGGGACCCGTCCGGTCCAAGCGGATGTTCGGCGGGGCCGGGCTGTACTTCGAGGACCTGTTCTTCGGGCTGATTGCGGATGACGTTCTGTATTTCAAGGTGGATGATTCCAATCGTCCCGATTACGAGGCGGAGGGCATGGGGCCTTTCAGACCCTTCCCGGATAAAAAGGAAGTCATGCAATACTACGAGGTTCCTATCGACGTGCTTGAGAACAAAGAAGCGTTGCGCGGCTGGGCCGAAAAAGCCGTTCACGTGGCAGAACGCAAAGCAAAAAAATAGATTTTTTTCGCCGCTTTTCCGGCGTTTCTGCCGTAAAAACGGGAGTACAGGGAAAAAATGTCGTTTTTTTCATTTTTTTTATTGATGATTATGACAAATGTCATATATTTGATATGACAGATGTAATAGGAGAATGAATATGACCCGAAAAAAGAGACCCGCGATGAGTCCCGCCGAAACGGAAGTCCTGCGATTGGTCTGGGACGCGAAGGAGGCCACCGTTCAGAACGTGTACGATGCGTTACCCGCCAAACGAAAGGTAACCTACGTCACGGTGGCCACGCTGCTGCGCCGGCTGGAGGAGAAAGGCTATCTCAAACACCGGCTGCGCGGCAAGGCGTTCGTCTATACGCCCGCCGTGAAAAAGGAGGACGTGATCAACCGGACGATCGGCGACCTCGTGCAACGATTGTTCGGCGGCAATCCGGTGCCTCTGATGCAGCATCTGGCTCTGCACAGTGAGATCAGCGACGAGGACATCGAAAAACTCAGAGAGTTGGCGAAGAAGAAATGATCTTGGGGCTTTGTCTGGAGTGATTGCTATGGAAACGTATGCGAAACAAGTGGCCGGTTATTTATTCGCTCAAAGCTGGCAGATTGCACTTCTGGCCGTGGTTGTGGGTCTGATATCCTTTGCCCTGAGAAATAAAAGTGCCCACATTCGTTATCTGTTATGGCTGATCGTTCTTGCGAAATGCCTGGTCCCCCCCATCTATTCCGTACCGGTGGCGGTGTTGCCTCAGGAGTCGGTCGTCGCGCCCTTGCCGCTTCCCGTATCGCCCGAGATTCCGGCCGGCCGTGCGGCGCCCACGGGTACGCGCGAGCCCGTGAGAATAGCGCAAGTCCCCAGAACGCCCGAGCCCAAAGCTGTGGCGCTCGGCGCGAGAGAGGTTGTTGTCGTCGTTTGGTTGGTGGGCGCATTGTTGTTTCTCGTGTGGGTCGGCAGCCGAGCGGTTCGATATACCGTGTGGTTGTGTCGTCGGAGAACGTCGCTTCCGCCTGCCCTGCATCAGGCGTTCGAGGAACTGTTCACCGGTTTCAAGTTTAAGAAGCCCCCAAGAATCTGGTTGACGAAGGATATTAACCAGCCGTTTGTATGGGGTTTGCTTCGCGGCAGTGTTTATCTGCCGGTTGATTTCGTCGATTTGGACGGTACGCAGAACCACCGTACTATCTTGGCCCACGAACTGAGCCACATTGCTCGTTTTGATGCCTTGATCAACGTCGTTCAGGTGGCGGCTCAGGCGATCTACTGGTTCCACCCTTTTGTCTGGTGGACGAACCTGAAAATACGCCGGGAACGCGAGAAATGTTGTGATGAGAGGGCCGTCGTCCAGCTCAATACGCTGCCGGAGCATTACACTCATGCGATTGTGGAGGCATTGGCCGCGGAACGCCGGTCCGCTCGTCCCATCCCGTCATTAGCCATTGTAGGTTCCGTAAAAGACATTGAGGAAAGGATAAGAACCATGATGCGACCAGGAAAAAAATTCTATAAACGGCCCAGTTTAATAGCTGTTTTGATCGTATTGCTATTGGCTTTGTTGACTGTGCCAACTGCGCTTGTGTTAACCGCCGGGGCACAAGAGAAGTCAACTGCTAACCCGTCTCCTGCGCCGACAGCAAAAGACAAGGCCGCAGCCACGGCTGCGCTCTTCCGGGCCCTTCTCGATAATAGGACTGTCCGCCCCGACACTGTCAAGCGCATGAGGTTAGCCATCGCCCAGGGGGCCGACCTGGAGGCCAAGAACAGCAGGGGGTACACTCCTTTGCACGCTGCCGTACGCGCGTACGGCAATAACTATGGGGCGATCAGACTGCTGCTTGAGGCCGGCGCCAATCCCAATGCCCGAGACCCCAAGGGACAGATTCCATTGCACCACCTCGTTCGGGGTTGGGGCTTATCACGCGTCAAGCTGCTGGTCTCTGCGGGTTCCGACGTCAATGCCAGAGATAAGAAGGGGATGACACCAGCCACGATTGCCTTCGAATATGGGAGCAGCGATATGTTCGATCTGATGGTTGCCCATGGAGCAACCATGTCGGCTGACTTGATGTCTGCGTACAAGGGTAACCTGTCGCGGATACAGAGCCTCATCGAAAGTGGCAAGGCACAAGAGACGTTTGAGCAGGATCTAACCTTGTTGCATGCTGCAGTTGCAGCAGGGCACACAGAAATCGCAGAGTTACTCCTCAGACATGGCTTAGACGTACGCTCCCAAACACAAGGGGGATACACTGCACTACACTACGCCGCAGCGGGCAACCACAGGAAAGCGGCGGAACTGCTGCTGGCCAAAGGGGCCGACGTCAATGGCCCGCCTGGGAAACAAACTCCCCTGCACTGGGCCATACGCGAATACCACAAGGACATGATTGGATGGCTTCTCGTAAAGGGGGCCAATCCGAACGCTGATGGCGGCAGGGCGACTCCTCTCCAGTGGGCCGTCTGGTACGAGCAGGGTGACATTGCGGCGCTCCTCGTATCACATGGAGGCGATATTCACCTCAAGACGCAACATTATCCATGGACCCCGCTACATGAGGCCGTCTCGGGCGGTAACCGGGCTATGGTGGACGCTCTCATCGCCGGAACAGGAGACACAATAGCAGCTCAATGGGCTCCGCTCCACGCGGCTGTCGCATCGGGAGACTTGCAGGCAGTCGAAGATCTGCTTGCCAAAGGAGCTGATGTCAATGCTCGAGGCGAGGGGGGCAATGCTCAAGGCGAAGGCGGGGTGTCTGCGCTCCACGTGGCAGCCGGGAAAGGTCACAGGGATATCGCAGAACTGCTTATCACCAGGGGCGCTGATGTCAATGAAAAGGGCACGTTTGACGACTGGAAGCACGGTGGCTGGACGCCGCTCTACTTTGCGATCTGGCAGGGCCACAGCGACGTGGCAGAACTGCTTCTTGCCAGGGGCGCCGATGTAAATGTAAAGGACGAACGTAATTTAATGCCCCTGCACCTTGCACTATATGGCTGGCCCACAGATTTGACCAAACTCTTGATTGTGATCGAACGCTTGATCGCCAGAGACGTTGATGTCAATGCAAAGGGTACGTGGGGCCAAACCCCCCTGCATATCGCAGTGAAGAAAGGCTACACAGATATCATCCGGATGCTTCTTGACAAAGGAGCAAATCCCAACGCAAAGGAGAACGAGCGTGGCAAAACGCCTTTGCATGACGCTGCAAAGAGCGGTCATAAGGCTGTCGCCGAACTGCTTATCAGCAAGGGTGGTGATGTGAACGCCAAAACCGAAGACGGTAAGACCCCCATGTCTTTGGCGAAAGAGAAAGGGTACACGGAATTCATCGCAATCCTGCGCGAGCACGGGGCGAAAGACGAATCCTCCGCTGGAGGAGATACTACCGAAGCCACTCAATCCCTCCACGAAGTTGCGGCGAACGGCGACCTCGAACAGGTCAAATTTCTGATTCGAAATGGTGCAGATGTCAACGCAAAGTATGGAAATGGGGCAACACCGCTACATATTGCAATTATGAACGGTAAGATTGAGACCGCTCATCTGTTGATTGAAAAAGGTGCGGATGTCAACGCAATGGCGAGAAACGCGAATACACCGCTACATGTTGCAGCTCTGAAGGGTGATATGAAGACGGCTAATCTGTTGATTTCAAAGGGTGCGGATGTTAATGCTAAGACCAAGTACGGCCTGACACCTATATCACGAGCGCTTCTCAGCGACGGAGGCGGACGTCTAATGGTTGAATTGCTCGTCAGTAAAGGAGCGAAGATTTCTGCGTTACATCTTGCCGCTCACAGGGGGGATATTGATAAGGTTAGAAGCAGTCTGGCCAAAGGCACAAAAGTGGATGTGCGGGACACAGCCGGTCACACACCGCTGTTCTATGCCGCCAGCACAGGACAAATGCATGTCGTCGAATTTCTTATCTCCAAAGGCGCTGATGTCAACGCAAAAGATAATCGTGGCGGTGAAACGCCGCTGTTTTATGCCGGCGATGTCGGTTGGAAGAATGTGGTCGAGCTGCTCATAGCCAAAGGTGCCGATGTCAACGCAAGAGGAATGCGCCGTTCCAGTGCATTGACAAGTGCAGCCTGGGTGGGACACACCGACGTTGCCGAACTTCTCATTGCCAAAGGTGCGGATGTCAACGCAAGGGACGACCTGGGTTATATTCCCTTGCACCCAGCGGCTAGAAATGGTCTCGTGGAGATAGTAGAAATGCTAATCTCAAAGGGCAGTGATGTAAATGCTAAAACTGGATGGGGTGAAACGCCACTGCATTCTGCAACATTGGGTAAAGAGCTTCCGGGTGTAATGCCGCTGTATTCTGCAACACGGGATGGCAAAATACGTGTAGTGCAAATACTTATTGCCAATGGTGCTGATGTCAATGTAATAGACAAAAAATTTGGCCACACACCGTTGCAATCGGCTCAGAAGAATGGCTACACTGAAATCGTCGAATTGCTTCGTAAGCAGGGAGCAAGTGAATAAAGTAACTGTAAGGTACCGCATTATTTCCTGATTTGCTATCAGTCACTACATCCAACTCTAAAGAACCGGGTGTTGCAAATGAAACGATGTGGCGTCCTGATAGGCTTTAGCGACGGCCAGTAGCTTGTCCTCGCCGAAAAGCCGGCCGATGAAGGTGATGCTGCTGGGCGTCTTTTCTTTTCGCCGTCCGTTGGGCACGACGACGGCGGGGTGGCCGGTCAGGTTCGTGAGGAGCGAATTCTGCCCCTCCCAGGAAGGGCTGACGTAAACGTCGATACCGGATAATTGCTCGTGCATTGCTTTGATCGCGAGCGTGCGGAGGCGATTGGCCTGGAGGTATTCGACGGCCGGGACCGCTCGGGCTTCGCGGAAGCGGTTGGGCCAGGCGTTTTGGATTTGCCGGACCATCAAATCGTCGCGGTGACTCCGGGTGAGGTCGTCGAACGCCGCCGCGGCCTCCACATTGAGGATGATACTCATCGGCTTGATGGGCATGTTCGGCAGCTCGATGGGAACCAGGTTCAGACCCAAACGGCGCAGCACCGCCAGCGTGGCTTCGTCGTTGGCCTTCCATTGTTCGTCCTTTCGGTCTTTCTCGAAATCGCTTTTGAGATAACCGATTTTCAAGCTCTTCAGATCACAGGACGCATCCCAGTTAAAAGGCACATCCACCACGGTGGTATCCTCATCGTCCGGACCGTAAATGGCATCCAGAACGATGGCGCAGTCCTCCACCGTGCGGCACATCGGACCGATCTTGTCCATGCTCCAGCTCAGGGCCATCGCGCCGTACCGGCTGACGCGTCCGAAGGTGGGCCGAAGCCCGGTGACCCCGCAGACCGTTGATGGCGAGACGATGGAACCCCAGGTTTCCGATCCGATCGAGAAACCGACAAGTCCGGCGGCGGTCGCGGCGCCCGGCCCGGCCGACGAGCCGCTCGAACCGTGTTCCGGATTCCAGGGATTTCGGGTCTTTCCCCCGAACCAGACATCCCCCCAGGCCAGCGCCCCAAGCGTTAGTTTGGCGATGAGCACGGCCCCGGCATCTTCCAAGCGTTCGACAACAGTCGCGTCCACATCGATCACCTGGTCCTTGTAAGGCATCGCGCCCCACGTCGTTTTGTATCCTCGGGCGGCCAGAAGGTCCTTCGCCCCCCACGGGATTCCGTGCAGAGGCCCTCGATAATGGCCGGCCGCGATTTCCTTATCCGCCCGCTTGGCCTGCTTGTCGGCGAGTTCCTCGGTGAGTGTTATCACGCAATGAAGCTTGGGATCGTACTTTTTGAGCCGGTCCAGATACATCCTTGTCAATTCGACGGAGCTAACCTGGCGCGATCGAATGAGATAAGATAAATCAGTGACCGGCCAGAAGGCGGCGTCTTCAAGATCGGAAGGAGCTTTCAGCTCGCGCGGTTTGCTCATCTTTATTGGGCGCTGCTGTTTGTCGAATACCGTTCCGGGTGGGATGGGATTAAAGTGCAGGGCCGGCGCGACGTCGTTACTCAGAGGGACCTGTCTGAGTTCCTTGTATTTGTTCAGATAGCCATTGAGTCCGTCGAGCATCAGCTCGCGCTCGCTATCTGAAAATTCCAGCCCGGCTAACCGCTCGGCCTCCCGGAGCATGTCTTTGGTGATTTTCGTTGCTTCGTTTTCCTGAACCTTTGCCCAGAGACGGCTCGCCAGCACGGTTGAAGTCATCCCGAGGCCGGACAGATAAGCAGTGAAACTTCGGCGGGAGATGGGTTTTGATTTCGAGGATTCTGTTGAAATTGACATCTTTGTCCTTTTATCTTGTTCCGGATTAATATATCATATTGTCATCGCTTATAGATTGTCACAATCTGAAGTCTCTTTTCAAGATTTTTCTTCTAAGGGAGTGCATCGGATTTTCGGGAACAAAATCGATTTTCAACCGTACCATGCCTTAACGTTTTTGCCGGCCCCCCTATAAAGCTATGGGCCTCATGACCTATTAAGGATAGGAGATTGTAAGTGATTTCAAGAAGAAGAGCAATGATAGATGGAATGAGAGTGTTCAATTTCTCCCTATTTGTAGGGATATTTCTGGCGTGTTCGGTGCAAGGACAGGAATGGACCCGGTTCCGGGGCCCGAACGGGCAGGGGATCAGCGGCGCCAAAACCATCCCGGCTCAGTGGACGCAAGACGATTACCATTGGAAGGTGAAGCTGCCGGGTGGAGGTCACGGCTCTCCCGTGATCTGGAAAGACAAGGTGTTTTTGACCTGTCAAGATTCCGAGTCGTCGGGCGGTATGCTTTTGGCTCTCGACGGTTCCGACGGGCATCTGTTATGGAGCGAGCGATACAAACTCACCGAATATCGCCATCACCGGGATAACTGTCTTGCCGTGACGACGCCCGTTGTCGATGCCGATTGTGTTTACGTTTTGTGGCAAACGAGTAAGGAGGCGATTTTAGCCGCCCTGGATCATAGCGGTAACGAAATCTGGCAGCGTACGTTCCCAGGCATATATTCACGATTCGGGCCGGGGAATTCACCCATGCTTGTCAATGATATCGTGGTTTTTACGCGCGAGCATCGAGAAGGCTCTCATGATTTAGAGAGCGTCTGGATTGCTCTTGACCGCAAGACGGGCCGGGATCGGTGGGCGGTAAAGCGTGACAACAGCCAGATATCCTATTCGACACCTTGCGTTTACTCACCCGAAGGGCGTAAGCCTCAGTTGATTTTCTCAAGCCGGGCCCATGGCATCACCGGGATCGAACCCGCTACCGGGCGGATTATCTGGGAACTGCCGACGGTATTGCCGGGCCGGATCGTCAGTTCTCCTATCATCGCAGAAACAGAGGGTATCATCATTGCAACGTGCGGGAAAGGCGGGGCCGGGATACAGTTGGCGGCTGTACGCCCCGGCTACAGGGACAATCCGGAACGCGCCAAAGTGATTTACACGCGCAGAGGGAATTACGCCCCCTATGTTCCAACGCCGTTGGCAAAGGATGGCCTGGTCTTTATGTTTAACGACTCGGGCGAAGTCTCTTGTATGCGCCTTGAGACGGGTGAGGCACTCTGGTGCGAGAAGCCGGGCGGCCGGTTTTACGGCTCGCCCGTCTGGGTCAACGGTTTGATCTATTGTATCAATCGGGCGGGGGAGGTCCTCGTCATCAAAGCGGCGCCGACGTATGAGCTGGTCGGCATTTATCCCCTGGGCGAGCCGAGCCAGGCGACGCCCGCCGTCGCGGGAGGCAGGATGTATCTACGAACATACGAGCATCTCATCTCGATGGGTGGCAAAATTCAATAAGCTTGAAAGTCGGCCTCCGTTTCATCCTGTTATTCTCTTGCGAAAAGAGTGCTGATTGCATATATATCAGTATGGTTTTTGCACCTATCCCGGTGCAATCGAGGGATAGGGTTCAGGAAGATACCAATACAACGGCTATTAAGTGAAAGGGATGGAAGAATGGCTAATCCGCGTGGCATTTCGTGTTTTGTATCGATTATTATTGTTACTGTAATTTGGACCGGCTTTGCAGATTCCGTCCACGCGGCCGCCGGCAAGCCGCGCGTCATTGCGACCACCGATGGCGAGATTGACGACCAGTGTTCCATGGTCCGGTTTCTGCTGTATGCCAATGAATGGGATATCGAAGGCATTGTCACTTCCAGCTCGCAATATCATTGGCGCGGGCACCGCTGGGCCGGCGACGACTGGATCGAGCCTTACCTGGACGCCTACGAGAAGGTGTACCCCAACCTGGTGAAACACGATCCCGAATACCCGACGCCGCAATATCTGAGAGATCGCCATGTACTCGGCAACGTGGACGCCGAAGGGGAGATGGACAAAGTGACGCCCGGCTCGGAGCTTATCGTTAACGTGCTGCTCGACGAGACGGACGACCGGCCGGTCTGGCTCCAGGCCTGGGGCGGTCCGAATACCATCGCCCGGGCGCTGAAAACCATCGAAGAACGTCATCCGGAGAAGGTGGCATCGGTGGCTAAGAAAATTCGTCTTTTCCTTATCTGGGAGCAGGACGATTCGTACCAGAAATATATCCGCCCCCACTGGGAAAAACATAACATCCTCTCTATCATCTCGGATCAGTTCGACGCGATCGCCTACCGGTGGTACGAGATCATTGCCGAAAAAGAGAAGCAGTACTATAACGCAAGCTGGATGAAAGAAAACATCCTGAACAACCATGGTCCGCTTTGTTCACTGTATCGAGCCAAAGACAACGGCGACTTCCGGTCCGAGGGGGATTCTCCGTCGTTTATGCACTCCATCGCCACCGGTTTGCGGAATATGGAAAATCCCGGCTGGGGCGGCTGGGGCGGCCGGTACGTGCGCGTGCGGAACAATACCTGGCTCGATCCCATCGTCGGGGATAGTTTTGTGTACCCGAAAGGCCGGTGGTATTCCAAGGTTACCCTGGGTCGAAAGCTTCGGGCGTCGAAAGATCCTGCGGATAAAATATTGATGCAGCAATATTATCGACCCATGTGGCGATGGTCGATCGCTTTTCAGAATGACTGGGCCGCCCGCGCCGATTGGTGTGTGAAATCTCCGGGCGAGGCCAACCATTCGCCGAAAGTCACTCTGAAACAAAGCGCCGACTTAACGGCGGCTCCCGGTTCTACTGTCAAGTTGACCGCTCGCGCCACGGATCCCGACGGCGATGCGCTGTCCTATCGATGGTGGCACTATCAAGAGGCAGGGACATACAAACGGAACATTGCCATCAAAAACGCTACTTCGAAAAGTGCATCGGTCACATTATCGCCGGATGCCAGGTCCGGCCAAACCGTGCACCTAATTTGCGAAGTGACCGATGACGGTTCGCCGCCCTTAACCCGTTACCAGCGGGTAGTGATCACCGTTAAATGATGGATAAGCGCCTGATTCCTTTGCTTTGCCCGAGTTTCACTATCATTTGACATAGTGAAAATACTCGCCCCAGCTCATCAGGACGACGGGGATCGTGTTATCTTTGAGATTGCTGAGTGTCCGCACAACGCCCTGTCGCCCGTCCACGATATGCCGGATTTCATTTTCGTGGCCCGGGATAATCAGTTTGGGATCGATCGCGGATATCTTCCGTCCCATGCCGCCGTCCCGACAATTGATAAACAGGGTATCCACGTCGTGCTTCTTGCCGATTCCCTTGATCCAGTTGTTATAATCACTGCCCCGGCTCTGATCCCCCATATGCATGAGACGCACGCCGTCCGCCTCGACCAGGTACACCGGATGGGGAATCGACGCTCCCTGACTGCCCGGGTACGCGATAAACGACAGGCCATCGACCTTGCCGTTATAGGTGCCGGAGACGCGCACCAGTGATTTTTCAATATCCGAGTTCGGCCAGAGCACGTCCGGCACGACCACTTTCTTGCCGAGAGCGGCCATTTCATGCGCGAAAGCCACGTCGGCGTGGTCGGGATGGTCGTGGCTGATGAAGGCCACGTCGATCTGTCGGGCGATGCTCCGCAACTGGGCTTTGGTCATCGTGACCTTGCGATAGCCGTGGCACACGTCGAACGCGAACGCATGATGGGGCGTTTTGACGACGAACGTAAAATTGTAGAACTTCCAGATCTTGGCGCCCTGGCTGGGGCGGTCGGTCGATTGCAGATGCGTCAGTCCCTCTTGAATTCGCTTCTGGTAGAAATCGGCAATAACGTCCAGCACGGGGGCTTCGCCCAGATGAAGGGGATCATCCATCGCCGCAAGCGCTTGAATGCGAAGGTATGGGGGATTCACCTGCGGCGGATGCGCTTGCAAGGTTTTATCCACCCAGTTCAATGTTTCAGTTGCCCAGCGGTCGCGCAGCTCGGTGATGTGCGAGGGGATGGCCGGATACCGGATAAAGGGGTCGAGCAGTCCGTCTTCCAGTGTTTCCTGGCCGTACTGATTCCGGGCGTGGGAACAGACCGGTATGCATGCGATAATCGTGAGTACGAGACACGTCAGGTTGCGGATCGTCATAAGATAGCTCATCTTTATTTCCTCATTCTCTTCTGAGTTATTAACTTTCAGTCATGCGCTGTATGTCCCTATGTCCCTGGTCTTGTGACTATGTGATCTCAAGCCCGCCAGGGACGCCGTCTGGGAAGATTGTTATTGCCCAGTATTTTCTTTGCGATCGCCACGTTTTCGACGATCTGGAAGTCGAACATGCCTGCCACGACGATATCCGCGCCGTTTTCATAGGCGAACGTGAAGCCTTTGTTCGGATGGACGATGCCGGCGCCGAGCACCTTGTAGGCGATCCAGGGCTTCTTCACGTTCTGCATGAAGGCAATCGTTCTCTCGGGCGTAACCGAATAGGTGGGCACCTCAGGCGTATGCGCATTGTTCAGCGTCTTGAAATAAAAGTCCACATCGACCTTTTCTTTCTCCAGCGCCATCGGGACCTCTGTCTTGTGTCCGCCCACACCCGCGATGAGACCGTTGCTCTTGATAAAATCAACCGCCTGAGCCAGGATGTCAACCCGGCCTTTTTCGACCAACTGGTCTCCGCAGCCGCCCTGTACGAACGCTCCGACGGCTCCGTTGTCAATCGCCTTTTTGATCATAACGGTCACGTCGTCTTCATAGACATTGCACTGGGCCAGCCACTGGATCGTACCGCCCCGCTCTTTCCAGTATTTATTGAGAAGCCTGATCGTATTCTCATCTCCGCGCCGGGAGCCGACATTCCCAATAATGGTATTGATCCCCGTCTCTTCAGCCCGCTCGAGAATCTCCATGACTTTCTCGTCCGTCAGATAGTTTTCCATCAAGCCTTTTACGAAGATCAGGTTCCTGCCATAGGCGTAGCCGTTAATCTGGTTGCCGCCGCAAATCAAGCGGCTGATCCTGACATGGCCTATCTTCGCCAGGGGCAATCCTTTGATATTGTCCGGCGACATCGGCGCTATAGGAGTTTCTTTCGCTTGGGCGCTGCCCAAATTCAAACCCGAGGCGACTCCTGCCGATACGGTTACGGACTGCTTTAAAAATGATCTGCGATTCAAATCTTCCGACATCGTTTTCCCTTTCAGGAGTTTGGTAATCATGCTCAATGCTATTGTATATTCTGATTTGTAATCATTAGAACGTATCGTGCTATAGAAATCGATGATTTTATTGTCCGTGTCTGCCTCGATGATGATTCAATGCGATAGTTAGTTCCTGTTGCGGAAACACGATTTGTCATTCCCACGAAGGCGGGAATCCACTTTTTGCGCCCTGGACCCCTGCCTTCGCAGGGGTGACATCTGAGTTTTCTACTTTTCGCAACAGGAATGAGTTACCTTGATTTCTTGGTCAAAGAGAGGGGGACGGGTTGATTCCATGTTTTTCCCCGGAAGAGGATACTCGTGAAGAGATGGGTGATATTTCCATCTTCGTCTATCAGGAGTTGAGGGCGTTCTCTTCTCTGGCAATGGATGCCGGTGTCGTCCGGCCACGTGACGGAGTGGGTGTAGAAGACCACGGGGTGGGCCGGACGCCAATCGTGGATGCCGTCTTCCGAAGTCAAATGAACGCCCCAGCGATCGTGTCCGCTGACGCCGCCGACATTATCTTCACAGATCATGTGATATTTACCGTCTAATTTGAAGAGGTAGAAATCCTCTAATTTGCAATGAGGCCAGACGTTGTCATTCACGATCGTATAGGGACCTTTGTAAGATGGGGCGGTCGCCAGGTAGATGCCGAGCGTGCGGTCGCGCCACATAAGTTTAACACTGCCGTCCGGTTCGAAGAAAGCGGCGGGATTATTCGCGTCGCGGCCAAAATCGATAGGGTGGTCATTTCGAGTCCACGGGCCAGTGATATGTTGGGCGGTGGCGTATCCGATTTGGCGATAGGGCGCGTTGCCGCGGGCGTTGTAGTAGAGGACGTACGTGTCACCGGTCTTGTAAATGGAGGGATTGTGCGTCATAATGGCGTCCCAGTAGTTGGGATCGCGTTTGCCGAGGACCACTTCCTTGAAGGTATAGGGGCCGAGAGGATTGTCGGCGGTGGCGCGGACAATTTCGGAATGCGTCATGTACCCCTTGGGAAATTGAGTGCTCCTGGGCCAGCGGGAGGCGAAGAGATGATAAACGCCGTCCACTTCGATCGCGGAACCACACCAGACGAACCAGTCTTTCATTTTGAAGCCGCTCTCTTTGGGGACAGAGCCGGTCTCGATCAGGTACCGGGAATCATTTTGACCGAGGGCAATGGAGAATGAGCAGAAGATAGGAATAAAAAACGACATAGAAAATTGTTGTGTTCGTATTTTGAAGGAAAAATTTGTCATGATGTTCCTTTTCTTACGCTGACCCTTTTTATATTTATCTGCTATCTACTATTTGCTATCAGAAGACCATATCGTAACTGATTGCTTCCAGTTCTCAACTAATTCAATTCTTTCTACTCCAAAGCCAATACCAGAACCTTCACTGTACCATCGAACTTTTACAATACCTTCTTTCTTCGTACCTTTAATTGTGAAGCTGTACACTCCTTCTCTTTCTCCATCTCCGTATGAAACACGAGCGCCACTTCCTCCATATTTGATTGATATTACTTCTCCGAATTGTTCTTCGATAGCCTCATTATTTAGAATAAACTTACGTGCCAGATCTCTTTCTGGGAGACGATCAAGGAATATGTGTATTAATAAGGCGGCCATTAAACCACAGATAAGGCAGAATATGGCAACTTTGGGCCCCATCGAAATTATCTTCTTAGTTCCTCCGCCATTCATTCATGCTATCCCTTCAATGATTGTGCGCGATTCGAATGTTTATAATACTCACCAATTATCGCTGGAGCAATTCTATTCAGCCCGTTTTCTTCGTGTAGAGAAAGGGTGCGAAATATCGCGCCCTACGTGCTTTGCTGATTGGAAAAGAGTGAACTAATCCCTTTTGCCTTTAGAGTTTATTTTTTTATAAGCTGGCTGAGTCGGTATCGGGGACGATTCGGCATTTCCAGGGCGATATGACTGAAGAAGGCGTAGATGCTATCTTCGTGGCACGTTAGAATGTCGGGTTTACCATCGCCATTGATGTCGCCGACGCCGGGATGCGGACCGTGTGACGTGATCATGATCGGCGAGCCAAAGCAACTCATGGTGCGCGGTTTGTCGAACATGGGTTCTTTCTTCGTTCCCCTGTTTCGTAACAGATAGATGGAGCCGCCGTCCTGCATATTGCCGTGACCGCCCGCCAGAGAATACATGATATCGATCAACCCGTCATTGTCCCAGTCGCAACACTGGAAGGATTCGGTCCAGTGTTTCTTCTTGCGACCCACGACCTTTTCACTGATAACCCGGCCGTCGGTGAGTTTTAACTCACGCCCTTCCTTCAACCGCAGCCGGCCTGTATCATCCTTGTATTGACGAAATAGCTGTAGCTCGCGTGTGAAGCCGTCGAGCGTGATCATGTCCATCAGGCGGTCGTTGTTGAAATCGGCAAACCCTGCGCCGGTGCGCCACCAAAAAGGTTGGTCTGCTTGCGGTTCGCTTTCCCAGTTCGCCATCAGATATTGTCCCGTGACGGCCAGAGTCTCGTCTGTTTCAGTGTAGCCATCGGGAAGGATTTGCCGCCGCAGACCGAATTTTGGCGTCTTTTTCGTTCCGATGTTTTTATACCAGAAGATACGGTTGGTAATGTTGGGTAGCATCAGGTCTTTCAGGCCGTCGCCGTCCCAGTCGATGAACTTGGGATAGGTGTATCCCATGTCGTGTTTGTAGCCTTCGCAGCCGGGGAAGACCTGGCTCATCCGGATGCGTATGGGCCGGCCTTGAGAACGGATGTTTTGCGCTTCGGAAAAGGCGGGCCTGGAGTGGGTGCCGTGATTGACCAGGATTCGCGGCCAGCCGATACCGCCGCCAATGAGCATATCCCAGTCGCCGTCGTCGTCCCAGTCGCAGATATACGGCCAGGCCTGATCGCCGAGGCCCATCACGGCGGAGATCGATGTGGCTTTAGCGTGAAAGGTGAAATATCGGCCGTCACGATGGGGCGTGTGAATGAAAAAGGCGGTGTCCTGCCTTGCTCCCAACTGGACAATCAGGCCGCGCAAAGGACCGTTATGGACGGCAAGGAGACTTATGGCCCATAGGTCCTGGAACGCTTTGAGGGGTTGTGGCGAGGGAGAAAAAGGGGTCAGGCTTGAATGGCACTTCCATAAGACCAAAGCCCGATAAAGATGCAGAAAAACAGGCCTCCGAGCCGAAGAGATTGTTGTAACCACAATCGAATCGACAAGGAGGTCTATTATGGACAAGTATACCCAA
>Ga0180432_10003428_pt1 | contig 22595 bp, 4 predicted proteins | sample SS_ome_10_FD_132414 | JGI IMG/M metagenome (GOLD analysis project Ga0180432, IMG submission 132414) | Hypersaline lake sediment archaeal communities from the Salton Sea, California, USA - SS_1_MS_2 metaG | ecosystem: Environmental > Aquatic > Non-marine Saline and Alkaline > Hypersaline >...
AGCCGGATCCATAAAATGCCACAGCCCATGCTGCAGCCGGTCGGTACCCCGGAAGACGTACATCAAGAAGTCCCACGGTCGCTCCCGCATCAACCGACGCACGACACGTAACTGTAGCTCCGTGGTCTCGTAGATCGCCCGCAGGAAACAGTCCATATCGCCCTTGGCATAGGATTGCGGTGAGTGGATGCAGTAGTCCTCTGCACGCAGCTCATCGGCCAACTCGGGTGGATAGGTGAAGTCTGATTGCTCCGAAGGCGTCAGCAACCCACTGATCAAGCAGCCATTGACGGGCTCTGGTGGATAGGTGACGGGCACGTTTGCGACGATGACCGAGCTTCCCATCTCGCTCAATAGGGCCCATAAGGACTGTCCCTGGCGCATAGAAGCGTTCACCGGCAACACATCGTACGAGTCGGGATGCCGAAAGACGAAGTCGATCAGGCCATGTTTGCCCGGGTTCTTGCCAGTGGCGAAAGAGGACCAAGCAGGCGCGGTAATGGGCGGCATTGTGGAACGCAGTCGCCCCCACGCCCCCTGCGTCATCAATCGCCGAAACGTAGGCAGCAGACCCTCTCCGACCCACGGCTCAATCAGGTCGAACGTTCCTCCGTCCAGCCCGATGATCACGACCTTAGAGGGCGAAGGATGCGCAGGGTGTGAAGGAGTGCTCGCCGAAGGCGTCGCACTTACAGGGGAAGAATCCGACATCATCACGGCACGTCCTCCAAGCGGTAGAGTTCGTAGACATCGTCAAAACTCTCCACCAGCGTCATATAGGAGGTCTGCAACTCCTCCAGAACTTGCAGGTCCGCCGGCGTGATGGGATCGAACTGGGCCTCCAGGAGATAGTCCAGCCCAACCCGGTAGAGCAGTACGTGGGTAAACCCCTCCGCCCGCCACGTCCGGGCGATGGTATCGGCGTCATAGCCGTAGAGATGCGTGGTGTGCAGGAAGCGATCCAGCATAGCGTCGGGCCAACATTCCACCTGGCAGTGATAGGTGCGCGGTTCCCACAAGAACAGAACCACAGCATCGGGCGGCAACTCTCGATTCATGGTCTCTACGGTGGCATAGTACCAACCCAGGCGCCGGGCCAGGTAGTCATCACGCGATTCCACCCCCAAAACGACGGGCAAGGGATTGGCTTGTAAGAACCGAACCAGCAGCGCGAAAAGCAACAACGCCAGCGTCAGGATCACCACAGCCCGAGCCAGCCAATCCACGGCCAGGCGCGGACGACGCAGCATCCTCAACCGGTCCAGGGCTACACCCCCTAACACCGCCACAGCGCCAAAGACCAGAAACAGGAACCGTGACCGCAGCAGCATGGCCGTGCGGGCCAGCCCGTTCAGCCACAGGAGATAGTTGAGGGCGAAGAACAGGAGCATATGCCCGGCGACCGCCCGCTTCTCCCGATCAAGGCCGCGCCAGGTCAAGACGAGCAGGGCTACGCTGGGTAGCAACAATGGCCCAATGGTGGCCTCGTACAGCACAGTTCCCTCAGTGCCCAAGATCGTCGCTTCCAACGGGGCAGTCAGCAGCCGCCAGGGAGCGGTGGTCGCCAGCCCGGTGCCGGGCCGATCGTACCACCAGCGACGCCATTCGTCCCAATACAGGCCATTGGGAAATAAGAACGGATAGACCGGGTTGCCCGTAGTCAGGAGATTCTCCAGCAATCCCGGCAGGACGACGCCGCCAGCGGCGAGCGCCATGAGCGTCAGGCGCCCTACGATGGCACGAAGGCCATCACGGCGCGAAGTCCAGATCAGGCTCAATCCCAAGGCAACCGGGATCACAACGGCGGTGTACTTGACCCCACCGCAGAACCCACAGCACAGGCCTGCGACCAGCAGCCACCCTTCTTCTACTCCAAAGGGAAGCGCGTGCAATCGAGTTTGCGTGCAACTCGGTTGCCCGGCTCCTGCCCGGCACTCACGCCAGCGAAGAAATGCGTAGAGGGCAGACGTGGCATAAAAGAGGAGCGTCGCATCCACGTAGGCCCAGGTCATCAGCGTGAAGAGGGTGGGCACGGAGAGCAACAAGGCGGCCGCCAGCCAGGCCGCCCGAACGTCGAAGAAACGCCGAGCCAGCGAGACGGTGATCGCTAACGCCAACAGCCCATATCCGAAGTGAAGCAAAGGGGCCACCCCCTCGCCCGCAAGCAGCAGACCGAGGGTGAACTGCATTTCACCCAGTTGAGGGAATCCCAGGTAAGGCAGATCAAGGGGATGAACCAACCGCCCTGCCTCCACGAAGAAGCGCGGCCCGGTCAGGTGATAGACCAACGTGTCCCAACCAGTAGGAGGAGCCAACGCAGTCAAGAAGGTCAGGGAAAGACTGGCGACGCCGTATATCATCACCCACCGATGGAAACCGGACCGGTTCGCAGTGGCGGCTCTGTGCTCAGGGCGAAGCGCTTCGGTCGCTTGCAGCGATGCCCGTCCCTCCCACGTAAAGGGAAGCGCGGCGGCTCCTCCCACTCCAAAGGGAAGCGAAGCGACTACATCAGCCAGTGATGCCCCCAGATCGCGCCACAACAACCCTCCCAGCACCAGCACCAGCCCCCAGGCCACAACTGGCCGCAGCAACCCAACCAATCCCAATCCCAACAGCAGCAGCGACAACAGGCCCAATCCTACTCCAGTCGAGAGAGCCAATCGCGCGGCTGGCAGATCATCACTCAGGACGCAGAACCAGCCCACCACCCGCCGCCCCAACGCTGCCCCCAACCAGGTGACCCCCAGCCAGACGACGACGTTCGCTAAGGAGCGCCCCAATCCGGCGACGATCCCGGCGTCGAAAGGCTTATGGGCCCAGAAATAGGCCGCCACCACCCCAAACAGCCATAGAAGCACGATCGTGACCTTCACACCCCACCATCTACGCCGCTTCGCTTCCCTCTGAAGTAGAAGGGAAGTGAAGCCCCGTCCTGCCGCATCGGTACGGCGCGCGCTCTCACGTGCCCCGCCGTTCGAGAAGAGATCGGGACACATATCACTCCACCTCCCTTCGGCAGACCAGCATTCTTCGCAGGCCAATCCAGGGCATCAAAGTATGCCTCATACGCGCTTCCAACCACTCGCCCAGGTTGATCATCCACCTGGGTCCGGCAGGGACGAGCACCTTCGTCTCCGCACATTCCACCCGAAACCCAGCCTGTCTCACCATGGCCAACAACTTCCTGTAGCCGATGAAGCGATGCGGTCCCTTAGAATGGTGCAACCCCAAAATAGCGGCCAGCGAGTGGATGGGTCGCCATAGAACGTTAGGCGTGCTGAGAATCAACACACCCTGTGGCCGGGTCACGCGACCCAGCTCGGCGATCAATCGCTCCGGCTCCGAAAAATGCTCCACTGTCTCAAGGGAGAGGACCGTGTCGAACTCGCCATCTTCAAAGGGCAAACGATAATCGAAAAGCGGCACCCACCGGAAGCGCTTGAGCCCCACCTCGCGCAACCGCCGCTGGCATATCTCCCCCATCCTGTAGGAGACCTCAGCGCATACCGCCGAGCCCACTTTCCCCCGCTGGTAGAAATAGGCCGTCCCCTTGCCGGTACGAGCGCAGATATCAAGGAAGTGCGCCCGGTCGGATAGTTGAGCCAGGCTGAGCGCATCGGTAAAACGACGGAAATAGGAGTAGGTGTCCTGATTGATCTCATCGTAATCCTGCGCCAGGCGATCGTAATGCTCGGCAATGTCGGCGAACGACCAGTCCGCCTGCGTCCAGTAACGAATCTCCCTCGCGGCCGACATCATTGCCCTGAGACTCCTTCTCAGGATAATGGAGGGGAGAGCTTCCCTCCCGCTTGCGGGATCAACCGAGGCGAAAGCCTCTCGCCCGCCCGCAGGGGAGACTGAGGAGGGGCCTTCCGCCCGCCTGCGGAGGGGACTGCGGAGGGGCCTCCCTCCCGGCTGCCGGGGGGACTGAGGGGCGGGCTCCCGCCCATTTGTGGGGGGGAGCGAGGGGGAGCCTCCCTCCCGCTTGCGGGGGGGACTGAGGGGGGGCTGAGGGGGGGAGGCAGACAAGCTCCCTTTCACCTCAAAAGGAACCTCGACCAACCCCCTACGCTTCACAGGCTTAGAAATCCTCTTCCATGCCCTGCGCAGCGCCTCAAACACAGGACCGACCAATCCCAGCGGCACGAACTCGACCGCCCGCCTGAGAAGTCGTGTGCGACACACCCCAAAGAGAGACACAATGGCCAGCTCAACCAGTTTGCGGGAGAGGGGAATGGACACTGGACGGTAGCCAACCTCAGGTACACGCTTCCCCATCGCCTTCCGCCATTCCAAACGGATAAACGCACCCCGCTTCTTGAAATCAAGCATATGAGCGTGCATGGAGGAGGCCTCCTCCAAACCAATCTCCTCCACAGCCAGCACGCCTTCCTGTTGCATCGATGCCAGAAGCTCCTCCCCTCTTTCTGAGCGGGCCACGACGACCGAAAAGCCCCCTCCCTGCCCCTCATATCGCGGGTGCCAGGCATCGCCGACCGATATGTCGGTCAACTCATTGGTAAAATCTACCGCCAACAGGCTGCTCCGCGTGACATAGAATGGAATCAGATAATTGTAGTAGAACTTCTTCGCCCTGAACACCTCCCCCGACCGGGTCCGAATCTGCAGATACCCCGGCCACTCACCTTCCCGGTATTTCAATTCAGCCACCTCCTCCACATCGTCGACCCCGTTCGACCGCAGGTAGCTCTCAACGGCTCCAAAATACACGCTCGTGCCAACGTAAGGGCCAAGGACGGTGTTCACTTTCAAAGCCCCGGGATGTCCCAGCCTCTGTAACTGCCGCAGGGAAGCCACCTGATCAGGAAGCCCGACATAGGCCAGTCTGCCATCGAAACGCTCCATATCCGCCAAAATGGTGTTCACGGGCACAGGCACATATACGCTCTGGCTGGCAGCGACGATCTCATCCACCGACCGGGCGATGATGGGACGGGCCTGCCAGGGCTTGGGTCGTCCCTGGCGCACGACGACGGCGCCGTCAATCTGCCCCGTTTCCAATAAAGTGACCAGCGCCTGGGTGATCACGCCCCCAGATGCGCCCCGGCGGCGAATCTCGGGCACGCGCGAGTACCCCACAAAAACCCATCGGCAATGGCCCATCAACCAATTCTCAGGATACGTCCCAAACAGATCGCGGTAAGCCGCGGGATAGGGAATCCCCTTCCCGGGACAGGCCTCGTAAGCCAGGGGGTCCAACCTGACCGGTATCCCCGGTATGGGCGCCGGCAACGGGCCTGAGGAGGTCTCGCGCATCTGCAGCGTGCCAAAGGATAATCCCACGCAAGTTCCACAGTGCGTGCATAGACCTGCCGCGACCACCTCGGACCTTATCCTCAAAAAGTCCCCCGACCCTAAAGCCCCAAGACCTGACCTACCGAAGGGCAAACCGCTTGAGGTCGACACTTCAGATGTACGGAGCGCTGTACTGGGCGCACAGCACCCGTGCCCAACGGGAATGAGGTCGGAGTTACAACCAAGCCTTGGGTCTTTCGAGCAAGGGACCTGAGCAGTTCGCATGAAGTTATTCCTTGTAGTGATTGGGCAGCCGCTTGTTGATCAGCTCAGCCAGCATGCCAATAACCGCCACTTGGAACCCGGTCATGGCGATCACCAACGTACTCACGTCAGCCAATTGCCCCAGCACGAACATACTAAACAGCGCCCAAGCCACGGCTACGAGCAACAACAGCAGGCTGACAGGCAAGAACAGCCGCAGGGGCGCGAAATACAGCGCGATACGCAACACAAGTTGCACAAAGTTGATCGTATCCTGAATAGGTCTGATCTTGGAACGTCCGACCCGGGCGTAATAATTGATGGGCACGTAGTCCACGGGATACCCGTTGACCAACATCGCCAAGGTAATGGTCGTGGTGAAGGAAAACCGGTTAGGTAACATGCTCAACAGCCGCAACGCCACTTCGCGACGAAAAACTCGCAACCCGGAGTTCAGATCCGGAATAGACTCCCCCGCCACAAAATTGGCCAGCCGGCCGATGGCCCACTTCGCCGGCCTGCGCACGAGGGGAATGGACACGTCTTTCCCCACGCGCGCCCCCACGACCATATCATATCGGCCTTCGATCAAACGGGCAACCAGGTCCGGAATGCGCTCGTTCGGGTAGGTGCCGTCGGCGTCGGTGATACAGATCAGGTCGTACTGGGCCCGGCGGATGCCGGTCTTAAGCGCTGCACCATATCCTCGATTGTCCTTGTGGCGCAAAACGGTCACCCCGCGCGATCGCTCACTACGTGCATGCTCTCTATTCACTCGCACTGGTGCTGCACGCCCCGCGCTCTTGCGCATTGCTCGCGCTGTACCCGCACTCTTTCGCACTTTTCGCGCTCTAACCGCACTCTTTCGCACTTTTCGCGCTGCAACAGCACAGCGCTCGGCCACCTCGCCCGTGGCATCCCCTGACCCATCGTCCACCACGATAACCTCATACACCATACCAGCACGGTCGCAGACCTGCAGCAAACGCTCTAGCACGTCGGCGATCGCCTGCTCCTCGTTATACGCTGGGATCACGACAGTGACCGCTTCCATATCTGGCACACGTTGTTCACACACGTGTCACTTCACCTCCCTCCTGCTCAACAAAGGCATGGGGCACAAGCCGGATCGCTGCAAGACGGAGCTCGAATCACGTCTGTCAACCGGCAGCTGACGCTGGAAGGAAACCGTGGCTACTTCCGCCCAACATAAGGTGCGCACAAACAGCTCACGGCCCCTTCACGTAGTTTCGCTGCACCAGGGGCACGTAAACAGTGTACGGATTGACAATGACGGTCCGCGAGTCCGAGTCCACACGGCATGCGTTGGTCGCCCTAAACACCACGGTGTACACCCCGTCGTCTTCATACGCGTGCGTCACGACAGAGGTCGTTCCCGCCTCAGCATTCAGCGTGACCTGCTCGCCGTCGCCGAAGTCCCAGACGTAGTCGATAGGAGTCGTGCTGGCGTCTTCCACAACGCCGGTGAACGTGACCTCCTGACCGATCATCGGCTCCGAAGGAACATAGGTGATACTCTGAATAGACACCGGCACACAGCCGATAGGAGTGTCCACCGGCCCTCCAAGAACAGTATACCCCTGAACACAGGAAGCACCGAAGACGTGATTACGGATGGGGATGTCTGGATCCGCGTCGGTGTCCACACGCACGGCAAAGGATACCGAAACCTGCTCACCAGCCGGGAGCAAGGCCAGCGTCCACGTGACAACGCCACGGCCGCTATCGTGGGCACAGGCGTCACCGCCGTCGCACTCCAGATACCCGGTACTCGATGGAACCGTATCGCTGATGACCAGGCCTGTGGCATCTCCCTCTCCGCTGTTAGAGACGATCAGCGTGTAGGTCAACACCCCGCCGGGGATCACCTCCTCCGGCTCCGTCGTCTTGGTGATCTTCAGCGTCGGTAACCGCACGGTAGTGGTAGCAGAATCGACATGCCCCAACGTGTCCGTCTCCGTCGTCGTGGTGCTAATGCCCGCCGTGTTCGTCAGCACAGTCTCCGACTGAATCGCGGTGGAGACGGTGGCCGTGATCCAGACGGTCCCTCCCGGCCCGCTTATGCTCCGGCTCACCGGGGCCGTCAGCGTCCAGGTGACGCCACGCCCGATCCGTTCCACCGTCGTGTCGGCCGAGGTCGCGGAGATGACGTCGGTCAGCGAAAGCGGCAGCGTATCGGTAATGCGCACATCTTCGGCCCGCACGACACCGACGTTGGCATAGTGAATCGCGTAGGTGATGACCTGGCCAGGCGAGCGCACCGGCGAACCCTCCTTGTCGATGCTCAAGTCGGGATAACCCGTGGTGGCCGTGACAGCCTGGGTGGCGGTGTAAGACACCCCATGGGACCCAGCGTCCGGCAGAGAGGTACCCAGGACCTCAGCGGTAGCGGTCAGGACCACAGCAGGCCCGATTGACTCGCTCACCCGAGCGGTAAAGGCGACAGAGACCGAGTCGCCAGCGTCTATACTCCCCACCGTCTGAGTGAAGCAACCGCCACCCGTATCGCTCACCGCCCAACCACCCTGGAGGGTATCGGTCACGGTCACGTCGTGGAGGGATCCGGTTCCCGTGTTCACGGCGGTCACAGTGATTCGTACAGTTTCGTCCATCCCCAGGTTCTCATGCCGTGCCACCGTATGGGTGACCATCAGGCCGGGCTCGGTCAAAGTGAGCGCGTGGGTATCGCTGACCACACGCCCCAGACCGGTGGCGGAGCCCTCTGTGTAAGAGATGGCGACGGTGTTGGTCAGAAGATCACCGGCACCGTTACCGGGCCGGGCAAGAACCCGGGCGTTGAACGCCAGGGTTACGAGTTCAGGCCCTCCACACGTAGCCGTCACTGTGCCCAGCGTCCAGGTGATCATGCCGTCTCCTGTAGAGCGATCCTCAGTCTCGGTATACGTGCCGTTGACAGAGAGACTGCCCACCACGTATGTCACCGCTGGGGTGGTGGAAATAACGCCGCCCTCGACAACGCGCGGCAATTGCTCCACCACCACGGGCCGGTAAGCCACATGGCCGGCCGGGACAGTGAAGGACACCGTATAGGTGACGGGCTCGCCGATGGCCACGCCGCCCGCGGGCGACGCACTCCCTTGCCCTTGCTTCCGAACGGCGCCAACGGCCGTCCGCACTGTTACTGGAAGCGGCGTGACGGAGAAAACCGACACCGAATCACTGACCGAACCAGTAAACGTGATGACGGTACCGTCGGCGAGATAGGGGGTGATGCTGGCGGAGTAGGTGATGTACACACTGCTCTGGGCAGCTACATCGCCAGTCCACGTGATAGCGCGCTGGGCCCCTCCCCCTGACACGTACCCCCCGCTTCCAACGGTGTAGGTGACGATGTTGGTGTAGGCATCGTACGCGACGCTGACGGGAAGCGTATCGGTGAGTCTGACGCCGGCCATGGGGCTGTCGGCCACGTTCGTCAGCGCCAGCGTATGGGTCAGCGTCTGACACAGCACCAGTTCATCACCCGGATGTTCCCTATCCGCTGAGACCCACCTGGCCGCACGCAAAGGATACTGATCGGCGCCAATATCAGGGTCGGACGTGGAGAGCCTGGCCTCGCCGTCAACGTCCGTATCCACCCCAACCCACGCGCCCGCCCCAACGGCCGCCGAGTCACCCTGAATGTGATAATCCCCCCCAGCCGGCCCTGCGAATTTCGGATCGCCGACGAGATCGTTGACGGTAGCGATGACCCCTCCACCCGCGGTATCAGTATATGAACCCGTCGCATGCCACAGCGTGTGATCGGCGGCGACGTTGGCCCCGGTCTCGGTCGTGATACCCACTGTGTGGCTGACCAGGACGGTGTTGGACATGGCCAAGATGAAATTGCCGACTCGTAGACCGTGTTCGCCATTGTCGGCCACCGTATTGTGGCGCAGATGGCCCTCGGCGATGCCCCCCTCCCCCCACAGATACAGGCCATCACCGCCGGCGCCGGAGTGGTTCGCAGCGACGACATTGTTGGTCAGGGTGATGAGATCGCCACCGCCCAGTTGCACGGCTATTCCCCCTCCCTCAGCGCTGGCATAGTTCCCCACTATGACGTTGCGCTCCAGAAGCCCCACGTCGCCGGAGACGGTGGTATCCGAGATATACAGCCCGCCACCAAGAGCGGTGCTCGTGTTGGTGAAGATACGATTGCCCGTCAAGAACACCTCGACATCCTTCAAGAACAGGCCCGCGCCGGTGACAGCCCCGTTGCTGTAGACGTAGCTGCTATCCAGCGTGAAGGAGCCACCGCCTTGATAGACACCGCCCCCGCCGCCCCCAGCCACGTTACTATACACTTGAGTGGCACGAATGGCAAGATCGCCCCCCTCAGCGTAGATACCGCCGCCGCTGCAGCCGGCACCACTGGCCACGTTGCTATATACCTGACTGTTCGCCAGAGTAACCGCAGCCGTGTGGATGTAGAGACCGCCACCCTGGTCGCTGACAGAGCCATTGAGCAACCGGAGCCCATCTACCGTCACCGTCACCGGGCCGGTGATGACCATCGCCCGTCCGCCAGCCCGCGCGTCCACATAGACGGGATGTAGCTCAGGATCACTGGTGATCCAGTTGGGCGTCGTGTACCCGCCGGTCACGGTGATGGATTCAGAGACGTGTACCACCGGGTCGGCCCCCACGTAAGTCCCTTCGGCCACCCTCACTTCGTCGCCCGCCTGAGCCTGATCCACCGCGTGCTGCATCGTCGCACAAGGCCTCCAACCCGCGCGACAACTGTTATCCACGTCGTCGCCCTGCGGAGCCATAGCCACGTAACGCGTGCCACCCACGCCGTTGATCTCCGTCGTCGCCTCGTTGCTGCGACGGACGTCGCCGTACATCAACACATCCGCGTCGTTGACGATCTGCACGCCCGCAGCCAGCCAGGTCGTGACCTGGGCCGTGTACGTGATGTACGCCGGCTGCCCCTCGGCGATGCTCCCTGTCCAGGTGATGGCCCTCTGTAAGGCCAGATAGCCCCCATCGCCTCGGTTGCAGGCCACTGTGCCCGTATAGCTGAGGCGATAGTCCAACGTATCCGTGAGCACCAGGGTCCCCTCTCCCTCCAGCGCGATGACGTAGGTGATGACCTCACCAGGGTCGGCGTTGGGTGGCGCCCACTTCGTGGCGGCCAACGGGAACTCGTCGGCGCCGATCTCGGGATTGACCAACAACCAGCGCGGCTCCCCGTCGATATCCCCGTTTAGCCCAGTGTCTATACCCCGGTCAATGGCATTCGACCCAGCCTGGATGTGATAGTCCACCGCATCCGGGGCGACGAAGACGGGATCACTGTAGACATTGGTGCTGCTGACCACGTTCCCCGCGTGTGCGCCATCGGACACGTCGTCCGTGTTGGCGTACCAGAGGGTGTTCGAGAGGATCGCCGTACTGCCGGCCGTCACACTGACGCCCACCGCGTGGCTGTACAAGATCGTATTGGTGAACCGGGCCGTACCGCTGACCACGGCCCCCGCACCGCCGTTACGGGCGAAGGTGTTGTGGCGCAGCGCTCCCTCGCTGTCGGTCGTCTGTAGCCCGGCGCCGGCGTTGTGGGCGACGACGCTGTTATCCAGGGCGTAGGTGCCGTTTTCGACCTCCGCCCCGTCACCCGTGTTGCTGTAGACCCAGGTGCGCTCCAGCGTCAGATCACCGCCGGAGACGTGGACCCCATCGCCGGTGTTGCTATAGACACGACAGCGGCTGATCGCGACCGTGGATGGGCCCACATCCACCCCGCCGCCGGCAGCCGACGCGCCGTCCGTGATGTGGAATCCGGCCACTGTCACCGTGACCGACCCACCGACGACCAGCCCGCGCTCGGCGTTCCGACCACTCAGGGTGGTCTGGTAAGCGTCGGGATCGTACGCCCAGTCCTCCGTCGGCGAATAGCCACCGGTCAGCGTAATGGCTTTGCCCACGCTGACCACAGGTCCGGTGCCGGTATAGACCCCCGTGGCCACCTTGACTGTATCGCCCGCCAGCGCCTGATCCACGGCGTACTGCACCGTGCGACACGGCTGATCGGGCTTCAGGCAGTTACTGCCCGCCTCCTCACCCGCGCCGTACGAGACGGCATCACCGCCCGTCGTGGCCACGTACCGCACGCCAGGCACATCCTCAACCGTCGTCGCCACCATGGCCGTGGGGGTATAGTTGACCCAGGCGACGTTGGTGATCGAAGTGCCGGCAGCCAGCCAGTCGGTGATACGGGCCGTAAAGGTGACGAAGCTCGGCGTGGCGGCAAGAACTGGGCCGGTCCAGGTGACCGTCCGCGTGTCCGACACATAGCCACAACTACCCGGCTGGCACTCTATCGCCCCTTCCTCTGGAGGAAGGAGAAAGGGATGCAGCGTGTCGGTGATCGGAACGTTCTCGGCAGCCCTGCTACCGACGTTGGTCACGACGATGGTGTACGTGATCAGCTCATTGGGACCGCCGGGCGTCGTGAACGCCTTGGCAGCGATCAGGTTGTACTGATACGCGCCGATATCGTAACCACCCAGCAAGGGGCGCGGGTTGCCCTCCCGGTCGTCCAACGGCTGTGTAGAGTCTGGATCGCCAGCGTTGATGACCGGCGAATCGCCACGGAGGTGGAAATCGCCGCCCGCGGCATCCACGAAGCGCGGGTCAACGGATATACTGGCCGTGCCTGTGGACACCCCGCTGTAGTTCAACGTGCTGTTGCCCCACACGTCGTTGTAGGCCAGCGTACCGGCGGTACCGCCGATCCCATGACCGGCGTTTCGGACCACGATGGTATTACTGACGATCGGCGCGCCGGCCAGGAAGAGCCCTCCACCGGTGGCAGCGGTGTTTGAGTAGAACGTGCTGTTCCATATCAAGGCGCCACCGGCGGCGTTGTACAGACCGCCACCGGAACTGGAGGCCTGGTTCCGATAGACCACGTTGTTCCACATCCATGGGCTCCCTACAGCGTTGACGTAGAACCCGGCGCCATACTCGGCCGTGTTATAGAAGACCGTGTTGCGCTCCAGAAGTGGGTCGCCACTGCCAACGTAATGGACACCGCCCCCCAGGCCCGTGCCGGTGGCTGTATTGGAGTAGATGAGGTTCCGCCGCACAACCGGCGTGCCATCGCTGCTTATGTATAAACCGGCCCCATTGCCCGCGATCTGCCCCTGCCGCAGGTGGAAGCCCTCAATGACCGGGCTGCCCCCGGCGACGTAGGCCACCCGCTGTCCAGATCCGCCGGCCTCCAACACCGTCTCCCGGGCCACAGGGTCGGAAGCCTCCCAATCGTCGGTGGCGTAGCCGCCGGTCAATGTGATCGATTCACTCACCTTGACCACCTGGGTCGTCCCCTCAACCAGGTGCACGTCTGCATACAGGCCAGCGGCGACCTTGACCGTGTCCCCATCCACCGCCTGGTCCACGGCGTGCTGCATCGTGGCACATGGATCCGAGGCAAACAGGCAGTTGCTGTGATCGTCCAGGCCATCCGGCGCCACGTGCCTGGTACCGGAGACGAAGTTTATGGACGTCAAGTCCACAACCACCACCTGCTCATCCACGCCTCGAAAATCGGCGATGATGTAGGTACGATCTTGTTCTCCACTCGCCGCGGAGGGCAGGACGTACACCGTGACCCGGATGTCAGAGGCGGACTCCCCAGGTCCCAGTGGCCCCACCGCCACAGGCGAACGCTGCGCGTAGACCAACTCACTTGAGTGCAGGCTTAGATCGAACGTCTCGGTATAATTGCCGGTGTTGGTCAGAATGTGAGTATACACAACCGTCTCACCAGGATCGGCCCAGCGAGGCGCGATAGAGGACCACGCTGCGCCAGGCTTGTAAGGCACGGTAACGGTGTCGACGACGGTGGCATAGACCGCATCGGTGATGCTGGAGGTAGCCGTGATCGTCGTAGCGCTCACCGTGTTGGACAGCGCGGTGGATGGCACCTCTACCGTCGCCGTCACCGAAGCGACGCTTCCTGGTGGCAGTGTATAGACCGCCGTGGGCTCCACTTGGAGCATCCAGCCCAAGCCATTGGTCGCGGTGACCTCGTGGGTGTCGGTCAGACCCCCGGTATTGGTCAAGGTGTGAGTATAGACGACGGCTGCGCCAGCAGCAGCGTTGGTGCTCCGATCGGGCAGAAGCGTGACGTGCGGACGGCGGACGGTCGTCGTGTTCACCGACGTAGCCGTCGGCGTATACACCAACAGGCCACTGCCCTGGGAGAGAGAGGTAGCGGTCACGACCGTGCTCGCCGTGGCCGTGTACGCGTCCGGTGGGACGGTGACCTCCACCTCCACCGGCGCCGCCGCCCCCGACCCCAGGCCGGAGATCGTGGGCTGTGAGACAGCGGCGGCCCACCCCTCCAGCGGAGAGGAAGTTTGAACCGTAGCGGTCACGATGAAGGCATCGATGTAGTTACCGGTGTTGGTCAGCGTATGGCTGTAAGGCAACTGAAGCTCGGTGCTGGCGACCTGAGTGATGATGCTACGATTGTCCGGGACAAGAGTCGCCGAGACACACCGATTGACAATGGTCGTGTCCACGTTGGTCGCGTGGGTACCGCCGGAGGTAGCGGTGACCACAGTGGCTGCGTCCAGCAGGTTCCAGCACGCCGGTGTCGTAACCGGCACGGTGAGCGTCACGTGGACAGTCCGAGCGTCTCCGCTCGCCAGGTCGGTCAGATCCTCCGGCGAGACCGCAACCGCCCAGCCCAAGCTATTGGTGACGGTGACTTCAAAGGTATCCGTGCAGTTACTGGTATTCGACACCACGTGGTCGTAGGTCACGGTCACAGGCTGCGTATCGCTGGAATTGACGGTCGAGGTCTGCGCCACCCCCATAGCCACGCTGGGCTCATGCTCCACCGTCGTCGTGTCAACCACGGTGGCGGAAAGCGTGGGGCTGAAACCCGAGGTCGCGGAGACCGCCGTCGCCAGCGACGTCCCGCAGGGCGAGACGGGCACACCGACCCGCACCTGAACGACCTGCGACGCCCCGGGTCCCAAAGTCACCGGGTTCTCCGTAGGAGCGACGATGCTGCCCCATCCCGATAGTTCCAGCTCAAAGGTATCCGTGTAGTTGCTGGTGTTGGTCAGAGTGTGCGCATAATCCACGTTGTCGCCCGGTTGCCCACTGCCCATAGAGGTCTCGGGCGCAAACAGCATGTCCGGGCAGCGATTGACAACCGTGGTGTCCAGGGCGGTGGCGTACACCGCGGGGCTAAGCACGTCGGTGGCCGTGAGCACGGTATGATCCACCATCAAGTTCGCGTCGGGACAACTGCCAGGGGGCGTCACCGGGACGGTCACCGTCACGTAGACCGTGGTCGAGATTCCCGCGCCCAAAGAGATGACAGAGGAGGGGAAGACTGTGGCCGTGAAGCCGGGACTGCTCTGCACGGCGAGAGAGAAGAACCCGGTACAGTTGCTGTCGGCGTTCGCCAGCGTATGGGTGTAGGTCGCGTACACGGGCTCCGTGGCGCTTGACCAGACGCTCTGCGTGGCCGAGGCCCCCGGCTCCTCCAAACTCAACACCGGGTTCACCACACAGTTAACCGTCGTCGTATCCACCGTGGTGGCGGCGACCGTCGGGCTGAAATCCGAGGTAGCGGTGACGATGGTGGTGTCCTGGGTGCCAGCGGCCACCCCGCCCGGGACGGACACCCGCACGTCGACCGTCGCCGTCATTCCAGGCCCCACGTCTGGAACGGGAGAGGAGGTGAGCAAAGAGCCCCAACCCTGAGCCGTGTACAGGCTCAGGTCAAAAGTATCGGTGTAGTCACCGGTGTTGGTCAAGATATGGGTATAAAGCACCGACGCATCGGGGTCACTGTTGCCCTCTTGATCCGGCGCTATCTCCACCCCCACATCCCGGTTGATGAAGGTCATATCGACGGCCGTATCAAACCCTGACGACGCGGACTGCGAGGTAGCGGTGACGACGGTGGTGTCCACCCGGAAGTCACTCATGCCTCCGGGGACTGTGACGGTCACCTGGATGGTCATCTCCTCCCCCATAGACAACGGACCGGCCTCCGTCGCCGACAGAGTGACCGTCAGCCCCTCACTGGAGTGAGCGTCAAGGATGAACGTATCGGTGTAGTTGCCGGCGTTGGTCAGCGTGTGGGTATAGGACGCCGACTGACCGACGCTCGCCTGGCCTGCCCCATCAGGCACAAGATAATCAGGCTCCAGGGAAACCAGCGCCTCCTGCTCGACGGTCGTCGTGTTCACTGTCGTGGCCCACACGCTATCGTTGGTCTGGGAAGTGGCCGTCACCACGGTTGTGTTCACCGTCCCGCTGATCACACCAGAACCGGGCACCGCCACGGTGACGGTAACCGGGCGCGTCTCCCCAGATTCTAGCGTCACCAGGATCGGCTGAGAGGTCGCGTCGTTTACCTTTACGTCCCAGGACTCGTGCTCGTTCTGCCAGGTCAATTCGAACGTATCGGTGTAGTTCCCTTCGTTGGTCAGGACGTGCGTGTAGGATACCACCACGCCCGGCGCCCCAGAGTCGTTGTGGTCAGGGGTCAACGCCACGCCAGCCCGAAACACCTCATCCGCCCCGATGTCCGCTTCCCCCATCGGACGTGGGTCGCCCCAATAGTCCTGGCTCACAGGCCCACCGGCCCCCTGGTCAATGATAGGAGAATCTAGCTGCAGGCGCAGATCGAAGCCACCAGCGTCCACGAAAAGCGGGTCAGTCGTCCAGGCAACGCCGTCCTGCAGTCCGAATGTGTCACCGTTGAGGTTGCCCCATACGTCGTTCTCGTCCAGCGAAGCATCAGCCGCCTGGCTGTACACGCCGCCCCCAGCGATAACGGCGGCGTTGCTGACGACGATGGTGTTGCTGACGGCCGGCGAACCGCCAGCCAGATACAGGCCACCACCACGTTCGGCGGAGTTCGTGTACACCGTATTATGCCAGATTCGAGGGCTTCCGCTCACGACGTATATCCCGCCCCCATCCGCGCTGGCTACGTTCCTGTACACCAGATTGTTCCACAAGTCCGGGACGCTGGAGTCAGTGGCGAACCCTCCGCCCTGATCAGCGACGTTGAAGGCCAGTCGGGCCCGCTCCAGGGTGGGACCGCCGCCAGCGACGTAGACCGCCCCGCCCCGGCCACCGGCATGATTGTACTCGAAGACGTTCTGGGTCAGAAGAGGATCACCCTGGGCGTTGTAAAAACCGCCACCGGTCGTGGCCGTGTTGCTGTAGAACTCGTTCCCCTCTATCCGCACGTCCCCCCCGACGTTGTAGAACCCACCACCGGCCGAGGCCGTGTTAGAATAGAACGTATTTCCCTCCAGCAGGACGCCGGTGTCCAGGGAGTAATTATAGACACCCCCACCCTGGGCTGCCGTGCAGCTGCTGATGGTGTTGTTGTGCAGGTAAGGACCGCCCACGATGATATACACTCCCCCACCGCCGCCATCGGTGGCGCCGTTCTGCAGCCGAAATCCCTCGACAGTGGGGCTGCCGGCGATTCTCATCACCCTTCCCATTCGACCACCATCTAGAGTGGTGATGTTGGCATCGGGGTCGGAGACGTCCCAATCGTCCGTCGTGTAACCACCCAACAGGGTGACGTCCTTGTTCAGATAGACCTCCGTCTCAGCGTATGTACCGGCAGCCACCTTGATGGTGTCGCCGCTCGCGGCCTGTCCCACCGCATACCGCACGGTGCGACACGTGGTGGTATAGACCAGGCAGTTGTTGAAGGAATCGGTACCTGAGGGGGACACGTACCGGGTGCCGGGAGTGTGGTTGACCTGAGTCGTGTCTGTAATCACATCCTGTACCTCGTGATCATTCTTGCTGGCGACGGTCACCACTGTCGTCTCCACCAGCCCGCCCGGCGCGGTGTAGGGCACAGTCACCGTGACCCACACCGGAGCTGACTGATTTGGCCCCAGCGACACCTCGCCCGGGGTCACGCCAGCCCAACCATAGGAGCTGCTGATCACCTTCACGTAGAAGTCATCCAGGACGTTACCGCCGTTGACCAATGTGTGCTCGTAGGTGTACACCACGCCAGGGTTGATGTCCTCCGTGTAGGAGGGAGTGAAGTCCACCCCTCGATAGAGGCTGACGACGGTGGTGTTCGTCACCACGTCGTAGACGAGCCCAGAGGTGGCGGTGAGCGTGACGACGGCCCTGGTGCCCACGCCGGCGTCCTCTGGAACGGTCATGGTGAACGGCACCTCCGTCCACTCGCCAGAGGCGAGGGTGAGGGCCGACTCGTACCCCGGTTCCCATCCGGTGCCCGTCCCGCTGACCTCCAGCGTATGGCTCAGGTTGAAGGTGTCGGCGATACTGCCCGTGTTGGTCAGATAGTGAATGTGAACGACGTCCTGGCCAGGGAGCCCCCCCCGTACTCGGAATGGCGAGAGGATCACGCTGCGGAACGTCGTGCTCTCGTCAGCGCCCACGTCGCACCCTCCACCCTGCGGAAGTGGACGGTCATCCCCCTCAAAATCCCACGCCAGCGCTGTGCCCGGATCGGCCTTGTGGACACAGGGAGAGTCAGCCTGCAGGTGAAAGTCCCCCCCGGCAGGATTCACAAACAGCGGGTCACCGGAAAAAGAGCCCGTACCCTGGGACACGTTGGGGCACCAATCACACCCCTCGTTTCCCCAGACGTCACAATAGGCGAGGGCGACCGGCACGGCGGCGGAGACGCTGCCGCTGGTATTGCTGACGACGATGGTGTTGCTGACGACCGGAGAGCCACCGCCCAGGTAGAGCCCGCCCCCATCCACGTTCGCCGTGTTGGAGACGAAGGTGTTGTTGTATAGCTGGGGGCTCCCCCCCACCGCACCGAACCCGCCCCCATAGTCGGCCCTGTTACCGTGAAACATCACGTTCTGAATCAGCGGATATAGGCCAGTCGAGGCGACGTAGATCCCACCCCCCGTGATCGCGTCCCCGTCCCGAATCACGAACCCGTCCACCGTGACGGCGCTGGTACCTGTGATGTAAACCACCCGTCCCTGCCCTTGAGCACCCAAGGTGGTCTGAGTGGTAGGGGTGGTCCAGTTCGTGAGCGTATACCCTCCACGCAGGGTGAGCTCTCTGCTGACGTAAACCGTCTGTGTGATCGTGGTACCGTCGACGCCAACGCTGCTCACATCCTGGCACGTCCCCGCCACGCGCACATTCGCCCCGGGTGACGCAGCGCCGACCGCCTGTTGTACGCTCGTATACACCTGTCCGGCGTCCCCGACGCGGGCGAAACAGGTACCGGGGCGAAACTCGTAGGCGCCTATATCGGCCCGAGGGCCGATGGGGCGACCCACCCCGTCGTAGTCCTCGCTGGGGTGATGCCCCGAGCCCGGGTCAGCCGCGTCGACGCAAGGAGAGCCGGCCGACAGGTGGAAATCAACGCCGGGGTCCACAAACTGAGGCGTTCCAGTGACGGCGCCCGTGCCCGATATGGCGCCGCCGCCGTAGTCCCCACTGAGGTTACCCCACACGTTGCAGTAAGCAGCAACAAGATTGGAACCTCCACGAACCCCGTAGCCGGTGTTGCTGACGACGATGGTGTTGCTGATCATCGAGACACCGGCCGGCATTCCAGAGACGGCATACAGGCCATCTCCGTCGTTGCCGTAGATCGTGTTGTTCCGGAGCATCGGAACGCACGAATCCCATAGGGCGCTATGGGCGTACATCCCCCCCCCATCGCCGCCATCGGCGGTATTGGCATAGACGAGATTGTTCTCCACCAGTATCGTGGAGCCGCTGGCCGCATCGCGGAGGTAGATGCCACCGCCGTCGGCAGCCGTGTTGCCGGAAATGACGTTACCCTGCACCTCGATCGAGCCGACCCCTCCCCCATACTGATAGAAACCGCCGCCACTTCCAGAGGCCGTGTTGCTGTAGATCCTATTGCCCCGCAACGTCAGCGACTTGCGATTAGAGACGCCGCCGCCGGGACCGGAGGCCGTGTTGCTGAATATGTTGTTGTCCTGCAACAACATGCAGGACCCCTCCGCATTGTCGTCGTACACACCGCCGCCCTCACCAGCCGTGTTGGCGTATATGTCGTTGCCCTGTACCGTCGGGCTTCCCGCCTCACTGGCCTTATACAGGCCACCCCCGTAGAATCCAGCTACGTTGTTGTAGACTTCATTGTCCAATACCGTCGGGTTCCCCCATTCAATGCGAATGCCACCGCCATGATTCGACGTGCTGTTACCCGAGATCACGTTAGCGGAGATCATCGGAGCCCCGGTGGCGCTGCTCAGCCCGCCGCCTTCGCCGCTGGCGGTGTTGGAGTAGATGGCGTTCCCCACGATGTACCCATTACCGGCCTGGCAATGGACGCCGCCTCCGTGGCTGTTCACGTCGGCGTCCGCGCTGTTCTCGTAAATGCTGTTGCCCTGCACCGTCGGGTTACTGTCCGCGACGTAGATGCCGCCACCCTTTCCAGAGACCGTGTTGGAGTATATCTCATTGTCGCGGACCACGTGGTCCCCACCGGCGAGATAGAACCCACCGCCGTCGACGAATGAGCCATTGCGAACGTGAAACCCCTCCACGGTCACCTCGGCCGCGCTGTTGACGTAAACCACACGCCCCAACCCCTGGGCATCCAGCGTGGTGGCGTACACGTCTGGGTCGGGATCGCTCCAATTGCTGACCGTATAGCCGCCTCGCAGAGTAAGGCCCTGGGTGATGCAGACCGTCTGAGTGAACGTGTCCACCCCGACCTTCCGGTACACAACCCCCTGACACAGCCCGGCGACCTGAATCCAGTCACCGCTGGTGGCCGCATCGACGGCCTGCTGCACAGTGGTGTAGACCCGCCCGGTGGCGACACGGGCATAGCACGTGCTGGGATCGTAGAACTCGTATGCCCCGATGTCGGCCGTCTCTCCAAAGGGCCGCGCCCGCCCGTCGTAGTCCAATCCCACCGTCTGCGCGACCGGCACCTGGTCAATGCACGGTGAATCGATCTGCAGGCGGAATGTCCCGTTGGCCGCATCCTCGAACAGCGGGTCGGCCGAGATGCTGCCAGTACCGCCGGTCACGCCGACGTATTGCAGGGGGGAGTTCCCCCACACGTCGTTGTAACCCAGGGTGACGGTGAGAGTGCCGGCCTTGTGAATCCCCCCACCACTGCCGGGGGTCTCGGCTACGTTGCTGACGACGACGGTGGCACTGATGACCGGCATGCCAGCCGAGGCCACGTACACGCCCCCGCCTCCATCGTGCGACTGATTCCCATACAACGTATTGTGGCGCAGAAGCGGCGCGCCGTCGTCGACGTACACACCACCGCCTCCTCCCAGGCTCGCCGTGTTGCTGAAGATCAAGTTGTTCTCCAACGTGGGCTCGTCATCGACGACGTAGACGCCGCCCCCGTCGTCAGTCGCTTCGTTGTCGTAGATGCGGTTGCGCCGCACCACCGCATCTCCGCCAGCGACGTACACCCCCCCGCCGTTATCGTCCTCGCCTCCACCGGTCGCGTGGCCATTGCGAATGTGAAATCCCTCGACGGTGGGGGCGATCTCGCCCGCACCCATACCGCCGATGTAAATCACGCGCGCGCTGCCCTCCCCATCCAGGGCAGTGGTATAAACGTCTAGGCTGGGGACAATCCAATCGGTCGTGGTGTAGCCTCCCCGCAGAGTGAGGCTCTTGGTGATCTCAACCACCACGCCGTCCGAGTCGTCATCGGTGTACACCCCCTGGGCCACCTTGACCATCGCCCCGGCGGGGGCAGCGCTCACCGCCGCCTGAACGGAGAGGTAGTCACATTCGCCAGACAGGCACACGGTGATCACGGAAGAACCGTCACCGCTGAGCAGGGGAACCGCGGAGGGCCCGCCGGCCAGCGACCAGGCCGAGCCAGCCTGGGGCACGAAATCCGATGCGGCCTCCTGATTCAGAGGGTCGATCGCAGGCCGAGCAGGCTGAGAAGAGGCCGCGTAGACCTGCCTGTGCGTGCTGGTCAGCAATCCCAACAGCACAGCCACGCCCGCAACAGCCAAGCACACCGCCATAACAAACCGAAAGACAGCCTTATACCCCATCGTCCTCCTCTACACCCCAACGCAACTGGCAAACAGTGAACTTCTCGCAGATACGTTCTATTCCCACAGCTAAAGTTATTCGGGTGTGTTCTATTTCAGTTGGCACCGGACTTGCAAAGCCTTACCAACTCATCCATTGAAAACACACCCCGATCATTCCAAAAGACCGACAAAGGACGCCCTCCAAGCCTTGTAGCCCTGAGCCACGACCCCGGACCGAGTGGGCCGGGAACCAATCAGTGCAGGGACATAAAGACATAGTCAAGGACAGAAAGAACAGAAAAGAATAGAAAGGACGGAAAAGGGACAATGCGCTGGCAGCTCTTGACGCAGCGAAAGGGGTACATACAGCGTATCGCACTGGCTTGCAATCAGTATAGCATGTCCCATTGCCCAAATCAAATAGTACTCTGGTCCCAATTATGGCAAAGAGCCCCCTCCTCAGTCCCTCCCCCTCCAGTCCCCCACTGACGGGGGAAGATATCCACAACATTTGGGCCGACCGTGAGTCGTCAATTCCCCGGCGGGGGGAGATCGCGCGCCTTCCCTTCCTAGAGAGAAGCCTGTTGCACTAGGATAACAGAGCCGCGTCTACGCAACGTCTTTGCAGCGTCTTTCACAGGGACGATCGCCGTCTTTCCGGCCGGCGCCCACGCCACTGTGACGAGGGACCCTGACCAACGTTCTTCAGTCTCCCCCGGTGGGGAGGAGGGCCCCTGGCTGACCTGCCATCACCGGAGACGAAATCCCCTAATATACAAAGGTCTCAGAAAGGAGAGGGGAAGGAGGAGGAAAAAAAGAGCAATCGTCAAGTAATGAACTGGGGCCACCCACAAGGGCGAAAAATGACACCACCCCCCCCTATCCTCCCCCTGTTCCCCGGGGGGAGCCAGAGGGGGGCCAACCACCTCCCCCCCCTCGTGGGGGGGACTGAGGGGGGGGGCGGATGTACGACCACCCCAGCCCTCCCCCGCAAGCAGGGGAGGGAGCCTATCCTCCCCCTGTTCCACGGGGGGA
>Ga0180432_10003429_pt1 | contig 22589 bp, 15 predicted proteins | sample SS_ome_10_FD_132414 | JGI IMG/M metagenome (GOLD analysis project Ga0180432, IMG submission 132414) | Hypersaline lake sediment archaeal communities from the Salton Sea, California, USA - SS_1_MS_2 metaG | ecosystem: Environmental > Aquatic > Non-marine Saline and Alkaline > Hypersaline >...
AAAAAACGACCGTGAAACCTCAAGGGTGGCCCACCCGCCGATATGCAACGTAGGGGCGGACCCGTGTGTCTGCCCGAAAGGAAATCAATGGGCGAACCCAGACAGGTCTGTAGGACACATGGGTTCGCCCCTACAATTCCGGCCGAAGAGGCTATATGCTACGCCCCTACAGATGGCATTGTTTTTTGGAGTGCGGTAATTCATTATCGCTTTGTATGTGGAAATTTATTTCCACAAAATTCGGCGATATTATGCAATTTTACGATTTTCAAGATAGGCACTCCATCCACTATGATGGCGTGTTTAATCTCGCCTCGATAATCCACTCGGCGGACAAGTTCGCCGTATGCCCTTGTTCTTGTTATGTACATGACATATATATGACCGGGCCGAACTCCTTGAAGCGATTGATGTAAAAATTCGTCGCTTTTATGCCTTGTCACCGCAATCCTCAAGTCCGGTCGCACCCACATCCGTTGCACTGCCCTGACGATATGGCCCGCTATCGGCACGACCACTAACGCATCGTGCTCGGCGTTTGCGTTAAGCCATTCGATCCCTTGCCGATAGCTGCTACCCCAGTAGTCGGTCGCTAACCCACAGTTGTAGCATTTCCTCTCGGCCCCCGCAGCTCCACCCAGCAGGAAATTAAAGTAAACCAATTCGTATGGATGAATTCGGATCATTGTCGCGGACCATGTAAGAAAAGGCAGTGCCACAATGATGCCCGCAAGGGCCGCTCGTACCGGTTGCGACGCCCGGCGCTTGAATGCGGAAATCAGCCATTTAAAGCTCTGTGCGGCGCCTATGCCCGTCAGGGCTCCCAGTGGAATAGCGTATTCGATGAAGTGTCGCACGCCGTCATAGTTATACATTCGAGGCAGGAGCACTCTTATAACCGGCAATATAAACCAGAACAGGAGGAAAGCCTGGGCCTGCCGGTTTTCGTTTTTTATAATCCCCCGGACCGCCACCCATGAACCGATGGTTCCGAAGATAAGCACCGCCGGCGGTTGAACGATCAAGAAGATAATAAAAGTAGCCCACTGAAAGCCCGGTTCTCCCTTTACGGCAGAACCCATGTACCATTGCAGGTAAAGGCGGAGTGCCTCGATTGGAGATGTCCACAGGTACGGCCACGCTGCATAAAATACCAGCACTGCGACCAGCGGCGCCGCCAGCAAAGCCACTAAAAATCCCTTTCGCCCAAATTCCTCGTTATGAGGGTTAACATTACTCTTTACCTTGCTCGATATATCCGTCCGCGCGAAGAGATACCAAAGCGCCAGTATCGCCGGGATCAGGGCCGCATTCGGCTTGGTCGCTCCAGCCAGGCCGAGTAAAACGGAGGCAAAAACCACCCATCCGGCGCTTTTATTGAGGATGCCGCGTACGGCCGCCAACATTGTGAAGGCCATAATGCAGGCGTATGGAAAGTCCTTTGTGTTGAAATGCGCATGCGCCCAAAAGCGCGGTTGGAAAGCTATGGCAAATACTCCGATCAGTGTTGCCGCGATGCCGAAGTTCTTCCTCATAAATGAGAACATCACCGCCAGCACTCCCGCCATTAGAAGGAAATTGGGCGCATGATGAGCTTTTATTGCATTCATCCATCCCAACTTAAAGAAGAAGACGTAGCAGCCGAGTGAGGAGAGCATGTTGCCGAAGTTCTGGGTTCTCCATGGTCTACCGCTATGTCTCAAGTCCGGGTGCCGACCGTCCATCGAGAAATCCACGGGGTGCTTGAAATCGAGCCAAGACTTGTCCAATGTCAAATAGTACCGCAGGTTTCGTTCACCTATGTACCATTCATTCATCGCCTCATCCCATGTGAGGCCGTAGTTCGGTGCAGTGGCAAAAGCCGGGATCAGGTAAATCAGGCAGACGGAAATGCACAGTGCGATATTGAAACCACGCCGCGAAATGTGATTATTCTTAGGCATTTCCACTTTTAGTTTTTATTTATATCTCCGGGCGGCTTGTTCGCCCATTCGCGGAATTGCTTGCCGTGTCCCACGATGCGATCTTTTAGATATTCGGCAAATATTCGATGAGCTTTCCAGTTTGGGTGACATTCATCAAAGTACAATTCATCTAACTTCCCCTTGCCTTTAAAAAGACCGGCGGGAAAACCCGTCGAGTAACCTCCGGCCTCAAGGAGCCGGCGCAGTTGGTCGACTTTCTTACGTTCCCCGGAGGGAACGGTATCCGACGTACCGGCGGTTCGGGAAGGAAGAATTTCGACGAAAACTTCGCATCCGGCCTTTTCGAGATATGCGGCCAGCTTGACGAATGTCTTCATTCCCATTCTGCTCCGGTGCTCCATGGACTGAGGTGATGGGCGATTAATCAAGCGCATTCTGTAGCGCAGAAACAGGTGCAGGAATATCTCTTCCAGCGCCAATCTCGGCGGCCGGCCGACACAAAAGAATGGTAGCCTGACAATCTCATAACAACCCCGGTGAATATCGATTTTTGGCGCGCATATTATCACGAGGTCGGAATCGAAAACGCCGAATTTCATTACATACCGGAGCATGTGAAACGGGCCCCATGAATTGACGCCCATATTCATAATTTCAACCTTTTTCCCCCCAAGGTTTCGATTCAAGCTTTTTTCAAGAATACGGGGATATATTTGCTCCTGATCGAGCAGTGTTCCACCCCAAAGTGTCGAGTCCCCCAGCATGAGTATTCGGAAATTGCCCGGTTTTTTTTCCGCAGGATAATCGGGTGCCCGCATACCAAACCGGTTTGTGATAACTTTTCGTCCTCGTCGAGTTATATTTTGATTCGGGGCAGGGTAATAACCGACTACGGGATCGTTCACATAAAGGATCGGGTCGCCAAAACCGTATAACCGCAGGATCAGTTCCAATGCTGTAAGCAACACTACAACCGTCACGGCGCCGATAAGCGTTTGCCGGAAACAACCGCGTATCATTTTGGAAGCGGAACCTGGCGTTTTATCCATAGAGCCTCTTGCAAAAAGTTTTAAAATGCTTAATGTCATCAATGATCATATTCATTTTTGCTGACTTAATCAAGTGAATTTCGTGTGGGGCGCCTCCGAGGAGGCGGCGTGACCATGCGTTGCCATCACCTCGATTAAATAAAGCCGTATCGCGCCTTACGAAAATGTGCGCTGGTGGCTCTCGCAGCCTTCTCCTACAAGGATACTGATATAGGTTCATATAATGGATTCGCGGTGGCGGTGACGGTAAGTTTGGATAAAGCAGACTATTTTCGGGGCCATGGACGAGGTGACGTTAAACTGGGTGTTTGCCAAGCAGCGCAAGAAAAAGAACTACAACCTGGCCGACTGTTCGGAAAAGCTGGCGGATACGTTTCTTAAAGGTTTGATAGTTGCCGGCTGAGTCATTCAGGAGGCTTGACAATAATGCCCGGATGTGATATAAACATACCGCTTTTGTGCCTTTGATGATGGAATCAACATTTTACATATGTTTACCTATACGAGAAGAAGATCAGGGTGAATATTGTAGTATGTATGAAACGGACGCCGGACACCGAGGCCAAAATGGTGGTCAAGCCCGACTATGACGTGTATACCGTCGACCAGGCTATCCAACTAAAAGAAAAATTCAAGGGTGAGGCAATTGTTTTATCAAGCCCATATTAAACAACACTGCGCTATTTTAGCAAAAAAACCGCTTTTTGCGGGTTTAAGAAAAACGATTATGAAAAACAATTACACTGTTATAGAAAACCCATATTCAAGAAAGGGGATAACAAATTATGGCTGAAAACGAAGAAGTGATCATGTTCTTTGGCACGTACGCAGGTGATAATGCAGAAAAGGCGGCCATGCCTTTCGTGATGGCCTGTGGGGCATTGGCCATGGACATCAAGGCGGTCGTGGTCCTGCAAGGTCAGGGCGTGTATATCGCCCAGAAGGGCTACGTGGACAACATGCTGCCACCGGGCGGTTTTCCTCGGGTGAAGAAGCTGCTGGCAGACTTTCTCGAACTGGGTGGAGACTTGAGAGTTTGCGGACCGTGCATCAAGGAGCGTGAGATTAAGGAGTCAGACTTAGTACAAGGCGCCAAGATAACGTCCGCAGGCGAGCTCGCATTAGAAGCAATGAAGGCCAACGCCGTTTTTGTCTACTGAGGCGATGTTTGCCTGGTCGGCGGCGGTTTTGACTGCGTGTTGAGGCGGAACAGAAGTGATTCCGGTGCTCAGATCCAGTAGGGCTTGCTCGTCTTGGTCGAGAGTTACAGGAAGCCGGACATTCCGGAAAAACTGTAACGAATTATACCGATACTTTAAAGAGCTTCCGCGCATGGTGTACACGGCATAATTATTTGGATGCCAACCCACTTGAGAAACTTTGCACGTTCGACACCACCCCCAGAACCCGGCGCCGGCCCTTGACCGTGGATGAGATTAATCGATTGCTCGAAAAATGCCGCTCCCGGCGGGATCGGCGGAAAGACCTGACGGAAAGCATTATTACAGGGGTTGAATGCACAACCTCGCAACAATGGAAAGTTGTGGGCTTGGAAAACCCCTTAGAATCAATAGGTTGTGGAGTGCGAGGAGGGGGATTCGAACCCCCACGCCGAAGCACTGGATCCTAAATCCAGCGTGTCTGCCAGTTCCACCATCCTCGCGTGTTACTCTTTTTCCGGAAGATAACCACCCGACGCTCCCGCCTGACGGCTTGCGCGCGAAAATCCATTTTAAAATAACACCGAAATGCAACGGATGACAAATCCGGCCCCCGATATGTTGCGATCCGGTGCCTTTTCCCATATTTGCAATATCCACTGCATATTCTTAAACCTGAGTTTTCTATAACAGAACAATATAATCATTTTTCTTAAACCTGCAAAAATACCAACTCATTTTAGCATATATACTATGTGTAGCAGTGTTAATCAAAAGAGGCATGATATGGCAGAACAGATTTACCCGAAAAAAATCAACAGACGAACATATTACTACTTACAGCGAACCTTAAGAGAAGAGGCGATGCGCGTGGTATTGGCATTGGTTGCCGGGTGTGACAATATCATTCCGGCTTCGTTTTTTTCGGAGGCAGGGATTTGAGTATTTTGCGGGCTTCTTGGGCGCCGGGGCCTTTGGGTTCGAGTTTGAGATATGAGTTGAGATGTGAGCGGGCCTTTTTGGCGTCGCCCTGTTTGGCGAACAGTCGGCCGAGCTCGAGGTGAACCTTGGCGAATTTTTTGTCGATCTCGATTGCGCTCTCGAAAGCCCTGATCGCCGACCCGTTCAGCAATTCCAAATCCGACGCCCTTTCTTCCTTCTCATCGGACGAGGCGGGCGGCGGTATAGATTCCGTCGCTTCGACCATCTCGAGTATCAGCATACCGAACTTGTAGTAAGCTTGCGCGTTTGAGCTATCGAGCCGGATGACTGAGACGAGATGCGTAAGCGCCGCCTTGTGCATATCTTTTCTTTCCTCCGGCGGAAGCGCTCTTGCTTTTTCGACGAGAATGTCGCTTGCCAGCATACGCGCGGCTGGGTTTCCCGGGTCGGCTTCAAACGCGAGCGCAAGCGCAACCAGCGCCTTGTCGGCGTCTCCCGCGTCGTAATACGCCAGTGCCAGATTTGTCACCACCATCGGATCGCCGGGGTTTAACAGAGCCGCCTGTTCCCATAATGCAGGCAAATTATTTTTGGGCGACAACTTTTCGGCCACCATCGCGATGGCTATGGCCACCTGCTTGTTATTCGGGTCTATCGCACGCGCTTTTTCCAACGCCTTTGACGCGCCGGCCATATCGCCGTCTCCGTATAATTGCGCCGCCGTGCCCAAAAGCTGCAAAGCCTTAATTTTTTCGATGGGGGACGGCAATGGGCCTTCCTGCTCTATTCCGGGAAGCGAGGGATTACCGATCGGCTTGTCCCGCGCCATTTGTGTTTCTTTCGCCGCCAATCTTTGCTTTAAGTTTTTTGCGATTTCGGTTTTCTTTGCCGCAATATTGTGCTCCTCGTTCGGATCGATCACGACGTCATATAACTCGAGGTGGTTTTCGGGCCCTTGTATAAGTTTGTGTTTGTTTTTCACGATGGCTTTAAGCGGGTTCAAACCCCATCTGTGAAACGGCTCGACGGTGACGATAATTCTCTCCCTGTGCGCTCCCGGCCCGATGCCTCCTTTGAGCAACGGCCCGAAGTCGTAGCCTTGCGCGCCGGGGACCGGCGGGAAATTTAATGTTCCTACGATAGTGGGCAAAATATCCTCGAGCGACACCGGATCGTTCAATTTGCGCGCTACAACGCCCGGCCCTGCTATATACAGCGGCACCTTGACGGTCGAGTTGTAAAGCAGCGTCCCATGCCCTCGTTCGCCGTGTGTTGTCGCATTCGCAGCGGGCGCCGTGATGATGACCATGACACCGGCACCCTCGTCGGGGAGTGATGCAAGTAAGTTTTTGACCGACGCGGCGACTTTACCGAGGCGCTTTTTCTTTTCGGTTTCCTCCGGCGGCATAACCCAATCGTCGGCCAGATCGCCGTAATGCACCCATATAAAGTAGGGCTTATCGCCGAACAGCTTGAGCCACTTGACCGCTTTTTCAGTCAGGGAAGGCGCCGGATCGTGAAGTGTGTATGCGAAAGGGCCCACCGGCACGTCCTTGAAATTATAGCGGTAAATATCAAACCCCTGATTCAGGCCGGTATCCCGGCCGAGGTCGGATGCGCCGATGAATGCCGCCGTGCGGCGGTTGTTGGTTTTGAAAACTTCGGCCATAGTCACCGCCGTGTTATCGAGCGTCCAGTTTGCGGTAGCTTCCACATCATGACCTATCGGGTGCAGGCCCGTCATTATGCTTGTGATGGAAGGCAAAGTGGCGGGACTGGGCGTGAGGGCGTTTTGAAAAATTGCCAAACGGCCGGCAACGGTATCGAAAACCGCCGCCTGATCCGGCGACAGGCCGTCTATGGTCACCAGCACCACCGAGTTGACGCGACCGTCGTCGCATGCTCCGACAAAGCAAACGACAAAAACAACGCACAATAATAGTTTTCTTATCAGCATGTAAAGAATATTACCCGCAATGCTCCGGTTCGGCAAACAGTGCAAAGGTTGTCCTGAGCGAACACGGACGTGTCCGTCCGGAGTCGAAGGGTGCTACGTTCCGTTGATTGCGATTTCCTTTCGTACTCCGCGTCCACGTTTTTCCAGCGCTGCGTAGACGATATGGTACATCGTCGGTATAAGCACCAGCGTAACCATCCCGGAGAGGAACAACCCGCCGATAACGCTTATCCCGAGCGGCCTCCAGAATTCCGCGCCCTCGCTGCGGTTGAGAGCCATCGGCAGCATGCCGAATATGGTAGTGAAGGTGGTCATCAATATCGGTCTCAGGCGGTGTTTACCGGCGGTTTTAAGGGCCTCCTCCAGTTCCATGCCACGGCGGCGGAGTATGTTGGTGTAGTCGACGAATACGATGGCGTTGTTCACCACTATCCCCAGAAGCATGATCATGCCCAGGAACGTATACATGCTGAAACTGATTCCGGTGATGATTACAAACAGGAACACTCCGACCAGGGCAAAGGGAATGCTGAACATAATGATAAAGGGGTCTACAAAGTTCTCGAACTGGCTGGCCATGACCATGAACACCAGGATAAGGCCCAATATGGCCACAAACCCCAGTTGTTTGAACGCATCGGCCATTTGCTCGATCTGGCCGCCGAGCGTCACCACAATTTTCGGCGGCGGCGGCAGCTTTTTCAGTTGCTTTCGAATGCCACTCGCCACTTTCCCCAAGGGTGTAGTGCCATCCAGGTTGGCCTCGACTTTCACCACGCGTTCCTGGTCCAAACGTTCTATCTCAATGGGTGTAACGCCTCGCTCGATTTTTGTAACGTTGCCCAGGGTAACGGTTTTGCCCATCATATTCACTATCGGTATTTTTTTCAGTTGTTCGATGGATTTTCTGTCCGAATTCTGTAACTGGAGCCAGACATCCCACTCATTGTCCTCGATCCTGTATTTCGTCACATCAGCGCCGAACAAGGCGGCGCGAAGCTGCATGGCGATCATCCCGGCGTTGAGTCCCAACATACTTGCCCGCTCTTTATCGAGTTTCAGATTAACGCTGGTTCTGCCGATATCGCGGCTGACCGTTATATCCTCGAGTCCCGGGACGTTTTCCTTGAGCACTTTTTGTATTTCGCGTGCGTACATGTTGGTTGCGGGAATACTGGAGCCTTTAATTTCAATCTGAACGGGCCTGCCGCCGCCAAAAAATTGGTCTATCGGACTGCCCGGGTTAATATCCAGCTTCATTATGCCCGGGATGCTTTCCACCATGGGGCGAAGAAGGACGGCGTAATCCTTCGTAGACCGCGTTCTGAGTTTTCGTTTTATCAGACGCGCGCTACATTCGATAATATGATCGCCTTCCTTTTGGCCTATCCCGGTTGCAAATCCCATGCGGCTCTGGCCGGTACGCATGAACACATTTTCCCACTCCTTTTGGCCATTGGCGCCCACCATGTTGTTCATCAAGATGTCCATTATTTTGAGCCCGGTAACGGTAGATTCCTCCACATTCGTGCCTGGAGGCAATTCGGCCATTATCTGGAAGTCCCCGGTATCTTCATCGGGCATAAACTCCGTCTTGGTTGCAAACAACAGGAGAGTGCTTAACCCGAAAGCCCCCAGTGCGATGAGCGCCGTTTTGCTCCGGTGCTTGAGCGCCCAGTCTATGATGCGCAGGTAGACAGCCTCAACCTGGCGGTATAACCCAAGGCGGCCTCTATAGGTGGAAAATCCCTCTGCCGCATCTTTGGCCAATAGCTTTGACGCAAGCATCGGTGATAGCAATAGCCCCGCTAAAAGGGAGCCGAATAGAGTCGCGGCGATCGTGAAGGCGAGTTGCCTGAAAAGTACTCCCGTCATGCCGGATACGAATAGCAGTGGCACGAATATGACCACGGTGGTTATAGCGCTTGCGGTGACCGCCATGCCCACCTCGCCGGCGCCGTCAACACATGCCCGGTTAATCGACTTCCCCTCCTCGAGGTGCCTCGTGATGTTCTCAAGTATGACTATTGCGGTATCCACCACCATACCGATGGCGATAGCCAGGCTTGCGAGACTCATCATATTGATCGTGTAATCGAAAAAGTAGAGAAACACAAAAGCGATAATCAGGCTGAACGGAATAGTGAAAGCTATAACCATGCTGGAACGCGCGCGCCGTAAAAACAGATAAACCATAAAAATAACGAGCACACCGCCGATTAGAATCGTTATTTCGAGGTTTCTTATAGCGTCCTTAATAAATTGAGCGGTATCGAAAACCTTTACTATTTCAACATCTGCCGGCAATGTTCTTTGTACTTCGGCGACACGCTCGAAAACGGCTTCCGCCACCTCGACGGTGTTGCCGCCGCTTTGCTTCATAACCATAAAGAGCAATGCCGGACGTTTGTTCAGGAAAACTCGTTCGTCCTGATCGTTAAATCCGTCGACGACGCGAGCGACGTCGCGGACTTTTATCGGCCCGCCTTCCGGCCCGGCGCCGATAATAATGTCGTTTATTTCCTGAGGGTCCTCGAATTCCGCCGGGAGCCTTACCGGAAGGCTTTTTCGACCTATCTCGATGTTACCCGCCGTGATGGTAATGTTCTGGAGCGCCAGCGCCTGGCCGATCTGAGTAATGGGTATATTGAACGCGCGCATGCGATCCACGTCCAGTTCGATGTTTATTTGTCTTCTTAGCCCCGCGATAAGTCGAACGGTACCCACACCGGGGACGGTCTTGACGCGATCGGCTACTTTTTTATCGGCCAACGTACGCAGATCGGGGTAGCTTTTGGTTGCCGTTATCAAGTAAAAAAGGATGGGCCATTGAGCGGTGCCGAATTTAAACAGTTGCGGTGTTTCTATATCGTCCGGCAGCGCTCTCTTTGCAAATTCGAGGAACGTCCGGACATCGTTCATCGCCTCGTCGGTATTGGTGCCCCACTTAAAGCGAAGACTCACTACACTCAGATTATCTTTTGATACGGACGTTATTTTATCGACGCCCGCGACCTGGTTCACGGTATTCTCGATCTCCTTGGTTACCAGCCGTTCGATGTCTTCGGCACTCACGCCGACGTAAGGGGTGATGATACTGACGGCAGGTTGCTCAACATCCGGCATAAGGTCGATCGGAATAAAGAAAAAACTGATCCCACCGAGTATGAGGACCGAGAAGAATATCATTATAGTAAAGACGGGCCGTCTTACTCCCAACTCGGGAAGTCTCATTGAGTTTCCTCCCCGTCCTCTTTGGCAGCCGTCGGTTCGACCTCGACATCTCCTTCCATAACCGGTTCCACTCGTTGCCCATCGAGGATGTCGCTGGCGCCGCTTGTTATCACTATGCTGCCGATTTTCAGGCCGGCAAGTTTTCTAATTTCGACTCGGTCTCCAAAGCTTCGTCCCGGAACAGCCATACGCTCTACGGCCAGACCGTCGACAATCTCGACGACGCGTATGTCACCCGTTATGTTATTAAGGCTGAATGCGTCACGATGTACCGAGATGACATTATGGTAAGTAGCGCTCACATTTACGCGGGCCATCATACCGGGCTTGTATCGATGGTCGGGGTTATCAAGATATACCTTAATGGTAAAAGTCCGGCTTTCCGCTTCGAGGAAAGGAACCACACGATCTATGGTGGCATCGAGGGTGACGTTGGGGAAGGCGTCCAACATCACCTGCACGGACATACCTTCCGTTATCGATCCCACGTCTCGCTCCGCTACGGGGCACTCGATTTTCACCCGGTCATAATCGATCAGCACAAGTGCCGGCGTGGGCGGCATGGTATATATTCGCTCGCCCTCCTCGATCATAAGTTTCGCTATCTCGCCAGCGAAGGGAGCCTTGATAACACTGTCGCGATGATACATCTTCGCCTTTCCGATGAGTGCTTTTGCGTTCCTTATATTCGCCTGCGCCATTCTCACGGCCTGCCGCGAGGCTTCGTACATTGCCTCCGCCTTATCGTAATCGCTCCGGCTGATCGCATCGCGCTGCATCAGCTCCACGACTCGATCAAACTCTTTTTTCGTTGCGTCGCGCTGCACCCGAGCTTGAGCGGCGGTGGCGTACGCGGCGGAAAGACCGGCCTTGGCCTGCCTCATGCCCAGCTCGATCTCCTCCGGGTCCAACTCGATAAGCGGCTCGCCCTCGGGAACACTCTCACCATCCCTGTGATATACTTTGAGCACTTTGCCCGGCACGTTGCTCATAATCACCGCCATCCTGTCGGGTTTGACGTTTCCGACAAGTTCAAGAACCTGGGTGATATCACCCTTTGTAACCTTTCCGAAACGGACCGGCACTGCGGGCGCCTCGGATTCTTGAACCTCTTTCTTTGTACAGCCCGGCCCCAGTAATGCCACGGCAAGTAAAACAGCGACAAGATGTCTACTCGTTCTCATTATTGTCATTTTCGTTATTCCCATCTTCAATTTCATTATTTACGTCCTCGCCTTCGGCGTTTTCGTTTCCTGCACTTTCGACACCGTTCCCTTCGCCTCCGGTAGTTCCGTTTTCCGCCTCGTTCGGAACTGGCTGATCGATAGCTAAATCGAGCCCCATGGCGCGATCCAACTCGGCCTTTGCGGTCATGTAATCGGCCATGGCGCTTATTTCGTTGGTTTCCGCCTGTGTTAGAAGGGTCTGAGCTTTCAGCACGTCGAAGCTGGTTTCCATCTGCTGGTCGAACCGTGCCTGTACGACGCGCAGGTTTTCTTCAGCGCTCGACAGTGAAGCACGGGCCGTATTCACATTCGCATGGGCCTGCAATATTTTCAGGTACGCCTGCTTGATTCCGAGTATGGCCATGTCGCGAACCATCCTCAGATTCTCGGACGCGGCCCTGGACATAGCCTTTGACGACCGGACGTTATAATACTTCTTCCCCCATTCCCAGAACGTCCAGGTAGCTCCGATGGTAAGACTTAGAATTTCCTCGTCGGAAGAAAATGAACCCGTTTCGCGTGTATACGTCCCGATGAGAGCCACATGCGGCACCCAGCTTGCCCTTTCGAGCTTCACGGCTCGCCGCGCCATTTCGTTTTGTATTTGCGCAATGCGCACGTCGGGCCTGTCTCTCAATCCGTTTTGAACGCAATCTTCGAGGCTTAACTCGATAGTCGCCACCTCGAGTTCACCTTGGACCTCGACCAACTCCGTCTCATTTTTGCCTATGAGTATTCCGAGTCCGGTGCGCGCGAGGTCGTATGAAGTTCGAGCGGTGGTGAGGTTTTGCTGCATTTGTGCGAGGTTGACCTCGGCTTCCAGAAGCTGGTTTTTTGCTATCATGCCGACTTCGTAAAAGTCCTGAGCGCGTTTTCTCAGCGACTCGCCCATTTCGACGGCCTTTTCGGCCACACGCACAAATTCCCGCGCTTTGAGCACGCCGTAAAAGGTTGTTCTGGTGCGGTATGTGATTTCATAACCCGCATCGGCGGCCTGAAGCATGGCCATCTTTTCCTGTAACTTCGTAAGCTTGTAACCCTGCCATATCAACCCGCCCGTGAACAACGGCTGCGTTACAGAAATGGTAAGATTGTCGATCTCGCCCTCTCCCGCCGGCAGTTGCTGGGCCGGGATGTCCGGTGTGGTAACATCCGGGAATTCCACCGGCACGGTCATCGGGGGAAGGCCGATGCTGGAAAGGTCTATGGTTATATCTTGTGACCCGCCCGGTATGGTCATTCCCGGCTGGGCGGGTATTTCAAACGTCGGCCTTTCGTCCAGCCACGTATGGCTGTACTCGGCGTTGAAAACCGGCAAAAAATTGGCGACGGCGGCCTTTTTCTTGTACACCGCCGCCCACCTGTTGTGTCCGGCGGCATGTATGGCCGGATTGTTTCGTCTTGCGAGTCTTATGCAATCATCCAGCGTCAGCGCCTTGCGGTCGTTTGCCGCGCCGTAAGGCGCGGCCATGATAAACAGTAATAGAACACTCAGCGCCGGCAACATTTTTCGCATTGTCATCCCCTTTTTCGTTTTACTTCCGGTCGACGAAGGGCGCCGCGAAAGAAAAGATCGAGTATACGTTCATGGAGGTCCGCCAGAGAAGTGTCTCCCGGACCGATAAGCCAGTCGTGAATAGTGGCGTTGCAATTACCAATAAGAGAAAGCGCAAGTTCCAGAGAAGAAAAATCCCGGAACAGACCGTCCCTTAATCCTTCTTCCATAAGTTCTTGGAAGGACCTGACATGTTCCTGGTAGCATTTTCTTACCTGTTCGTGTATTCCTCCGTGTACTGCCGGTTCAGGCACTGAACGGACACCCAGAAATAAATGGAAAAAATCCCTGTTCTCTTCCATGAAAGCCAATAGAGCGCCGACCGCCTTGCTTATCTTTTGCATACAGTCTCCCGCTCCGTCGATTTCCGCCGCTATTCTTTCCTTGGCTTGTAGAAACTTTTCCTCGACGATGGTCAAGTACAGGCTTTCCTTGGTTTCGAAGAAGTTATAAAGTGTTCCGATGCTGAACTCGCTGGCCTGCGCTATTTCCTGCATGCTTGTGCCGGAGTAGCCTCTCGCCGAAAAAAGCCTCAGCGCCGCATCAAGAATGGAACGGCGGCGCAGGAGATACTCTTTCTCCCGACGGCTCAAAGCGCCGCCGGCGGTTTTATTGATTTTCTTGAGCTTGGCTGGTTCCATTATCCGTGTTGGAAGTTATCTCTTCAATACTGGAAAGAAGGGAGAAAACTACCCTTTTATGAATAGATATTCAAATTTTGAGCGAGATTCTAAAGCAAACGATCAAAGCTGTCAATGGGGGGCTATCGTCAACTTGGTCTTTTTTCATTTCATTTCCCGGCGTATCGAAAATGCCACCATTCCCCCGGCGCATCGTCTCTCCAGCCGGCTTTGCGCATGGCTCTGATCATCGCCCGCTGGGCCTCGACCGCTTCGGGGCCGAACACTTTTTTAGCTCGAGCGCTACCCCGGCGGAAGTCTTCCGTCCACGACGCAAAACGGCAGCAGCATGGATGATAGCTCCATCCTTGCGCAAGTTTATGACCCTTCGAGGCGAATTTGCGGCAATCTTCGACAGTCGTGAGGTCCATTTGATTGCGGACGTTTAATTTGACGCGGCGTCTGTTATATGCGCAGACGTCCACCGTGCGATGATTCACGTGAGGGCAATTGTCGAAAATATGCGCATAACGCGGATCGCTCAGGTCGTATATTCGGCATGGCAGTCGCTTGCGGGTTTTTGGATCGCGCGGGCCGCATACGTATCGATTACACCTGTACCCTTGGGAGGTTTTCTTCACCCACAAGCATTGCTGGTGGCCCGGCGGGCGATAGGAGCTTATAACGAATATTTCCAGATCCGGATTTTCTTCTTTCAAAATTTTTCGAGATACCTTGAATGCCTCAAGCGCTTCCGGGGCAAGCACGCATGGCCGCTCCGGCTTGCCCCCCGGCGAACGCACCACCCCATAGCGTCGCGAGCACGAATTTTCCGACCCGGTAGTATCCCGAAGGCATGGATCAACGCCTCCGAATTCTTCCGGCCTGAACTCGACCACCGGACGAGTGACACCCTTCACCGGAGTATGCTGCGGAGCGGAATAACCCTGCACGATGCAAAGAAAGACAACAATAACCGCCACCGCAAGGCGATGCATGCCAAAATCAACCATAAAACGGAAAGTAACTCCCATCTGCATATACCTCAAATCATAAACGCTTAAAGGTTAGTAAATTTCCCCAAAAAGAGAATAAAGGCTATTTATCCAATTCGATTCCATAAGTTTTAATTTTCCTGTGCAGGGTGGATCGTTCGATGCCGATGACTTCGGCGGTGCGAGAGATATTGGAGCCGTTTTCTATCAGCTTGTGCACGAGGAACTCCTTCTCGAACAGGGTACGCGCCTGCCGTATGTCGTTTACCCCGAAAGGCGATTCCCCCTCTTCTCCGGTTTCTCCCCGTAATTGAGCCGGCAGATCCTTAAGCCGTATCTCTTTGCGAGGAACCATTATTACCAGGCGCTCGACAAGGTTCTTGATCTCCCTGACGTTACCGGGCCATGGATTTTTCATCAGCGCTTCGACGGCGTCGGGAGCGAAACTTTTCCTCTTTACCCCGACTTTCCTCGAATACCTAACAGCGAAGTGGTCGAGGAAGAAGGGTATATCCTCGGCCCGTTCCCTCAGTGGAGGTACATGTATCGGTATTACGTTTAGCCGGTAATACAAGTCTTCCCGGAATCTTCCCTCCGCGATCTCTTCTTCAAGGTCTTTATTGGTGGCCACAATGACGCGTACGTCCACTTGTATCGGCTCGCCACCACCCACCCGCTCGAACTTCTGCTCCTGTAAGATTCGAAGTATCTTGGCCTGTGTTTTGAGGCTCATATCGGCTATTTCGTCCAGGAATATCGTTCCACGGTGGGCGAGGTCGAACTTTCCCCTTTTCCGATCCGTAGCGCCCGTAAAGGCTCCCTTCTCATGGCCGAACAACTCGCTCTCTATCAATTCTTCCGGGATGGCGGCGCAATTGACGTCCACAAAAGGCTGGTCGCTTCGCAGACTCTCTCCATGGATGGATCTGGCCACAAGCTCCTTGCCGGTGCCGTTTTCGCCGGTAATAAGAACCCATCCGTCAGTTGGCGCAACGCGCTTTATCTGATCTTTCAGTTTCTCGACGGCGGGGCTGGAGCCGAGTATCTTTTCCGTTCCAAGAATTCTCCTGCGAAGGTCTCGGTTAGCTTCGGCCAATTGGTGGTGCTCGATGGCCCGGGCAACGGTGAGCAGGGTTTTTTCGGTGCTGAGCGGCTTTTCGAGAAAATCGTATGCGCCAAGCTTGGTGGCCTTGACCGCCGTCTCGATTGTTCCATGACCGCTTATTATGATAACCGGCAGGTCTGAATACTCGGCACGAATCTCTTTCAGTACATCGATGCCGTCGGGACCAGGCATCCATACATCGAGCAAAACGGCGTCGGGAATCTCGCGGTGAACCGCTTCTATGGCCTCCGTTCCATTGGAAACGGCCATTACCCGGTATCCCTCATCTGCAAGTATGGCGTCGAGACTTTTGCGAACGCTTGCTTTGTCATCAACCACCAATACGGTCGGAGCCATATATCACGTCTCCCATGCCATTGATTCGGTGTCCCGTTTTTGATCTGCCGATCCATTGCGGTGTGCCGGAGCGGCTACTCCCAATCGAGGCAGGTGTGTCGGGAGTTCGATAACGAACGTCGCGCCACGCGGTTGATTGTCGCGCACTCTTATGTACCCGAAATGTTCACTGACTATCCTTTGCACGATTGCCAACCCGAGGCCGCTTCCGCCCTTCGTCGTCGAGAAATCAGGCTCAAAAACCCGCGCCCTGTCCTTCAACGGGATACCACGCCCCGTATCGCTGACCTCGATGCGCGCTATTTGCAAAGCTTCTATGAACGTAGTGGTTAACGAAACCTGTCCGGAACCGTCGATAGCTGCAACGGCATTATCCAAAAGATTGTTCATCATACGCTTTATCTGTTCACGGTCTATATCGAATATAGGCATTGCCGAATCAAGCGACATCGAGAAGGTTACCTGGCTTGCGCTTTCCTGAAACAGCAACGTTGCCTCTCGTATAGCTTCGTTTAAATCCGCAGGAGCGGGCCGCGCCGACGGCATACGGGCGAATTTGCGGAATTCGTTCACCAGATCGCGCAGTTCCCGAACCTGATCGCTGATCAGGTCGATACATTCCACAAATATCTCTTCGTCCTTGCCCCCGATTTTTCCGGAGTACAGTTTTCGCAACCGTTCCGCATAGAGTTGTATGGGAGTGAGCGGATTTTTTATCTCGTGTGCTATGCGTCGTGCGACCTCTCTCCATGCAACGGCCTTCTGTGCTTGAAGGATCTGAGTCATGTCCTCGAAAACACCCACCAGCCCGATCAGCTCTCCATCCTCGGAGCGCAGTTCCGTCAAAGTTACCTGAAAATGAACCGGCGACCCGCCGACGTTCAATACTATCACGCGTCTTACGCTCCCATCCTTTCGAGAGCGTAATTCTTCAAGCAGATCATCGAATAGCTTTTTATGCTCCGGTCTCAGAACTTCGTCAAAGGTTTTACCGAGTACTTCCGGCACATTTATTTTGAACATATTTTCGGCGTTCTCGTTTATTGTGGTAATAATGCCATTGGCGTCGGAACTGATAACCCCCGCCGCAACGTTGGCCAACACTATTTCTATGTAACGGCGCCGCTGATCGAGTTCGATATTCTTGCGCTCGAGAGCGCCGTAGGCTCGTTCAAGTTCGTTGGTTCCGGCTTTAAGCTGATGGGTCATCCGGTTGAAGCTTCGTGCCAATACGCTCATCTCGTCCTGTCCCTCGGCGTCGGTAGTGACATCCAGGTCTCCTTCCGCCACCTGTTCGGTAGCGCCGGCCAGTCGGACCAGAGGTACGGTCAACGTCTTGGCTATATGGAAGCCGAACCAGCTTGCACTGAACAATACCAAGAGGCTGGTAATGACCAGGAAAATGATGTGCATGGTCTTTATGGGGTTTTTCAGGCGCCTGAGCTCGATGTAACTTTGATAGCCCCGCTCATTAGCCTTCATTTGCTGAAACAGGCTCTTGTCGATAATCGTTTGAGCCACCAGTGCGGCTTCTATAGGTCCGGCGGGACCGCCATGGTGAATCGGCACTACGCCCCTGACGATGTCCATTTCTTCAGCGGGGGCTATCATGTACCCCTCCTGGCCGTCAAGGGCGCGGTCTATAAAATCACCCGACGGCGTCAGTGTAAGGTCGGATACTGTTACGCCGGCCCGAGTGACCGTCATCGGCAGTTTGCCCTCCCCCCATACTAAACGCACATCCGTAAGACCGTATTCAAGCCTTTTATACTCAAGAAAATCCTTGAGACCGGTGTTGCGATCAGGTCTCAATAGGTCCATATCTTGTATATAATTGCGCATCTGCTGCGCGAAGTGCAGCATCTCTTCCCCGTCATCCTCATATTTACTTTGCACTATTTCATTGCCCGTCTCGAAGACTTTGGAAACTTGAGGGTCAAACCATCCCTCTAAACTGAAGTTCATGAATTTTAGCGCTACAAAGAAAAGGATGCCTGTCGGCAGCAGCGATAGAGCCACGAATGTCGAAACGAGTCTTGTTTTTAGCCTCGATCCGAAAATTCCACGGCGGCGCTCCACAAAAAGCTTGGTGATGTTGCGCACCACCAGAAATACCAGAAGCAAAACGAGTACCAAGTCTATGTTGAACAGGGCGAAGAAGAGTATATTATTGCTGATCGGCAACTCTTCGGAAAGCCGAGAAAGACGAACCTCGATAGCGGTGACCGCCACCACGGCAATTATCGAAAGCGCTATTATGACGTATTCACGGCGTCTGCGCCTGATTTCCGCCTCTTCGAGCTTCTCTCCCATAAAAACACCTTTTCGGAGAGGATACCACTGTAGGTGAATCAAATCAAGGAAAAAACAAGGCGTTCTCTAAATGGGTGTGCTAAAATCACTTTTGGCGCTACCGCGCTGATGTTGAGAACCTGAGCTATGGCGAGACTTCTGTTGGTACAAGGTTTGTGGATGGAGCAGCTTGGCGTTATGAGCCTGGCCGCGGTCGCTCGGGCGAACGGCCATGAAGTGATGTTGGCGTTGGGATCGGAAGAGCGGATCGTCCGTGTCGCCCGCGATTTTCGGCCCGATGTTGTGGGTTTTTGTGTGCTTACGGGGTTTCAGACGAGATGGCTGAAGGTGGCTCGATCAATCAAAAGAGCTCTCGATCCGGAGCCGCTGATAATATTTGGAGGTCCTCATCCCACTTTTTTCCCGAAAGTAGTGCTCGAGGATGGGGTTGATCTGGTTTGTCGCGGCGAGGGAGAAGGCGCCATGGCCGATTTGTTGGACGCCGTCGATGCGGGAAATGAACGTTTCGATGATATTCCCAACCTGGTGGTAAAGAACGATTTCGGCTTGCGATCAACTCCGTTACGACCATTGGCGAACCTCGATGAGTTACCTTTCCCGAACAGGGAAATAAGCTTCGCGTATCCATTCATAAGAAAAGACCCCAACGTGCATTTCATGGCAGGCAGGGGATGCCCTTATTCATGCTCATTCTGTTTCAACCGCAGCATGCGCGAGCTTTGCCGGGAATTGGGGCCGCCGGTCAGGATGAGGAGCGTCGATAATCTCATCGAGGAAATAGACGGCGTCAACCGCAAATGGGGAATAGAGGTAGTTTATTTCCAGGACGATACTTTTGTTCTCGACCGTGATTGGCTATTTGACTTTCTCGATCGGTACGCGAGTTGTCTTCGCTTGCCGTTTTATTGCACCGTGCGCGCGGACCTGGTGACGGCCGATATGGCCCGGGCGCTTCGAGACGCCGGGTGTTACAGGGTAAGCTTCGGCGTTGAATCGGGCGTCGAGAGAATCAGACGCGAGGTGTTGAAAAAGAACGTTTCGGACGAGCAAATCCGCGAGGCGGCGAGCATACTCCACGATGCGGGAATTACCTTCCAGACAACCAACATGATGGGCCTGCCGGGTGAAACACTGGCGGATGCAGTGCGTACATTGGAACTAAACATTCAAATAGGGGCGGATATCGCCTGGACGAGTATTTACCAGCCTTATCCGGGAACTGAGTTGGGAGATCGAACTCTCGCAGAGGGTCGCGTCGATAAGCTGCCCGACGACGAGCGTATCGCCGATGCGCACACCTCGAGCATTTTGCGTCAGCCGGAGATCGAAGAGGTCGTGCGGTTTCAGAAATTCGCCTATTTAGCCGTCAAGTTCCCCTCCACATTGCCATTCATACTCGAGCTGACCAGGCGAAATCATCCCATTTTATACTACTATATTCATCGAATTACGTATTTACTTTTCTACTTTAAACAGATAACGCATATGAGTTGGCGCCGGGTAGTCCATGAAGCGTGGGTAGCCTGGCGGCATTACAGGTAGATAGCGCGTCATGCCGGTGCGGCTCACCGTTCGCGATTATCTTCAGTGTTTGTCGGGGCAACCCTTTTATGAGAGGGCCTTAAATCTTCCGTAGCCGCGTTCTCCTCCGGCTCTATATGAACTAACACTTGCGAACGAGGCATGCCCTTCCTGATACATTCTTCCACATTCTTGCTTAACTCATGTGCTTCGCGCACGGTAAGATTGCTCATCACCTGGATATGGAGATCGATTAACGTCCATGAGCCTGACTTACGTGAGCGAATTCGATGCCAACCTACAACTCGCGAGTCGCATTGTTTGAGCAAACTTTCAATCTTTTCCTGGTCGGCCTTAGGCAGGGCGGAGTCTAAAAGCGGTGTGGTGGCCTCCCATATTAATTGAATCGAAATGAAAAAGATTAAACCTGAGACCGCAATTGCTACCAATGGGTCCAGTATTTCAAATCCGGTAAGCTTGATAAGCCCCAGACCGGCAAAAACTCCCAAAGAGGTAAACACGTCGGTGCGCAAATGCTCGGCGTCCGCACGTAGAGCGATGCTGTCTGTCCGCTTGGCAGTGCGAAATAACAAAGTGCTTACCACGATGTTGACCACTGTACTTAACGCCATAATCGCCAATCCCCATTCCAGATGCTCCATTTTGACGCCGAATTTCATTTTACCTAAAGCTTCTTTTACAATAAATACAGCGGCTGCCGATATCAGAAGCGCTTCCGCCAAACCCGATAAGTTTTCCACCTTGCCGTGGCCGTATGGATGGCCTTCATCGGCCGGGCGATCAGCTATTCGCACACTGAAAAAAGCTATTACCGCTGCAATTAAATCAAACGCCGAATGCAAACCCTCTGCAAACACGCTCACCGAGCCTGTCACAAATCCAACAACCACCTTCAAAACCACCAATGCGGAGTTAGACACAACCGAAAGCAGCGCAACCCTTGATTTTTCCTTCGACAATTTTAATCCCGTTGATCCATTATTGATGTTTGCTTGTTAGTCTAACGGTCGCAATTAAGAGGACACATGCCAGGGTCGCCAAAAGCGACCACACTGCCATTCCGAAACTCGGTGGGGCATAAGTGAACACTACTTCATGATCCCCTGCCGGAACCGGTACGCCCCGGAAGAAATAGTCTGCCGGCAATATCCGAACCTCAACGCCGTCCAGCCGGGCTTTCCATCCCGGCCGGTACAAACCGCGTAAAACAAGCACCGAACCCTTCACCGCAGAAATTTCCAATTCCAGCTTTTGCCGGTTGTGGTATACTTCTCGAACCGTGCCGGCATGTCCATCGAAATTTTTCGGGAATTTCGTATCCGCCACCCCCGGGTCGCCGGCGACGAACATCGCCACACGCTCATCGCCGCGCTTGAGGTTGAGCATCGCATCGAGTGCCGCCTCCTCGTTGCCCATAATCCACCATCTTCCGGTTAAAAATGCTTGCGGAACGACCGAGGCGCTTTCGTAAACTGCGGCGTCCGATGCAAAGACAAGATCACTGCCTTGGGGAAAAGGCTTGCCACAAACAACGCTAAACTGAACCCCAAGCAAGTCTGAGAGCGGTGTTCCGAAATACTCCATTGGAAACGGCAGATAAAATTTGTTTTCATACATACGCTTCAGTTTCTCTATATCTTCTGTCCGTTGAAGATCAAGGCGATTTAATTTCAAGATCAAATTCATATATCTTTTCGGTTGAAACGGTATTACGAACGAAAAGTGCCTCAACCCTGCGAGTAAATAGAGATTGGGTTCCATGAATTCGCACTCACTAATGATTCTTGTTCCCGGATGTGAGTTATCCAGCACGTATCGCGCAGCACTGGAACTGTTCAGCCTTTCAATCAATCCCGGGTTTTCATGGTTCCAGCCAAGTGCGTCGACAAAAAGGCCGAAAAAGGTCAAAAGAACGACGCATGTTGTCGCCGCAATTTTTCGCCTGGGCAACCAGGCGATGACCGCGGCCAGCGCGAGGAATATGACGCATCCGAAAAGCAACTGGCTTTTGAGCGATTGATATGCCGCCGTCGGGTCGGTAAAGAAAATCGCCGTCAGGGGATCGCTTCGCAGGTTTTCAATCAACCACCACGCATAAGCTCCGGCCGCTAACGTGACGGCAGCCGCGCCCAGAGCCCATTTCAACAAAATTCTCGATTCGTTCGCATCTTTAATCACAAGGTCAAAGACTGCCCCGGCCACAACTGCCGCAGCCAGAGTCAGGGAGGGATAGGCGGAGACGTTGTTTAAGAGGCGGTCTAAAGGAGGAACGTGGCCTAGCGTGGAAAAAAACGGCAGGGTGTAACTCAACCCAAGAAACACAATGCCGTACGCTGCGAAAAACGGCCCGTACCTGCCCAGCCGCCGTAATACCGCCAAACCAAAAACGGCCAATAAAAAAGGCACCGCGCCCAAGTACGGCGCCAACTGCGTAACGGCAAGGTTCGACTTGTTGGCACCCACCAACCAGGGTAAAGCCAGGGAGAATATTCCTTCCACGGGATAACCGGTTCCCGTCGGCGATTTGAAGTGATAATTCCAATCCCATAATAATGTTTCCAACCCTGGAATAAATTGTGGGACACTTAAGAGGAGCGATATCAAACCCA
>Ga0180432_10003430_pt1 | contig 22585 bp, 6 predicted proteins | sample SS_ome_10_FD_132414 | JGI IMG/M metagenome (GOLD analysis project Ga0180432, IMG submission 132414) | Hypersaline lake sediment archaeal communities from the Salton Sea, California, USA - SS_1_MS_2 metaG | ecosystem: Environmental > Aquatic > Non-marine Saline and Alkaline > Hypersaline >...
ACACTGCTTGATATTCATTACCACCATCGCGCGAAATCATATAAGTCGCACGACCTTGTGTAAAGTTACCAACTGTAACTTCTGCACCAGTTGTATATGAAGCATCTGTACTGCTACCATTATATTTACTAGCCACTGTTACTACATTGCTAGCAATAGATATATCATAATTAGATGCATCACCCATACCAGTCAAAGCAGTTCGTATTGCTCCTGCAACCGCATCGTTACTAGCTAAGCCATTGACTGCAACCTCAATATATTCATCCGTACCAGTAACAGAAGGGGCAGAATCACTACCAGATACATTAAACCATAGGCAATATTGCTTAGTGTCATCGATTGAGAAGAACTTGATATAATCAGCATTTGTAATACTGCCGTAAGTAACTACTGTAATATCAAACGATTCAGCGGCATCAGCCGTTGTGTCAACGCCATTAGCATCCCAAAAGACTGTTAATTGATAATCCTGAAGAATCCGAGGATCAGCTAGAAAGTCTTGATCGAGTGATTGTGTGGATATCATTGTTTGGCCAGCATCGATGTCAAAAGTTGATGTTGCCGCTGAATAACCACCAGTAGATGCTCCATCTACAAGTGCATCTTCACTAGAACTAAAGATATTTGGTGTTACATATTCATACCAAGAATTAATAAGCTGATTCTTTAGTGTTTCAGTTAAACTATTTGCATCACCGGTTCCAGTTCCACCACCAGCACCAGTTCCAAAGCGAATTATCTTTGTTACTTCTAAATCTGAGCCATCATGGTATACCTGTACAAGACCAATTTTCTTTGAGCCAATAATTACAGGATATGGTGTTGATGCTTCTACACTATTTTTCACACCAGGTGTTACTTGGACAGTTACGCTCATCTTATTTAAAGCGCTAAGTGTATCTGGTAACAATCCTAATGCATACCAAACATAATCACCGCTGACTAAAGAAACTCCATCGCTATCTACACCTGGAGTAAAAGCTGTTCCGCTTGCTCCACCAGATATTGTTCCTGCATTAAAATCCACAACGATGTCGGATGCTATATCTAATAAAAAGCCATTCAACTCTTGACTTAAAAATTCTCCATCTAGCATCGAAATATCAGGCGCAGTAATAATTACCTGATCATCTGCTGCCCCATCATCAATTTTCAATTGTCCATGGTATCGATTAATTTCCGCTAAGGCACCGTCAAGCTCTAAGTACTCATTGTCCTTAAGAAGGAATGATTCACCGACAATAATTTCATCGCCAATACGTCGAGCAAATATATAGGTATCTTCATCTGGGGTAAGTGAGGCAATTGCTGTATCAGTTACAGAAAGGTTATTGGTTCCAGTTGTTCGCTCGAGTGTTACATGTAAAACATCACCATCGGCAATTGTTGCGTTATTACCAGCTTGAATTGTATTGCTTGCATCTGCAATTCCAGGAATCTGTACATATGCATCGGATGACCAACTTAGGGTAGTATTAGCCAAATCCCAATGCCAAGTTCCACCACCAACTAATTTAGCATTTCTATCCTGATCTGAATATAGACGAGGCTTCAATCGCTCGCCATAAGTGTGGGTTCCCCCAGCAGGTATCTTTATACCTTCCCATGTGTAAATATCAGTTGTAGTAAGGCGATAGAAGATAATAAATTTATTTTCTTCTAATAGAAATGATTTATTAAATGATTCTTTAGTGAGTGATATGCCACTACTACCGTTACGATCTATGGTACAAACTGCACATTCATTTGTTCCCAATTCATCAACAGTAAGTGTTAATATTTGAGATGCACTGCCAGGTTTCAAGACACGAAGTGTAGCAGAAGCTGCGATATCGCGATCGGTCGTGCCATCATTATTGGATATAGTAGTTACACCCTGAAATATAATGCCACGATCCTGGATACGATCTGCCATCATAGCAGTTAATTTTGCAGCCCTAGTGGTCAAATTATCGGATGGAGAGCTGTTGTAATTCGACATTCCATCTTTGGTATTATAGCTAGTGGTGGTTGCAGAAGTATAGTAATCCACATTACCTGATACCATACCACTATCAAAACCAACATAGTCCATAAAGGCATCGCTTGTGCCTTCGCCGATATCAACAGTTTCACCTTGAACAATTTTCGTAACACCAAACTCATCACGTACATTCATTCTTGGGAGAGTTACGGTACCTATATTATCAGTTGGTTGTGCAGCTGAGATAGGAATTTGAATCTTTTTGGTATAATCAGCAACACTGCTAGGCGGAATAGTTATGGTATATGAACCATCATAGTATGATGTATCACTGATTATAATAGTTTGATTGTTTTCAAAATTATGGGTTTCAGATTCAAGTGTAATACCAGAAGCACTAGATACACGCTCTTCCAATGTAACCATAGCATAGTATGCATCAACACCTGTTTCATCGCCTGTGGCTGTAGTTTCAATGTAAAATATATCAGCATCTTCAACTTCAACTTCATATTCTCCAGCATATGCAGATCCAGCTTCAATAGTAACACGATAACCATCTTCCAGGCCATGGGTAACTAGTGTACAACGAGCTCGTTGACCATCGGCTTCTGTAATTGCAATATTAGATAATGTTGTAGATACAATACTGGCAGCAGAATGAATTGAGTCACTTCTAGCTGCAAGCCAAAAGAAATTACCTGTTAAACTTTGTAGTGCAGAATCACCACGAGAAGCTATTTGCAAATCTGTGCTATTATAAACACCTTGAGTATATTCAGAAGATTCAGGTACTGCGGAATCAATACCTTGATAATTTCCACTTAGGGTAATTGATATTGCAACAGCAGGAGATGCAGGAGAACCTGTACCGCCTGCCTGATCCCAAAACCCCTCAACACGTAGCCATTTATCAGGGGTATCAGTCTTCTTTTTAATCCAATCACCTTTTTGTAGATTGATAAATGTTCCTGGGGCACCATTGACATAACTTGCACCATTGGTCCAATCAACACCATCGCCAGCGGCATTAATTTCAGCTTCGTCAATCAAATCCGCATACAATACTTCATCATTATCTAGATTTTTAGTACAAGCACGGAATATAATAACTCTAGGATCCAATAGATTAACTTTTTGGATATCTTCTGTGAATTCAATTTCTGAAGGACTAGAATCTGAGTGATGCCAAGCACCTTTGGATTTTAGAAAATCAGTAGAACTACCGGCACCACCACCACTTGAACCACCAGTGCTTTCTTCGTACCAATATGTAGTACCTCCCAGCTCTTTAATCCGTGTCATTACTACATCCATCCACTCTTTCATGGTACGGATGTTTTTATCACCACCCTGGAAGCAGTTAGCGCTAGTAGTCGTGCCCATTGTTGTAGCGGGTTCAGTACGCTGGAATGAACTTGATGGCAAACTTCGAAAACTATAGTCTTGAAATGGATTAGGTGCTACACCACCAGTTCCAAGCCTGAACATCATATTGCGACAGTCTTGTATGCTAGTAATAACAGAAGCATCCATTGTAACTTTACATATAGGTATAGTTCCCTCGGGGAAAGTAGCTACTGAAACACCTACTTCAACAGAAAGAACAGATTCAGTATTGACATCTTGACTAAATTCACTACCAGTACCACCATCCTGATCTGGATCCCAGAAAGCCCTAGAGTCTTGTGCAGTTTCAAAAGTATTAAAGGTTAGATAAATAAAGTTTGTTGCTTCTTTGCGTAATTCAGGAACTAAAGGAGCCGCATATTCGTTGCCTTCTTCTAGTCCATAGAAAAAAGGCCCAGCAGAGGCAGTAGGATGATAAATTACTGAATCATGGATATTGATTGCAACGGATGTTGTCCCGATAGAGTCACCAGGATTGTTAACTTCACAACCAGCAAGTACATATGGTGTTGTACTACCAACAAAACTTTGCAATAAATATTTAAAGTCGGCAGCGGTAAAGCTATCCACAGATAGTAAATCAGCCAGATCAAGCCGTTCTGAACTACCGATTAAAACTCTTCCTAAAACAGCCAAAATATTCTCCTAAATCTTCAATGTTATCAACTTATATTATACCATAGGCCTCATCAGGCTGGCTTTTATAAATCATCTCTCACAGGCCACAAATCTTCATTATCGCTCTCATAAACATCCAGAGTCGCATACAATTGCTCAGGAAATCTAACCAAGAACTCTAAGAATATACCTACAGATTTTACTTCTTGTATTAAATCCTGTAATACTGTTCGAGCAACTGCTGGATTAGTGATATATGGTGGATATTCCAGCCCAGCACCACTCATAATAATGGGTCCACGATTGCGAATTACGGTCACCGAAGACCCAACTTCATGATCATATTGGAATATATATGCTGGGTCTAGCTGTAGTGATCCATCTGTTGGTTTATATAGATACCGAACAGGCCCTTCTTCGAATGATGTACCAAAGTCAAAAATTACATATCCATCACCATCTGGTATATTATTATCATCATTTATTTCCAAAGTACGAACAATTTGACCTGCATTAATTTCAAACTCGATTTGACCTGTGAGTGAAGATAATACGTAATCAGCGCTTAAATCCCAAATATATGGGCCAATAATCCCAGTATCCATTCGGCTTGTAGAAAGATGAACTAATGAGCCTGAGTTTGCTAAACCAATTCGCTCAACTCGTGCAGTGCCAGTACTAGGGGTTGCTGATCCATTATCTCCAATTGATAAAAAAGTAAATGTCACATCAGAAGGGGTTGATAGTATTTTCCACGTACCATTGACTGGCACAGCTAATCCAGCCCCAACATCTTGTATTTTTACTTCTTCACCAACCTCAAAACCATGAGCAGTATCGGTAGTAATTGTTGCAGTATTAGAGCCTGTACGTACTGCCGAGGCAATATCTACTTGATATACCTGCGCTAATTCTGGTAAATTAGGCGTAATGCCAGTAAGTTGATTACCAGTTAAGCCTGTATATGTATACATTTTTTGTTTATCAAAACGAGTCCCCATTGACGTTGTGACTTCTTCTTCGGCAATAGGTGTTGATATACGGCTTACGATAGCCTGCTCTTCCTGTAATAAGAATTTACCACTTGTTGGCCAATCAGTTGCATTTTCTACAGTTAATGAAGTATCAGAATCTCGATTAGTCATAGTAGAAATTGCTGCATTAATATGCGCTGATCCCTTAAGGTCACGTTTAACAACAGGCGGAGATGCAGGCATTTCAATAATAATTTCACCTGGAGATACTTCCCATGAGACTGCTCTATTGTTTTTAGTAAAAATTACTGTTTTTTGTGGTGTTAGAAAATCTACAAAAGTATCTAAACCTGTGTGATCGTGGGTAACTCCGCCTGTGCCAAATACATCAATATAGGAAAATGATCCTGCTCCAGCATCAATTGCAGTAATTACAAAAGACCCTACATTGTCAGTAGTATTGATTAAAGCAATATCACCTACTTGTACATTAGACAAACCAGCATTATCACCACCAGTTTGTGTAAAGGTCATGATGTTACCTACTTTGGCAATTGACCATTGAGTATTTGCTGCTGAGCCTGCATTGTCATTGTAGCCACTAAATTGAAAAGCCTTATTACCCAATCCACCGGCTATTTCAAGTGATCCCTTGGATCCTACTGTATTGGTAAAAATTCTTACATATTCTTTTTTCTGAATTCTATCATCAAATACAATTGCAAAAGTATACTCTGCCTGCCTATTGTATACACCAACAACTTCAGTAGCTGTAGCTGCACTAATATCAGTAAAATCATCAGCATTGAATGTAATACGCTCAGTATAATTAGCATCTACTGTAATATCTAGTGTCCAGCCATCTTCAAGTTCAAAATCTGAAGATAAATTAGATTGGATAAATGCTGTTGTAGACTCTTTGAAAAAGAAAATATCTAGTAATTTATCAATTACGAGCTTTACTTGCTTAGGTTGATATGCCAATACAGGAATATAGTCTCGAAAAGAAGCATCATCCATACCCACTAGTCGAGGGCGTGAAACCTTATAGTTAGCACCTAATCGGTCTAAATATGGGCGTGATGCGGTTTTTACAAAAAATTGTTTTCTTACTTCTTGAATTAATTCTGATAAATTCTCATCAGATTCCCCTAGAGCTTCAATCAATGCGCTCCAATTAGGGTTGGTGCGTGTCTTAAAGACCTTAGGCATTAAGTCATGAATACGATCAACTTTTGTTTTATTGTCCATCAATATAATCCTTAAGCAATACTGATATTGCCAGGTTCAACATATGCTTTCTCGTTATCGGCAATTGCTATACGTTCATTACTTGGGTTAGGAATACTCATGGTGGCAGCTTCGACTCCAACTATCTCCATACAACGTACTATAATTTCAGCTAATATAACATCTTCACCAACACCTAGATTATTAACATAATCAATAATTGTAGATTTAATATTGGCACTAATCTCATTGAGGTTAATACCTTCATTGGTGGTAATATCGATTGATAATACAATACTATTAATTAGAGGTGGCAATGTTTCTACTACACCACCAATAGCACGACGACCTGGGAAGGTAGCAGGATCAGGTTCATAACCATCTACGATCCTCTGTACAGTCCGCAGTAATCCTGTATAGTATTTATATCCATCAATTCCGCTCACTACACCCACTTCATAACCCAATTTACCAATAGTAGAGAGTTTTGTACCATTGGTTCTTGAGTATTTGTATGATCGATTACTAGGCGATAGGAATACAGTTCGACGTGAACTATTTGTTTCATCAAGTACAACGTTTTCAATCTGCCTGATAGATTTAAACCTATTGTTTCTACCCTCATGAATAATCACACCCGAGTCGCTAACTGACAACAGCCTATCTGTTTCTGCAATACCAGCATTGTTATCAACACTAATATATGGTTTATGGTCATCAGAGGTTCCAAAAGCGTTAATTTCACGAGTACCCACATTGGTAAAATCAAACCAATCATCGTGTGAAATATTATCAATAAATAATTCATCACCAACCTGCACACAATCACCTTCATAAATGGTAATATCATCCATATTGCGAAGCCATACACCTGTATCGACATCAGTGACAGCATCAAAAAACACACCTTGTGCTTCAGCACTAGTTCCTCGATATGCATCAGCTAGTTGAACAACAGTAGCTGCATCTCCACTTACAGTAGCCCCTAGGTCATTTTGCAAATCAGTTATTTGCACATAAAGACTTTCTTCATCTTCATATTTTTTAACCCAATTACCAATTGCGAGATTTTGAAAGTCACCAACACTACCAGTTATTTCATCACTAGAATTAGTCCAAGTAACATTACTACTACTATTGTTAAAATAATCTAATGTATTAGTCTCGGCAATTGCATTAGGATTTTCAATAATGATATAATCTTGATCTACACCAAGAACCCTAAAGGTACCTCGGTTGGCATTTAGGAATGTTGATCCAGATATTACTACCAAATCATCAACAGCAACACCTAAATCAAGAAAATATGGAGCTTGACCGCTAACATATGAAATACGAACTAAATTATTATATGCCATGGGCTCAATTTTATAGCGAGTATTTTCACATGCAACACTATTAGTTTCAGTTTTAATGATTGATCCACCATCATAGGTATCAGGTGCTCCAGCTCCAGCATCAGTATAGTGAAATCGTACTGAGTTTGAGACTGAAGTAACTACATAACCCGTACCATCATTATCTACATAATTATCTGCAATCGTGAATTTATCACCAGTTTTTAAATAATGAGGTGTAGTGGTGGTTACAATGATGTCAGGTGAAGTATTGGTATCTATATTACTGATTTCAGTTTTTGATACATGACGTAAATTCCAACGTATAATCGGTGATGGTGAAGTGGCAATATTACCATCACCAACGGCTTTATCAGTCATTGCTTCGCCAAAAGGATTTACTACATCTACATAGTTGTTTGTTGTATTTACAGCAACAATTGGCCAACCACTAACTCGACCATCTCCAATATCAAAGCTAATATTACCAGCATTCCAATCAGATTGATCAAAATCAGCACTATTATAGTTGTAGACCTTAAGTAGATCACCAATATTAGCATTATTAAAAGAGAATCCTGCAACTGGTGCAGCTGCAAATACATTATTAAACGCTGTATTGGCAACTAATGCATCAGAGATTTTATTAACAATTTCATTTTCAAAATCATTACTGGTTATGCCTACACGGATTTTTACATCTGCAGAAGTAAAATCAATATGAGTAGGTAATGTTCCATCACCGTCTACATCAAACCAAACTGCAAATACAGTTCCAGATTGTGATGTCATATAGTAAAAATCTGCCTGAGCAGGTGTACCGCCTGACATAATAAGGTGAAAGTTTTGTGCAGTTGATGCATCGCCGCGAGTAATATCATTAATTTCAATTTTACTCGTAGGACTAACTACTCCAGGTGCTGTTACGGTACCAACGGACCTATCTGTTATATTTACATATTCACCAATTTGACTATGCCGCCAACGCCATACTGTTGTAGCATTACGACCATGAGCTGCACCCTCGGTAGTGATAGTGAAAGCAAAGTTTGTGGATGCGCTACCATCACTTGCATCATTTGCATCACCAACCGTTAAATTAGTCAATATAATATTATTAGTAGCACCACTAATGGTAAAATAATTAGCTACATATTCGTTATTGGTTAATGCTAACCTAGTGGCGCTAGCAACAGTATCAGCTGTATCACCTAAGGATACTGCGACTTCGATACCATAATCATATCCATCAGGAGCAGGATCAACTGCTGAACCAGCATCCGAGTTGTACCATACATAGAATGAAGCCTCATTATCAGTGGAATAGAAAGTCCAAAAATTACCATCTAACAGACTATCTTGCCCCTCAACCAATGCACTAAAAGTAAAGCCAGGTGATGCATCGCCATTATATCCTAATACCCTTGCACCATATTCAGTATTTTCTACTACAATAGTACCAGCGGTATCATCACTAATTCCACTAAATTTACTATCTGTATCAATGGCAGTATATGTTTTGGTACCTACAGTTCCAATTAAATCACCTGTGGCAACTGTAGTAATTTCAACAGCGCGGTTTACACCTTCTGAATTACCACCTGTGGTATCAATTGCATCTGGTATTGTTGTGCCACTGTTGTCAATATCATACCAAAAGGCAACTTTTCCATCATTGTCTTGTAGTATAAAGTACTTACCATCCAAGGAACCAGCTACATCGGCAGCACACACAATCTGTGTTTGCTCCTTAACATTACCCTCACTAGTGGTTGCAATATTTTGAACCTTAGCTGCATCAACAGAAACATCAGATATAGTAAATCTTACATTACTAGATAATTGTAAATCCTTGTGATTATATTGATATTGCACATTAGTAGTTCCCCCCTCGGGTACCACATCTATAGAGTCATCCTCATCTAGGCGTGAATACCTAGGTGAATCTTGGGTGTTCTCTAGTTCTACCAAATCACCTTTAGTTAGGGTATTTGGAAAAGTAGAAATTGACACTGCTAGGAAATCATTACCATCCTCTGATACAGTTTGACTTTCTCCAAATATGGAAAAGCTTGCATCATTTGCATTACCACCTACTACTTCAACAGCACCATCAGAGCCCAATTGCTGTGATTTTACTTGTATTTTGCGCTTCATATTGGTGTAATCAACATCGGCTACAATTGGTAACTGAGATAATGCTTTTTGCGTAAAATGGTGATATACATTTTCTGGAGTAACTGGTACTAGCTTAAATTTCTCACCTAATTCACTAGAATCATAATTAGGATTATTATCTATGGAGTATGTGCTATCATCACATACATCTTGTAGTACCATTTCAGCTTTCAATGTAAAATGAGGATCTAAGTTTTGGAAACTCTTAACCCAATTAATACCATCATATAGTGATACATAATTAGCAGCTGGATTGGCATCACTACCTGCAACTATTTGTGTCACGGTAAAGCCTGAGTTACCACCACTTGCAGATTCAGTATGTGCACCTACATTAACATTTTGTACATAAATAGTATCTTCTGAAAAACCATCAGGATTAACACATGTGAAATTGGGGTCGTTATTAATAGCTATAGCAGTTTTTTCAGCTACATAATATTGAGTCCCCCAAACAACATTAGTAATTTCAACAGAACGATCTGCACCATGGGCAGGTTCAGGATCAGAACCGGAAATATTGTACCAAAATGCCACAGTGGTTGTGGGGCCATCAGGTAGTATAAAGTATTCACTATTTAATGTAGTAGTGGTACCTAAGCATTTAATACTAGTAATCTCACGATATCCAGGGTCTGGGGTGTGACCATAGGATAGAGATACACTATAATCATTCACTCCTGCGGGGGTATATTGATCATCACGTGTTGCTTTAGTAATTTCTCTACTATCATCGCCTACAGCTACTGCTTCAATCAATGAACCTTCATTAACTTTTTCTACAATATCAGCTACCGAAGTTTTAGTCAATGGGTAAATATTAATTTTACTTGGATACAATACAACTTCAGTACTGCCATTTACACCTTGTTGTAGTACACTTACTGATGCGCCTGCAGCAGCAATCCCTGTGCTCCATGACGCATCTATACGTATGCCAGTATTTTCATCTGTGGCGTTAGCGTATTGATTACTCGCATTGCTAGAAAATTGACTATCATTGTTAATAACAGTGGATACTTTACCACCAATAGTTTCTTTTAACTCACCGACATTAATTGTATTAATTTCAACATATCGATTAGCACCTATAGATGGTTGAGCGGCACTACCTGATGTGTTAATCCAAAAACAAACCTCTCCCTCAGAATCATATAGTGAAAGATATTCTCCATCCATATTACTATCAGCACCGGCTGTATCTTGGCTCACAGTAAAACCTGAATCACCAGCAGAAGCAGCAGCTCGAGTACCATACTCGCTACTTTCAACGATAAAAGTTCCAGTTGCATTACTTACAGGATCAAATTCACTATCCAATGTAACTGCGGTATATATGGCATTTGCTACATTAGTTGCAGACATACCAGTTGTAACTGTAGTAATTTTTACAGAACGATTCGCCCCATGAGAGGGTTCAGCAGTACCTGTGTCATCAACATCTATCCAAAAGGCAACACTCCCAACATCATCTTGGAGTATAAAATACTTACCATCTAAGGAACCTGCTATATCTGCTACACAAATAACCTGAGTACGCTCTTTAACACTTCCTTCATCAACAAGTGTTAAATGTGTAATTTCTTTGCGCCCAACAATAGTAGCTATAGCACTAGGGTTATGGACATCGATATAAGTATTGCCAGCTGTAGTTCCAATACCAAGTATACGATAATTACCTGTATTCTCAGTATTAGTAAACCCTACATCAGCACCAATACCAATTACATCACCAACATCCAATACACTAAAATCCACACCAGATGTGATGAATTTATATCTAATAATACCTCTATCGTAACCAGCATAAGAAACTAAATGACTTACATCACTAATCTCTACTTCAGAACTAGCTCCAATATTTGTTGCACGAGCATCACCTGAGCCAAAAAAGTATGTAGTAGTAGAAGATGCACCATTATTGGAGTGTGTGATTATATTATCAGAACTTGCTACACTAGGGTATTCAAGTTTAAAGCGTAGGTTTTCACCTTGAGGGCCATATTCTGCAGAGCGAATAATCATTGTTCCAGAAGTTGTAGCTAATGCATTATTACCTGGATAGGCGCCACCAGTCATGTACCAGTTTCTAGCCTGCATCCATACAGCATAATCTTTGAAATCTGTATTATTGGTTGCAGTGCCCCAAACTTGAGTATCATCAAACCCCACACCCTCTTCACCATCAAGGTCTGTGGCAGAAAATACAGATGCTGTAACCGATGTATCGGTATTAACAATACCTGACCTAGAGAGTGGAATATCAATAGTCTTGGCTACTGCATCCTGGTCAAGGATCATAACAACACTATCATTGGGGTGTAGCTGTAGTGGTCGTACAAGGCCTAATTTATCAGATGTAACATGATCTAAAATACTTCGTGGTTTTGCATGTTGTGTTCCAACAAAATTTGCTGCTTGAATTTCACGAATTGATCGATAATGACGCTTATTGTTTCCAGCTTGAAACATAATAATATCATCAGGATTTACTATATCAGAATCAAATACATTAGAACTAATTTGCTCACTATATCCTGATGTGTAGGTTGAGGATGGTACTGCAGCAGCACTAATTAGTGCATTATAATCACCATAAGTATGACGATCTAGCCAAACTTCTCGGTTAGCTGTTCCACCAGCAGCTACATCTGTAGGAGTTGTGCGCTTAAAGAATGTAAAAGCATCCTTAGAGGGAACTTGATATGCAATATGAGATGGATTGCCTGTTTGTCGCTCTTGACGTGTAGGATACACGTTGGTTGCACTAGCAACCGAGACCGGCAATGCAATACTGCCATCATCTTCTGTACTTGAGCTAATTTTAATACTACTAGTTTTATAAACAGAAGCATTAACATTAGCTAGAGAATCATTCATGGAATCTACAACTTCTTGTACAGTTGCAGCGGCAGGGGTTGCCAAGAAAGATCCTCGCCATATTTGAGGATATTCATCTGATTTAAAAATCTGCAAATCTTCAGAAGCCTCAATGACATGCTCTGTACCATCGGTTCCACCAAAACTTGCTTGCTTATATTCAATCCATGTATCAGTATTTAGATTTGTATGATCACCTTTGGCTGTGATTTTATGCAAACCACAGTTATCTGGATGAATCCAATCGACTAAAGTTGTGCCAATTCCGCCACGGCTTGTAATGTATATGAAATCGCCAGGTTGAGCACGACCAAAAGTAGTAGCCGCAGTTGATAATAGACGTGTAACTCCACCGCCCATATCTTGTACTGTAATAGTATCACCAGCAGTTACAGTTATACTTCTAGATACTGTCTCATCAGAATCTACTCCTAATACCATAACAGCATCACGATTTTCACCATCAGTTGATACTGCATATGTACCAGAACTAGAGGCAGTGGATACATAATTACCACGGGCATCACTTGTGCCTGCTGTAATAGTATCCCCCTCATCTATATCTGCAAGAATTCTTAAGTTACCGTTTTGCCTATTAAGTTGAAAATCTGATTGGGTACCTTCTGCGGTTGTATCAACATTTGCAAACCAATTATCTTGATATGTACCACCTAGGATTTGCAGTGAAGAATCAGCACCAATTTTATTAGAGGTTATTTGCAATTGATCAGAAGATGTTGCAATAACTGTTATGCCAGCAAATTTATTATTAAAAGCTGTTACCCAATCGCTAATAGTTAAAGCAGCAAATGCAGTTCCATTAAAGTCAGTTGTGGTAAATGTTTGATTTTGTGCAGGTGTGCCATCTACGCTAATGATAATATTGCCACTAGCAGTAATATTCCAAGTAGAAAAAGAATTAGTTGTTAAACTAGCAGCAGATGACTTTTCTGTCAATAATGTGCTATCTTTATATAAACGAATATAAGAAAATTCATTAGTTGGGAATTTAAATATCAAATTTGCATGATAATCTGGATCTTCTTCATCGGTAATAGCTACGACTTGAATAGTTTCTGAGCTATGACTTGTAGGATACATAAGTATTCTTGAAGAATTCTCAGTAAACCTAGCTTTGAATAGTTCTGATTGATTATTGATAGCAACTATAACCTCTGCAAGTGACGCAGCAGTAATATTAACAAAATCATCAGTATTAAAGGTAATAGTTTCCTCTACGCCATCTACCAACACCTTTAGGGTCATACCATCAGCTAATACATATGGACCATCAGCGGCATTGGTTACTTCTGGGCGAGGGAGCGGGTAATTTGCAAGTTGTAGAAATTCTTCATTACCTGAAGCATCTGATAACAATACATCAACACTTTGCCCACTTGTTGATGGCTGAAAACCCGTACCATCATCAATATATAGAATCGAAGGATCACCAATCAATGGAGGCTCCGTAATGTAAGCTGATGCCACCTGTTTGCCATCATCACTATCAGAAACACCAATAACTGCTGCGAGAATTGATGCTTGAGTACCACGAGCCAATGTACTACTATAAGATTTTATCCTCTCACGAAGCTCGTCATCAGATTCAATATCAGATCCATTGGTGAATGCTGTAGTATTGGTGCATGTCGCTCCAGTAAAAGGCGTATTTTGAAATTGTGTAATTGTATTAATACCAGCATTGGAGTTTTTTCCACCAACTTCAGCTACAACTGCAACATTTTCTAATGTATCCTCACCAGCAGGTAATATTGCATCACGGAGTACAATGTATTTTACTTCAGGATTTTGGCTACTTGCTGGTATCTTACAGATAGTTCCTGCAGCTATAAAACGGTCAGATTTACCTTGAGAATCCACAACCACATCAGATATTAAGTGGTCACGTTGCAATGCTGAGCTCAAGTTGATAGTGTAATATGAACCATTATTTACAATCGAAGAAATACCAATAGGTCCTTCAAAATTAGGCGTACCTCTGCCAATATAAATCTTATGAGATGTATTCCAACCTTCAGCATTATTAACATATATAGCTTGTTGACCAGCAATAGGTGCAGGTTTAACTTGATAAAAACCTGTACTTCTTTTAGAAATGGTTGAATCGGTGATTGATATAAAACCTGAAGCTTTTTGAGCTACTTTACGAGATAAGCCATAATCCGCAGCACGTGAGTCTAAATCACTATCTCGAATCACATCAATATTCAACAACTCAAGAATATTAAGGATTGACGAATTATTTTCAAAATCCACTGTTGCACAAGCCTCTGCTAGTGTCAACAATACAGAACCTGAATTAACGTCATTCAGAGAGGTCTCAGCTATAATCTTACGAATAATATCGCCTAAGATTTCATTATAGGTGCGTATGTTAATGGCCATTCTATTTTCCCAATCTAGAGTTATATTTGTACGCTAAAGGTTATGGGTATTACAGTTTCAGAACCCGACAATCTAACTTGCATATATACTAAAAAACTCGGTGGTTCACTACTGTATTTTACTATTAATTGCTCCAGTCGCTCAAAGCGAGGATCAATTTCAATTTGCCGATCAATACTACGGGTTAATAAATCTTGGAGCCCTGTAATATCTAAATTTGTATTCCCTACCAAGTTAATTAATCCAAATTCAGGATGGCGTTGTAGGGAACCCTGTTCTACTTCCATCTTTAATTTGACTGCCTGGGCCGCATTTTGGAGTCCGTAGGATAACTGTACATCCCCAGAGGATGTAAAATTAATATCGTTATCATCCGTTAGAAATAAATCAACTTTTGCTCTTCGCTCGTCTTCAGTTGATGATTTAAGGAAAAAAGGTACTTCTTGCTTTATATCATCAGGCAAAGGTTCTTCTGATGGTATAAGTACCATAAAATTACTATTAATAGTATTAGGCTTATATACTCTAATTACTGCATTATGTGCAAGCTTATATCGATCTAAATCCTTATCACCATCAAGTTCTAGTATTATTTCACCTGAAACAGCTACTTCTTTAATACTAATAACCACCCGTTGGTCAGGTTGTAGTTCTGTGGAAGATGATATATAAACTACTTGATTTATATAGAATTTATTAAAGTTAGGGTTACCATCTGGATCATTTTTTGCAATATTGATTAAATTAGAATTTCCATTTGAAATAAGGTATATCTTATCCCCAAACTCATCAATATAAGGTGGCTTTAACCCATTGGCAATAGCAATATCAATCCACTTATCTGGATTACCCAATGTGCGGGCTGCAAGAGACTGCAAATCTTCGCCAAAATTCATACTCACCATTCGGCCTGATTTATACTGCGTTAGCTCATATTCAGAATTATTGGCATTAATTTTTGCCAAAGCAAATGGATCAACAGACGTAGTTTCAAGTGAGTAAATGTTGGCCAATATATAATCAACAGTTTTAATACTATTTTGAAACTGCATCATAGTTTCAATATCTTTAATACGGATATTGGTACGAGCAGGAATAGCATTTCGCTTAAAGATCGTATTGTAATCTTCATCGGTACCACCTGCTTGGTCTGCAAGTTCATCACGGGCTTGTCGCAGTGTTTGTTTTATATCAATAAAATCAGTTTTGGTAAAAGATGCAACTCGTTGTACCTCTGCTTTAACAATTAATCGTTCTTCATAACTAATTTGCAATTCACTAATAAGCATATTGTCAAATACAGCATAATAATCATATAAAATTGAACGCTTAGAAAAAGGATTAGCAATAGGAGAAGTACGCTGTACTTTAATGAAATTATCTAAGGCATCAATATGGGCACGCAATGTATCAGGTGTACGATATTTATATATTTTAGATTTAAGTGTAGGCTTGAAATATTCCCATCTATCACGAAAATATGCCCAGCGTAATGGAATAATAGCAGGTATATCAGCTAATGTTAAGGAATCTTCATCCTGCACCTTAAACCATAGTTGTAGATCAGCTAATTTTCCATATGCTGTATCGAGTGTAGTTGCCATTTAGCCCCCAAAGCCACCGCTTGCAACTCCAATAAGCCCTTTGGCTCCATTGGATGTCTGCTTCATTTTTTGAAACAATGACCCCTTAACGCCAGTTAACCCTAAATTTTCCAATATCTCATCTGAAGAGCCAGCATCTTCTAAATCATTAACATCACGTAAGTTATAAGCGCGCATAGCTATTGTGTAGTTATATAAATGCGGAGAAGCTGCAGAACGCTTTAGGTCAAATTTAGTGATAGCACAATCATATTGTTGACTATCTTTGTAATTAAGAAAAGTAAGTGGGTGCTTACTGCGTTTCTTAGTAGTTGTTAATCCCGCTGCATCTTTCTTATAAGCCAATAAAAATCTATAGAAATTATGAAATGCCATATATCCGCTTTTGGCAGGATCAACTCCAGAGCTAATTTCTACTCCAGAAAAATTCTCAGCCATTTTATTCAGAGTATTTAACCCTTGATTTAAGGCTCCAATAGAGCTCTGGAAAAAGCCACCTGCTAATTGTGGATCAATTCCTACACCAGATTTATCATCTTTATAAGAAGTTCTTCCTAGAGACCTTTCCGTGCTCCCCTTAAAAGGGGTATAATATCGTGGCATAAAGCCTGTGGTGCCAGAAATTACAATATCATAATATCTTTGATCACTATGCTCTTCTAGGGTACCATACAATGTAGGTATAATATTTGTTCCAAAATGAGTACTAACAGCAATATTTTCAGGGGCTAATGGTAGATAGCATGTCCAGCTTTTGCCATCGCGAGAATTAAAGCGAAAACCATAAGGTAAGGCACGATACCAATTTTGAACCCGAGCCTTATATGGCTCATTGGTCATAGTTTGTATATTTGTTGGTGAGCCACCACTACTAATGCCTAAAGCACCTTTGACAGCGCCAGCTATTTCACCAATAGGATCATCAGTCCAACCCATAATATCCTCCTATTGTATTATATAAGACGTAGGCTTAGCCCATCATTGTTTTAATTTTAGCTTTTATGGCAAGAACTTGTGGCCATGTAGCAGAAGAGTTTGTAGCTGAACATGGACCATCCGGGCTGATAACTATTACTGTACCTAAGGCATCAATGAGTTGTGTTAAAAGATCTAGTAATTCTAGCCCCTTGGAGGAAATACTAATACCCTTGAGTGCATTGAGCGACATAGACTTCTTGGCATCAAGTGAGACATCAAGCCCTGATGCAGATATATTCTTGATAGCAGATAGATTTATATCCCCTAGAGTATCCACAGTAACTTCCTGAGAGCTAGCCCCACCAGCTATAGTGATAGATGTAGTGCCAGATATAATCTCAATATTGCCACCACCAACAATATCTTTATTAATTGTTATGGATTGTGGTCCACCATCAGAAGCATTAAAATTACCATCTTCATTAAAACCAAATGTACTACCACCCTTAATGGGATCATCAACAGCCTCTTGAATCGGAACGCCAGTAGGTGGAAGGCTAAGTTGCACATCACTACCCGCAAGCTTTCCCTTGTATGTATAGGCAAGTGCTCCAGTATCTGTAATAGTTTTCTCAATACCATTAAATCGCGATATATAAGCGGGTTTACTACTATCTTCTATTTTTTCTTCTCTGGCAGGGTGCCTTATGCCGCCTAAGATTATTCCTTGTTTAGCACTTCCATCTAAAAAAGCTATAACAACTGTATCACCTGGACGTGTAGCATATGGAGTATTGGAACCAATACCTAAAGGATCTTCATAAGTTTGATGGCTAAATTCTTCATAATTATGTACACCGCCAAAACGAGTCATACGTTTGCACATAATAGGCACATCCTGCCCATTGATACCTACCATCACACTGTAGGTAGTTTCACCTATATTACCGCCATCAAATTTTTCATACACCACCCCAACACGAATAGCACAATCTTTAAATTTATTGCTATCTACTCGACCACTCACACGATCTGACCCTGGGACTATAAAATCCATTATGTACCTCGTACTTTCTGAACATCAGGATCGGCTGGTTCTGAAGATGTACTAATAGTATTGTAATTGTTGCGTTCTTGTGTTGGGTTCATGAGTGATGTATCAGGATCAAGCGCCGTGATATCAGTTGGTACACCATTTTTATCACATACAACACCACGAGTAAATTGTACAGTTGTTGACCAGTGACGGGTACCATTGCTATCAATAGAGAAATTATGAGACAATGACTCAACATGAAGCAATAAATAAGAATTACCAGGATTTGCTAATTGCTGACGATTAATGTTAGGCTTAGGCCCCATAATACTTGCATCAACTAGTAGATTATCACCTACACCAATAAACGTATTTTGACCAATAAATTCAATTGTACCATTAAGGTAATTGTGACTATTAAAATACCATTGTGCTAAAACTTTACACCAAGCACTAAAATCATAAAAATTAGGATTACCCTGTAGGTCTAATGGATAAAAACGAGATGTAAATTTTGCTGCTTTTAAACCTTCTCGACCAAAAGCTTCAGAATCTGCTATTTGTGCATATCCTTTAGATGCAGTATTAATTCCTAGACTTTGACCATTGTATTGAAATTGACTTTCATCAGGTAGTATTTCTACAAAATTTAACTTATCTCGCCAATTAGTGCCAGCATCAAATGCTAATACTTCATTTTTAGGTATTTTTACTCGTCGTACATATTGTAATTTGGATGATATATCAGCTACTATTTTATCAGAATCCAATACTGAACCGCCACTATCATCACTTAGTGAATCAAATAATTGTTCACTTGGTGAAACGGGTACTATATCTCCTGCACTATTAATATCTAATGAAGCAGGTCCCTTAGAAGTAGATGGCGATACATCTCGTGTAAGAAATGGCCTTACTCTTTTATATAATGCTAATTTAGGTTTACCACCCACCCAGCGTAAATCACAAAACATTTCATTAACAATTTCATTGGAGTTATCTTTCATAACACTCCAAATAGGATTTGAGCCGAATACACTATTTGGATCTATAATTCCTACAGATTCACTAGTATCACTATATTCATCATATCCAGTTAATATGCCAGTTTTTAAACTATCTGAGTTATTGACTAAATTTGCTATACTATCACTAGAGGCGCCTAGAAACTTTTTTGCTTCTTTGGGAATTTTATAAACTGCATCAGGGTGTAAAATTACATTACTACCAGCACCACCCGCTGCATCAAAGGCAGCATCAATACCAGATAAGAATGAGGATTGATTACCCCATAAGTCTAATAGTACTTCTATATTTTTAGTGGTAGACGGCGGCGGAACCTCTCCTTTAACAACCTCATTGGTTACATCACCATATATCAATGTAGATGCGATACCTACTTGGCTTTCTGTGGGTTGACGAATACTGGTATCAATATATAAAACTGAATTAAAAACTGAGCCCCAATCTTCCCCTTCACACACATATACTGTTTGTCTTTCACCATTTTCACCAACATGAACAGCACATCGCACAGAATTAATACGACCAAAGAACTTTAACTCATTTTCTTTAGCTTTATATGTAAATTTATTAATTTCAGGTAAATCATCTTGTGTCATTAGAATAGCACACCAACTGCCTGGGGCAATAAATCCAACCCAATTCTTATAGGGAGCCAGGGTGAATGAAAAAGTGCCATTTGGAGCATTTTTGGTTTTATTAGTTTGGATACTCATTAGGGAAACAGTATTTAATACAGTCTCATGGACATCATGCACATCGCTACTAGGTTTATGTGTTAAGCGTTGTTTGTAAGTCCAAACAATAACTGCAGCATTAGGATTTTTAATATTACTCATTATTTATCCATTAATACCGTATTGGTTTGTGATCATCAGCCGCCCCAGTAGCCCTAAAGCGTGCACTTTCCATTTTCTTCTTAGCCATGTCATCAGGTGAAGCTTTGTATCGCTGAATATTTACACCTAACTTATCCTCTAATGCCTCTGTAAATTTATCCACTGCATTCTTAAAAGTTCCAGCTCCCTCTTCGAATTTTTTAACTGATAACTCACTGTTTAATGCAGCACCTTCAGATTGTGTCTGAAAATCCTTAACATTAATATTATCAGTAATTGTGCGAAGCTTAGCATTAAACCCTTCAAGCCCACCATAGAGCAATTTAAATGCTTCTTGACCACGAGTATTGAGTTTTTCCATTGCTTCATATTGTTGTGCTAAGATTTTTTCACCAGCCCCAGCTTTTCCTTCTCCAAGTTCAATTTTATTTTCTTTAGCAACTTCATTGCGAGTAATTGCTCCAAGAGTATCAAACGAAAATGCAGCTTTTAAATTACGCTGACTAAAAGCCGCTTTAATTTCAGGACGAAATTGCTCAGGTATATCTTCCCAGGTACCACCTTCATCAATAGTTTGATTCATTGCTGATCTAGCACCAGGGGTTAGTATTAATCCACCCTGTTTATTTAATTCTGCACGAGTACTAGCTGCGACCATCTTTTGCAACAATTGAGGATTATCGGCAAGAAAATCTAAACCATATTCTTTAGCTTTTGATGGATCTTTGCGTATTGTAGCAAGTTGTGTTAAGTCTAGGCTTGCAAATCGAGTTAATTGTGCCATAGAGATATCAGGTGCAGCTTGACGTAATGAAAACATTTCTGCCACGTTATACATATTCATACTAGTATCGGACATAGATTTATTCATAATGCCGATTTGTCCAGCAGCAGCAGCAACTCGCATTTCAGCAGGTAAATTCCTAAGAGCAGAAGTTTGTACCGCAACACCCATTAGATTTGCTGCACCCGCGGCAGTTGATATGCCCATTAGAGCATCTTTTTGTGCTAACCCAGTAATGCCACTTACCATTTGTTGTATATTACGAGAGGAATCCATTCCAGCAGCAACTGCATTTCGCATGATACTTTCCATATCACCTGCTCCACCAACTGCATTTAGTTGTCCTACAGATGCCATATAGTCTTGGGCACCCATTAGTCCGCCTTGTTGCAATGCTGCAGCACGTTTTGCCATTATACTTGCTCTAGAACCACGAAAATCTGCACCAAGTCCAGTAACACCAGATTGATATATAGATTGCATCTCTTGTGAACCAACACCAAGCTTTGCAAAATCCATACGAGTAACCGCATTATCCAAATCATTGAATAATCCACTACGACCACTACCTGCGCCCCTAGTAGATAAAACAGCTCCACCCATTTGATCACGATAGGCTTGTGTAGCGGTGTCAAAAATCTTTTTTGCTTCGTCGGTAAGATTCATATGGGCATCAAAAGCTTGAATACGTTTCTCACCACTAGTGAGCCCCATTAATACATCTTGTAATTTTCCTGCAGAACTAGCTGCATATCTAGCTGCGCCACCAATTGCTTGCCCAGTTTTTTCTGTTCCGCTTAATACAGAATTTACACTATAGGCATTGGCCGCAACATTTACTCCAGCAGCTACATCAGCACCAGCACTGGTACCAACTGCTGTAGCAGCCATAGCACCAATATCATTTGCATAATCGCCAGATGCAGCATATTGATTAGTGGTAATACGTCTAAAAGCTGACATATCCCCACTTGATGCACCAATCATATCAAAAAATTGTCGATTAGAAATATTTGCATACCCAGTGCGCACACCAACTCCGCGCAGTGGATTATCAACACCCATTGTCATAGTGCCTGCTGCTACAGCTTGTAAAACGTCACCAACAGTGCCGCTCCAACCACCGAGACCCATTCCACCTCTACCGCCGCCTCTTTCTAATTCCTTGACAATCTTTTCTTGTTTTTCATATTCTTCACCTAATTTATCCATTGCAGCGCCAAGCTCTTCTGCGTTTTCGGCACCATCTTGAATAGCTTTAGAGAACGCACGACCAGCTTCTAGGATTTCTTGCTGTAAGGATCGTAAATTAGATGTTTCTGTTTTAAGAGAACCTGTTTTACCCATAGCTACATCAGATTTGATCTCTTGATCCATAACCG
>Ga0180432_10003431_pt1 | contig 22581 bp, 20 predicted proteins | sample SS_ome_10_FD_132414 | JGI IMG/M metagenome (GOLD analysis project Ga0180432, IMG submission 132414) | Hypersaline lake sediment archaeal communities from the Salton Sea, California, USA - SS_1_MS_2 metaG | ecosystem: Environmental > Aquatic > Non-marine Saline and Alkaline > Hypersaline >...
CTATCAATGCATTTGAAGACAGATCATATTTCGGCTGATAATAAATGATAAATTCATTATGCTTCAATGCGTGATGAAGAGCGTTCTCTAGTTTAACTAATTCTACCGTCAATTCAGACATGGAGGGCGAATAGAATCTATAATTGTTTCTTCCCCCGTCCTTTGCTCGATACATCGCTATGTCAGCATTTTTTATAAGAGTTTCCGGATCCTCGCCATCCGTCGGATATAAAGCTATTCCGATACTGGAGGTTATATATAATTCATGCTCATCGATAATGAATGGTACTTTGAAAATCTCAAGAATTCTGTTCACTACAATTCTTGTGAACTTGGGGTCCAGTAATCCCGGTACGATGATAATGAACTCATCACCTCCCATCCGGCAAACCGTTTTGTCAATATATTTAATATGGTCTTCCCGTGTGGTTATGGAGTCGCCTTCCCTGAGACATTTGGTAAGCCTCTGCGCAACACTCTGTAATAAGACATCACCCATTTGATGTCCAAAGGTATCATTTATTTTCTTGAAATTATCCAGGTCGATAAAGACGAGTGCGAACATGTTGCCACTGCGTTTGGCATGTGATATTTCAAGCATAATGCGGTCTACGAAGTGCAGCCTGTTCGGGAGATTGGTTAACGGATCATGAAAGGCGAGGTGTTTGAGCTTCTCTTCACTTCGTTTAATTTCAGTCACATTGTGTGATACGACAACAGCATGTGAGATTTTACCCTCCAAATCATAGCACGGATAATATGTTATATTCATATAATTTACTTCAGATTCTTCAAATTCGAATATTGATTGATAATTGACAATTTCCCCTCGCAAGCACCTGTCTATCTTATCTTTAATAATATCATCAAAAACATCCTGTCCCCAGACATGAGCTACCGTATTCCCAACCACCTCTTCTCTTTTATAATTCCGTGCCTTCAGATATGCATCATTTGCAGCCTGATACGTATAATTTTTGTCAATGAGGGTAATGTAATCCTTTGAAGAATTTACCATCATCTTGTATTTAGCCAGGCTGTCTCTGATAAAATTGAGCTCTTTTAATTTGATGGTTCCGACGGCTTTTATCTTTTTTTTTGACATTGCTTTAACCAAAAAAGAAATTAACCAAAAATTTATCGCTGTCAAGATATATTCCCAGACCAAAAATAGACGCTTATTAAGATAACTTTCTTTTCAAAAACCTCCGAAGAACGGTCACTTTACACTGTAGACTCTTTTCGCTTATTGTTAAGAAAATATTGTAAGCTCAGTCCGAAAAAGAAGCCGCCTCAAACGAGGCGGCTTCTTTCGCCATTCACAATATAGAAGTCAAACCCTTTCGATTCAGGCTCTGACGAAGCGCCGTATCACGAAACGAGCTATCATCGCGACGATTCCCAGCACCACCAGAAATATCGCGAAGCCGATCCAGGTGAGACAGGTTCCTCGCGAGAGGAGGGATACCGGATTCCAGCTCGCCTGTTTCACGATTCTCCCGAGCTTCCCCTTGTATTTGTCCGGTATATCAGGGAGGCCATCGCCGTCGATATCCTCGAAGCTCTGCACGTATTCCATGAGGCCGATCCACTCCTTGAGCTCCTGTATGCCGGGCGTATCCTTATCCATATCGACCCTGACCTCTTTGAGATCCTTGATGGGATTCCCCTGCCGGTCTTTCGGCACGATGTCCAGGATATTCATGGTGAAGCTGCCGATCACCTTCAGGAATGTCGAGTTGTAGATGTTCGCGGCAATGCGGTAGAGCTGCTTGTTGGAATCGGAGTAGTCGAGCAGCTCGTAGCCGCTCTCCTCATCGCCCAGCCAGATCTCGGTGACCCGGTCGAATATCATCCGGTTCGGGTTATAGGTGAACTTTAAACCGGATAGCTGTATAAAATAGCTGGAGCCTTTGAGCGGGTAGACGCTCGTGAGGATCTCAAGCGCTTTCTTTATCTCCTGGCCGTAAACGTACATGGTCACGATGGGATAGCACATCGTGTCATCCATGCCGATACCGAGAGGTAAAGTCCTGAAGAGATCACAGACGGCGACATCTCCGGTTTTCCCCTTGAGGAGATCGTCCCGTATCAAGCCACGCGACTCAATGGCGATGACAACCTTCGTGACCGGATCCTTCTCATCGTAATCGTACCGGTTGACGTACCAGCGCATGGAATCGGCTATCATATTCCCCAGGTTGCATTCATCCTCCTCTATTCTCATATCGAACCTGGTCTTCGCGATAACCTGCTTGAAGCTCAGATTGTAGGCGTTCAACACCGTCTCATTGATGGTGTCTATTGCTGCCAGTATCATGTTGTTGATCTTCGCATCCCCCTTGATGGTATCATCGATTTCAACGATACGGTATTTCTTGATCTCGATGTTCCCCTTCTCAATGGTGAAATCCAGAACGCCGACATGCTTTCCGTACTCCCATGCCTGCACGATGATGGTGTCATTGACCACAATCGGCTCCATGACCTTCGTATGGGTGTGGCCGCTGATGATGATATCGATGCCATCGACCTCCTTCGCCATGATCTCGTCTTCGGATTTGGATTTATCATCCCAAAGTCCGCTGTGCGAGAGGCAGATGACCATATCAACCTTCTCCTTCTCCCTGAGGAGCTTCACCATCTTCTTCGACGTTTCGACAATATCATCGAACTTCATCGGTGAGGCGAAGGGTGCATCCTCGGCGGCTTCCTTGCCCAGAACGCCGTAAATCCCGAAGCGGACGCCATCGCGCTCGAGTATCGTATAGGGCTTGACAATGCCACGCTTGAAAACCGCTTCGAGGGTATCGTCCTTATCCTTCTCGGCGTCAAAGCGGGCATTGGCGAGGACGATCTGCGGCAATTCCCCGTTCTTATAGGCGGCATTGAGTATTCTTGCAAGCCCCGGCGGCATGAGATCGAACTCGTGATTTCCGAGACACGTTACGTCGAATTTCATTGCTCTCATCAGCTTCAGCTCGACCGCTTCCTCGCGGGTTATCATATGGAAGAGAGAACCCATGGTGAAATCACCGGCATCGAGCGTCAGGACCGGGTTGTCCCGCTCCTTCCGAATATCCCGGAACACTGTCTGGATCCGCGCCCACCCGCCAACGGTTTTATCGTCATTGATCCTGAAAGGGGTATAGTCGATATTCGGAGAGAATCCCAATAAATGGGAGTGCAGATCATTCGTATGTATAATGGTAAAAGTCTTCTTCTCAGCGTAAACAACAGATGCCATACACACCGTCAGCATCGCTACAACGAACAGCCTTACTTTTTGCATTGTACCCTCCTGTCGTCTTGTAGTTCATCACAGCCTGCCTCAACCGGACGTCATATGGTTTCCGGAGGTGTGCTGAACCGAAGAGCCGAGTGAAGTGCAAACGCATGGGCGCGATTCACGCTCTCCAATCAGCTCATCGCCCGATTGTAGTATGATATACCTGCAGCAGTCAAGCCCCTTTTGCCTCATCCGCTGCATGGTGATTCCGCATCAGCGCGAAGCGCCGAGCAGTTTCCCGACCTCATGCATGACCATGTCCGGAGTCACCGCCTCCATGCAGCGGTGAACGTCAAGGGGGCAGACCCGCCGCTCACACCGTATACAGGGAATATCCGCAACGAGCACCGGATTTCTCTCCCAATCGGGATCATTCCATACCAGGGGACTGGTCGGGCCGTATATCGTAATGGTCCGCACGCCGAGGGCATTGGCAATATGTTTGGTTCCGCTGCAGTTGGTGATCATGAGATCGGCATGTGAGATTATCGCGGCCATCCCGGTGAGATTCGTCAGCGGTATCATCTCGGCATCACCGCCGATGCCGTCGCGAATCCGCTTCGTGTACTCCTCCTCTCCCGGCCCCCAGGCGAGGAGCACCTTCGCGCCGTATTCTTGGACAAGCTGTTTCCCCACCGCCATGAACGATTCCGCCTTCCAGCGCCGTGCCGGCCGGGGGCTGTTCGGCGCGAGAAAGACAAGAGGTCTTGAATCATCTGTATCCAGAGAACTGACATAGCCCTTCGCGAACTTTTTATCGTGTTCGGAGAGATACAGCCGGGGCGGCCGATATGCAGATTCGATTCCCAGAGGTGCGAGATGATTGATGCGTTTCAAGACCGTATTCATCTGCTCCGGCGGCCGGGGCACCCTTCGATTATACGCCAGGCTCCGCAAACCGACCCTTCTCCCGACTCGCATTTTCGCTCTACTGAGGAATGTTATCTGTGCAGACCGGGGATTACCGATGAAATCGATGACAATATCAAATCGCGCTCTCCGCACTCTCAGCATCAATTGCATGGTCGCTGCAATATATCTCAAGAAATTGAGACCCCTTCGGGGAATCTTTCTGACTGGAATGATTGTATCGATGAGCGGAAAATGCTCGATGAGCTGTGACTCCTTCTCATTCACCAGAAAGTGTATTTCGGCATCCGGAACTGCTTCCTTCAGCAGCTCAACAACAGGAGTCAGCAGGAGTACATCACCGGCAGGACGAAACTGAATGATGAGTATCTTTACACCAGTGCCGTCAGTACTGTGATAATTCCTCTTTTCATTATTCTTCCCGGTGATCACCTTTTTTCCGATAGAGTACGGGATTGAGATCAGGATCATTGTACATCTTGAACTGTCGGTATCGGGCAAAACGCCGATTCCCTGCGCCAACGTCCTCGATGAATGTATCATAGGCGCTCATAAGATCGCTCTTCTGCTTCTCAATCAGCGCAACCGTGCCGGCGCACCGCTGTCGGTGCTCTTCAGGAGCATCTTCTCTGCTCGCCTCAAGGGACATGTGAAAGTGCTTGAGGCAGAGAATGGTGAGGCGGTCAACAACGCTTCCCGGCGTTTCGGTGTTCAGCGGAGCGCCCTCGTTCAGTGGCAGGTGACGAACGAATCCCTCATCGATCTCCTCGACGGTCGCTACCCGCCTGGCGTTCAGCCGGTCAATAACCCGCTTGATTGTCGCTATACCGGTATCGGTGGCATCAACATCCCGCGCTTTATCTTCTTCATGCCATTGCGTCGTATTCACAACAGCGAGTTGTTCAATAAGCTGAAGGAGATGATCATCGCTACGGGTGAGCAGCAGCCTCATCGCATCATCAATCGAGAAAATAGCACGCTCATGACGATGCCATCGTTCAATAACACCATCGGCTACATCAACTATCTCCTGCGAGCAGGGAAGCGAATCTATTCTGCGTTCTGTTCGGTGCTCCCTCTCCATGGAAGTCAAATGCCTCTCTCGGCAGCTTGTCACCCGACCGCTCCTCTTATGGGAGCCGTTATTATGATACGTCCACTTCTGAACGTACTCAGATTATCACGGGTACCTCTGGCCGATTGTCAATATTTTTTTATACATCGCTCTGCCCGAAAGCACTAATTTTACTTGACATCCAACATAACGGCGTTATGTTTTTCGAAAACCTGTACGCGATGTAAATATGCGAAAGAATAATAGAGAAAAGATACTGCAAACCGCTCGCAAGCTCTTCCTCAAATACGGCTATAACGGGATCTCGATACGTGCGATTGCCTCCAGGGCGCGGCTCACCACCGGCGCAATATACTTTCACTTTCACAACAAAAAGGACATTTACAAGACAATCTGCTTTGAAGCAATTGACATTCTGGTAAACAAGTTCAGGACAGCCATGAATGGGAAGGAGAATCCCCTTCAGAAGCTCGTATCGATATTCGATTCCTATATTGAATTCTTCTATGAGCATCGGGATTACTACAATATTCTGATGGAATTTAAAGCGGCATACGATTCCGAAAAGAACGCAACGAGAAGCGAGATTGCCCACCGTATGAACGAACTCACCGACATCACCTGTGAGCTCATCAACTCATGCATTGAGGAAGGCTATTTCAGAAATATCGATCCGAAGCTGCTCTCATTCCTCTTCGCCGCGGTCGGCGAGGGAATGCTGCAGTACAAGAAGCTCGGACTCATGGAATCGATGAAGATAGATTACAGCGAGTTCCGAAAATTCATGCTTGAAACCATCGGGACCGGTGTGCGAGAATAGTGCTATTCAATAACCAGGCGAAACCCGTAGTAAGCGCTCCGCGCGGTGGGACATCTCCGAAAACGGTACTCCCTTGTCCGCTGTGCGGGATGACTCAGCAGTGAGCCTCCCCGAAGAACCTTATACACTGAGCCAAACTCATCGTTGTGAACACCGCCAGGGTACCGGTCAAACCAGTCATCACACCACTCCCACACAATACCCGGCAACACTGCTCCATTCACCCTGAGGAGCTCAAGCATCCGGTGCATATATTCGAGAGAGCTGCCCGGCTTCTGTACCCCCTCCTCGAAGGTTTTCAGGCTCTCCACTCCGCACTTGCCGGCAAAGACCTCCCATTCAAACTCGGTCGGGAGTCTCGCTCGCATCGACGAAAGGGAAGAAACCCAGGCACAGTAGGCGACACAGTCGTTCCAGGTTACCTGCAGTACCGGAACTATCCCCTTATACTCCCCGTACTCCGTATCGACGGCGTCCCCGAAGGGCTTTCGCCAGCTGACATTATCACGCTTCACCCAGGCGTTATCCCATATCCAGCCCCACCCTTCACGTTCGGCTTCAGTGCGATAACCGGTAGCAGCAACGAATCTCTCAAATTCCTCAAGGGTCACGAGCCTCTTCCCAATAGATACGCCCGCAAGCGAAACAGAATGCACAGGAAATGAATGATAGAGATAGTCAGCGATTATTGCACGATCGGTTATTCGACTCATCGCATCGCGAATAGCGGGCTCGGACACACCGATGTTATAGACCCCCTCCTCTATCCGAAGGAAGGAGTCTCTCCCTGCTTTCACGGCATCATTCATCGGTCTCGTTTCCAGCTATCGATTATTTTCTGCGCCTCATTCATAAGAGCCGTAACCGCCTCCCCGGCACTGACCCTTCTCAGCTTCTTTCCCCGTGCAAAGAGCAGGAGCTTCCCTTCTCTCGCCCCCGCGAGGCCGAGATCGGCATGAGCGGCTTCCCCGGGGCCATTCACCTCACAACCCATGACGGCGATAGTCATCGTCCTGCCGAGTGCTTGCAGCTGCTCGATGAATCTGATCATCTCCGAATCCACTTCCTGAGCGAGGGCAAGTATGTCCAATGCGGGATCGGTTCTTCCGCAGGTTGGACAGGAGATGATCCGGTATGCAGATGTTCTCAAACCGATGGATTCAAGCAGAAACCGCGCAACGCGAACCTCCTCGACGGGATCACCGGTCATAGAAATCCGAACGGTATCGCCGATCCCTTCAATGAGCAGGTGCCCGACAACAACGGAGCTCTGTATCACGCAGTTCATCCCGAAACCCGCTTCGGTCAATCCGATATGCAGGGGGTAATTGCTTGAACGAGCAAATAATCTATTCGCTTCAATCGTTTGAAAAACATCGGAGGATTTTATCGATATGACCATCTCCCGAAAGTCATTCTCCTCAAGAATTCGAATATGGTCCATCGCCGATTGAACGAGCGTTTCCGGAGTAACTGCACCGTATTTTTTCAGATCAACTGAACCGCTGTTGACACCAATCCTGATGGGAACCCCGTGATCCCGTGCCGCCCGCACAACCTCCATGACCTCTTCAGGATTCCCGAGCGTTCCGGGATTAATACGTATCTTGTCAATACCCAGAAGAATTGCAGCGAGAGCAATACGATAATTGAAGTGCACATCAGCACAGAGAGGGATATCAACAGCGGAACGAATTTCCCTGAGAAAGGGAATCGACTTCTCCGTTCTCACCGCAACCCTGACCAGTTCTGCACCCTCCCCCACAAGGCGCTCTATCTGATTGAGTGTTCCATCAACATCTTCAAGCGGAACACTTGTCATTGACTGTATTGACACAGGAGCGCTCCCTCCAATCATCAGATTGCGCACCCTGACCGGTTTCGTTTCTCTCCGTTTGATCATCTCATAAACCGTTAAAATTTTGTATGGCGATACCAAGAATCCTCACAAGAGGAATGTCAAGAAGATACCATATCCCCACACACTGTTCAAGCATTTTGATATCTGCTCAGCCCTCTTTTCCGACTCGTACCGCAACCGGTCTTTTCCGGAAATACGGAATACACCTTCATATTCCGTGTGAAATAAACAACAAAAAAACGAGCGGGAATAATAGCATAAATAAAATGTTAAAATACTTGTAAAAATATCCCCCCTCTCTAATATGCAGCAGAAGCCAGCATGAGTAAATACTCGTAACAATTTTACAATCAAATACACGTTTATAGATAGAGAAGAGAGCTACATACAGAGCAGGTGAAGGAGCGAAAAGGGCTTTCGACCGAAGACAGATACTTGCAATACATAGATAGTGAGCAGTCGCCCTTACTGAATCCTCTCTATGTTCTGTCACGGTGTTGTTGTGTTATCTCTGTGTTTTAAAGTCGCGGAATTGCGAAGCATCTTTGCTATTCCTCACATTCTGTATACTGTCGGGTTGCGATTTTCACATCGGCAGCACAAGGTAATCATTACGATTGAGAACAATGTTCAAGATCGATTTTCACATAGGACTGATCCTGATCGCACTTGTATGTTCCTGGACATCGTGTGATACCTGTTACCGCTCTCCGATTGCACGGAACGGCATCCTCAACTTATCTCAGCGCGATATTCTTCTGAACGGTCCTCTCACTCTGAATGGCGAGTGGGAATTGTACTGGGAAATGTTTCTCGATCCGGAGGACTTTCAAGTCCTTAATCCATCAAAGAGCAGCCTCATCGATCTCCCGCGCGCCTGGAATGGCTACAGGATCAACGGGAGATCTCTCTCCGTATACGGATACGCGACATTCAGATTGACTGTAGAGGCACCCGATGTTAAAAAGCAGCAACTCGGCATTCGTATCCCGATCATCGGAAGTGCATATAAAATCTTTGTAAATGGCACACCCCTCCTCAACTGCGGAACAATCGGCAAATACCGGGGAGACATGACGCCCAGGGCACAGCCTCAATCAGCTTATTTTCAGCCCGATGAGGATCGCATAGAGATTATCCTGCAGGTATCAAATTATCATCATAACAGGGGGGGTGTGCTTTCGCCTCTCATGCTCGGCACCAGAGAGCAGATAATGAATTATCGAGAAAGACATATCGCCTTCGATCTGTTTTTTTTCAGTGCTCTCTTCATGCTGGGCATATTTCATCTCCTCCTCTTTATTCCGAGAAGGAAGGAACTTTTCATTCGCACCTTCGGAATCATCTGCCTTCTCGCTGCGCTGAGCATCACACTCACCAGTGAGGTACTCTTTCTAAAGCTCGTTCCCGGCTTCCCCTATGGATGGCAGTTAAAGATACAGCACCTTATCCTCTATCTGCTCTTGATCTTTTTCCCCCTCTTTTTCCTTGAACGCTATCCCCGTGAGATCTCGAAAACGGTGGTCCGATTTCTTCAGATATATGGAGTCGTTATCAGTATTGTTGTGCTTTTCACACCGGTCCTCTGGTTCAGCCAACTGCTTATCATATCTCTGATCATCGCAATAATTTCAATATTCTACGGCATCTTCGTTTTATCTCAAGCATACAGGCATCAACAGGGAGGCGCTGGTATCCTCCTTATAGGATTCTCCCTCCTCGGTATAACAGCCCTCAATGATATCCTGGTGAATATTGGCATCATTCACACCGGCATGTATACCTCGTTCGGCCTGTTGGCATTCACGCTTTCGCACACTTGTGCTCTCTCCTCTACCTTTTCAACAGCTCTCACGGCGGTCGAGGAAATGAGCGTACAAATCAGATCACAGAACAAGCTCCAGGACGAGTTCCTGACAACAATCTCCCAGCAGATACGCGTTCCCCTGAACAATCTCATCGGAATCGCCGAATCGCTGGTGGAGGGCGTTTCCGGCACACTCCCGCGCAAGGTCACGCGTGATCTTCACCTCATGGTAGCCAGCGCCAAGCGGCTCTCCCACTTCGTGAATAATATTCTCGATTTCTCAAAAATCAAGAATCGGGATATCGAACTTAATCTCAAATCAATGGACATAAAATCGGTTACCGATGTTATTATCGAGCTTTCACAACCCCTCGTCGGAGACAAAGATTTAGAGATAGACAATCGCATCCCGATCGACACTCCTCTCGTCATCGCTGATGAACGCCGGCTCCAGCAGATTCTGTTCAATCTCATCGGCAATGCGATAACCTTCACCGAATCAGGAAGGGTAGAAATATCAGCAGCGGTTCTTACAGGTGTTCCTCCCGACTCCCTTGAGATTTCGGTAGCGGATACCGGAAACGGTATCCCTCGACACCGGATGAACAGCATCTTCGACGCCTTCGAAGAATCTGAAAGCCCACCCCTGCGTATTTACAGCGAGACCGGAATCGGGCTGACCATCACTAAACAGCTTGTAGAGCTTCTCGGAGGGAGGATAACAGTCGAATCAGAAGTCGGGAAAGGATCCCGCTTCTCCTTCACACTGCCACTTTCCCATGATACGATTCACACCGAGACTCCTGAAAGAGGAGAGCACCGAGCACGTGTAAAGCAGGATCTCCTCAAGGGAGATCAACAGGAAATTCGGGATTTCACGTCGCTGAGCCGCTACGAGGCGAGATCAGCAGGTGAAACATATACCATCATGGTGGTTGATGATGATCCGGTCACCCTCCAATTCCTGTCTAACACGCTGGTTGTTCAAAAATATGCAGTTCTGAAATCACAGAGCGGCACTGAGGCGGTTTCCATGATCGAGAGCGGCAGTACCCCCGATCTGATACTGCTCGATATTATGATGCCCCACCTTTCCGGATTTGAAGTGTGCAGAAGGATCCGCCACGTCTACCCCGCTTCGGAGCTGCCGATTGTTCTCCTCACCGAGCGAGATCAGGTCACCGATCTCATCGAAGGCTTTCGCGTTGGTGCGAACGACTATCTCGTCAAACCCTTCTCAAAATATGAGCTGCTTGCACGAATACGTTTACACCTCAAGCTTGCCAGTGTCAATATAGACGCGGTGACCGGTATCTCAAATCGCCGCTATTTCGATTCCCTGCTCGCCATCGAATGGAATAGAGCCTCGCGTAACAGCACCAGCATGTCGCTGATAATGATCGATATCGACTTCTTTAAAAACTATAACGACACGTACGGCCATCAGGCAGGAGACACCTGTCTCAGGAGAGTGGCCAGCACATTGAACAGTACCGTCAAGCGTGCTGGCGACATCACCGCTCGCTATGGCGGTGAGGAGTTCGCGATAATTCTCCCCGATACCGGCAGAGAGGATGCAGCAATGATCTCGGAAAAGCTCCGCAGGAATGTTGAAGATCTCAACATCCCGCATGAGAGCTCCGCCGTTTCCGAGAATATAACCATCAGCCTGGGATATGCCTCTCTCATTCCCAATCGTGAATCATCCCCGGCATATCTCATCGCGATGGCAGACAAAGCCCTCTATGACGCCAAGAGGGGTGGGAGAAACCGGACCTGTGCCAGCGATATTCCGGTTGAGTGATACTGGCAATCCCTCCCCTCAGTTGAAGAGATTTCGGAAAAAGGGAAAGAAGGACAGGTCATTAAAGATAACGAAGATGCCGAGCATAATCAGGAGAATAATGCCGACGAACTGTATTTTCTCCATTACCTTCTGATTGATGGGAGAACCCTTGATCGCTTCAAAGAGAAAAAACAGAATAAAGCTGCCATCAACCACCGGAATGGGAAGGAGATTCATCACCATCAGGATAATGGAGATCTTCGCCATGAGAACAATGAAAGCTGAAACTCCCCGATAATGAGCGGTGTCGCCGGCTATCTTTGCAATCCTGATCGGACCTGAGAGATTCTGCCGCACATCGAGCTCACCGGAGATCAGCATCCCGAGCCCCCGCAGGTTGACGAGAATAAACTCAAAGGGTTCGACAATCGCTCGTGCAAATCCATTGATCAATCCACTCCGGAGAAAAACCATCTCAGGTGCAATCGCTGTTTCTACGCCAATAAACCCATACCGCCGGTAGGCAACGGTGCCATAAAAGGTACCTGCGGAATTTTCCAGTTTAATGGTTTGATTCCGATGCTCACGTATCACGCGAATAAAGTCCGCATAGGATGTAACAATCCGATTGTTAACCCTGACCTTCCCTTTGCCGATTGCATTCTTCATCAAGGTAATCGTATCAGGGTTGTTGATTCGTATATCGAATTTCTCACCTCTGAATCGTCCATCCTCAAAATGCTCTATCTCGATCTCTTCTCTGAATCGGGGGGTAACCTTCCGAACAATCTCCTCTCCCCTCCTCACTATGGTCAGTGCGATCTCCGAGCCCCCCCGTTTTCGTATGTAGTCGGTAAATTCTGCCGGTGTGGTGATAATACGTCCATCCACCGCTTTTATCTCATCGAACTGCTCGACTCCTCCCTTCGCAGCAACATCACCCTTGAGTGTCCCGATAACCAGAATCCGCTCGCCGTAGGGCATCACACCGATGGTGTAGTATCCGGTATCGGTATATTTTTCCGGCGTCACTTCAACAGTCTTCTCACTATCACCCCGGCGAACGGTAATACTCAGTGTCTCCCCCCCGGAGAAGATGATACCTGTCTGAATGTCGGAGAAGCTCTCAATACGCTCGTCATCAATCCGAACAATTTGATCTCCCGTTCGGATTCCCGCTTGATATGCCGGTGAAACATATTCACCCGATTTGAAGAAGTCGGGGATGAACACCTTGTTGGTCTCTACCGAATAGCCAATCAGGTTCATCATAAAGAAGAGCAGAATACCGAAGAAGAGGTTAAAGAGGGGTCCCATGGCAACGACGACGATACGCTTCAACGGAGGAGCGGAAAGAAATTCATGCGATTCCCCTTTCCTCTCTTCTGAAGGGTCCTCTCCGTAGAATTTACAATATCCCCCGAAAGGGATAAGAGTTATCTGATAGGTGGTGTCTCCGATTTTTTTCTTGAGAATGCCCTTGCCATACCCTATTGAAAAAACTTCAGCTTTGATGCCGACCATCTTTCCACCGAGGAGATGCCCGAGCTCATGGACGAATATGCAGAGCCCCAGGAGCACCACTGTTGCGAGAATATATGTGACCGTAACCATTATAAACCCCTTATTACTTTTTGTGCTTTTTCCCGGGCCCAGCTATCTGCATTCAATATAGCCGTCAGATCCGGATTAACAACTTTCTCATGAACCGAGGTGGTTTTTTCAACCACTTTTACGATATCGGTGAATACGAGCCGCTTCTCGAGAAAGGCATCAACAGCTATCTCGTTCGCAGCGTTCAACACTGTCGGCATGGTACCCCCCGCCTTGCCGGCATCGATACAGAGCTGAAGTGCCGGATACCTGTGATCGTCGAAAGGAACAAACTGCAGTTGCCGCACCTTCTCAAGCTCAAGCCTTCCGAAGGGATTCACCCGCCGTTCAGGATAGAGGAGCGCGTAGAGGATCGGATGCGCCATATCGGTAACACCCATATGGGCAAAGAGTGCTCCATCCCGTGTCTCCACCATCGAATGGACAATGCTCTCAGGGTGTATGATAACATCGATCCGGTCGTAGTCAATTCCAAAGAGATGATGCGCTTCTATAACTTCGAATCCCTTGTTCATCATGGTGGCCGAGTCAATGGTTATTTTATCCCCCATCTCCCAGTTCGGATGTGCCAGTGCTTCCTCCGGCGTGACTGCAGCAAGCTCCTCAACCGACCTGTCTCGCAGGCTCCCTCCCGATGCCGTAAGGATTAACCTGGCGATATCTGCCCGATTGATATTCCCGATAAGTGAAAAGAGCGCGCTATGTTCGCTATCCACCGGCATGAGCTCGACATGGTGCTCACGCACCCGTTCGATGAAGGCAGACCCCGCCATGACCAGCGTCTCCTTATTCGCCAGGGCAATTCTTCGCACATGTGGCACCGCAGCAACAGTGGGCTTCAATCCAGCTGCTCCAACAATAGCGGAGACAAGAATATCAACCTGGCGGCCGGCGAGCTCTTCGATGCCCTGCTCGCCGACGAGAAACTCGATGCGGGAAAATCGCTTTTTAAGATCTTCGAAGTGTTCCGACCGAACGGCCTCGCGCGATTCAACAGCAACAGCCCGGGGAGAGAACTCCTCAATCTGTTTCTCCAGGAGCGCCAGATTCCTCCGGCAGGATAATCCATAAACGCGAAATTCCCCCTTCAGCATGCGCAACACCTTGAGTGTTGTAATGCCAATAGATCCGGTTGAACCGAGAACTGTCGTGAAAATGGACATCACCTGCTGACTGTATTAGATAAAGTATTGATATACGTTTAAAAACCCGTTCTCATCACCGAACATTGTTTCAATGCCGTGCCGCAGGATATCCGTTTCGCATGACGGGACATTTTTACTGTACACCCTTCATCACCAGATAATAGTAAAATATCGGGAAGGCGAGTATCAGTGCGTCGAAAACATCCCACATGCCTCCGTGACCGGGAATAATCGAGCCAGAATCTTTGATAGAACCATCACGCTTGATAGCTGACTCAACGAGATCACCCGCGTGACCGAGAATGCTGAGGACGATACCGAGAACCGCAGCTTCTATCATGGTGAAGAGATCCTTTCCGAAGAAGGCATGATATACCTGAGAGGTAATGATCATGGAGAGTATGCTGAAGAGCATTCCTGAGAAATACCCTTCCCAGGATTTATTGGGTGATGCAGGAAAGCCGCTCTTGTGTTTCCCGAAAAATACACCGCCGAAATAAGCTCCAACATCATTGAGCATGACCACAATATTCAGTAACAGAATATAGTAAAAACCGTCTTTCAACGCTTTCATTAAAATAATATGCGAAAAAGCAAAAACGATATAAATAATTCCGAAGACCGTCACCGCAAGAGAATAAATACCACCACGCAAGGGCCGGGTGAAAAGCTGCACAAATACAATCACCGCGATAAAGAGGGCGATGAGCGCAAAGATTACTCTCGCATCAAATGGCATGATATATCGATGATATCCATAAACCTTTCCGAAGGCATACATATACATAACGATATTCACGAGAATACCACAGGCAATCCCGAAACCGATCAACGGTCGCCCCTCATCGCCACGATCAGAAATCTGATAATATTCGTAGAGACAGATGATGCTTACAATCAGCGAAACAATAAGCACCGGAATTGAGTATACTGCATCGGTATACAATAAGAAAAGGTATACAGGCAGGGCGATGACAGCGGTTAGTATCCTCACGAGCGTCTCTCTTGTCCTGTCTCTCATATACTTCCGAATCTCCTTTCTCTTTGCTGATACTCATAGACCGACTTATAGAGATGATACGGTTTAAAATCGGGCCACAACACCTTGAGAAAAATGAACTCTGCATAGGCTGATTGCCAGAGCAGGAAATTGCTAATCCTGTATTCACCGCTTGTACGTATCAACAGATCGACGTCCGGCAAGTCAGCAGTATAGAGATGTGCGCTCAGCTTTTTGAGCGTGACCTTTTCGCTCGAACGCCTCTTCTCGAGCCAGCGGTTTACTGCATGAACAATCTCCTGACGGCCACCGTAGTTCAGACAGAAGTTCAAAACAATCTTTTTGTTGTGTTTCGTCTCTTCAATAGCATTGGTTACGTTTCGTTGTGATGACGCCGGCAGGTCCTTCAAGCTCCCCGAATGTTTGATTCGTATGCCTCGTTCTTTTATCTTCTCAATCTTCGATGTGAAAAACGACTCCATGAGATTCCACAGCCCCTGTATCTCGGCTCGGGGTCGTGCCCAGTTTTCCGTGGAGAAGGCATAAAGAGAGATAACCTTAATTCCGAGGGAGAGCGCAGCATCCATGAGCGGTTCAATGACCTCGGACCCCATGCGATGTCCCTCTATTCGCGGCAGGGATCTGCTTTTCGCCCATCGTCCGTTTCCATCCATGATAATCGCCACATGGTCCGGAATTTTTTTCGGGTCAATTAAACGCTTATAGTCCTTCATTGCCATTGCTGCCGAGACACCTTGAGATACTACCCGTCGTTCATCCCCGCCAGAAGAGCGCCCCTTAAATGCTGAGTATCTCCCTTTCCTTATTGTCGGTGAGCTTCTGTACCTCATCGATATGCGCATCCGTTATCTTCTGGATCTGAGCAATTACCGTTTTGGATTCATCCTCCGATATCTCCTTCTCCTTTTCCAGATCCTTTACCATATCATTCCCATCCCGACGGACATTCCTGATAGCGATCCTGCACTCTTCAGCCTTCTGCTTTGCAAGTTTTACATACTCCTTTCGCCGCTCTTCAGTCAGGTCAGGAATAGGTATCCGTATGAGATTGCCGTCATTGTTCGGATTCAACGATAAATCTGACTTCAGGATTGCCTTTTCTATATCGGCGAGATTGCTCCTATCCCAGGGCTGTATGACAACCAGGCGCGGCTCGGGACAGGATATCGTGGCCAGCTGATTCAAGGGCATTTGCGTGTCATATACGTCAACCCTGATTCCCTCAAAGAGTGCGGGATTGGCTCGGCCGGTTCGTATCAGAGCAAACTCTCTCTCGAGATTCTTAATACTCTTCTGCATCCTCTCTTCGACATCCTCGACAATATCCTCGACCATACTACCCATGCTACCCCCTTCCTCATATGCAGACCGATGGCCTACGGCACTGCGACAACTGTTCAACCCAATCAATGAATTATCGTTCCGATGCGTTCACCGGAGATGATCTTTAGAATGGAATCTTTCTCGAAAAGATTAAAGACAATAATCGGCAATCCGTTATCCATGCAGAGTGTAATTGCCGTCAGGTCCATAATCCGGAGCTCCCGTTTTACCACGTCAATATAACGGATGTCGTCGATTTTATTGGCTTTATCATTTTTCTCGGGATCCTCGTCATACACACCATCCACTCTCGTCGCCTTAAGCAACACATCTGCATCAATCTCAACGGCACGAAGGCTCGCAGCGGTATCTGTCGTGAAATAGGGATTCCCGGTTCCCCCTGACAGAATAACCACTCTGCCCTTCTCGAGGTGCCGCACCGCTCTCCTCCGGATGTAGGGCTCAGCAACGGCGCTCATCTCGAGAGCAGTCATTACTCTTGTCGGGACACCGCTTTTCTCGAGAGAATCCTGAATTGCCAGCGCATTTATTACCGTCGCGAGCATTCCCATATAGTCACCGGTACCTCTGTCCATGCCGAGCTTCTCGCCGATGGACCCCCGGAATATATTCCCTCCCCCGACAACGAGCGCTGTCTCAACGCCTCTATCGTGGACCTCCTTTACCTCCTCGGCGATACTCTTCACCACTGCCGGATTAATACCTGACTTATCATTGCCTGAGAGCGCTTCTCCGCTCATCTTAATCAGAATTCTCTTAAACCGGGATCCTTCCGTTTCGCTCATCGCTATTCGCCGATCTGGTATCGGATAAATCGCCCCACGGTGATGTTCTCGCCATAGGTAGCAATTTTATTCTTTATGAGATCCTGAACAGTAAGGGATGAATCCTTTATATACTGCTGTTCAAGAAGACATACTTCAGCATAATATTTTTTCAGTTTTCCCTCAATAATTTTTTCGATCACATTATCCGGCTTGCCAGAATCTTTCAGCTGCTCCCGATAGATCTCCTTCTCCTTGTCAATCTCCTCTTGAGGAACATTATCAATATCGATATACAGGGGATTTGAAGCTGCTATCTGCATACAGATATCCTTGGAGAGCTCTCTGAAATCCTCGTTCTTGGCAACAAAATCGGTTTCACAGTTGAGCTCCAGCAAAACTCCTATTTTTGCGTTACTGTGAATATATGATGCAATTACCCCTTCGGACGCCGTTCTCCCCGATTTTTTGCTGGCTGCAGCGAGGCCCCTTTTTCTCAAGAGCTCAGCAGACTTGTCAAGATCCCCTTTGCACTCAACCAGCGCCTTCTTGCAATCGAGCACCCCAGCTTGTGTTCTCTCTCTCAATTCCTTGATTAATTCAGTTGAAACTTCCAATTTTCACCTCTCATAAAGAAATTGTATCAAAAGCGAACGGTACGTCGCCTTCTCTGCCTCCCACAACGAAACAACTGAGTATTATGAGAATCGCTTTCTATGCCCTGATGAAGTATCACCAGGTATCCTTCTCATCGATATCACCATACTCTTCTTCATATTTATTCTTGTCTTCAGGAGCATCAGCATCCTCGGAAGGAGTCTCATCGGCGGTCTGTGCTTCCTGACTCTCTTTTTCGGAAATCTCCGCAGTGTCCGTGCCGGTCACCGCAGCGGTCTCCACCTCACTGTCATCACCGTCAGGCGCAGATATAGCAACTGCTCCCTCCTCTTCCTTAACCGCTTCAACGGTTTCTGCTCCTTCCTCTTCCAGTTCATCTCCACCGGCTGCTTCTTCCAGCGCCTCCTCTTCGATCTCCTCAACCTGCCCGGCTGATTGCCCTTCAAGAACTGCATTTGCCATAAGCTCGAGAAAGAGTGCTATCGCCCGAATAGCGTCATCATTTCCAGGTATAGGATAATCAATCTCATCGGGATTACAATTGGTATCGACAACAGCGAATATTGGTATCCTGAGTTTCCGCGCTTCCCTGACAGCAATTGCCTCCCGCTTCGGATCGATAATGAAGAGGGCATCAGGAAGTTTCGTCATCTCTTTTATGCCGACGAGAACCCGTTCTTTCTTCGCAAGCTCCCTGCTCAACTCGAGAATCTCCTTCTTCGTTTCGGCATCCCACTGATTGGTCTCCCGCATGTTCTCAAGTTCCTTCAAACGCTGTATGGATTTACTCACCGTATCGAAGTTGGTCATAAGACCTCCGAGCCATCGCTCAGCAACATAGAACATGCCACATCTCGTTGCGTGCTCGACCACGGCAGTCTGTGCCTGCTTTTTCGTACCGACAAAGAGGATCTTGCCACCATTCTCGGCGATCTCCTTCACCATGTTATAGGCAACTCTCAAGCGCTGCATGGTCTTCTGCAGATCAATAATGTGAATCCCATTACGTGAAGTGAATATAAACTGTGCCATTTTGGGATTCCATCTTCTCGTTTGATGCCCAAAATGAACACCTGATTCAAGGAGAGATTTCATTGATACTACTGACAATTATGGTACCCCCTCACCTATTGAAAATATTCAGGGAACTTCAAAAGCATCATCAGACGAAGTTGCCCCTCTTTTATAATCAAGCAAACTGAATAAATTTCATCCGTTTTTAAACCCATTCAGCTTTCTCGAATCGCTCATTAAGATACATTTTTCCAGCAGAACCGCACGGGAAGTGAAGATTCGAACACAGAACGCACCCTCACGGGAATGTGATAGTATTCATCTGTTCCACTTATTACACCACAACACGGAAGGCGTCAATCGGCTCTGCCGATTTAGCTCTCTGTACACGCGTTCCACTTTCTTCCCGCGGGGAAACACTGTGTACGTGATAGTCGCAGGTGCGACCTTTTCCGCAACTACGGAAATTTATACCCTCTTAAAAACAATGATTCCGGCAACAATACCCAGTATTGCGGCGATGTTCAACCTGATGCTGAAACTTATAATCTCAAGGCTGAATCCCAGAGGTGCAGTTAAATTTGCTTTAATGATTGAGAGCGAAGGAAATATCTTTGCAATCAGGGTGCCAAATGCTGAACCCAGGATGCCGCCGACAATCATGAAGGCTAAAAAATAGCCGATATTTCCTCTTTCAAAATCCATAAAGCATAGCACGCGTCCTCAGTGAGTACAACACGGAATTGCTACCAGTCTCCTGAAGATTCATCATATTTCATATCACGCCGCTTTTTGTCAAGGGTTTTTACAGAATACGCATCCTGCCGCCCGGCGTACATCCCGGTCTTAAGAACATGCTGTCAACAACCATCTATCGCTTATCCTTCTTGAGGTGATCTATAAGCTCCTCTCGAAACTTCTTCCGCTGTTCCGGTGCGAGCCGACGCATATGACGATCGATGCTTTCTCTGATTCTTCTCTCCGCTCTCTCCCTCTCACCGGGATCATCGTACGGTTCTGAATGCCGTTTCACTGACATATCTTTCTGTGCCAGATCACAGTCATCAGGGGCAAATCCCAGCTTCGCAAAAATACTCCTCAGAACCGCTCTCTCATCCGAAACGAAATCGATGTACAGGGCGCGAGTCACATTATCCGTTTTAAGCATCAGCTTATACCGAATCCCCGAAAAAGAGAGATCTGCATCGAGTACTACCCGGTATTCGAGCTCCACCGTGTTCCGCTGCGGGTCTTCACTTTTCCAGCTAAATTCCTCATTCGAGAGAATGCCGAAGACTGCTATCTGCGAGCAATCCCCTGACGAGGTGAAGTTTTCGAACTCAGAACAGTCAATGGTAAGAGCATAGCGGCGGGCAAGGCCCTTCAATATCGGTGCCACAGGAAAGCGTTTGATAAAGGCACATGCCTGCTCTCGCTGACCCCCCTTTTCATAATAGGTGAACTGCTGAAAGGAGAATTGCCTGTCCCGTAACCGCCCCCAATCCTTTGCATTCCAGATGGTGCACGACTCAATCAGAAAGAGGAACAGTATCGCGGGGAGAAAATATATAATTCGCATACTCATCAAATTGTTTTTACTGGCAATAGTAGATGATATACAGTATACCCAGCGGGAACACCCTGTCTACAAAAAAAGATCACCCCTCTCGGGAGAAAGGGGTAATGCACCTCGACCGGTAAACTCCCGCCGGCGGGAGTTTACCGCTCTTCTATGGAGAATCGATATTCTTCTTGCTCCTCTCCAGGTAAGCCCCAAAGGCTTCACGTCCCTCTTCATCCCAGAACCTGCGGTACTGCGCACCGTTCTTCCGCGCTTCTTCCGGTAACCCTTCTGTCGCTCCTGATCTATGCCAGGGCAATCTTCCGCTGTGCGGAAAGCGCTGATCTCCGTGTTTCCATCCGAATCCACCGAAGAGTATCTTTGCCAGGACCACGATTGCAACCGCCTGCCAGAAGGTTATAGCAGTGATACCAAAGAGTGCAGGCATCAACCAGTTCCAGAGCAGCTGCACAATCAACCCGAAGAGGAGCGCAAAGAGAAAAAGAAGCGACAGGCCTCCGATAACTCTCGCGAGTGCTCCAGTAACAGTATGACTGCATTTCGAATGGGGTCTCTTTTTTGTTGATTGAGTCATGGGAATACCTCCTTACCTGTTAACTGAGTTCGGAGAGAGCAGCTCGCAACTTCTTCATCGCCCTCGATTTTCTCGCCAGAAGGGTACCCAGGGGAACTCCCCATCGCTCGGATATCTGGCGAAATGTTCTGCCCTCAAGCTCTGTCATGATAACAATCGCCCGCTGTTCATCGGTCAGATTATCGATCGCATCGAAAATCCTCTGCCGAATCTCCCGCTTCTCAACCTCCGAGGACGCATCATAGCGAACATCGGAGAGAAGATCATAAAGAGAAAGATCATCAGAGAGGGGAGCATCGAGTGACACAATCCCTCTGCGCTTTCTCAGGAGATCGACAACCTTATTGCGAAGGGATCGGTAAACATATGCAGAAATGTCTTCAAGTATCTCCACATCAACGAGATCGAACACATTCAGTATAACATCCTGAACCACATCCTCGGCATCGCGCTCGGCAACATCATCAATGAGCCTGCGGACATACCCGACCATTCTGCCGTATTCGGCTTTAAAAAAGTCAGCAATTCGCTTCCTGCTCATCTCCGCTTTCATAGTTCTCCAGACGAGGAGACGTCGGTATTATTGCTTCAGAATCTGCATTTATTCTGATGCACTTTTCCATAAGCGATTAATTTCATGCTCCCGCTTCCTCTCCATCCGTATCAGACAAAAGGGGGTATACCCGCTCATCGATAAACTCGAAGAGCTTCTTTCCCGTCCGTTTGATATTAATAACGATATCGACGATTTCGGAATCCTCAACGGTGTCGGTGACGACCTTGAAGAGATAGCATCGGGCACCGAAGCGTTTGCAGGCCTGTACCACTGAAGCTCCCTCCATGTCGGCCAGATCGGCAATGAGCGACATCCGCCCCCTCCGATCCGCATCGAGAACCGCCCGATCCTGTGTTGCAAGCGTTGCCGTAACAAATCCGGGGAGCAGCGCAGGAATCACTACTCGCTTTCTGCCAAAGGGTATCGCGGGGCGATCATATTCGATAACCCGTTTTATGTGAAAGATATCACCGACCTCCATCTTCCCCATGGCACCAGCCGCTCCTGCGTTGAGGATACAGCGAGCACCGTGTTTCCAGATCAGATAAGCGGTTGCCATTGCCGCATTGGCCTTCCCCACTCCGGAGAGGATAAGCGCGATATGATCACGCTTATAGAGACGGAAGGGGCTTTTCTCAGTTCTCCTGAGTTCCCATCCCTTCACGAACGGCTTCGCTTCGAGATAGGTTGCCATAACAATGCCAAGGCGAGTGTCATCTGCCATTTTCAAAAATTCCTGCATGCATCAAAGTGAACGCCTGTTTCCCGAAAAAGATATTGCACTACCCGAAAACAGGCTTCTCGCACGTTCAGAGACCGTCATGAGCCGCCCACGATCCCA
>Ga0180432_10003433_pt1 | contig 22575 bp, 16 predicted proteins | sample SS_ome_10_FD_132414 | JGI IMG/M metagenome (GOLD analysis project Ga0180432, IMG submission 132414) | Hypersaline lake sediment archaeal communities from the Salton Sea, California, USA - SS_1_MS_2 metaG | ecosystem: Environmental > Aquatic > Non-marine Saline and Alkaline > Hypersaline >...
CAGTTGATCGGCTTGTCCGGGTTGAGGTCCGAGCTGTGCAGGAACGCGCCCTCGGCCTCGATCACTCGGCCGAACGCGCCGGCATCGAGCAGGTCGCCGATGCGCTGCACGGCCGGGAAAAACGGGAACTCGGACGAGCAGCGCACGAACGCGTCGGGGTGCTCGTTCATGCACGCGAGGATCGCGTCGTTGGCCGCCTTGTCGATGCCGAAGGGCTTCTCGCCCATCAGGTGCTTGCCCGCGGCGATGACCGCGCAGTAGACCTCCTCGTGCAGGTTGTGGGGCAGGGCCACGTACACCGCGTCCAGGCCCTGGTGCGCGACGAGCTCGCGGTAGTCGTTGGTCGCGAGCCCGATGCCCGGGAAGTTGGCGGTGAACCACTCCATGGCCGCGTCGTTCTTGTCGCACACGGCCGCGAGCTCGGGGCGCACGTCCATGTCCTGCAAATGGCACCAGCGCGCGCACGCGCTGGCGAACTCGCGGCCCATGAGTCCGCAGCCGATGACCCCGAAACGGATGGTGCGCATGGTCCGCTCCTTTGCTTGCCGTCTACGCGTAGCCGAGGTCTCGCTCAGTCTCGCCGATCGCCTCGTCCACGAGGTCCATGCCCAGCTTCGCCTCGTCGAGGTCCATGACGATGGGCGGGCTCAGTCGCAGGATGTGCCCGGCCGGGATCCACGCCAGCCCCTTGCGGAATGCCTTCTGGTACACCAGGCGGCCCGCCTCGTCCAGCGGCTCCTTGGTAGCCCGGTCCTTGACGAGCTCGATGCCCAGCAAGCACCCCTTCACCCGGGTGTGCCCGACGATGGGGTGGGCCTGTTGCATCTCGGCCAGGCGCTTGGCGAAGTAGTCCTCCAGGCGCTGGGCGTTCTCGAGCAGGCTCTCCTGCTCGATCGTCTCCAGACACGCCAGCCCGGCCGCGCAGGCCATGGGGTTGCCCCCGTAGCTGGTGGAGGCGCTGATCGCCTCGAAGGCCTCGGCGTACGGCTCGCGCACGCACATGGCGGTGACCGGGAACCCGTTCCCCAGGCCCTTGCCCAGGGTCACCACGTCCGGCACCACGCCGTAATGTTCCATGGCCAGCCACGCGCCGGTGCGGCCCATGCAGGTGAGCACCTCGTCGGCGAAGAGCAGGATCCCCAGCTCCTCGCACAGGGCCTTCAGCTTCCGGAAAAAGTCCTCCGGCGGAAACACGCTCCCCGCCCAGCCCTGCATGGGCTCCAGCACGAACGCGGCCACCCGGTTCGTGGTGCCCTCGGCCAGGAACTCGCGGTAGAAGTCGATGTACGCGTCAGTGTCGATGGCCCCGTCCGAGGTGGTGAACAGCGGCCGGTACGGGTCCGGCCTGGGCACCACGTAGAAGCCCTGGGCCCGGCCCGCGCCGTAGCTCTGTTTCATGCGCCCCAGAGAAGCCGCGTGCCCGGTCTTGCCGTGGAAGTCGCGGTAGCAGCTCACGAACTCAAATCGATCCGTGGCCGCCCGGCAAGCCCGCAGGCCCGCCTCCACGGCCGTGGTGCCCGAGTCGTATACCTGTACGCCGCCGCCCAGGTCGCCCGGGAGCACGGACTTGAGCTTCTCCAGGAACCGCATCTTGATGGGCGTGGAGAAGTCGTGGCAGTTCATGAGCGTGCCCGCGTACTCGCGCACCGCCTCGGTGACGCGGGGATGGCAATGGCCCAGGTTGGTGACGTAGATCCCGCTCGAGAAGTCGAGGAAGCAGTTCCCGTCCGCGTCGCGCAGATGCGTGCCCTGCCCTTCCGCGAACACCACCGGAAAGAGCTTCACCTGTCCGGAGTAGCCCTTCATGATCTGCGCGGTGCGCTCGTGGATGCGGCGCGACTCGGGCCCGGGAATCTCGTCCGTGACCAGAAGCGGGACCCGCATCTCGCGCAGGTCCGCGCCCGTGTGGGTCTGGGGCATGTGCTCGTCCTCCTTGTGTCTGCGTACTGTAGTGTCCGTTCCTTGGCGTCGAGCCAAGCTGCGGGGGTCGATCAGTCCGTGCCATCCGCTTCGTCGTACGGCGCGCTGGGCCAGGCCTGCGGGGTGTAGGGCCAGTCCAGGGCTTCGCACGCCTTACGCCAGCGCTCGGGCATGTCCGGCGCGAACAGGAACGGCTCGTACCCGACGCGCAGGTACGTCTTGACCGCCGGCAGCCGGCCCTCGCCCGTGCTCAGGAAGATCCGGCGGTACCCCGCGCTGATATGGCGCCGCAGCGCCGCGACCGTGACCGCGCGGCCCAGGTGCTTGCCCCGATGGTCCGGGTGCGCGGCCACCCAGCTGAGCTGTCCGCCGCCCGGATGGCGGCGGCTGGGGGTGTGCGAGGACATGGCCGTGGCCGCAAGCGCGCCCGTGTCCCGATGCTCGGCCAGGAAAAAGCCCTGCGGAAGCTGGTAACTGTACACGATGCCTTCCACCTTCTCCCGGTCCCATCCCTTGAATCCGGCCGCGGCCATAAGCGCGCAATAGGCCTCCAGGTCCTCGGGGCGATACTGGCGCAGCACATACCCCTCGGCCATGCGCACGGCGGGGGGCGACGCGAGGCGATTTTCCGGGTAGATCATCTCCAACTGTTCCATCTGTGGTCCGCTCCTCTCTGCCGGGTGGCTGCACGTGCGCCCGCCGCGGCCCGGCCAAGTGGCTCAGCCGGGCGGCTCGCCCCAGTCGGGCACGTCCAGCCGCTCGCCGTCCTTGAGCGCGCTCTGGTGGGCCGTGACGCCTGCGGCCATGTACCGCGCCGCCTGCCACACGTTGATGGCCGGCTGGCGCGTGTGCGCGACCGCGTCCACGAACTCGTGCACCAGATACGCGTGCGACCCGCCGTGCCCGCCGTAGGCTACCGTGCCGTCGGACGTGTCGCGCCAGGCTTCGGCCACGTCCTCGGGCAGGGGGTCGCGCATCTCGTCCATGGTGCACTTCCGGAGCTCCAGGGGCTTGGCGCTGTCGGCATCGTCTCGGTGGTTCGTCTCCCACCCTCCTTCGCGGTAGCTGCCCTTGGTCCCGTACACGCGGAAGGTCTCGGACATGGCGCGGGCGACCTCGCGGAACTCGCAAATGCGCATGCTCGCGCCGTTGGCCATCTCGAACAGGGCCACTTCGTTGGAGATGGCGTTGTTGGCGAAGTAGGGGTCGCCGGTGCGGTTGCGAAACCCATAGCAGGTGGCCTTGGTCGCGGGCACGCCCATCACGCTGATCGGCCCGCTGGTCGAATGCGTGGGATAGTGCATGGGCCCGCCCTGGCATCCGCGCGCGCGGTACGGCTTCTGCAAGGCCCGCCATTCCTCTCCGGCGCGGCTGGAGAGGCGCGAGGCCTGCACCCTGCGCAGGTTGCACCCCGCGTCCACGTCGTGGAAGTACTCGCCCTCCGCGTATACGAAGTCGCCGAACGCGCCCTCTGCGGCCTTGTGGCGGCAGAACATGGTCTGCGGCCGGTAGTAGGTCGTCTCGCCGAGCATATAGTACTGCCCGGTGCGCCGGCAGGTCTCGACCAGCCGGTCCACCCAGCCCAGGATCTCCTGGGAGTCGGGCACGGACAGGATGGGCACCGCGCTGTACACGTGCTTGCCCGCCTCCATGGCCTGGACGCACTGGGGCGCGTGCAGCCAGGGCTGGGTCATGATCACAAGCGCGTCCAGGTCGCTTTCGCAGATCCCGTCCAGGGACGCGTACGCGTCCTTGGGCGCGAAGCGCCCCTGGAGGTCCGGGTCCTCGGCGAAGCGCTGCATCCGGTCCGGCTCGCGGTCGCACAGCCCGATCCGATCCACGAGCGGATGCCTGGCGAACAGCTTCACGAATCCGCTGCCGAACGCGCCCAGCCCCACCATGCCGATGCTGATGCCCATGGACCTCTCCTTGCCGTGGGAAAACAGGCGACCGCCCGGAACACGGACGGCCCGCCTGCGACCTTCTACGCGCGCAAGCGCGCCTGTCAATCGAAAAGCCGCTCCGCGGAGGCGGCGCGCTGCGCGCACGCCCGTTCTTGCGGATCCCCGGAAAAGGCTTGCCCTCAGCGCCCGCCTGGATATAACAGGCCGCGGCGCCGTGTTGTGGGGGCCTCGCGCCCCCGCCTTTGTAGAGCCGGGCGCCGTACAGGGAGGTACCTCGCGCCACGCACCGGCGCCCGCCCGGCGGCGGCCCTTGGCGCGGCCCCGGTACCCGCACAATGCCTTGTCGTCCATTCGGTTCGAGGCGCGCGACCATGACCGACGCCCCCGCACCGCACGAGTTCGCCGCACTGGCCGCCCAGGGGAACCTGGTGCCCGTGTATCGCACGCTCATGGCCGACAGCATCACCCCCGTCCTGGCCCTCAGCCGCCTGGGCGAGAGCCCCTACGCGTTCCTGTACGAGAGCGTGGTCGGCGGCGAGAAGATCGGCCGCTACTCCTTCCTGGGCGCGGACCCGACGCAGGTCTTCCGGGCCACGGACCACCAAGTCACGCTCACCGGGTTCGACGGCCCGGGCAGCGTGCGCGAGGAGACCTGCGACCGGCCCCTGGACCGGCTGGAAGAGCTCTTCTCCGAGTACCGGGGCGTGCACACCCCGGACCTGCCCCGGTTCTGCGGGGGCGCGGTGGGGTATCTGGGCTATGACGTGGTCCGCCAGATCGAGCACCTGCCCAACCCGCCCGGCCGCGGCCTGGGCCTGCCGGACATCTATGTCGGGTTCTACCGGTCCATGCTCATCTTCGACCACGTCAACCGCACCCTCAAGGTGGTCGCGCACGCGGACCTGCGCGAGGCCGACGCGGACACGGCCTACGCCCGCGCCGTGGCGGAGATCGACCGGCTCGTGGACCGTCTGCACGCGCCCGGCGAGATCCCGGTCGAGTCCGTGCCCCGGTTCCCGGAGGACGACCCGGAATTCGACAGCAACTTTGCCCAGCCGGACTTCGAGCGCGTGGTCGCCGCCTGCCAGGAGTACATCCGCGCCGGAGACATCTTCCAGGTGGTGCCCAGCCAGCGGCTGCACATGCGCTGCGCGGCCAGCCCCTTCGCGGTGTATCGCGCGCTTCGGACCATCAACCCGAGCCCGTACATGTTCTACCTCAAGTTCCCGGAGCTGAGCCTCGTGGGCAGCTCCCCGGAGGTCATGGTCCGCCTGGAGGGGCGCAAGATCACCCTGCGGCCCATCGCGGGCACGCGGCGGCGCGGGCGCACCCCGCAGGAGGACGAGGCCCTGGCCGCGGAGCTGTTGGCCGACGAGAAGGAGCGCGCCGAGCACGCCATGCTCGTGGATCTGGGCCGCAACGACGTGGGCCGAGTGAGCGAATACGGGTCCGTGCGCCTGACCGAGCAGATGGTCATCGAGCACTACTCGCACGTCATGCACATCGTCACGAACCTGGAGGGACGGCTGCGCGAGGGTCTGAGCGCGTTTCACACCCTGAAGGCGTGCCTGCCCGCGGGCACGGTCTCCGGCGCGCCCAAGGTGCGGGCCATGGAGATCATCGACGAAATGGAGCCCGACCGCCGCGGCCCGTACGCGGGCGCGGTCGGGTACGTGGACTTCGGCGGGAACATGGACACGTGCATCGCCATCCGCACGATCTGCATGGTCGGACAGGACGCCTACGTGCAGGCGGGCGGCGGCGTGGTGCTCGACAGCGTGCCCGAGCGCGAGTACCACGAGACGCGCAGCAAGGCGCGCGCGCTGTTGCAGGCGATCCGCGCGGCCCAGGGCATGTAGCGGGCGGCGGACAACAAGCACAGAGGACCCTGGAGAGGAGCGGACATGCGAAAGACGTACTTGCGCACACTCGCGGCACTGGGCGCATTGGCGGCCACCTTTGGGATGTTCTGCAGCGGCGCGGCGGTCGCGGCCGAGGCGGGCCCGAGCGCGGAGCGCGCGCTGTTGAACCTGTGGTGGGGCGCGCCCATCGCGGCCCTGCTGGCGCTCGCGGTCGCCTACATCCTCTACCGCAGGATGATGCGCGAGGACGAAGGCACCGAGACCATGCGCACCATCGCCCAGCACGTGCGCGAGGGTGCGTATGCGTACCTGTACGCCCAGTACCGGGTGGTCGCGCTCGTGTTCATCGTGCTGCTGGCCATCCTGGCCGCGCTCGCGTATCTGGGAGTGCAGAACCCGTTCGTGCCCGTGGCGTTCCTGACCGGGGGGTTCTTCTCCGGGCTGTGCGGGTACCTGGGCATGAAGACCGCGACCCAGGCGAGCGCCCGCACGGCGTACGGCGCCAGCCGCAGCCTGAATGAAGGCCTGCAGGTCGCGTTCCGCTCCGGCGCGGTGATGGGCCTGGTGGTCGTGGGCTTCGGGCTTCTGGACATCTGCCTGTGGTACCTGGTGCTCGACAACCTGGTCTACACACCCGCGCACATGACCGAGGGCCTATCCCTTTTGGGCCTGCAGCTCGTGCGCCCCGGCACCACCGAGGCGCACAAGTACGTGGAGATCACCACCACCATGCTCACCTTCGGCATGGGCGCGTCCACCCAGGCGCTCTTCGCGCGCGTGGGCGGAGGCATCTACACCAAGGCCGCGGACGTGGGCGCGGACCTGGTGGGCAAGATCGAGGCGGGCATCCCTGAGGACGACCCGCGCAACCCGGCCACCATCGCGGACAACGTGGGCGACAACGTGGGCGACGTGGCCGGCATGGGCGCGGACCTGTACGAAAGCTACTGCGGCTCGATCCTGGCCACCGCCGCGCTCGGGGCGGCCTTGGGACGCGGCGTGGGGTTCGTGCTCGCGCCCATGATGGTCGCGGGCATCGGGATCGTGCTCTCGATCCTGGGCATCTACCTCGTGCGCTGCGAGGAGCAGGCCACCATGAAGGTCCTGCTCAAGGCCCTGGGCCGGGGCGTGTGGGTCTCCAGCGCCCTGATCGTGGCGGCCGTGGCGGGCCTCGCGGCGGCCGGGATCCTCACCTGGGGCGTGTTCGGGTCCGTGGTGGCCGGGCTCGCCGCGGGTGTGATTATCGGCCAGTTCACCGAGCACTACACCTCCGACGAGTTCGCGCCCACCCAGGGCATCGCCGAGCAGGCCAAGTGGGGCCCGGCGACCACGATCATCGACGGCCTGGCCGTGGGCATGTTCAGCGCGGGCTGGCCCGTGGTAACCATCGTGGCCGGCATCCTGTGCGCGTTCGGGTTCGCGGGCGGGTTCCACGACTTCAGCCTGGGGCTCTACGGCGTGGGCTTCGCCGCGGTGGGGCTCTTGGCCACTCTGGGCATCACCCTGGCCACGGACGCGTACGGGCCCATTGCGGACAACGCGGGCGGCAATGCCGAGATGTCCGGCCTGGACCCCGAGGTGCGCACGCGCACCGACGCCCTGGATATGCTCGGCAACACCACCGCGGCCACGGGCAAGGGGTTCGCCATCGGGTCGGCGGCGCTCACGGCCATGGCGCTTTTGGCCGCGTACCTGGAGGAGGTGCGCATCTGGATCGGCAAGCTGGCCCGCGGCGCCAACGACGTGTACCAGGTCGGCGACGTGCGGTTCGTAGCCGACCGGGCCCTGGAGGGCATCTACTACGCCGAGGCCTCGGTGTACGACTTCGTGCGCGCCTACGACCTGTCGGTCATGAACCCCAAGCTGTTGAGCGGCGTGTTCCTGGGCGCGATGATGGCCTTCGTGTTCTGCGCGATGACCATGAAGGCCGTGGGCCGCGCCGCGGGCGCCATGGTCGAGGAGGTGCGCCGCCAGTTCCGGGAGGTCCCCGGCATCATGGACCGCACCGCCACGCCCGACTACGCGCGGTGCGTGGCCATCAGCACCAAGGGCGCCCAGCGCGAGATGATCCTGCCCAGCTTCCTGGCCATCATCGTGCCGGTGCTCACGGGCGTGGTGCTGGGCGTGGCCGGGGTCACCGGGCTCCTCGTCGGCGGGCTCACCGCCGGGTTCACGCTCGCGTGCATGCTCAACAACGCGGGCGGGGCCTGGGACAACGCCAAGAAGCACATCGAGAAGCAGGAGAAGACCTACGCTCCCGAGGACATGGACGGCGACCAGCCCCGCGAGGGCGCCACGCCGCTCACGGGCAAGGGTTCCGATGCGCACGCGGCGGGCGTGGTCGGCGACACGGTCGGCGACCCGTTCAAGGACACCTCCGGGCCGAGCCTGAACATCCTCATCAAGCTGATGACCATGGTCAGCGTCGTGTTCAGCGGCGTGGTGGTGGCCTACGGCGACCGCCTGTCGTGGCTCGTGGACCTGATTTCGGGCCTGTTCTCGGACTAGACGGCCCCCGACCGGCCGCACGGCACACGGGGCGGCCCGGCGCGGGCCGCCCCGTTTTTTCGAAGCGCGCAAAAGACCGCGGAGGAGCCTGTGAGCGAATCTTCCCAGGTCGCCGGCGGCGCATACCGCTACCCGCCCGACCAGGACAAGATCGAGCGCATCCTCGCCCTTCGGGCCCGGCTCGGGGACCGGTTCCCTCGGTACGCCGTGTTCGTGGTCGCGTACAACGCGCAGAGCACCATCGCCTCGGTGCTCGCGCGCATTCCCCCGCCGATTCTGGACCTGCTCGAAGAGGTGTACGTGTTCGACGACTTCTCCACGGACCGCACCGCCGCGGTGGCCGAGCGGGTCAAGGCCCGCGCCGGGATCCCGAAGCTCAACATCTACCGCAACCGGCGCAACTACGGGTACGGCGGCAACCAGAAGATCGGGTACGACTACGCCCTGCGCCGGGGGTACGATTTCGTGATCCTGCTCCACGGCGACGGCCAGTATCCGCCCGAGTACCTCCCGGACCTGATGCTGCCCACCCTCGAACAGGGGGCCAAGGTGGTCTTCGGCTCCCGGATGCTGGAGAAGGGCGCCAGCCTGCGCGGCGGCATGCCCCTGTACAAGTACGTGGGCAACCGGGTGCTGACCGTATTCGAGAACTTCGTGCTCCACACCCGCTATTCGGAGTACCACTCCGGGTACCGCTGCTACGCCACCGAGGTGCTCAGGCAGATCGCGTACAACCTGAACACCGATGACTTCCACTTCGACACGCAGATCATCACCCAGTGCCGGGCCCTGGGCGTGCCCATCCACGAGGTGCCCGTGCCCACGTTCTACGGCAACGAAATCTGCCACGTGAACGGCATGCTGTACGCCCTCAACGTGGTGCTGTCCGTGCTCGACTATCGCCTCCACCAACTCGGGCTCACCCGCAAGGCCCGGTACGAGATCAAGCGCCTGCCCCGGTACGAGATCAAGCGCCATCCCACGAGCAGCCAGAGCCGCCTCCTCGCCCGCGTGCGCGCGGGCGCGCGGATCCTGTACGTGCGCGGGCACGACGAGGCCATTGCCCGCGGCCTGCGGGACAAGGGGTGCACGGTCATCGGCGTGGGCCAGGCCGAGGCGCCCGACGACCCGGACGCGTTCGACGCGTACCACCCCCGCGACCTGGAGCGCCCCCTGGACCTGCCCGAGCCGCGGCGGTTCGACTACGTGCTCCTGCCCGACGTGATCGAGCACGTGCGCAACGCACAGCGTCTGCTCGCAGAGGTGCGCCGGTACCTGGGCCCGGACGGGCGGCTCCTGGCCAGCACCGGGAACATCGCCCTGTGGCTCATGCGCCTCTCGCTTCTCTGCGGCCGGTTCGAGTACGGCGAGCGCGGACTGCTCGACCGCACGCACGTGCATCTGTACACCGTGGTGACGTTCCGGGAGCTCTTGGCCGACGCGGGGTACCGGGTGGTGGACGAGGCGTTCACGCCCGTTCCGTTTGAGCTCGTGTTCCGGTCCACGGGCCGCAGCCGCCTGGTGAGCGCCTGCACCTACGCCTACCAGGCTTTCGCGCGCGTGTGGCCCAGGCTCTTTGCGTACCAGACCCTGGTCACGGCCGCCGACGCCCTGCTCGCGCCCGAGGCGGGCGGACCGCCCGACGCGGGCCCCAACCCCGAGCCTTCGCGCGCCGCGCCCTGACCGCACCGGGCTACATGGAGCGACCCGGCGCTTCGCTCAACTTTCTTCGGACGTTTTCGAGGTGGCGGCGGATTCGTCCCGCGCCGACCGCGGCGCCCGCGCGAACAGCGCGCCTGCGTACAGCACGGCCACGGGCTCCACGAACGGGATCCGGTACCGAAGCTCCGAGAAGACCATCGCGTGCATGAGCCCCGCACCCAGCACCATGAGGAAGAGCCCGGCGAAAAGGGCCCCGTCGCGCCGGGCCCATCGCAGCGCGCCCCCCAGGGCCGCGGCGAACAGGATCGAGCCCCAGATCCAGCTCACGGCCACCTTCCACCGCGAGGAGTGGATCCGCCCCGCGGGCAAGAGCCGCATCCCCGGCTGGAAGAAGTGCGCGAACTTGTACGCGCCCAGGCGCAGCGCGTCCCACGGGTGTTCGCGGATGTAGCGCATCCCCTCAGCCTGGAACTTGAGCGCACGCTCCCAGGGCGGCAGGTGCTTGTACTTCTCGTACAGCTCGGTGCGGTGCCGGTGCGCGGCCTCGTCGGCGCGGTCGTATGCGTGCGGGTCGTCGGTCTCGTACATCGTCAACAGCCATGGGTTCCACCCCCAGTACACGTTGTACTGGGCCGCCGTGGTGGTGGGAAGGAACACACCCAGGGTCCGGCGGTTGTACTCCATCCACGGCGTAAGGGTCACGAACGCGGCCGCGAGCATCCCCGCCACGAGCGCGAGCTCGCGCCGACGCCCCCACAGCGCGCGCACCGTCCACACGAGGGCGAAGGCCATGCCCACCACAAGCAGCGTGGGCCGAGTCATGCCGGCCGCGCCCAGGCAAACGCCCAGCACCGCCGCGCCCATGACGTGCGGCCGCTGCAGCGACCGGTGCCAAAACCACAGGCTCGCCACGACCAGGAACGTGGACAGGGTCTCGGTCATCAGCCATCCGGTGTGGTAGATGAGGTATGGGCTGGCCGCGCCGAACAGGCCCGCGGCCAGGCCCGCGCGCGGACCCCACCGCTGTGCGGCCAGCCACGCCAGCACGCACACCCCCGCCGCGTCCAGCACGGCCTGCGCGACCACGGCCCCGCGCCAGCCCAGGCCCACCTTGTAGAGCAGGCACAGGAACGCCGGGTACAGGGGCGCACGGCCCGTGGCCGCGGGCGCCTCGTGGGCGGGCCGCGGGCCGAACAGGTTGCGCCCGTCCTGGCGCACGAAACCCCGGCCCGTGCAGATGGCGCGAGCCAGGTCGTCGTACTCCCGGGCATCCGCGCGCCCGATCTGCGCCATGGGAATGGTGAGCACGTACGGCAGGCGCGCGGCCAGGGACACGGCAAACACCGCGGCCAGGAGCACGCGCCCGGAGAGTCGTATCCGCCGGATGGCCATGGACCTGACTCCGCAAGAGGGCCCGGCGGTCCGCCGGGCCCGGGTCGAGGGCCGCCCAACCGTACGTAGGGCCGCGCCGCGTGTCAACCCGGCCCGGTCCGGCTTGACTTGCCTCTCCGGGGCGGTCATAATACCCGCGTATGCGCTCGCGCCCGTTGCGCGATCCGCCCCGCTCTCGCGTTCGGAGGGCTTCGCACATGAGCCCGAAGCAGGATATGCGCGACATCCAGTCCGCCTTGCGCACGATCCGCGACTACCACCGCCGCCAGGCCCCGCAGGGACGGTGGCGGCTGGATGATCCGGTGTGGAAACTCGCGCTCCAGGGCATGGCGGTCTTCGCCGTCGCCTTTGTGTGCGGCCTCGGCGCGGGCGTGTTGTACGAGGTTCTGACCGGGGGCTGAGGCCCCCGCCCGCGCTGCGAGAAGGCCCGGTCCATGCCCACGGTACGCTTCCTTCCCAGTCAGGCCGCCGGCACGGTGTCGGCCGGGCTGACGCTGCTCGAGGCCGCCCGCCACCTGGGCGTCGAGATCCCGGCCGCCTGCGGGGGCAAGGGCCTATGCGGCAAGTGCCGGATTCGCGTGCTCGAAGGCGAGGTCGCGCCCGCCCGCGGGCACGAATGCCCGCTCTCTCCGGCCGAGCTCGCATCGGGTTGGCGACTCGCGTGCCTGGCGCGCGTGCACGACGACCTGGTGGTCGAGGTCCCGGCCGCGCCCGCGCGCACCGTGATCCTGACCGAGTTCGGCCGCACCGACGTGCCGCTGGAGACGAACCTGCGCGCCGCGCGCGTGTCCATGCCTGCGCCGTCCCTGGACGATCAGGCCGCGGATCTGGAGCGCCTGGGCCGCGCGCTCGGGCTGCACGCGGGCCCGAACGCCGCGGTGCCGGTGCTCCGCGAGCTTCCGCACGTCCTGCGCCGCCACGAATGGGAGGTGCAGGCGGTCCTGCTCGGCGACGAGCTCTTGCATGTGGAGGCCCCGGACGGCGGGCCCCTCTTGGGCCTGGCCGTGGACCTGGGCACGACCACGGTGGCCGCCGACCTCGTGAACCTGGGAACGGGCGAGGACCTGGCTACGGCGAGCTGCGCCAATCCCCAGGCCGTGCACGGCGACGACGTCATCAGCCGCATCGAGCACGCCGCCCAGAGCCCGGAGGCGCTCGCCGAGCTCCAGGGCCTGGCCGCCGAGGCGGTCAACGACGTGGCCGCCCGGGCCGCCGAGGCCGCGGGCGCCGCGCCCGAGCGAATCTTCAAGGTGGTCGTGGCGGGCAATACCACGATGCAGCACCTGTTCCTGGGCCTCTCGCCCCAAGGCATCGGCCGGACGCCGTTCGTCGCCGTACAGCGCCGGGGCGCGAGCCTGCCCGCCTACGCCCTGGGCCTGCGCACCGCGCCCCACGCGCGCCTGTACGTCATGCCGTCGATCTCCGGGTACGTGGGCGGAGACGTGGTGGCGGGGCTGCTCGCCCACGAGGTGCACCGCAGCGCGCACACGATTCTCTACATCGACATCGGCACGAACGGCGAAATCGCCCTGCGCGCGAACGGACAGACCTACGCGTGCAGCACGGCGGCCGGCCCCGCGTTCGAGGGCGCGCGCATCTCCTGCGGCATGCGCGCGGCGAGCGGCGCCATCCTGCACGTGGCCTCGGACACGGATGACTTGCGCATCGAGACCGTGGACCGGGAGCCTGCGCGCGGGATGTGCGGCACGGGCCTGTTGGACGCCGCGGCCACGTTCCTGGACCTGGGGCTCTTGGACGACACCGGCCGCCTGCTTGCCGACAGCGAGCTGCCCGCGGCCATGCCCGTTGCGGTCCGCGCGCGCATGGACACGGGCGACTCCGGGCCCGGCGTGGTCTTGGCCGCCGCGCCGGGCGGGCCGCGCGTCGTGCTCACCCAGGCCGACCTGCGCGAGCTGCAGCTGGCCAAGGGCGCGGTGGCGGCCGGGGTGGGGGTGCTTCTCGAACACGCGGGGTGCACCGAGGCGGACATCGACACCGTGCTCCTGGCCGGCGCGTTCGGGAGCTACTTGCGCCCGCAGAGCGCGCAGCGGGTCGGCCTCATCCCGCCCGAGGCGAGGCTCGACCGGGTCGCCTTCGTGGGCAACGCGGCCCTGGCCGGGGCGCGTGCGGCGCTCCTGAACGTCTCGCGCCGCGCCGCGGCCGAGGCGCTCGCCCAGGAGGTCCGCTACGTCGAGCTCTCCGGGCGGGCGGACTTCCAGGCCCGGTTCATGGAGACCATGCACTTTCCTGCCTGATCGAAGAGGGAAGAGACCATGCGCATCATCCGCTTGACACTCGCCGGTTTGCTGGTCCTCGTTTGCGCGGCCTGCGAACCGGAAGGCGACCGGAAGTTCGGCTACCTGCTCGGCGGCCCCAAGGAGACCGAACCGTATCTGCTCGACACGGTGACCGAGCGACCGGTGCCCCTGCTCCTGGACGAGGAGGCCAGCGACCCGGAGGCCCTGCAGAGCTTCCGCGCGCTCAAGAAGGGCATCCTGTACGGGAACGCCGACGGCGAGGGCATCTATCTGTTCGGGGAGCGCGACCCGGAGACCGGCCGCCTGGCCCTGCATCACTGGTATATCGTCACGCCCTTCATCGAGTGGCGGTCCGCGCCCGGGTCCCGTTCGCGCGCTCACTCGCGCACGCAGTTGACCCCGGACGACTTCGCAGTCGAGCCGTACTGGGACGTGCGCGCCCATCAGAAGACCAAGCAGGAGGAGGACGCCCCCTCCTGGCATCGTCCGGAGAGCTGGGAGGACATGGACATCCGCGGCGACCGCGACGCCCCGGGCAGCCCCTGGTGGCGCCGGGGAGGACCGTTCTGACCGGCCGGACGTCAGCAACAGGAAAGCGGCGCAGACCATGAACGGGGCGCTGGGACTCGTTTTTTTCGGGCTGTTCGCGGCCGGGCTTCTCGTGTGCGCGATGCTCGTGCCCCTGGCCCGGCGCCTCGCCCTGCGCGTGGGCCTGGTGGACCATCCGGGCGCGCGCAAGATCCACGCCCGCCCCATTCCCTACGGCGGCGGCATCGCCATCTTCGTTAGCTTTCTCGTCGTGCTGGTGGGCGCCTACCTGCTGGCGGTGTTCGGCCAGCGTCTGGCGTGCATGCAGGGGGTGCGCGCGCAGTTCGCGCCCTACCTGGGCGGGCTGGTTCTCGGCGAGACCCTGCGCCGGGTCGCCGCGCTCCTGGGCGGAGGCGCGCTCGTGTTCGCGCTGGGCCTGGTGGACGACCGCCGCGGCATGGGGAGCGGCCCCAAGCTGGCGGTCCAGTGCCTGGCCGCGCTCCTGCTGTGGGCCTGTGGGATCCGCATCACCCTGTACCTGGAGAGCACGGTCCTCGGCCTCCTGATCACCGTGCTGTGGGTCGTGGGCATCACCAACGCGATGAACCTGCTCGACAATATGGACGGCCTGTCCGCGGGCGTGGGCGCCATCGCCGCGTGCATGCTCTGCGCGGTGGCCCTGCAGACCGGACAGATGTTCCTGGCCGCGGTCCTGGTGGTGCTCGTCGGGGTGCTCGCGGGGTTCCTCTTCTACAACTTCGCGCCCGCCAGCGTGTTCATGGGCGACGCGGGCGCGCTGTTCCTGGGCTACATCCTGGCCGCGCTCGCGGTCGCCGGCGAGTACCGCACCGAGGGCGGCCCGGCGCTGGCGGTGGTCATGCCGCTTGTCGTGTTCGCCATTCCCATCTTCGACACGGCCACCGTGATGCTCATCCGCTACCGGCGGGGCCGGCCGCTCATGCAGGGAGACCGCAATCACTTCAGCCACCGGCTGGTGCGCCTGGGCATGACCACGCGCGAAGCGGTGCTCACCATCTACGTGCTCTCCGCGACCGTGGGCCTGTCGGCCGTGCTGCTCGTGCGCCTGGAGGTCACCGGCGGGGCGCTGGTCCTGTTGCACACCGCCGGGATCCTGGTGGTGGTGGGCCTGCTCGAGCACGCCGCGCGCAGGAGCCGGTCGTGAGCGTGCCCCCGGCCGCCCAGCGCGCCGTGCGCGTGCTCGACCTCGCGCTCCTGCTGCTGCTGGGGCTGCTTATCGTCCAGCGCACCATGACCGGCGGCCTGGACGTGTGGGAGCCGGGCACCGCGTTCTTCGAGGTGCTCCTGTGGTTCGCGGCCTTTCTGTGGTGCGTGCGGGCCGTGCTCGCGCGCGAGGCGCGGCTCGTGCCCGCGCCCATCGACCTGCCCCTGGCCGCGTTCCTGGCCCTGGCCGCGTTCCTGGCCCTGGCCGCGCTCGCGGTGCACACCGCCGGCCAGGGCGGGAACGTGGTGCGCGCCGGACTCCTGTGGCGGCACTGGGCCGCGGACACGCTCTTCTTCCTGCTCCTTCTGCATCACGGCCGCACGCGCGAGCGGCGCGCGTTCCTGTTGGCCTCGTTCCTCGCGGCCGTGGCCGTGATCAGCCTGTACGCGGTGTACCAGCGCGCCTACGGGCTCGCGTACCTGCGCGCCGCAGTGGAGGCCGAGCCGGAGATCCTGGACCGCACGGTGGGCGAGGACCCGTCCGCACGGCAGAGCTTGGCCACGCGCGTGGCCAGCGACCGGGTGACCGGGCCCTACGGATACGCGAACGCGCTGGCGGGCCTGATTCTGCTGGGCATCGGGCCCCTGTGGTTCGTTGCGCTCGCCGCACGGCGCGGCGCGGGCAAGGTGCGCGCCTGGACGGCACGCTGGGGCGCGCCCGTCCTCGCGGTGGGCGCCACCGTGGCCCTGGCCTACACCGGAAGCCGCGGCGCCCACCTTGCGTACAAGGTGGTCGAGGTCGGCGCCTTCGCCCTGCTCGCGCGCCGGTTCGGCCGCCCGCGGCGGCCCTGGGCCGAGGCGTTCTCCTATGTGTTCCTGCTCAGCGCGGCCGGGGCCGTGGTGTCGGTGGTCGGTTCCTGGGCCTGGCGCGCGGGGCCGGCGCCTGTGTTCACCCACGCCGCCGAGGCCATGCAGGCAAGCCCCGGGCTCGCGTGGCTCCTGCGCGCGCTCGCGAGCCCCTTGTGGATGGGCCCGCTCCTGTTGGGCCTTGCCTGGGCGGCCGAGATCCCGATCCTCGCGCGCCTTCTCTTCCGCGAGCGCCCGCTGCGCTGCGCGCGGCCGGCCAAGTGGACGGCGAGCCTGGTGCTCGCGGGGTGCGTGTTCGGCGGGACCTGGTCCTTGAGCGGCGCGCCCGGCGCGCCGCCGGCGGTGCGCGCCCGGATCAGCGGCGTGCTCGAAGCCCAGTCCCATCAACTGCTCAAGCTCACCACCCGGCGAGACTACTGGATCGCGGGCATCCGCATGGCGCTCGACCACCCCTGGCGGGGCGTGGGCCTGGACCAGTACGGGGTCTACTACACGCAGTACAAGCCCATCACCGGCTGGGCGGTGCAGCGCGCGCACAACACCTACATTCAGCTCGCGGCCGACGGGGGCGTGTTCCTGCTGGCCGCGTGGCTGGCGATCTGGGTCGTGTTCCTGCGCGCGCCCGTGCGCGAGGACGCCCTGCCGCCCGAGCCCACCGCGCCGGGCGAATCGCAGGCGACCCTGCACAAGCGCCTGTGCTGGTGCGGCGCCGGGGTGGTCATCGCCGCGCTCGGGTTCACCTATCTCCTGTTCCGGGGCCTGGGCATCGAGTTCTTCTACCAGGAGCTGTGGGCCCCGTCCTCGGCTCGGGCCGCCGGACGCTACGCGCCGCTCGTGGTCCACGGGCTCACGCACCTCGTGCTGTTGCCCGCGGGCGGTGCGGTGGCGTTCGTGGCGGGCCTGCGCGTACTGCTCGGTCCGGAGCACGAGCGCGCGGCGCTCCTGCTGATCCGGGCGGGGCTCGTGGCGGTGCTCGTGCACCTGACCGTCGACTTCTACTACTACATGCAGATGCACAGCGCACTCATGTGGATGCTCATCGCCGTGGGCCTCTTATACACGCGCACGGCCACCCGCGAGCGGCGCCTGCGCCTGCCCGCGTCCGAGGCATGGAGCAGCGCGCTCGTGGTCGCGCTCGTCGCGTTCTTCGGGGTGGGCGGATGGTATGGGCCGCTGGCGATCTGGCGCCAGGCGATCACCCGAGAGGTCGCCGAGTCCCTGCTCAAGGAACGCCAGGTGGGCAAGGCGCGCCGCCTGTACGAGGAGCTCGCCCGCGAGTCTCCCCAGGATCCGGAGCTCCAGCGCCAGCTCGCCGCGACCTACCTGCACCAGGCCTGGCAGGCCGCCCGCGCGCTCGTGGGCCCGCGTCCGGGCCTCGCGCCCGGACAGGTGCGCGCACGCACGCGTCTCGCCCTGCCCCGGGTCGACCCGCGCGTGCGCCGCGCGGCCGTGGCGCACGCGGCTCGCGCCGTGGAGCGTATGCCCGAGCACGGGCCCAGCCACGCATACCTGGGCCGGACCATCCTGGACCTCTTCCCCCAGGACCGCGCACGGCTGGAGCGCGCCCTGCAGGCCCTGCGCACGGCGCATGAGCTGCATCCGTACAAGCCCGAGTACCTGGCCGACCTCGGCGAGGCCCACGCCCGCCTGGGCGAGCCGCGCAAGGCCCTGGCCGCCTGGCGACAGGCCCTGGCCCTGGACGCGGACGAGCGCCTGACCGACGAGCGCGCCCAGCTCTCGGACGCACGCCGCCGCGGCCTGGAGCGGGCCGTCGAGCGCATGGAGCAAGAGCTCGCCCCCGGTGCCTCGCCCTGACGCAGGCGGCCCGCGCACCCAGTTCGCTTGTTCAGGGATGGATCGACCTTCGCGAGCCGCGCGATTGGCGGGGCCCGGCTAAGAGCGGATCATGGCGATGCGCCCGGTGCGGGCGAGCTCCTTGATGCCGTAGGGTCGCATCAGCCGGATGAGCGCGTCGATCTTGGCCTCGGGGCCCGTGGTCTCGAGCACCAGGTTGCGCTCGCCCACGTCCACGACCTTGGCGCGGAACACGTGCGCGATCTCCAGAATCTCGCTGCGCCTGCGCGCGGGCGCGTGCACCTTCAGGAGCATGAGGTCGCGCTCCACGTACTTCTCGCCGGCCAGGTCCTGGACCTTGAGCACGTCCACCACCTTGCCCAGTTGCTTGCGCACCTGCTCCACGATGGACTCGTCGCCGGCCACGACCACGGTCAGCCGGCTGACGGCCTCGTCTTCGGTCTCGCCCACGGCCAGGCTTTCGATGTTGAACCCCCGGGCCGCGAACAGCCCCACGATGCGCGCGAGCACGCCCGGCCGGTTCTGGACCATCGCGATGATGAGGTGTCGCATGCTTTTCCTTTCCTGGGCCGCTTGTTTACAGCGGCGCGGACGTCGCCTGCGCGCCCGCAGGCTCCGCGGCCTCGAAGAGCGCCTTCACCGACGGGCGCAGCAGCACCACCAGGGTGAGCACCCCCAGCGCCGTGCCCACGGGGACGAACACGCACAGAACGACCGCCACGCCCAGACAGAAGCCATGGTGTCGATGGCGGGCCAAAAACCAGCCCGCGAGGACCACGCACACGGGCAGCGCAATGCCCACCGCAAGGATCCCGACTCCGATCACGGCCAGCAGTCCTCCGCCCGCGGCCCAGTGCGGGTCGGCCGGCGTGAATGCGAGAGACAGCAAACCCGACCCGAAAACGACCGCACCCACCCCAAACACGAAAGCCGTCGGAAACGCCCACAACGCCGCAAGTGGGCCGACCACGTAGTGGGCCACGGAGAGGATGCGCAGGTGCTCTTCGTCCTCGATTCGGCCCACCATCGTCCTCCCGGGCGTCAGGTCATGCCCATCATCCGGTTGATGGCCTCGCCCGCGGGCACCATGGGGAACACGTTCTCCTCGGCCCCGATCACCACGTCCAGGACCACCGGGCCCTTGGTGGCGATCATCTTCTTGAGGGCCGGAACCACCTCGCCGCGCCGCTCGACCCGAAGCCCGGTGCAGCCGAACGCCTCGGCCACCTTCACGAAGTCCGGATTCGTGTCCCGGAGCAGGGTGCTCGAGTACCGCCGCCGGTAGAAGAGCTCCTGCCACTGGCGCACCATGCCCAGGTACCCGTTGTTGAGGATGACCACCTTCACGGGCAGGTTGTTGCCCGCGGCGGTGGTGAGCTCCTGGATGTTCATCTGGATGGACCCGTCCCCGGCGATGTCCACGACCAGGTGGTCGGGCCGGCCCACCTGCGCGCCGAGGGCCGCGGGCAGGCCGAAGCCCATGGTCCCCAGCCCGCCGGAGCTGATCCAGGTGCGCGGCTTGGTGAACGTGTAGAACTGGGCGGCCCACATCTGGTTCTGGCCGACCTCCGTGGCGATGATGGTCTTGCGCCGCTTGGTGAGCTTGTACAGCTCCTCGACCACGTACTGCGGCTTGACCCCCTTGCCGCCGCCCGCCTTGAGGGGGTGGCGCTTCTTCCACTGGTCGATCTGGTCCCACCACTCCTGGCGCGGCAGGTTCTTGAGCTTCGGCGTGAGCAGTTTCAGCGTCCGCGCCGCGTCGCCGACCACGGGGATGTCCACCTTCACGTTCTTGCTCACGGACGTGGGGTCGATGTCGATGTGGATGATCTTGGCCTCGGGCGCGAACGCGGACAGCTTGCCGGTGATCCGGTCGTCGAACCGCGCGCCGATGGCGATCAGGCAGTCCGTGTTCGTGACCGCGAAGTTCGCGTACACGGTCCCGTGCATGCCCAGCATGTGCAGGGCCTTGCGGTCGGTCTCCGGGAAGGCGCCCAGACCCATGAGCGTGGTCGTCACCGGCAGGTTGGCCCGCTCGGCCATGCGCTTCACCAGCGCGCTCGCCTCGCTGGCGATCACCCCGCCGCCCACGTACATGACCGGCCGCTCGGACCGGTTGATGAGGTCCGCGGCCCGCTGGATCTGGCGCGGGTTCGGGTCGTATCGGGGGTGGTACCCGGGCAGGGTGGGTGTGTCGGGCAGCGGAGACTTGATGTCGGCCAGCGTCACGTCCACGGGCAGGTCCACGACCACCGGCCCGGGCCGGCCGCTTCGGGCGATGTGGAAGGCCGCGGTCATGATCTCCGGCAGCTCTTCGGGATTCGAGGCCAGGAAGTTGTGCTTGGTGATCGGCCGGGTGATGCCCGTGATGTCCGCCTCCTGGAAGGCGTCGTTGCCGATCAGGAACGTCTTCACCTGGCCCGTGAGGCACACCAGGGGGACGGAGTCCATGTACGCGGTGGCGATGGCGGTCACCAGGTTCGTGGCCCCGGGCCCCGAGGTGGCCACGGCCACGCCCACCTTGCCCGTGGCGCGCGCGTACCCGTCGGCCATGTGCCCGGCGCCCTGCTCGTGCCGGGGCAGGATCACGCGAAGGTCCCGAGCGTCCATCAGCGCGTCGAAGAGGGGCAGCAGCGCCCCGCCCGGGTAGCCGAACAGGACCTTGACCCCGGCGCGGCGCAGCGCCTGCACGATCACCTCGGTGCCCTTCATGGAGATCTCCTCAGGATGGTCAAGCGGGACCCGCCGCGCGCGGCGCGGCGCCTACCCCGGTGCGGGCGCACGCTGCGCAGTCGCTTCCGCGCCGGCCGCTCGGACAAGCAGCTCTGACCGAACCGCTATCCGCACAGCCTATACCAGCCGGTTGCGCAAGCTGTCAAGCGTTTCCTGCAGGCGGCGCCGACGGCTACCCGCGCGTCGACCGCCGCCTGTCTCGCGCGCCGCGGCGGCCCTCGTTCATTCGACGGACGCCTCATTTGACAGCGCCGCCGACTTCGTCTATGTACAGGACGTGCCATACGTCCGCGAGACCGCCGTCAGGAGGATTCCACACATGCCCAGACCCGGACAGGAGATCGAGACCTACGAGGCCAAGGGCGTACGGATTCTGTTCCGGTACCCCAAGTGGGACGACGTGCGCGGGGTCCTTGCGTGCGCCAAGGCGATGTACGAGGAGGCCGAGTCCGGCGGCGAACTGTGGCTGCCTACGCCCCAGCTCGACCTGGCGGGCGCCTGCGACCAGGTCGCCCGGCAGCTCAAGGCGCTGGAGCTGGGCACCGGGGTGCACATCACCGCCGAGCGGGACGGGCGCATCGTGGGCGCGGGCAGCGTGTCCGCGAAGAGCGGCCAGTTCGGCCAGGGCTACGGGACCCTGGGCCTGCACCTGTTGCGCGAGGTGCGCGGCCTGGGCGCGGGCCGGCGGCTCATGGAGCTCCTCGAACAAGAGGCCCGCGCGCACCTGGACCTGCGCGCCATCTACCTGACCGTGTCCGCGGCCAACCCGGCCATGCACCTGTATGCGAAGTGCGGATATCGCGAGATCGGACGCAAACCCCACTTCGTGGCGCCCAGTTGTCGCGACATCCCGTTCGAGGAACGGGCGGACATCGTGGACATGGCCCTGGACCTGTAACCGCGACGCGTCGGCCCCGCCCCGAGCCGCGGGCCGCCGTCCCCACGCACGGAGTACGCCATGCGATTCATTGATGCGAGCGCGCAAATCGGACAGGGCAGCGCCTTTCCGGTTAAGGGCCCGCCTGATGACTACACCACCGCGGGGGCGCTCGTGCGCGAGCTCGACCACTTCGGCATCAACGAGGCCGTGGTCGCGCACGCGGCCGCGCAGCACAACCCGATCGTGGGCAATCGACTCCTCATGCAGGCCATCGCCGACCACCCGCGGCTCTATCCCTGCTGGACGCTCGCGCCGTTCACCGTGGACGAACAGCGGCGTCCCGCGGCGCTTGTGGACATGATGCGCGCGCACAACGTGCGCATGGTGCGTCTCGCCCATTCCAGGACCGGGGCCTACAAGGGCCCTCCGCGAGTCTGGGCTTGCGGAGAGCTTCTCGAAGCGCTCGAGCGCGCGCGGATTCCGGTGCTGCTCAACGAGAGCCTGGACACGATCGCCGAGCTGTGCGCGGCCTTCCCCGAACTTCCGGTCATCAAGGTCGGCTGGGGCTCTCTGCAACTGCACGCGCTCATGGACCGCCGCGAGCATCTGTACGTCGGCACGGGCCTGTTGTGCGGGCCCAACCGGCTCGCCTTCCTGGTGCGCCGCTTCGGAGCCGACCGACTTGTGTTCGGCACCCTGTTCGGACAGGTCAACCACACGAGCCCCGGCGCGGCCCTGACCGTGCTCACCGCGGCCGCCATCTCGGACGAGGACAAGGAGAAGATCGCCGGCGGCAACCTGGCGCGCCTGCTGGGCCTGCCCGCCGCAAGCCCCGTGGCGGACAAGGCCTTCGACGATCCCTTCGTCGAGCCCGTGCGCGCGGGCCGGCCGCTTGCGGACACCCTGGTCGTGGACGCGCACGCGCACGCCACCTCCCCCCAGGAGGTCAATCCCGACGTGGACCGGGACGGCATGGTCCGCGGCATGGACCGCCTGGGCGTGGACGTGGCCTGCATCTCCGGCAGCGGGTCGGCCGTGCCCGACGCGCGGTTCATGAACGAGAC
>Ga0180432_10003437_pt1 | contig 22557 bp, 10 predicted proteins | sample SS_ome_10_FD_132414 | JGI IMG/M metagenome (GOLD analysis project Ga0180432, IMG submission 132414) | Hypersaline lake sediment archaeal communities from the Salton Sea, California, USA - SS_1_MS_2 metaG | ecosystem: Environmental > Aquatic > Non-marine Saline and Alkaline > Hypersaline >...
CGGGGGGATTTCCCTCTTCGCCAAGGCGCGGGCCCAGGCGGCCGACCTGCTGCGCAGCCTGGAAGAAGGCAGCTCGGCCGGCGTTGTCTTCATGGGGGCCACGCCCCGTGCCGCGCTGCCGGCGCTGTCGCGCAACCTGGCCGTTCTTCACGAGGAGCTGGCGAGCGCCGAGGCGACGCTCGAGAAGGGCGACCCGATGGCGGCGCTCGCACTGGCGCAAACCATGCTGGACGGCCAGGGCGCCGTGTACGTGTTCAGCGACTTCCAGCGCACGAACTGGGGATCGGTCGCCTTTGACTCGTTCGCAGGCATGACGTTCTTTCTTCGGCCCGTGACCCCGGTGGGAATCGGCAACGTGGGGATCGTCGCCATCGAGAAGTCGCCGGGGGAGCCGATCGAAGGGGAGACGATCGACGTGGCCTGCACCGTGTTCAACGCGACCGCAGACAAGCGCCTCGAAACGGTGCACCTCGACCTCGAAGGGGTCACGCAGAACGCCGACATCGAGCTTCAGCCATACAGCTCCGGCACGGCGACGTTCACCTTCTCGCTGCCGACGGCGGGCTGTTTCCCGGGGCGACTCAGCCTGGCGCCCGACGACCTGAACGATGACAACACGCGCTACTTCAAGGTGCCGGTCCGGCGCGCCCTCGAGACGCTGCTGGTGAGCGATGCCGACCGGGACGATCCCGCGAGCGCAGCGTTCTTCGTCGAGACGGCCCTGTGCCCGTCGGAGTACGCGGACACGGGCATCACGGTGACCCGCCGCCACAGCCAGGAGGTGGACCGGGCCTCGCTGGAGAGAGCGGACGCGTTCTTTATCGTGGCGCCGGCCCGGCTGCGCGGGGACACACTCGAGACCATCTCGCGGCGCGTCCTGGACGGGGCCTACCTCGTGTGCTTCCTCGACGGGCCGACGGCGCCGGCGGTGGTGGGCGGGCTTCGGGGCGCCTCGAGCGGCATGATCTCGCCGCCGTTCCAACTCGAGCGAGCCGTCGCCGCCGAACGCGCCGGGGGCGAGTTCTTCAGCGGCGTCCGGACCGCCGGGGGACCGCTCAAGGTCTTCGACGCCCCCGACCAGGGCGACCTCATGGGGCTCTCGTTCCGGCGGCACTACCTGACCGATGTCGTTCCAACTCGTAAGGAGGAGGTTCTGGCCCGGTTTCCCGACGGATCCGCGGCTCTTTCGCTCTCGCCCGCAGGCAGAGGCGCGGCGATCTTCGTGAACTTCCCGGTGGCGCCCGACGGCAGCGACCTCGTCGGCAACCCGCTGTTTCCGTCGCTGCTGCACGAACTGATGCGGGCGCTGCGGACTTCGGGCGCCGGGGATGCCGACACGCCGGGCACCCGCTGGCATATTGACGTGGCGGCGGGGCAGTCGCCGGAGGGGGACGAGGACGCATGCAACGTCGTGGGCCCCGACGGCCAGGAGATCGAGGCCGTGGTCGTTGCACGCGGCCGGACCGTGCGGCTCGCGCTGCCGCCGGCGTCCGTGCCGGGCCATTACCGTGTCAGCCGCGGCGGGGCGCAGGTCAATGTCGGCATCATCAACGTTGACGCGAAAGAGACCGATACGCGCCAACTGAACATCACCGGGTTGCTCGACGCCGCGAACGTGCCGCGGGCCGGGATGGTCAGCGTCCTCGATACGGAAGGGCAGCTCATCAGCGCCGGCAGGCCAACGAGGCTCTGGCCGCATCTGGCGGCCCTGGCGGCGTTGTGCCTGGGGGCCGAGATGTTGCTGCTGGCCGTGTGGCGCAGGCGGCGCGGTCTCGTCCTGGGCGCGCGGCTGGAAGGGAGGGCGCAGTGACGGATTGGCTCTACCTTCCGCCCTGGGGAATTCGGCTCGTCGCCGTGACCGGCGTGATTCTGGTCGCGCTTGCCGCGGTGCGGGCGTTCCGGGAGCGGGGGGGCGTGCCGCTGCGCCGGCAGGCGGTGGCCCTGGTGCTGCGGTGTCTGGCCATCGGGGCGCTGCTCTGGGTCGCACTGAACCCGACCGCGCTCCGGCCCCGCGAGATCCCGGGCAAACCCAGTCTGGCCCTCCTCGTGGACACGTCGTACAGCATGTCCACTTCCGATGAGCAGGGGGACGGCCGACTCGCGGCGGCCCTTCGCGTTCTGCAGGAGGGCGGAGCGCTCGCCGCCCTGGGGAACGAGTTCACGCTGGACGCCCGCTCGTTCGACACGGAGTCGCGGGCAGCCGACCTTGCCGACCTGACGGCCGCCGCCGCGCAGGGCCGGGCAAGCGATCTCGGGGCCGCCATCTCGAGCGCGGTCGGCGACCTGGCCGAGGGCCCATCGCAGGCCGGGATTCTCCTCGTGAGCGATGGCCGCGTGACCACCGAAGGCGCCCTGGATGCCGCACGTCTGGCGCTGGCGCGCTCGGTGCCGCTCTGGACATGGTGCCTCGGCGGTGAGGTGCCACGCCGGGACCTCTGGCTCGAGGTGCCCAGCAGCGAGGTGCTCGCCTTCGCCGGCACGGAGGTCGAGGTGGCCGCCACGCTGCGCAAGGTCGGATACGAGAGCCGCGGTTTCCGCGTCGAGGTGCTGAAGGACGGCACGGTCGTCGAGAGCCTCGACGTCGTGCCGGGCCCCGGTGACGAGGCGCCGGTCACAGCCACCATCACGGCCCCCGATGCGGGCGAGCACCGCTACGTTTTCCACGTGCTGGAGGACAAGGACGAGGCGGAGAAGGACAACAATGAGCGGTCGGTCTTTCTGCGGGTTGTGGGCGAGAAGGTGCGCGTCCTCCTCGCCGAGGGCCAGCCGCACTGGGACACGAAGTTCCTCGTGCAGTGCCTCAAGCGCAACCCCCGGGTGGACCTGACCGCCCTGTACCGGCTCGGGGCCGACCGCCAGTTCGCCGTGGTGTCCGCCGAGGGCGAGCACCGGCGCGAGAAGGCCGACCTCTTCCCTCGCACGGCAGAGGCGTTCGCCCGGTACGACGTCATCATCATGGGCCGGGGATGCGAGGCATTCTTCGACGACGAGACCGAGGAGCATCTCACCGACTTCGTCGCCCGCCACGGGGGCGGCCTGGTCTTCTGCCGCGGCAAGCCGTACGGCGGACGGTTCCAGCCGCTGGCGAAGCTGGAGCCCGTCGTGTGGGGAACGGGCGTCATGGAAGGCGTGCGGCTCGTGCCCACTGGTGCCGGCCGCGCGAGCCCGGTCTTCGAACTGGCGGCCGTCAGCGAGATCGAGCCGCTCCTCGAGCGGCTGCCGCCCTTTGACCAGGCGATGCACACGGTCGGCGTCAAGCCCCTGGCGGCGGTGCTTGCGCGCGGCGAGCCGCTGAACGCCGGCGGCGACGACGGCCCGGTCGTGATGGCCTACCAGCTTTACGGGCAGGGCCGGGTGGTGACCCTGAACGCCAGCGGCCTGTGGCGATGGGCGTTTCGGGAGAAGGGCTCGGCGGACGAGGAGGTCGTGTACGATCGGCTCTGGGGCGCGTTGCTGCGGTGGCTCCTCTCGAGCAGTGACTTCCTCGCCGGCCACGACGTGGCGCTGCGGAGCGAACGCCGCTTGTACACGGACGAGCAGCAGATGCGGTTCCTCATCCGCACGCGCGGGCTCGACGAGGAAGCGTACCGGTCGCGGCTTTCGATTCGCGGCGGCGAGGTCGTGAGCGAGGTCGAACCGCGGCCGCAGGCCGTCGGCTCGTACATGGCTGAGGCCGGCCCCTTCCCGGCGGGGACGTACGAGATCACGCTGAAGAACAACGTCGGCGAGCCGCCCGAGATGACGATGACCGTCGAGGTCGTGAGCTCCTCGATCGAGAACCGGCTCCTCAGCGCGGACCCGGGGCTGATGCGACAGCTCGCGCAGATCTCCGAAGGCCGGGTTATGACGGCCGCGCAGGTCGGCCGGCTGGGCGACATCGTGCGCCAGTGGCAAGCGAGGCGGGAGCTGGCCGAGCAGAAGATCACGCTGTGGGATCACTGGGCGCTGCTCGCCGCCATGATGCTGGTGCTCGCCGCGGAATGGTTCCGGCGGCGACGGGAGGGGCTGCTATGAGCACGCGCCGAGGCCGCGAAAAGGTGGTGTCGCACCTGCGCAGCCGGTTGACCGGCTTGCTCGGCGCCCAGGTGCTCCTGGCCCTGCTGGCGGTGCTGGGCCTCGTCGCCTTCGCTCTCATCGTGCTCGACGCCGTGATCATCCTGTCCGAGGGCGTGCGGGTTCAGTCCCCGTGGATTCTCGTCGTGTCGGCGGCCCTGGTGCCGGTCGCGGGCGGCCTGTCGCTTCGCCGGCTGCGGGAGGTGCGCGTTGCCCGGCTGGTCGAGCAGAGAAATCCGTCGCTGGGCACGGCGGTGACGAATGCCGTTCAACTCTCGGCCGGGAACGGGGGAACGCCGATCGAGGAGCTGCTCCGCCGGACGGCCGTCTCGTACGGACGTGACAAGGCGCGGGGCGTTGCGGTCTGGCCCGCGGTCCGCGGCCGGGTGTTGGCGCTCGCCGGTGTGGCCGTCGTGACCGTGCTGCTGTGGGCCGTCGGGCCAGTGCTGTATCGCGCCCTGTTCCAGTCGGTCCTGCCGCGCTTCCTCGATCCCCGGGGCGATCACCCGCCGTACAGCCGCGTGCGCATCCAGGTCGAGCCCCGGGACACCGGGACCCTGTACGGCGGCCAGTGCGAGATCCGCGCCGCCGTGACGGGCATGCCGGTTGAGAAGCTGTACTTGGCCGCGGAAGACTCCCGCGGCACCACGAGGTCGGTGATGTTCCGCGCGCCCGACGGCTCGTTTTTCCAGACGCTGACGAACCTGCGCGAGCCGACGCGGTACTACGTGACCGACGGCCGCGCCCGGAGCCACCGGTACCGCATCACCATCCAGAAGACGCCGCGCATCACGCTCGTCGAGGTTCACGCTGAGTACCCGGCGTACACGGGGAAGAAGCCGCTCACCCGGACGCTCAAGGACGCCGACCTGCGCGTCCCGCTGAATACGGCGCTGTCGTTCCGGGTGGCCAGCAACCGGCCACTCGCGTCGGGCACGCTCGAGCTGACGCCGATCCTCGGCGGCGACACGCGCACCATCGGCCTGGAGACGGTCGAGGGCACGGACACAGTCGTCGCGGGCACGTTCGAGGCGAGCGAGGCGATCGCCTTCGCCCTTTCCGTCACCGACGTCGAGGGCCTGACGTCCGGCGAAACGTTCAAGGGCCGCGTGATCATCCTGCCCGACCGTCGGCCGCGCATCGTCGTGATGGAACCGGGACGGCACGCCGTGGCGACGCCCGACATCTCGATCCCCGTTCGGGTGCGGGCCGAGGACGACTATGGGATCGAGGGCGTCCTGTGGTTCCGGGGATTCAACAAGTCCGTCGAGCGCCCGATGAGCATGTCGCTGACCCCGAACGACCGCCCCGGCGCGGTGGAGACGCGCGGCCAGTTCGACCTGACGGACCTCGGTGTCCGGCCGGGCGACACGATCGAGTACTTCTTCGAGGCCGTGGACAACGACCCCGCCGGCCCCAACGTGGTGACCAGTTCCATCTTCACCGTCGAGATCATTTCCGTCGAGCAATACACGGCGATCCTGCGGAGCATGATGGCACAGCGGGCCCTGTTCGAGAGGCAGCTGGCCCTCTCGAGCCAGGTCCGCCGGATGGCCGAGCAGGCCGAGGTGCTCGAGGAACACCAGCGAAGACTGAGACGGCTCGACGGCGGCACGGCGAAGCAGAGGAAGGCCTTGAGCGAGGAAGCGGCGGCGCTTCGCGCATCGCTCGCCGAGTATCAGAAGGCGCTTGAAGATACACTGAACACACCGCCGCTGTTCGACGTCGAGCAGGCGTTTCAGGACAGCCTCCGCGAGCAACTCCCCAACCTCGAGCGGCTGCTCAAGGAGATGGACGACCTCGCGAGCGACGCCTCGGGAGCGGGACTCCTGATGCCCCGGAGGATCAGCGATATCTCCGACATCCTCAGCGACATGGCGGGACAGACCGAGCGGGAGGTCGGCGAGCCGGCCCGCCAGATCGCCGCCGTCGCCCACCTGCTGGCGCGGGCCGACGTGTTCGCTCGGCTCGCGGCGCGGCAGATGGAATTGGCGCGGCTGCTCCGGCGCTTCGAGGAACGCGAGGGCGAGCTGACACGGATCGAGCAGATGGAGCTGCAGGAGCTCGCGGCCGCCGAGCAGCGGATCCGCGACGCGGTCGCCCGGCTGATGGAGGAACTGCCGGAACTGACGAAGGCGCTGCCGGAGGAAGAGCAGTTCGACACGCTCCGCGAGAGCGTCGCGGACTTCATGGAAGCGGTCAGCGACCTCAAAATCCAGGACGACCTGGACGAGGCGGCGGACAAGCTCGCCGAGCTCGACGGGCCGGGTGGGTATCCGCCCGCCAAGTCGGCCGCGGACAAGATGGACCTGCTGGTCGCGAAGCTCGACGGCAACGCGATGATGGCGCAGGGGCAGAGCTGTCTCCGCTTCCAGCCGGGCATTCGAGTCTCGCTCGGCAACACGCTTCAGCAGATCAGAAGCGCCATGCAGAACAGGGGCATGGGCGGCGACGGCGGCAGCGGCTACGGCCTGTACGGGCAGGAGATGGGTCTGTACGGGCCGGATGTCCAACTGGCCGGCACCGGAGCGGCGGTCCGGCCGGTGCGCCCCCACGCCGAGGCGATGGCCGAGGGCCAGGAGGCGATCGCAACCGATGCGGCCGACGCCGGCTTGCCGGAGGCCACAGGGCCTGTGCGGATCCGGCTCCGGCGCGACGTGAAGTTCCCCTTGCGACACCGGAATCTGGTGGGCGAGTATTTTCGTGCGGTGGCCGAGTCGCTGCAGTAGACGGGGATTCCGCGGTTCGGGAAAGACATGCGAGGAGATTTGAGATGAAACGGATATGGATGGCCGCGTGCGGCGCGGCAATCGCCGTCGCGACGGCCTGCGTGCTGGCGACCCAGACCGATACGGCGTCTGCGCCGAGCCGCGACGGCGGCGATGCGGTCGCCTGCGCCAATCTCATCTACGCGGGCACGCGAAGCTCGGTGTGTTTCAGCGACAAGTTCCTGACGGCCGTGGCGCGCGACACCACGATCAACACGGCGCGCAAGTTCAAGCCGGTCAAGCTGGCCGACCGGGAAATCTTCCAGTATCCGTTCGCGATCATGACGGGCGAGGGCGCCTACACGCTGACGGAAGCCGAGCGGGTCAACCTGCGGCGGTATCTGGAACGGGGCGGCTTCCTGCTGGCCAGCGCCGGGTGCAGCAGCCAGCAATGGGACGAGTCCTTCCGGCGCGAGGTGCGCATCATCTTCCCGACGCGCAAGCTCGAGGTCATTCCCATGGACCACGAGATCTTCCACACGATCTATCAGATCAAGACGCTGAAGACCAAGGGCGCTCCGGCGAAGCTCGAGGGGCTCACGATCGGCGGGAAGGTCGTGCTCATCTATTCCTCCGACGGCCTCAACGATACCATGACCATGCACGGCTGCTGCTGCTGCGGCGGCAACGAGATCAACAACTCCCAGCAGGTCAACGCCAACATCCTGGCGTACGCCCTGCTGCAATAGCGCGCAAGGGGTTTGAATCATGCGGATGCGCGTCATCCTGCCGGTCGTGCTCGTCGTGGCGGCGGGCGCGGTCGTCGTGGCCCGTGTCGCCCTTCGTGACGAGGGCCGGCCGAAGCAGGGGAGCCGTCTGCGCGTGCTGTTTTCGGGCGAAACGATGGGCGAGCTGGAGCCGTGCCACTGTGCCGGCATCATGGCCGGCGGGTTGCCGGTCCGTGGCGGCTACATCGAACAGCACGGCGGCGAGCGCCTGCTGCTCGACACAGGGTGCATCGGCAATGGCGTTCGCGACTTCGAGGTGCTCCGGATGGAAGCGGCGCTTCGAGGCATGGCCGTGATGGGATACGACGCGGCGAACATCGGCGAGCACGAACTGTGGCTCGGCCGTGACCGGCTCCTGGAACTGGGCGAGCGTGGTGTGCCGTTCGTCAGCGCCAACGTGCGCGGCGACGACGGCACGCCGGTCGTCCAACCGTATGTTGTTCTGAAGCGGTCGCGCCTGACGGTGGCCGTCACGGGCGTCGTCGAGGGCGGCCGGTACCGGACGGGGCCCGGTCTCAGTGTGCATCCACCCCGCGAGGCGCTGGCGCGGCTGGTCCCGCAGCTTGAGAAACGGGCCGGCGTGATCGTTGTCCTGGCGGATCTGGAGCTGCCGGCGGTCAGGGACCTCGCGACGGACTTCCCGGAGATCACCCTCATCCTGTTCCGCGGCCGGGGTGACTCGCACGCGCCCGAGCGCGTCAACCGCACGGCCATCGCCTCCATCTACGGCGAGGCCCGATACCTCGGCGACCTCACCCTGGAGTGGGCGTCGCCGGGGAGCGTATCGGTCGAGGGCGAGGCCGTCCTGCTGGACGAGCGGTTCTCGCCCAGCCCGCGCGTGGTCGAGGCCTGCACACAGTGGTACCAGGAGACGGTACGGGGCCGGACGTTTGACCTCACGCAGGCGGGCCCGGGGTGGAGCCGGATTGTCTCGAACACGCCGGAACCCGGTAACGGCTACACCGGTTCGGCCTCCTGCCGGGCGTGTCATGCGGATCAGTACGAGACGTGGCGCGCCGGTCGGCACGCGCGGGCGATGGAGAGCCTCGCCAAGCGCGGCTACGATTTCTCGCCCGAGTGCATCGTGTGCCACACCACCGGCTACGGGGCCTCCGACGGGTACGAGTCCATGGAACGCACGCCCGAGCTGGGGCGGGTCCGATGCGAAGCGTGTCACGGCCGGGGCAAGATCCTGTTGGATACGCGTCACCGGGAAACCGCCCGCTCCGGCGGCGAGACTACCTGCCGGCAGTGCCACACGCCGAAGCGGCATCCCCACTTCAACTTCGAGACGGACTGGGCCAAGATCAAGCACGAGAAAGAGCGATGAGGCTGCCGAGCACAGGGGCGCGGGCGATCGTCGCAGCGATTTGCGCCTGCGTGGCCGCGGCGCACGCGGCGGAGACGCCCGAGCCTGCCGAAGCGACCGCGCGACCCGTCTTTCACTCAAGCCTGGCTGTGGCGACGGAGGAGTCGTTCAAGGACGGGACGTTGATGCTCGTGGTGTTCGGGGCACGGTGGTCCTCGGTGTGCGAGGAGCTTGAGCAGCAGGCGCTTGCGTCGCCCCGGTTCGAGAAGCAGGCCGGCGCCCTGCACGTCGTGCGCGTTGACGTGGACGCCGACGAGAGACAGGCCCGCACGTTCCGGGTCAATGCGGTTCCGGAGCTGGTGCTGATGACGGCCGAGCAGAAGATCGTCGCGCGCGCCCGAGGGTTCATGACCGCCGAGGAGCTCACCACTTGGGTCGAGAGCGGCCGGCGCCGCGACGCAATGGGTCTGTGGGAAGGCACCGCGCCGGACGAAGCCTCCGACGAGGCCGTTCCGACCGGTGCGGACCCCGAGGACGTGGCGCGCGCGACCAAGATGCTGGGTGAGGCGGACCCGGCCGCGCGCGCGCGCGTCATCGCGGCGCTCGCGAGCCGGCGGGAACGGGCGATGCCCGTCATGCTGGCGGGGCTGGATGATCCGTACCTCGGGGTCCGCATCGGGGCGAGCGAGCTTCTGAGAAAGCTGGCGCCGGACGGCCCGGCCGCCGATCCCTGGGCCCCAAGGGAAACGCGAGAGAAGGAAGCGGCAAACGTCCGCAGATGGTGGGCCGAGACGGGCCGACTTCCGCCCGAGACGGAGCCGGGTTCGACCGACCCGCAGCGGGCACGGTTCATCGAGTCCGCCATCGAGGACGTCTTCTCCGGCGAGCCCGTGCGCCGGACCGAAGGCATGTCCACGCTCGTTTTGATCGGCGACGTGGCACTGCCGGAGGTGCGCGCCGCCATCAGCCGCGGCGCGGCATCCGGGGACCAGAAGGTGATCCGGGTGCTCGAGGACGTGCGGTGGGCAATCCTTATTCCTGACGTGATTGAGATGCAGGCCCACGCGCGCCGCGACCTGGCTCGAGGCACAAGCGAGCAGCGGCAGGCGGCCGTGTCGCGGCTGGGAACGACCAAGGGCGCGCTGCCCGCGCTCCGTGAACTGATTGACGACCCCGACCCGCTCATCAAGGAAAGCACCGTTCACGCGCTGAAGACCGTCGGCGGTGCCGCCGCGCTCGACGCCACGGCAATCCTGCTCAAGGCGAAGGACACAAACCTGCGGATGGTGGCGGCCCAGGCGCTGGGCCAGTCAAAGAACAAGAACGCCGGCAAGTACCTGGCAGCCGCCGTCACCGACCCGGACGAAGTCGTCGCGACCGTCGCAATCGCCGCCCTCGAGGAGATCAAGGCCACAGACCAGCAGGCCACCCTCGTCAAGTGCCTCTCGGACGAGCGCTGGCGCGTGCGCGCGGCCGCCGCCGAGGCGCTCGGCGAACTCGAGATCAAGTCTGCGGTCCCGGCCCTGAACAAGTTGCTCGCCGACACCGACGCTTTCGTCGTCAAGAGCGCCGTCGTGGCCCTTCGCGAGATCGGCGCGCGCCCCGACACCAAGAAGCTGATGGAGCTGGCCAAGCGCAACCCCGACCTCACCGACATCGCCGTTGAGTACATCGCAAGCACCGAGAACAAGGCGGCATTCACGGCAATCGGGGCCATGTACGACGACGCCGCCACCGCCCAGCGCGCCACCATCCTCACCGCGCTGGCGAAATCACGGCACTACGGGCGATCGAGCGACAGCTACTGGAAACCCTTCCTTACCAACGTCGCGGCCGAGAAAGACCCGGACCTACGCTTGAGATTGGCCGCCGTGTTGGAGCGGCGCTCGAACACGCTTGCCGAGGGATTCATCGCCCGCCTTTTGGCCGATGAGGACGCCCGCGTTCGCGGCGCAGCGGGCGGGCTCGTGCTCAGGGCGGTCGCTGAAGCGCAAACCAGCAACACCCAAACCACGTTCGCCGAACCCAGCTTCGGCCCCCCGTCTAAGGAGCGTTCGAAGGGCACCCCGTTCAACGTGCTCAAGGCGGTGAAACTCAAGGCGAAGCACGACAGTTGGCACAGCCTCATGGCAAACACCCTCGACGAGACGCCCGACATCCGGTTCCACTTGGCCTACTACGTCACCGGCGACGGGCGGACCGACTTGCCCGTGCTCGACGCGGCGCTGGCCAGGGAAAACCTGCGCGATGAGCTCAAGCATGTCGGCGACGACAAGGCCGTCGGCCTGATCCTGGCACGGCTGCCTTGGCCGGACGCCCGCGACCGCGTCGCCGAATGGGGCCGTGATCCCTTCCTGTATGCGCGGATGCTCGGGCAGACGAAGCACGCCCCGGCGCCCCTTCGCACTTTGCTCCTCGAACCGGCCCTGCTGGACGCGGCGATGGAAACGGCCAAGGACACGGAGTTGGCCCTTATCGCCTACGCCCTTTTGCGGGAGCCGGACGACTCGCCCGTCTCGCTTTACGCGACGAACGAAGAGAACGCCCGCACCCTGGAGCGGCTGCGCAAGGCCGGACATCCCCTGGCCCGGGCCATGGCCCTCTACGTCAAGGCTACGCAGCGGGAGGTCGTAGGGACCGCGCTGTTCAACGAGGCCCTGGCCGACGAGGAGCCATGGGTCCGTTACTGGGCCGTCGCCGGGATCGTAGCCCGGATCAAGGACTTGTCTGAGCGCGGACACACGCTCGCCTCGCTCCTCAGCGACACCGACACCACCGTCGCCTCGGCCGCCGCGATCGGTCTCCTCAGCAGCGACCTGCGCAACGCGGCGGGCTACCGGTATTCCTTCAGGATGTTCCGCTACCGCGAGCTGGACGTTTACATCTACAGCCGGACCTTTGACGAATACGACTATAGCTCACGCGCCAGCCGGTCCCTCAGGCCCCTCGATGGCAGACCCGACTTCCTCGACGACGTCCGGAAGCGCCTCGAGGATTTGCTCGAGGCCGAAGGCGCAGGCGGCGTCGGCCCCTTCGCCGTGTTGCTCGCACAGTACGGCGACTATACCGGCATGGATCTCCTGCTTGAACGATGGCAGCGGACCCAAGACACGGCCGCGCAGGGCTTCCTGTTGGTGGGCCTCGCCTTGGCGAGAGATGAACGCTTCCTGCCGCCCCTGAAGGCGAAGGTGGCGAGTACGGATGGATCGTATGAACTCCGGGAGCTGCTGAACTGGCTGCGCGGCGTCCGGGGAGAGGAAGCCCGCAAGCTGCGGCGTGAAATCAACCGCCGCCTGCGCGCCTCTGATTAGACCTTCTGACATCGTCCGCGCCCTTTGAGCGCAGGCCGTCATGATGAAGTGGTTTGAAGAGACTCGACGATATGGCTCGGGACCCATGGGAGGGGACAAGAAGATGAAAACGCGAACCGATTGCACGCGGCCGGGAAACAGCTGGCGGCGCGTGGCGCCGCACGCGTGGCTGGTTCCGGCCCTGGTGCTCGTTCTTGGCGCCGGGTGTGTGGAGGTCAAGGACGAGTTGACCATCAATGCCGACGGCTCGGGAACGGTCCGGATCGAAACAGTGACGCACGCCCCCGGCGGATACATGACCGGCGGCTTCGGGCCGATGGGTCCAATGGAATCGTTGGTCTACCCGCCGGCGGATTCACGGCAGGCGCGCGCCCTGTTTCCGGGGGACGATTTCACCGTCAAGGTCAGGCGCAACCGCGCCGCTAAAGGCGCTTCCGGCGTCACCGTGAGAGTCACCTTCAAGGACATCAACACGCTGATCGAAAGCCCCTACGGCCGCGCCCATTCGTTGTCGCTGCAGCTCGAAGGCGACGACCTGGTCCTCAAGGCCCGGAGCGGTCTGCAGGCCGCAGCCCGCATCGATGCCTTCCTCAACACCGACGAGAAACTGCCCGCCCCCGTGAACCTCAAGTCGCTGGCGAAGAAGCACAAGGACCTCGCGCTCGACTTCAAGATATCCTTGCCGGCGACCGCTTCCGTCGAGGGCGGCGGCGCTACGGCCGAGGGCAGCACGGTCACGTGGGCCGTGGACCTCTCCGAAGCCGAGGACGCCGCCGCCGCCGCCGACGCCGTCGAGCGTCTTGACGGCGTCATCACGGCCCGGTGTCCGGCCGCGGGCATCGAGTTCAAACCGGTCAAGGTCGCCCGCCTCGACCTGTCGCCGTTCAAGGACCTCGAGGAAGGCAAGATCGCCGAGGCCGCCGGAATCGACGCTGAGAAAATCCGCGCCGCGGCGAAGTTTGTTCCCATCCTGCTGCACGTCACGCGCTCCTTTGACCTTGCCGGCAGCGGTCACTACGAACGGAACAGCGCCACGCTTCAGGGCGTCGTCATCGTTCCCCGCGACCTGGCGCCGGCCCGATGGGGCGAGTCCACACTCACCAAGGCCGAGGACGATCAGGGCAACGACCTCTTGCCGACCGAAGACGAGCGCTACGGGCCCGGATGGAGCTCCATGCACGGCCCCATGTACTACGAGCACGCCGACGAGGACGAGGATGACGAGGACGACGAGGCGGACGTCACGCATTATGTGTCTCTGTCGATGCAGGTGCCGTCGATAGACGCCGACACGATCGCCCACATCAAGGGCTCCGTCGAGATGTGCTACACCGCCGCCGAGTACCTCGTCCGGATCGAGAACGCAGTGCCGAAAAACGCCATCATCGAGGGGAAACTTGAGCAGTACTATCGGTATATGAGCGGTTCCGATGGGGCGACCCCCATCTCGAGCCCCAGCCTGGAGAAACTGGGCGTGCAGCTGACCCTCAACCGGGCTTCCCGTGTCAAGGGCCTCGTGATACTTCAAATGGGCATGAAAACCGACAACGCCGTCGTCTCCGGTGTCCACGTATTTGACGCGAAGGGCCGGCCCTGGCCCACGCTGCTGACGGGCAGCCTGTTCGGGTTTGGTGGCGGCGATGACAGCCTGCAGACCGTTGTCGTGGGCGCGCCGGAAGGACCGCTTTCCCTGGCGCTGCTCGTCAGGGCCGGTGGCCCATCGGTGAAGGTGCCAATCGAGCTGGCCGACGTGCCGATCACGCCCAGCGAGGCGGAATCCGCTGGTGCGGACGCTGTTGAAAAGACCCCGCCCGAGAATTAGCCTGCAGACTTGCGTGGCCTGAGGCGTACATATCCGAAGAAAGGAAATGGCCATGAAGCTCAGCACACTCACACGGCTGGCTGCCGTTCTTCTCCTGGTTGTTGCCGGCGCCGGGTGCGTCAAGGAATACTCGGTCACCGTGGCCATCAACGAGGACGGCACCGCGACAGTGACCAACGTCGCGGTGGTGAATCGCGCGCTGTTGGAGGAGCAAATCCGGTTCATGGACGCGGAGGAAAACGACTTCGACGAGGACGGCTTCGACGACGACGAAGACTTCGACGAAGAACTCGTCGTCCTCGTCGACGACGACTTGGACGAAGACGACGACTTGGACGAGGACGAGGTCGAGGCCGAGGCTGAGGCCGACGAAGGGCCCCGGGACGAAGCGGACCCAGACGACGACACGGAGCAGCCGCTCACCGACGAGGAACAGGCGAAAGAGGACGCCGAACTCGCCGCGAAAATCAGAGGGATGCTCGAAGAAGAGAACCCCGTCGAGGACGCCGACGACGCCGAGTTCAACGTGGACTCCGTCGAGGTCGGGGAGACCACCGTCCGCGTCGTTACGACTGTCAAGTTCAAGGACCTCGAGGCCCTCGTCGCCAGCACCGGAGATATCTGGCGATCCTTCGGGTACGACCGCCTGGTGCTTGACGCTGATGACAACGGCAAGCTGCGCCTCACCCTCTCGCCGGTGTCGTCGAGAGCAACGGCCAGAGAGTTGGAGGAGATGCGATCGTGGCTCGAGGCCGCCGGCTTCGAGGGCATCATCAAGTTCGTGATGCCGGGCACGGTGCTCTCCAGCACGCTCCCTGAGATCGAAGAGAGCGTTACCTTTATCAAGATCGACGCCGCCGAGTCTGAAAGCCTCGATGCCCTCGAGAAGCTTTACAGCCAGGACATCGTGGTCACTGCCGAGCCCGGCACGCTCGCCATGGAAGGCTTCCCCCTGGATTCCGGCAAGGTGGCCGCCCCCGGCGTTCCCGATCCGAGTGATGTGGCCGGCGACGTCCCCGTCGTCGACGCCGGACCGGGCTACGAGGCCGAGGCGCTCACCGTCACCACCACCATCATTCACGTGTTCCCTGAGGGAAAGAACTACCTCAAACATTGGGTTGACGGCTACGGCGTCCGCGGCAACACGAGCAAATGCGTTGTCAACGCCAAGCTCTACGCCCCCGAAGGACGCCTCATCGGGGAGCTGACCAACGCGCGTGTCACTCGCGCCGTCGACGAGCAGGATCGCGAAATCAAGCCCCTCGACCTCGAGAGCGAATCACATCGTATGATGCGTTCATACCGCGGATTCGGAGGCGGGGACGACGACAACAACACCGCCGACTTCACCCTGCATCTCGAGCCCCCCGCACTCGGCGCTGAGACCATCGACGTCATCGAGGGCGAGCTCATCGTCACCACCTTCGCCCGCTGGAAAGTGCACGAGGTCCCCGAACCCAAGGCCGACGGGGAAAACGACATCGACATCGGCGACCTTGTTCCCGGCGCGACACTCACCATCACCGGCGTCAGAAGCAAGGAACGCGACGGTGAGTTCGGAGGACGCATCCGGGTAAAGATCGTCGGGCCGTCCGGGGTACGTTACATCAAGACTGACGTGCGCGTCGAGGGTGCCCGCTACACGCACGCATACGAATCCAGGTCGAGTTGGAGCGAGCGCGATGAGACGACGACGCGCACCTCCACGATCAGGTACGACGGCAGCATGGAGGAGGATGAGAAGGCGGGCAAAGTTGTCCTCGTCCTCCGCATTCCCGACGACCTGAAACGCGAACGCGTCAAGTTTACCATGGAGACCGTTGACCTCTTCTGACACCCGTCTCCCAAATCGAGAAACTCGCCGAAGTCCCTGGGCCCCAAGGGGCCTTGAGGCCCTTGCCCGTATGAGTGGAGAGGGGAATCCTCGACGCATTTACTGGGCAAGGCGCTTTGAAGGCACCACTGTTGTCGGCATGACGGATTCGCAACGCATTTCCTAAGGCTTTGGATTGGAGAAGATTGGGAGGAACGTATTGGTGAGAGCGGGACAGGGGCGACGCTGGCTACGGCGTGTCGGCGATACGCGGAAGAATGGCGGAGAGGGTGGGATTCGAACCCACGGTACCCTCACGGGTACAACACCTTAGCAGGGTGCCACTATCGGCCACTCAGTCACCTCTCCGCAGGGGACGGATGTGGCTGGTTGTTGATACCGTGTGCGGCGCGCGCTGTCAAGAGGAAGAGATTTCACGCATCCTCCTCCGGCAAGCCTACGGAGGACAAGAAGGCGCAAAGGCGCGAAGGCCAAGGATCTTCTTTGCGCCTTTGCGGCGCTCCGGAGGCGGGCAGGCGTTGGGTGAGGCGCTGCCTTAGCCCGCATTTCTTACGGAGAGCCGGTGTGAGGCCGTTTGCGATGCGCAACGGGCCTCATCCACAAGGGGCTACAGGCCAGGAACAGGCTGGGTGTTGTGGACAGCCCGTGGCAGACGAAAAAATGGGGACAGGCACCTATTCTTTTGCGCCAAGGTGTGTCGGATGTGTCCGGCATCTATGAAGAATAGGTGCCAGTCCCCATTTTTCCAGCGCTTCGCGTGCTGTCAGAAATGCGGGTCAGACCTTGTCGGGCGGGTGGGCGCCGAGGGCCTCGTAGAGCTTGTCGGTGGTCGTCTTGACGCGTGAGCCGAGGATGCGGGTCAGGTTGCGGTAGAGCTTGGTTGCGAGCCTCGGGAAGCGGCCCCGGATGCGGCGCAGGGTCCGGTCGTTGAAGCGGAGCAGTTCGGTCTCTTCGGCGGTGATGACGGTGGCGGTGCGGGGCTCTTTGAGGACAAGGGCCAACTCGCCGAAGATCTGGCCGCGCTCGAGCCGGGCCACCGTCTGGGCGGCGGCGCCCGCGCCGCGCACGACGTCCACCGCGCCGCTGATGACGGCGTACATCGTGTCGCCTACCTCGCCTTCCTTCACGATGGTCGTCGCCTTCGGGTACTGCTGGAGGCCCGCGGCGGCCATGACCTTGCGGACCTGCCAGCGGCTCATGTCACGGAACAGGTCAATGAACTGGCGCGGCGCCTCGCCGACGCGGAGCGAGACGACGTCCCAGAGCGTGACGAGCTCGAGCCGCAGCATGAGCACGGGCAGGATGACGAGGCTGCCGAAGAGGGCGGTGATCATCGTGATCATCATGAGCAGGCCGAAGTAGATGGTCGGCTGGAACTTGCTGACGAGGAGCACGGCGAAGGCGATGCCGAGCGTGATCGAGGTGAAGACGATCGGCTGGCCGGCGGTGAGGAGCGAGGCCTTCATGGCGCGCTTCTTGTCGAAGTCCTTCTTGAACTCGCCGTTGTAGCGGGCGAGGTAGTGGATCGTGTCGTCCACGGCGATGCCGAGCGCGATGGAGGCGATGAGGCTCGTGGCGCTCGAGAGCGCGATGCCCGTCCAGCCCATGATGCCGTAGTTGATGAGGATGGGGAAGACGTTGGGGATCATGGCGACGAAGCCGACTTTGACGGACATGAACAGAAGGGCCATGATGATGAAGATGCAGATGAAGGCGAGCGAGAGGCTGCTGACCTGGCCCTTGGTGATGGCGTTGGCCGATTCCGAGACGACGAGGGGCAGGCCGGTGACGTGGATGTCGAGGTCCTTGGAGAAGGCGATCGCGTCCGCGGCCGGCTTTTTCATTGGGACGCCGTCGGGCCTGCGGCCGCACAGCGCGAGGATGCGCTCCTTGGCGAGGATGAAGTCGCGCGCGCCCTCGAAGTGGGCGCGGAAGATGACGTTGACGGCGCGGTAGTCGTCGGTGACGACCTGTTTGATTTCGGTCTGCTCTTCGCCGAAGGCCTGGGGGAACTGCGCGACGAGGCGTTCGACCTTCTTGATGTCTTTTTCGCGGTCGCCCGAGGGCGCGGGCAGGGCCTGGCGGTCGTAGTTGAAGCCGGCGGTGAGGGCGCTGATCATTTTGAGGTACTCGGCGATGGAGATCGCCATGTCGATGCCGGGGTCGTCGGCGACGACGCGCTGCTGCAGCGCGTCGAGCTGGTTGAGGACGGTCGGGTCCTGGAAGTAGGCGATGTGCTCGTTGGGGCCCTTGTACTCCATGACGACGTTGATCGTGTAGCAGCCGGCCATGACCTTCTGGATGTCGTCGAAGTCCGTGCGAACGGGGGCGTCGCTCTTGAAGAAGCTGATGACGGCGTTCTCGACCTTGAGGCGGGTGAGCCCGAGGACGGACAGGCCGATGACGAGGACGGCCGCCGCATAGACGAAGACCTGGCGCTTCACGTCGAGCCGGTAGAGCCAGCGAAGGAAGGCGAGCACGGGCGAGCGCTTGGTGTCGAGGTCCCCGTGCTGGTCGGCCGGGTCAGCGGCGTCGTTCTCTGCGCCTTTCTTGTTTTTCTTCTTCGGCAGGGGCAGGAGGACCAGGAGCGCGGGCAGCAGGGTGAGCGAGAGGATAATGAGCCCCAGGAGCCCGAAGCAGGAAAAGAAGGCGAACTCGCGGATCATGTCGATGCGGTTAAGCGCCAGCGAGCCGAAGCCGATCAGCGTGGTGGCGCCGGCGAGGAAGACGGGCAGGCTGACGCGGAAGAGCGTCGAGGTGACGATCTCTTTTTTGAGGCGGCGTCCCTCTTCTGCCTCCTCGAAGAACTCGCTCACGACGTGGAGCGCGTAGGCGTTGCCGATGGCGATGAGCAGCGTGGGGATGACCACGGTAATCATGTTGAGGTAGGCGCCCATGAGCGTCATGAGGCCGAAGGTCCAGACGTAGGCGACGCCGGCCGAGATCAGCGGCAGCACCACGCCGCGCACCTTGCGGAAGCAGACGGCGAGGATGATGACGATTAGGCCGAGGGTGAAGCCGCTCAGCGTCTTGAGGTCGGCCTGAAGGTACTGCACGACCTCGTCGGCGATCACCGGGCTGCCGATTTGGTAGACGAGCTTCGCCTCGCCCTTCTCGACGCCGAGCTCCGCGTTGGCCGCGTCCACGATCTCGCGGACGATCGTGACGACGTCCTCGCCGTTCGAGCCGATGATGATGGTGACGGTGGTAGCGTCGAGCTGCTTGGTAATGAGGTTGTTGGCGAACAGGTTGACGCCCTCGAGGAACTGCTGGAAGAACGCCTGCCGTTCCTCCTCGGTGTCAATGTCTTTGAGCCGCTCGTAGAGCACGCGGATGGTGCCGATGCGGCCGAACTTGGGGGTGTTGCGGATGGTCTCGATCCGCTCGTAGAGTTCCTGCTGGGTGTCGGTGAGGCCGACGACCTTGCGCACGGGCGTGATATCGTCCGCCCTGGCCTCGGCCTCCGCCTGGCTCAAGCCGCTGTCGGTGAGATCGTCCCGGATGCTCTTCCGGATGCGCCTGTTGACGCCGTTGTATTTCCCGGACTGGAGCTTCGCCTCGGCTTCGGCTTCCGCCTCGGCCGCGGTTTTGGTCTCGTCCTTCCTCAGGCTTCTCTCGATGAGTCGTTTCTTGAGCTCCTCGCGTTCGCGGTTGTCCGCTTCCGTGTCTTTGGTTTCTGGGAAGCCGTTGATGCGGTCGGTGATGTCCCAGACGACGTCGAAGACCTCGGTATCGAGGACGGTTTTGCCCTTGGGGGCCTTGACGACGATGAGGATGAGCTCGTCCTTGCCGAACATCTTGACGAACTTGTTGTAGAAGACCGTCGAGGGGAGGTTCTTGATCAGGACCTTTTCGGTGGGGTTGCGGGTCTCGGGCACGCCCTTGATGAGGAGCGCGGCGGCGAAAAACGCCGTGACAATCCCGATGAGGACGATGACGACGACGGCGTGGCTGACGATCCAGGCGAGCAGGGCGCGGAGGCGATTCATGCGGGTTCCTCTTCTGCTCCGTCGGGTGCCGAAGGGTCTATGTATCGTCGAGGGGCACGCGAAGTCAACGGAATTCTCGCCCGAGCGGCCCGCGCAGGCGCGTGTTGCGGCGCGTGGGGCCCGTCGGAGTACGTGCTGTGGCCCCCGGCGGGAAAAAAGTCGCGAAAAAGCGGTAAAGCGGGCCTCGGCTGCGCCGATATGGGTAATGCAGAACAGGTCCCCCTTCTTTCCAGCATCCGGCCTGGGGGCTCCGGTCTTCGGGCCGAGAAATGGCGCAAGGGGCGAGCGGTGGGTAATTACAGGAAAGTCTGATGACACAATCTCTGCCTAGGAACCCATGACAGTTCTCGCCTCTGCGCCGGACTTATCCGGAGCAGGCACGGCGCCCGCCGTGCCTGCTCTTTTTTCTGCCCGTATTTTTTCTGCCCACGGTTGGAGGGTTGCTTGATGCGGACGCCAGGAACCAGTAGCATCACGGTCAACGGCACGCGGGACCCATGCTTCAGGGAGGCGACGATGACGGGCGCGACGCGGACCCTCGAGGCGAGCGGCCACCTGATTGATTCGGGGCTGATGGCCGCGATTATGGACGCGGTGATCCTGAGCGGGGCTGAGTTCGAGATCGCCGAGTTCGAGATCGGCCGGACGAACCAGGACGCCTCACGCCTGGTGATCACCGTGAGCGCGCCGAGCGCCGAGCGGCTCGAGGCGCTCGTGGGCGAGCTGCACCGGCTCGGGTGCTTCGCGGCCGAAGCGCCGGGCGTCACGCTCAAGGCTGCGGAACGAGACGGGACGGCGCCGCCCGACTTCTACTCGACGACGAACGCGGCGACGCTGGTGCGCATCGGGGGCGAGTGGGTCCCCGTGGCGAGCCAGCGGATGGACTCGGTGATCGTGGTCGAGGACGGCCGGCCCGCGTGCCGGCTGCTGCGCGAGGTCAGGCAGGGCGACCGGATCGTGTGCGGGTACGAGGGTGTGCGCGTGGTTCCGGAATTCAAGGCGCGTGACCGGAGCGAGTTCAGCTTCATGTCGAGCGAGATCAGCTCGGAGCGCAAGGTGGAGCTCGCCGTCCGCGACCTGGCCAAGATGATGCGCGAGGTGGTCGCGCGGAAGGGCCGGATCGTCGTCGTGGCGGGCCCGGTGGTGGTGCACACGGGCGGGGCCGACGACCTGGCGGCGCTGGTCCGGGGCGGCTACGTCCAGGCGCTGCTCGGTGGTAACGCCGTCGCCGTGCACGACATCGAGGGGGCGCTCTTCAACACGTCGCTGGGTGTGGACCTCAGGACGGGCCGGCCCGTGGACGCCGGCCACCGCAACCACATGGCGGCCATCAACGCCGTACGCGGCGCCGGCGGGATCAAGGCGGCGGTGCACAGCGGGCTCGTGAAATCCGGCATCATGTACGAGTGCGTCGTCAACAACGTGCCGTTCGTGCTGGCGGGCAGCCTGCGCGACGACGGGCCCCTGCCTGAGGTCATCATGGACCTCTACGAGGCGCAGGCCGCGTACACGAAAGCGCTGGCAGGCGCCGAGCTGGTGCTCATGCTTGCCTCGATGCTGCACTCGATCGCCGTGGGCAACATGCTACCATCGTCGGCTACGACCGTATGCGTGGACATCAACCCGGCGGTGGTGACCAAGCTCAACGACCGCGGCAGCGGCCAGGCACTGGGCATCGTGACCGACGTTGGTCTTTTCCTCAACCTGCTCGCCCGGGAACTCGGGTAGAGGAGTCGCCACAGATTTCACAGATTCGACAGATGCGGAATCCTGTCTCTGCGCGCTCTGCGCCTCTGCGAGAGGTTCTTCTCAGTCTTCCTTGATCTCTCGCAGAGGCGCAGAGCGCGCAGAGAAGGCACTACAACCGGGGCGTTAGGGCTGGGCGGCGGGGGGACGCGTCCACGCCGTTGGGCTCCATCGTGAGCCGGTTGCAGCCGTCGCGGGAAGGACAAATGCATGCCGGGCAGATTTACTCATCGAAGGCCGACGCGGACAAGCATGCCGGCACGGGAACAAGCAACCTAGACGTCGTCATGAACCTTCTGAGGCGGCTCGCGGGCGCTCGTGAAAAGATCAGATCAATATGCCGTGGACCCTCGGGATAATGAACGCCCGCTCACTTGAGGTACCTCCGAGGCGCCCTCATTGCTGATACACTCTTTAGGTAATCCCCCAGGTCTTGCTTGGCCCACTTGTAGAGGGTCAACATCAGCGATCTGTTCGGGTCGTTCGGATATCGCCGCAAGTACGTCTCCATTGTCTCGTAGCCCTTCTCATTCTCCCCACTAAAGAAGAAACACATGCTGGCACTGTGAGCGGCCGCGAAAGGAATCCCGTCAGGATCCCTGTACTCGGGAACCTGTCTGTCGGCAGGGGAGAGCTCTTCGTACCAGTCGATGAGCGCGAGGTACCATTCCGCCGCACTACGGTAGTCACCCAAGAGCTTGAGGCTACCCGCGATGTAATCGGCTTTTGCGAACCGGAGCTTCGTATTTCCTGGTTCCTTGCGCAGGGCTTCTACCCGGCGCTTGGTGTCGGCGAGAAGCTCGCGCCCCGCCTTGCTCAGGCTTGCGTCGGTGACTCGTATTGGCGGAAGATCGGCCTCGGCCGTAGACGCGCCGTTGGATCGCTTCGAGTAGTACCCAAAGTACCACCAGGCGACGAGTCCCAAGATGATGAGGATTGCCAGCAGCTTCTTCACCTCGGCACACCTCCTCTGGAATCATGAAGTGAACCATAATTA
>Ga0180432_10003438_pt1 | contig 22554 bp, 20 predicted proteins | sample SS_ome_10_FD_132414 | JGI IMG/M metagenome (GOLD analysis project Ga0180432, IMG submission 132414) | Hypersaline lake sediment archaeal communities from the Salton Sea, California, USA - SS_1_MS_2 metaG | ecosystem: Environmental > Aquatic > Non-marine Saline and Alkaline > Hypersaline >...
GGGCTGTTGGCAACAACTGGGGCATCTGGAATGGAACCAAACATCCCGATGAGGCCATGGAGCTTCTCCAGTTTCTTACGGATGCGGATCGAGCTAAGGAAGTCGGGACCATTGCCCACCGAGTGCCAGCGCGCGAGTCCGCGGCTGACTCCTTTGGCGATTCTGGTTCGCCGGATAACCAGAGTCTGATTCCTCAAGCCCTTGCGTATGCGATTTCGCCTCCGGTTCACCCCACAAAGGGGGCAGAGATAAATGACGTTCTCAGTGCCGCGTGGGAGAAATTCATGATCTTAGAACAAGGAACGCCTGAGGAGGCCCTGTCGGAAGCGGTGGTGAAGGTTGACGCCCTTCTTGCAGAAGGCTAGGTTCGGTCGGTATGCGAGGTGGAGTCCACCCCGTGGATTTCCACGGGGTGGATTTTCTGTACTGAACCCCTGAGATTGGACACTTAGTTCAATTCGAGGGCCAGAGCCTGCTCCTTTTACCACAGCTTCTCTCTAGGGGGTCGCTACATTCCTATGTTAGATCTAGAAACGGGTCCAAAGGGCAGCCGTCGTCGGCTGCGACAGGCACAGAAGGAGACGATTGTAGGTTACCTCTTCATTTCGCCCTGGTTGGTTGGGTTCTTTGTCTGGATCGCCGGGCCGATGATCATGTCTCTCGTCATGAGCTTCCTTAAGACGGACCTGCTTACACCTTCTAACTTTGTGGGTCTCGAGCACTACAAGAGCTTGGTCGAGGACGAGTTGTTCTGGAAGAGCCTGAGAAACACTGCCTACTACTCAGTGTTGAGTGTTTCTTTGGGGATGTTCTTGTCGCTTGTTGTTGCCATGCTTATGAACACCCGAATTAAGGGCATCACTCTATTCCGCACCATCTACTATCTTCCTGCCATCCTGCCAGCCGCACCAGTAGCCATTCTTTGGCGTCAGATATTTAACCCAGACAAGGGGCTGGCCAATTCTGTGCTTCGTCTGATTGGCTTGCCGCCGCAAAAGTGGCTCTATTCAGAAGAATGGGCCCTGCCGTGTCTTGTCCTGATGAATTTGTGGGGCATTGGTGCTACAATGATGATCTATCTGGCTGGACTACAGAGCATCCCTGAGGAACTCTATGAAGCGTCGGAGATCGATGGGGCAGGCTGGTGGAGCAAGCTGCGATATGTGACCTTGCCCATGCTGTCACCGACGATCTTTTTCAATCTCATCATGAGTATCATTGGCTCCTTTCTCATTTTCACCTCGTCCTATGTCATGACCTCTGGTGGGCCAAACAATGCGACACTGACATATGTCCTGTACCTGTATAGAAATGGATTTAAGTACTTCAAGTTTGGCTATGCATCCGCACTGGCGTGGGTCTTGTTCTTTATAGTTCTTGCGCTGAGTGCTGTTGTCTTCAGATCGTCCACAGCCTGGGTTTACTACGAAAGCGAAAGTCGGGGAGAATAGTCCGGTATGAACATCTTAGGCAATGTGGGTCTGTGATGGGCTGGGTCATGGGGATACGGAGACAGTTTGCGGAGAAATGGCACAGCCGCCGCACGAGGAGGCTGGTCGGCCACGTCATCGCGTACGTCATGGTGATGGCAGGTGCGTTGATCTTTCTTCTGCCGCTCTATTATCTGCTTAATATCGCGCTTTCCTCGCCGGAGAGTCTGGGAAAGTACCGCATGGAGTGGATTCCGAGGCCTATCATGTGGTCCAACTTCTCTGAGGGTTGGGTGGAGTACTATAACTTCACCGAGTATCTCAGGAACACTGTGTACATCACGAGCCTGGCCGTGATTGGTCAGTTGCTGTCCAACACTTTGGTAGCCTATGGCTTTGCCCGCGTGCGATTTGCTGGACGAAATATGTGGTTTATCGTCTTGCTGAGCACGATGATGCTTCCTGGTCAGGTTACGCTTGTCCCTAAGTATGTCATCTTTGCGAAGCTAAAGTGGGTCAACACGTATAAGCCACTCATCGTCCCGCAGTACTTTGCTAGTGCGTTCTATGTTTTCCTGCTGCGGCAGTTTTTCATGACTTTGCCGCGAGAACTGGATGACGCCGCCCGCATAGATGGGTGTGGACACATGGGCATTCTTGTCAGGATTCTTCTGCCACTAGCGAAGGCACCCCTCGTAGCGGTGGCCGTGTTTTCTTTTGTTGACAATTGGAGTGCTTTCTTCGGCCCACTCATCTACTTGAATGATCCAAAGAAGTGGACGTTGGTGCTAGGCACGACTTCGCTCATCACCGGCTGGGGCAATAGATACATCCACGTAGGGTATGTTATGGCAGTGGTAACTCTGACCATCATCCCAGTGTTGGTGATCTATTACTTTGCCCAACGATACTTCATTGAGGGCATAACGCTTACTGGGGTTCTCAAGTAGCATCTATGCGGCGATTGGGCGCGGCACTGGGATAAGGGGTAGCGCGCTGCAACAAACGGAGGGAAATGAATAGATGGCCCACTATGTGAAGGTTGCTTCGGTCCTCTTTCAGACCGAAGCAAAGAAAGGGCACGACGATGCAAAACGGATAGTGCTTGGGGAGACTGCACAGACACTGGAGTCGCTTAAGGGCTTCGGACTGGATCTAGTTGTCTTCTCAGAAGGTGTGGAGTCCTATGGCCAGCGCGTCGAGGATGCCGAGGAAATTGCGAGCCCCGGCCCCTTCCTCAAGTTATATATGGACTATGCTGTCTCACAACGGTGTTGTGTTGCGGGCTCTGTGAAGTTGTTCGATGGAGGCAAGGTCTATAACTCGATCGCGTTTGTCGGCCCTGATGGCACAATTTTGGGTGTGTACCATAAGACTAACCTGACCGTTTGGGAGATCGAACCCGGCGTGAGCTCAGGCAGCGGGGCAGTGGTGGTTGATACACCTGTCGGGAGGCTGGGAGGCATCGTTTGCTTCGACCTCAACTTCGAAGATATACGCAATGAATATCGGACACTGAGACCTGATATAATCGTCTTCCCAAGTATGTTTCACGGGGGCCTGCTGCAACAGATATGGGCTTACCAGTGCCGTGCCTACTTTGTCTCTGCTCTCCCGCGCATTGGCGGTGGTATACTTGATCCTTTTGGGACTCCGCTCGCTCTGACGCATTTCTGCAGTTCGGTGGCGACCGCCACGATCAACTTGGATCGGGTGATGGTCCATCTCGACTTCAACAAAGAGAGATTCCCGGATATCAGGCGTAAATACGCTGACGAAGTCGAAATCTGCGTTCCGGCAAACGTTGATCGTGCGCTGATTATCAGCCGAACACAGAAACGCTCCGCAGTCGATATTGTCTCGGAGTTTGGCGTGGAGCCCATTGATGAGTACTTCGATCGATCTACACAGGCCAACGTGAGGAATCGTCGAAAGTAGCATGAAGAACCCATCATGCCAAAGCCCACTTACCTAGAAAGTGGAGGTCCTGGCTGAACCTGCAACGTGGGGACTACGCCAAGGTGTGATCTGCGAGGCAACTGCTGATCTCTAGTTTGACCGGGTTGGGCAGCGACGTGTTGGTCGAGAATCATCTGTCGCCGCAGGACGAGGCGGTTTGGCATTGACTTTTGGAGGTATAGCAGTGACGGCGAAGAAGATCGTTTGTCTGGGCGGGGGCAGCCTGTATTTTGTGCGTGCGCTGCCAGATTTGGTGTTGAGTGAGGATCTCGCCGGATCAGAGATCGTTTTGTACGACCTGGACGGCGAGAAGGTGGATTTGATGGCTACAATGGGTCAGCGCATGGCGATCCAGGCCTCCGCTGACTTCAGCGTGCGGGCGACGACTGACCTGGTCGATGCGGTCGATGGGGCTGACTTCGCGCTGTCTTCAATTGGTGGGAGTGGCGCTGAAGTTTCATCGCGTGTGTATGGGTCCTACCATCACCGTTGTGACGTCTACATCCCTGCCAAGTACGGCGTCTACCAGGTTGTCGGTGATACAGCTGGGCCAGCTGGGATGATGATGGGCCTGCGTTCGATCGCGGCGTATATGCCCATCTGCAGGGAGCTCGAGAAACGGGCCCCCAATGTTATCTTGCTGAACCACTCTAATCCGATGGCGCCGCTATGCCGGGCGATGACGAAGTACACGGACCTAACGGTGATCGGCATCTGCCACGGTGTGCAAGACGGTATCCGCCACGCGGCGAGCATCCTCAACTGCGATCCGCGCGAACTGGAGTGTACCTGGATTGGTACCAATCACTACTACTGGCTTATGCGACTGTACCACCATGGGGAAGATGTGTACCCGGAGTTACTGCGCCGCATGGCCGAGCATACGCCGGAGCACGGCGAGACCCTCAGCACGCAGCTGTCGTTGATCTATGGGCACAAGGTCCTATATCCCGAGGACGATCACATTTGGGAGTTCTATCCGTTCGCGACGGGTGTCCGCGATCATTTCGCACCGCCCTATGGAATGGCCGAGACGGCGAAGCGGTTCGGATTCGACCCAGCCGTCCCGCTAGGTGCCCGTCCGGAGCAGACGCCAGAGGTTAGGAGTGAATTCTTGCAGGGCTATCAAGCAATCCTCAATGCAGCTAAGCTGCCCCTACAGCGCGGGGACCGTATCACGGGCGAGGGGATTGGCTCGCTGATCAGTGCGATGGCTCACGGGCGCCGGGAGCTCGCGATTGTCAACATTCCCAACCGTGGTCTGATTCCCAATCTGCCTGCTACTGGTATCGTAGAGGTCGAGGGAGTGACTGACTCGCTTGGCGTGCGTGGTATTCAGGTTGGCGAGGCGCCGCTGTCTCTAAAGGGTCTGCTCGAGAAGCGATTCGCCTGGCAGGCGGTGGTGGCTGACGCGGCAGTGAAGGGTGACAGAAACCTGGCACTGCAGGCGCTGCTGCTGGACGAAATGGCGATCCTGCCGCACCAGGCGGAGGCAATGCTGGACGATCTCCTACTGGCGTCCAAGGACCTGTTGCCGCACTTCTTTGAGTAACGCTGGGCATGGAGCAGAGTAGAGTGAATAGAAGCAGGCTCTTTTTGCATTGCCTGAGTGTCTCCATAGCTTGAATTGGCTCTACGCGCAGGGAGGTTATGAGCATGGTGGAAGTCAACTACGGCCCAGAGGTCATAGAGCTCGATATTCCTGAGAGAAGTCTCTGCTTCGACTTGAATCCTCACCTTGTCAAGGGTGTCTCGGATGAGGGAGTAGAGATAAGGAGGGCGATTAGAGAGCCCATCGGTGAGGCGACACTGCACCAGTTGGTGAGCAGCAATTCGAATGTTATCATCATCGCCGATGATAACACCCGCCCCACTCCTGTTAACAGGATCCTCCCTATTGTATTGGAGGAGCTAAACACAGCGGGAGTAGCGGATCGACAGATCAAACTACTCATCGCTTTGGGCACTCATCGGGCGATGACACAAGCAGAGATCGAGGACAAGTTTGGTGGTGAGGTTCTGTCTCGCATTTCTGTCCTCCAGCACGACTGTATGCGCGATCTGATTGACTATGGTGTGACCGAACACGGCACCAGGATACAGATCAATCGGTGGGTGAGTGAGGCTGATATCAGGATCGAGGTAGGACACATCGTCCCCCACCACCCAACTGGCTGGGGGGGTGGGGCCAAGATGATCCTGCCAGGGGTGGCTGGACAGGAAACGACGGCTCAGATGCACCTGCTGGGGTCTCGGGAGCCACGTTTGGGCGAAGTAGAGACTTCCTGCCGGCAAGAAATGGAGGACATCGCGGCTAAGATCGGAACGCATTTCTTGATCAACTCAATCCTGAACAGAGAACAGGAAATCGTCCGGGTGGTTGCAGGCGATATTGTCGAGGCCCATCGAGCGGGCGTGAAGATAGCGAAACAGGTGTGGGGCGCCGAGTTTGAACAGAAGGCTAATCTGGTCATCTCGAGTACCTATCCCGTGGACTTCGACCTGTTTCAGGCGGATAAAGGCATTTTCGCGGCCGAGTTGGCGACTGTGCCAGGGGGGGAGATCGTACTGGTTTCTCCGTGTTATGAGGGCATCAGTCCTTCTCACGCAAGACTGACCGAGTTTGGGAATCTTAGCGATGAGGATATCTGGGCTATGCTTGAGCGTGATGAGTTTGAGGACCCTCTGATAGCGGCCGAACTGTTGGTGTTCAATCACATCGAGAGGCGCAACAAGGTTACACTGGTTTCTGAAGGTGTTGGTGAGGAAATGGCCAGACGTGTGGGAAAGGACGGGTTGAGCCATATCAGCCCTCAGTCGCTCTCCTCGTATGTCGAAAGCAGATTGAGAGAGACCCCTGACCTACGTATTGGCGTCATTCATCAGAGTGCTGAGGTCCTACCGATTGTAGGAGGAGCGCGAGGTGTTTACGTGATTGAAGGGAGTTGAGAATGGTAGATGGAAAAGTTCGGGTTGCGGTAATTGGGGCGGGAAAGCAGGCTAACTTGGCTCACTATCCATCATTGGCCGTTATGGATGATGTGGAGATCGCAGCTATTTGTGATTTGAATAAGGAGCGACTGAATGAGACTGCAGACCAGTATGGGGTCAGTGGGCGTTATATCGACTACAAGAGGATGCTGTCTGAAGTGCGCCCCGACGCGGTCTACGTCATCATGGAGGTCCATCTGCTGTTTGACATAGTCTACTATGCACTGATCAATGGCTTCCACGTGTTTATTGAGAAACCCCCTTTCCTGACACCGGTACAGGCGGAGACTATGGCCCAGCTTGCGGAAAAACACGGCTGTCTGACCATGGTGGGCTTTGAGCGGAGATTCGTGCCCTTGATCACGGAGGCCCGAAGGCTGGTTGAGGAAAAGGGACCCATCCTTCAGGCCCGGGCGGCGGTATTCAAGAATCACCTGGGCATGGAAATACCGACTCACAGGGGGTCAATTGACCTGCTGACCACAGATGGCATCCATTGTGTGGACTGGCTTCGGTGGGTATGCGGAGGTGAGGTCAAGGAAGTGGTCAGCGATGTGCGGCGGCTGTACAGCAATTACGACAATTGCGTTGCCGCTCTGATGAAGTTCGAGAATGGCGCAGTGGGGGAACTGATGACCAACTGGGCTGCGGGCCCGCGCCAATGGCTCTTCGAGATGCATGGCAAGGGAATATCGGCCTATATCAATGCCACTGGCCCCGAAGGCAAGGCTGTGATCTACACATCTGAAGAGGTTGACGGAGATTGGGAATGGCGACGGGGGGGGAACGCGTATGAGCTGGATATGACCGAGGTAGCAGGCAGTGAGGAGCGGTCCAAGTGGTACGGATTCTACGCGGAGAGCCGACACTTCATAGATTGCTTGAGACGGAGGACACAACCGTGGACCAATTTTGCTGATGGGGTCAAGACCATGCAGTTAGTGGATCGCATCTACCACAGTCGGATGTAAGTCTGCCTTTCGCGACACAGTCAATCAACAAGGAGAATATCAAATCATGAAAGTAGCTTGTGGATACACTGTCCCTATCACTATGTTTGGCATTCCACCCTCTCCTGAGGATCACCTGAAGGGGATGGAGATGGTTGGCCAAGCCGGATTCGACGCCATAGAGTTGGAGCTGTGCGATGAGTTGTTGGAGGAACATACTCGTGATATCGGAGCTATGAAGGCCATCCTTGATGTGTATGGCATGGTTGTCCCTTCTGTGATGGCTGTTGAGGAGAAGATGTTCACCCTTGACACCAAGACCAGGGATCAGGCCATCCAGGACTTTGATGGTCTCGCAGAACTAGTCGTCGAGCTGGGGAGTCCACTTGTCACTATCTGCGGCTATATGCCGCCGGAGATACGACCTCGGGGCACTGAGCTGTATGTAGGCGGCCCCCCCACAGCAGTCAGTGTACCGGATGATTTCTCCTGGGACGAGTTCTGGGCCGGTGCGGTGGAGCAGGTTCGCCGGTGCGCAGACATTGCAGCAAGGAAAGGCTTGACTCTAGCCATTGAGACGCGCGCTAACGATGTCTTTTCCTCCACTGACGCTGTGGTCAATATCCTCAAGGAGTCAGGGGCCTCCAATGTTGGTGTGATCCTCGATGTGGCCCACGTTCACGCCGGCAAGGAGTACCTGGACTTGGTCATTCCTAAACTCAACCGTCTGATCAAGTTGGTACATCTGTCCGACAACGATGGCACCCAGGCCTACCACCACTCGCCTGGAAGTGGGAACATAGATATTCCGGCAGTGATCCGCAGCTTGAAGCGCATTGGCTACGATGGTTATCTGGTGGTGGACACGTCCGGCGTGCCAGATATCCTAGAGGAAGCTGTCAGAGCTCGGGACTACTACCAGCGACTGATCGAAGGAGATTAGGTGGGATAAAGTTAGCGTATCTACTCTTGTCTATCTGATTTCTGACTACCTGTTGGAAGAAGCGGTCTCCGGCCGGCCGCTATCAGGGGCTGCCGAGGGCCTCGATGCTCGCTTCAAGCAGCGCGACGCCCTCGGGATTGGCGGCTAGCGGCGTGGACGATTCGGCCGCGGGGATGATGTAGTCGTTCAACAGAATCTGGGGGGTGTAGAAGTCGCGCTCTTCCAGCTCACTGGTGAAGACAGCCACCAACGCCTTTTCGGGCACGACGAAGATGAACTGCCCCGCGTAGCCCAGTGCCATGTAGATGCCGTCGTCCGTAACCCACCACTGGTATCCGTACCCATCCTGTAAGGTGGCAGAGATATGCTTGCGTGTAGAGGCTCTCACCCAATCCGCTGGCACGATCTGTTCGCCATCCCATTGCCCTTCGTTCAAGTAGAGGTAGCCGATCTTCGCCATGTCGTGGGGCCGCATATGCAGCTCCCCCCATCCAATGTTGATCCCCTGCGGGTTGGATGGCCACGACACGTCGGAGATACTCAGCGGGCCGAAGAGGTGCTCTTCGGCGAACCGGGCAGTGCTCACGCCGGCTGTCTCCTGGATGATGGCCGAGAGTAGAAATGAGCCGCCATTACAGTACTCGAACCGGGATCCTGGAGGCTCTGCCATCGGCAGATCGAGCATAAACTGAACCCAGTCGTCGCTCTGCCTCATCTCGTGGAGCCCACGCCAGCGATACAAGTAGGAATCCCGACACTCCAACCCGGAGGACATCGTCAACACGTGCTCGAGCGTTATGGCCTCTTTGTCCGCGTCGAGATTGGCGATGGTCCGCCCCTTACAAGAGGGAGCGCGGCAGTTCTCTTCCTGGAGGATATCCAGGATGGGTTGGTCCACACCTTCGACGTAGCCCAGGTCGATGGCGATGCCAATCAGGGCCGAGACGATACTCTTGGTGCAGGAATGGATGATGTGTTTAGAATCCGGGCCGAAAGGGTAAACGGTGGCATCTGCCACTATGTGGCCATTTCTTACCACCGTCACGCTGTCGATATTATCGTCCTGCTCCCGGATCATTTCGAACATTTCCGCCAACGTCTCCGAATCCATTCCTTGTTCCTCGGGCGTGGATATCTGCCAGGTCTCGGTGGGCCAATAGGCTGCGGGCAGCGCCGTCCCCGCAGGCTGCTCCATGATTGTGGATGGAGTGCAACCTGCCAATAGCATCCCGATCAACGTTATACAGACGAGCCGTCTCACATGTTTTCTCCTGTACATGGCCGTCAGATGTTGTTGAACCGTAGTATCACACTTCAGTCGGGCTTGACAGCGGCGAGGATGGCCCCGCCGATGGCTGCCAGCCCCGAGCCAATGGCGGTGATACATACCACGCCTGGAATGGCGAGAAGGGCGAGCATTTTCGGGTCCAGGCCCGTTTCGGTCAACTGCTGCCTCTGCTGGGGCGTGAGCCCTGGAACGTCTCCCCCACCCGCCATCTGCATGGTTAGGATAGCCGTGCCGACCGCTCCAGCGATCAGCCCGCTGACCAGCCCAGCGATAGCGCCGGCTCCGGCCCCCTTGCCAGGGCGGCGCGGCGGAGTCAGGAGGGTCCCGGCCAATACCCCGATGCCAGCGTACATCAACAGATTTACCCCGGAGCTGACCCACACCCAAGCGCCCGACAGTGGTAGGAACCGACCGATCACCGTCCACACCACCATAGCGGCCGTGCCGATCAATCCTGCTTTTACCCCCGCTTTTCCAGTCACGAGTAGCCTCCTTTCACCCTGTTTCGATCTCCACCATCGCCGTCATCCCCCATCGCAGGCCCAGTGCGGCCTCGTCTAGCGCCACGGTGACTGGGTAGGTCACGTCGCCCCGGTACTCCTCTGACTGCAGTCCGACCCTGACCACGTGTCCCTTCAACTCCAGCTCCGGCAGCGCATCCGCCGTGACCACCGCTGCCTGGCCCTCCTCCACCCGCGCCACGTCCAGCTCTACCAGGTCTACCGTGACCGCCTGGAGTCGGTCCAGCGTCGCCACCACCATCACCATCTCTCCTGCCGTCGTTGTCTCGCCGATCTCTACCTCCACGTCCGTCACTGTGCCTGTGAAGGGGGCCACGAGGGTGGCCGCCTCCAGCTTCACCTGAGCCTGAGCCACCTGCAGCCGGGCGTCCTCCACCTCCTGGGTCAGCAGCGGGTCCACCCCTTCCTGCAGCCGCTCCAGCTCCAGGTGTGCCTGCTGGGCCTCGGCCTCCAGGATCACCCATTCCTGGTTGCTGGCGTACTGCTCGGCCACGGCGGCGTCATACTCCGCCTGGGCCACGGCCAGATTGTCCTTGGCTTTCTGCCAGGCGCTGGTGTAGGATTTCTGCACGTGCTCGTATTTCCACTCCCAGGGCCGGTTCTCCGCCTTTTCGTACTCGTAGGCTGCGTCGGCCTCGTCCCGGATGGCCTGTTGCAGGGCCACCTCGGCGGCGGTGGATTCGGGGAAGCGAGCCCGGGCCTGGGCCAGGCGATCCTCGGCAATCTGCAGTGCCAGTTCCGCCTCGGTCAGTTGGCGCGCGTGCTCCGTCTCCGCCCGGGCCAACTTCAGTGCGGCGCTTTCCAGGGCCAGTTGAGCCTCCTCCAGCGTCAGGTCGAGCGTCTCAGTGTCCAGCCGCGCCAGGGGAGCGCCAGCCTCGACCAGGTCTCCCTCCTCCGCCAGTATCTCGACCACTTCGCCAGCCACGTCGAAGCGCAACTCGCTCCATCGTGCGGGCCTGATGACCGCCTCAGCGATTACCTTGCCTTCGGAGTCCTGAGGCACGACCGGCACCTCGTCAGGGGCGACGGTCTCCGTGGTTTGCATTCCATCACAACTGGTCAAGAGCCAGACGATCGCCAGGGCCAGCAAAACCGGCCGTATCCATCGGCCGCACTCAGGATAGCTCCATCTCGCGGACGTCTTCTTATCCGTCTTCATCTCTGCCTCCTCAATCGCAATTCGTCGTTAAGCGAAGCGGCGTCATTCGTCGTTTGCCTGTCATTTGCTGCACGCAACTTGCCACCTACTCGTTCACTCGTACGCCAACGTCTCTCGCACGCTGACCTGTGTGGCCTGCAGCGCGGGCCACAGGCTCGCCAGCCCCGAGAGCGTCATCACAATCACCAGCCAGAGCGTTACTCCGCCGATTGAGTAGTCAAAGTCGAGCGGCATCTGGAACAACGTGTCGCCAATGATGTCGCTGAAGATCCGTGCGCCTGGATAACTGAGTGGCACGGCCATCAGCCAGCTCAACGCGCCCACCAGCATACCCTCGACGATGAAAATGCCGAGCATGACGGCTGAGGGCGCGCCGATAGCGCGCATAACGCCGATCTCCCGCCTTCGTTCTACCACGTTGATGGACATCGTGCTCATCAGGCCGACGCTTCCCACCACCGCTGCCAGTACGGCCATCGCCAGCATCAGATATGTGATCATGTTGAACTGTGCTTGGGTCTGTTCCCGCAGTTCGCCGCCGCTTTGAAAGAACACGGGCTTCAGGCGGTGGGCGTTGTAGACAGCGCGTAGCTCGCGTATCAGTTTCTCATGGGCCTCGAAATCGTGCTCTTGGGTCGCCATCATCACGAAGGCCCCCCGATTGGCGTTGCCGATCTCCCGCCCCAGGACGTCGAAGGGGACGAAGTTATCGCGCTGCAGATTGTTGACGTTAAGGATTAGACCTACGACTGTCCAGTTCAGTTCCTCTCCGTCGACGGTCGTGGTGACCACATCTCCCACCTGGATGTCTTCGTCTGCCGCGATCTTGCTGTTGAGCAATATCGCCCGACCATCTTCGGGTAACAGAGCGCGGCCATCGACGATGCGGGGGTTGAACATCTCGGAGTTATCTGGCACCCCCCACAGTTGCCCCTGAAGTTCCTCGCCGCCATCCAACTCCAGCGTTGCACTCCGGACGTCCCATACTTCGACCTGCGTCACGTCGGGTACGCTCTGGGTCACCTCGACCAGGCGCGTCACGCGGTGCGGGCGGTCAAATACGACCAGTACGTCGAAGCCAAAGTCGTTGATTAGCACTTCGATGGTGTTGCTCATCGAGGCCCCTACGCTCATCACCACGATGAACATCAAGCCGCCAAGCACCAGCGTGGTCAGCGTCAGGGCGATGCGCGCCTTGCGCCGGAAGGTGTTGCGCAGACTGAGCGTCAGCGGGCGCGGCAGGTGGCGGATACTGCTGATGAGACGGTCGAGCCAGTTGGTTCCGAACCCGGCCCCCAATCCATAGCTGCTGATCGCCTGGTGGGGTGTGATGCGCGCGCCGCCGATCACCGGCACCAACGCCGCCAGCACGGGCACGACCAATCCCACCCCAGTTTGAATCAGCACCGCGGCTGGCATGATCTGAAACTCGTTGTCGGTGATGTTCATCAGGCCAAGTATCCAGCCCGCTATCAGGTGGGCGGCCACGGCTCCTGGCAGTACAGCCAGAAGGAGGGAGAGCCCCCCGTAGATCGATGCGATCGCCAGATACACCCGTGTCACGCGTCCCGTCGTCGCGCCGAATACCTTCATGACGCCGATCTGCCACATCTGTTGGGCCACGGTGGCGTTCATCATGTTGATGATCAGGAATCCGCTCAGGGCTAACGACAGCGCGCCCAGCACTTTTAGGACGAGCAACAGAGAGTCTATCGTCTCCTGCAGCCAATGCACCTCGGGGTCGAAGACTTCATACCCGCCTACCCCTACTCCCATGCGCTCCAGCCGGTCTTGGATCCGCTCGCCAACCTCGTTCGCGCCTTCTGCGAATGGAATCCCTTCGGGCAGCGGGTCCAGGCGAACGTTGAGCCTGTTGAATCCCTCCTCCTGGTCAGCCAGCCATGCGAGGGTCTCCATCGTGACGAAGAAGCTGGCGTCGCCACCCCACTGTGGGGGGAGGACCTGGGCACGGCGTGCGACGCCCACGATGGGCAGACGGCGCTCGGTTCGTCCAAACTCAACGATGATTGTCGTGCCGATGGGGACGCCGAAGTGCTGGGATGCCAGTCGCTCTACGGCGGCTTCCCGTCCCGTTGGCCAACCGCCGTCCAATAGCTCAAACAGATCCATGTGTTGGGCCTGATAGTCGACGCGGGCGATCGCGTAGCCATCGCGCCAGTCTGTCTCGCCCTCCAGTTTCCAGCGAAAGGTGGCCACCCGTTGGCCTTCCGCGTCAGCGGCGTCGGGCTCGTCCCGTATCGTGTCGATGACGTCGTGGTCAAATCGGCCAGTGTAGAACGTGATGTGTGGGAAGACGCTCGCCCGGTGGCTTTCCGTCATACGGGCGGTCAGCACGCCGGACGTGCCGTAGACGAATCCGAGGGCGAACACGCCTACGGCGGTGGAGAGCACCACCAGGGCTGTACGGAACTTGCTGCGCCACAGGTCGCGCCAGACTTTATGCCAGATGACGCTCATCGGACGTATTTCCCGTTGTTCTCGTCGCGGTGGAGGCGTCCGTCGAGCAGGTGGAGCACACGTTCCGTCCGTCCGCTCAGGCTCCGATCGTGAGTGACCACCAGCAGCGTCTTGCCCTGGCCCACCAGTCCTTCGAATAGCGTGAACACCTCTTCCGCAGTGGCTGTGTCCAGGTTACCCGTTGGCTCGTCGGCCACGACCAGCGGTGGGTCGTTGGCCAGGGCCCGCGCGATGGCCGCCCGCTGCTGCTCCCCGCCGCTGAGCTCGCTGGGCAGCTTGTCCGCGTGCTCGGCGATATCTACCCGCTCTAGAAGCTCCATGGCCCGCCCTCTGCGCTCGCGCCGCCGGTACATGCTGCAGAAGTCCATCGGCAGCATCACGTTCTCCGACACTGTCAGTGTGGGCAGCAGCTGGAAGAACTGGAAGATGACGCCGACGCTCCGACCGCGCCAGCGAGCTAACTGATTCTCGCTCAGTGTGTGGATGGCCTGGTCGCCAATGAGTACCTCGCCGCTGGTGGGTCGGTCGATGCCGGTGATCATGTTCAGGAGCGTCGACTTGCCCGACCCTGAGGGCCCCACCACGCTGACGAACTCGCCGGGCTGCACCTGCAGGGTGATGTCTTTCAGGACGGTCACACCCCCGGCGCCGGTCTGGTAGGTCTTGACCACATCGCGCAGGTCGATCAGTGCTCCGTTGGCATCGGCCTCCGTGGCAGCGGGGTGTGAACTTCGTTCGCCTGTGACTTCGTTCGCCCGGAGGCAGGGGTTTTGTGCGCCCGGTACAGTGCGAAGGGGGTCTGTCATAGTTTTCTCCTCGTTCCTGATCTCCTGTCGCCGGGGTACGGACGGATGTTTGTGCCGCGCGACGTCACCTCTTGGCGATCTCTGCTCATAGTGTAGCATAAACGATGACGCAATGCATCGCCCCATCGGACGATCTTGGGATTGGACGGGTGATCAATCCTTTCATTGGACATGTGGACAATAACGACCAAACTGAAAGATACCCTCTCGGGACGGGATTTGCCCTTTTGGGATAGTATGCTAAACTCAAGGCTTGAAGTTTGGCATTGATTACGCGGATAGAAAGCATCCGTAAGTTGCAGGTACACGGCAGAATGGTCCTGTGCGACCAGTACGGGAGAGGGTTTCTCAGGGACGTTAAAAACACCCGCCGTTCTGCCTGAGTGTTTTCGTCGAAGCCTCTCAGTTGGTTGGCAATCTCGCTAGGATGTGATATACTCTACGACGGCCTCAAAAATGTACACCTGGTGGGAGGAAGGGAATGAAGCTTCGCGAAGTACTGGAAGTCATTGAAGGTAAGGTAATCTCCAAAAACGTGGACCTGGACCAGGAAGTGCAGATGGGCTGCGGTGCGGACTTGATGAGTGACGTACTGGCGTTCACTCATGAGGGCACTTTGTTGATGTCCGGGCTTACCAATCCCCAGGTGGTGCGTACGGCCGAGATGGCCGGCATCAAAGCCATTGTCTTCGTGCGGGGCAAAATCCCGCCGCCGGAGACGGTTGCCTTGGCTGAGGAGAAAGGTGTCCCGCTTTTGGCCTCCAAGTACACCATGTTCGAGACTTGTGGCCGAATTTATAGGGCCGGGCTTCCTAGTTGTGGTCTGTTTGAGCTTACCTTGCGTCGGTGGCGTGAGTCTTTTGAGAAAATATAGTCAGTTTGTATCTTCTCAATAACACGGGGATATGTAGGGCGGAATGCCATTCCGCCGTACTCTTACCCCGACTTTTTGAGTAGATACATCGGTTTGTAGTCGCGCCAGGCCGGTGAGGTGCTCCTCCTCCTCGCTCGCGGGGGGACCGCGTAGAGCGTGTTTGCTCGGTCTGGACTGTACGCTCCTCCTCCTCGCTCGCGGGGGGACCGAGGGGGATTTGATAGATCACGGGCTCGCTGGCCTGTCCAACTTGTGACACGTCCGTACTCATAAAGTGGAACAGACTGACTCGAAAGAGATCTCCAAGCTTCAAGAACTGGCCTATGAGCTCAAGGTTGAGCAGGCCATGACCAGGGAGATGATCACTGTCTCTCCTCGCTCCACTATGGCTGAGTTCAGTGAGGTGCTACGTGCCAATCGCATCTCTGGAACACCGGTGATCGAGGGTGGACGGATGGTCGGCATCGTCAGCATTGAGGATCTGATCAAGGCCTTGGCCGCGGGCGAGCTAGGCGCCACGGTAAGCGAGAAGATGACGTCTGATCCGGTTACTCTATACACCGATGAGCCTCTCGTGCATGCCGTGAGCAAGTTCAATAGATTTCAATTTGGCCGTTTCCCCGTCGTTGACAGGGGGGGAGAACTGGTCGGGATGATCACTCAGGGGGATATCGTGCGGGCCATGCTCAGGCAGCTTGAGGTGGATTACCACGAGGAGGAAATTCATCACTATCGCGCCAGTCACATCTTTGAGGACATCATCGCTGATGAAATCGCCCTCGTCTTCGGATATTGGGTGGTCGCCGGGGACATCGGCCAGGCGGGAGGAGCCTCCAGCGGGCTGAAGAGAACGCTAAGTCGATTGGGCATCCATCCCCAGGTGCTCCGGCGTGTTTCCGTCGCTACCTATGAGGCGGAGATGAACGTGGTGATTTTCACCAATGGGGGGGAGATCGTCGCCGAAGTGCGGCCTGATCGTATCAAGATTGAGGCCTTGGACAAAGGGCCTGGGATTCCGAATATCGACCAGGCGATGCAGCCGGGGTTTTCGACCGCCCCGGTGTGGGTGCAGGAGATGGGGTTTGGCGCCGGGATGGGGCTGCCGAACATTCAGGCCTGTGCTGACGAGATGAGGTTGGAATCTACGGTGGGGGTAGGGACCCATTTAGAGATTGTCATATATAACCGGTAGCGCCGGTCACCTTTGTGGTCGGCCTCTGTTCTGATCTATCGATGTTTTCGTTGTATTAGCATATCAACTTGAGGAGACTGATATGAGCCTAATGATTCTAGATAAGGGAGCACTGGCTTCGTTGGTCAATGCGTTGACGGCCGATTATCGGGTCGTCGGTCCCCAGGCGAAAGGATCTCAGTTCGCTTTTGGACCTATCACTGATCCGGCCCAATTACGGCTCGACTACAACACGACCATCTTGCCACCCAAGAAGGTCTTGCAGCCCCCACGGGAGCGGCTGGCGACCTTCACGATGCAAGGAGAGCCGCGCGTGGAGCCGGTCGTTGAGACTGATCCGACGGTGCTTTTGGGCGTGCACACGTGCGACATACATGCGATTCGATTGCTGGACAAGGTGTTTTCCCAGGAGTATCCCGACGCGCACTACTTGACGCGGCGGGAGCAGACCATCATCGTTGGCCTGGAGTGTCTTGAGCCTTGCGACGAGGATTCCTTCTGTAAAAGTATGGGGACGTTGACTGCCGACGAAGGCTACGATCTGCACCTGACCGACCTGGGGCCGGCTTATGCGGTGGACGTGGCCACAGAGGCGGGGGAACAGCTCCTATCCCGCTATAGCGCCGCTCGCGAGGCCGCCGATTCCGATGTCCGCCGTATGAATGAGGTGCTGAGTGCTAAGTGGCCTCGGTTTACCTATCGCCTGGACTTTGAGGCGGCCGAACTGCCAGCTTTGCTGAGCACGGCCTACGACCATCCCCACTGGGATGAGTTGGGGGAGCGATGCCTGGCTTGTGGTTCCTGCACCAATGTGTGCCCCACCTGTTACTGTTTCAACGTCTTCGACGAGGTGAATATGGCCTTGACCGAGGGGGAGCGACGCCGTCGCTGGGATTCCTGCCAATTGGACGAGTTCGCCCGTGTGGCCGGCGGGGAGAACTTCCGTGAGGCCCGTTCAGCCCGCCAGCGCCATCGCTTTATGCGCAAGGGTAAGTATATTTACGAGAAGTTTGGTGATTTAGGCTGTGTGGGTTGCGGTCGTTGCATCCGTACCTGCGTGGCGAGCATCAGCATCGTCGAGGGCTTCAACATCATCCACAGCACAGCAGTAGGAGGGAGCGGACAATGACGACATCCATCTATACACCTGAGATGGCCCGTCTGGTCGATGTGGAGCAGATGACCGAGTTGGAAAAGCTGTTCACCATCGAGTTGCCGGGCGGACGTGACTTAGGCCACGAACCCGGACAGTTCATGATGGTCTCGGTTTTGGGCGTGGGAGAGGCGCCTGTCTCCATCACGTCTTCGCCCAGTCGCTCCAACGGATCCTTTGAGCTCTGTGTGCGAAGGGTGGGGGATGTGACCAATGCGCTGCATCGAAGCCAGCCGGGGGACCTGGTGGGCGTTCGCGGCCCCTTTGGCCATGGTTTTCCGATTGAGAAGATGCGTGGAAAGGACCTGCTCTTCGCGCCGGGCGGTTTAGGACTGGCCCCGCTCCGTTCGTTGATCAACCAGGTGCTCGACGAGCGTGGCTCCTTTGGTCGGGTGATCATCCTCTACGGAGCCAAGCGGCCGCAGGAACTGCTCTTCCGCGATGAGTTGGAAGAATGGGTGAACTCTCCCGATGTCGATTGTCGCATCACGGTGGACCGGGGGGATGAGACGTGGGTTGGCCATGTGGGTGTCATTACCACCCTCTTTCCCGATGTGAGCGTCAATCCACGCAACACCGTCGCCGTCACGTGCGGCCCGCCGATCATGTATCGCTTCGTGCTGATGGAGCTGCTGGGCAAAGGTATCCCAGAGACCCAGATCTACCTCTCACTGGAGCGGCGGATGAAGTGCGGCGTGGGTAAGTGCGGTCACTGCCAGATCAACAGTCTGTACTGCTGCCAGGATGGCCCGGTCTTTGCCTATGCTCAGATCAAGGGCTTTGAGGAGGCGATGTAATGAGTGACACAAACACCAATGGAAAGCCCAAAGTTGCTTTCTTCGACTTTGCGTCCTGTGAGGGATGCCAACTGACCGTCGTTGATTCCCTCCAGACCCACCTGGATCTGCTCGATGCCGTTGAGATCGTGCAGTTTCGTGAGGCGATGACGGAGAAAGGGGAGGACTATCAGATCGCGTTCGTCGAGGGTTCCTGTACGCGCAAGTCCGACGAAGCGCGACTGGAGAAAATCCGCGAGCAGGCCGACCTCGTCGTTGCGTTGGGGGCCTGCGCTCATCTGGGGGGCGTCAACTCGTTGAAGAACCTCCATCCGCTGGAGGATGTCCGCCGGTGGGTCTATGGGGATAAGGCGGACTGGTATGAGACGTACGCAGCCCGGCCGATTGGCGCGGTGATCCAGGTTGACGCTGTCATCCCTGGGTGCCCCATTGATCGGGAGGAGTTCGTCCGGGTGGTGAAGGCGCTTCTTCTGGGGAAGAAGCCGCCCGTCCCAGACTACCCCGTCTGCGTCGAGTGCAAGCTAAAGGAGAACGTGTGTGTGTTGCTTGAGGGCCAGCCTTGTCTGGGGCCGGTCACGCGAGCGGGATGCGATGCCATCTGCCCCACCTACGGAGATGGATGTGAGGGTTGCCGGGGCTTGATTCCCAATCCCAATGAGAACTCCATGGAGGATGTATTGGACGAGGCCGGTTTGACTGTAGAGGAGGTTCTGTCCCGTTTCACGATGTTTAACGCATATCAAGTGCAGGAAAGAATGGCTGAGGAGGAGGGGAAATGACCACAGTGAACGTGAACGTACACCACGTGACCCGTGTCGAGGGGCATGGCAACGTCGTCGTGGACGTCAAGAACGGCGAGATCAAAGAATGTCGCTTTGAGGTCGTCGAGGCCCCCCGTTTCTTCGAGGCCTTCGTGCGTGGACGACCTTATTATGAGCTCAGTCATATCACCTCCCGCATCTGTGGTATCTGCAGCGTGGGCCATGCCACGACCAGCCTGCGTGCTACTGAGAAGGCGTTAGGCATGGAGCCTTCGGAGCAGACGGTGCTCTTGCGTAAGCTGAATTTTCACGGCGAGATGATCGATAGTCACGTTTTGCATACTTACTACCTGGTCGCGCCGGATTTTCTCGGCGTTGGCTCTGTCATTCCGTTGATTGAGACCCATCGGGAGGTGGTGGAGCGGGCCCTGCGGATCAAGAAGCTCTCTGGCGACCTGTGTGCTATGATCGGTGGCCGTCACACCCATCCTTGTGCGATGGCGGTCGGTGGCTTTACCCACCTGCCCACTGAGGCTGAACTGCGGGATATGCGGGACCGCTTCGTAGAGGCGCGCGCCGACATGGACGAGACGATAGCGCTGTTCGCCTCCTTGCCCTGGCCCGAGTTCGAGCGGGAGACGGAGTATGTCAGCCTTCACAAAGATGAGGAATATGCCTTCATTGACGGCACTGTCGTCACGTCTGATGGGTTCTCCTATCCCATCGAGGACTACAGGAAGGTGACCAACGAGAAGTGTGTGCCCTTCTCCACAGCCAAGTGGACTCACCACAACCGCGATTCCTACATGGTCGGTGCGCTGGCGCGGTTGAACAACAACTTCGACCAGCTCCATCCCCGTGCTCAAGAGGCCGCTGCCAAGCTGGGTCTGGAGCCCATCGTCACCAACCCCTTCCTCAATACCGCGGCCCAGGCGGTGGAGATGGTTCATTGCATAGAGGATGGCCTCGAGATCATAGATCAGCTGCTCACTCGTGGTATCCAGCCCGAGGAGCCGCCGCCGGTGGACGTTAAGGAGGGGGAGGGCGCTGGTTCGTGCGACGTGCCTCGCGGCATCCTGTTCCATAATTACGTGTATGATGAGGATGGCTGCTGTGTAGAGGCTAACTGTATCATTCCGACGAACCAGAATATGGCCAATCTAAACGCTGACATGCAGGAGCTTCTGCCTCAGATTTTGGACAAGCCACAGGACGAGATCCGACTCACGCTCGAGATGCTGGTGCGGGCCTACGATCCCTGTATCTCCTGCTCGGCTCACTTCTTGACGGTCGAGTTCGTGTAGCACGTTGTGCTTGTTGAGATCCTGAAGGTTTCCGCAGGTGAGTTCGTGAGAGTAGGGGCGTACCCTGGCGGTCGCCCAATATGGATTGACCAGCGAAGCGATTACCTTCTTATCCAGTTTTGTTGAGAGACCTTTAGGGCCTGTCTTCATGAGCAGGGCTGGTTCGTAAGTGCCGGGTCCCTCGGGCCTGTTCTCACGCACAATGGCCTTGCTTCAGGCGGAGCATTCAAGTTATGGCGGTGCCTGAGTGAACGTGAACGTACACCCTTCAGTTCTTATCCTGGGTCTGGGAAACCCTTTGCGTGGCGACGACGGTATCGGTCCGCGGATGATCGTGGAGCTTACCTGTCGTGGGCTGCCGGAGGAAGCGGCGGCGCTTGACGGTGGGACCGGAGGGCTGGACCTTTTGCAGGCGCTGGAGGGATGGAGACGGGTGATCGTTGTGGACGCTGCTGACGTTGGACGGGAGCCAGGTGGGTTCGTCCGCTTCACGCCCGACCAGGCTCGTCTGACTCAGACGACGGATGGTTTCTCCCTCCATCACGCTGGTTTGGGCGAAGTTCTAGCGTTGGCCGACGCCCTGGGTCGGGCGCTGCCGGAGATAGTGATCTTTGGTGTCCAGCCGGCCGATGTCGGTTGGAGAGGGGAGCTCAGTCCGGCCGTGGAGTCTGCGATCCCAGTGCTGACCGATGCAGTGCTCAGAGAGGTAGCCGGTATTTGTCTGAAAGGAGAAAGCGATGCCCAAAATTCTGGTGATTGAGGACGATCCTGATATGGTGGCCGCCCTGCGCATGCCACTGGAAGCCAATGGATATGAGATGATCACCGCTGCGACGGGTGAGGAGGGCTTGCAGAAGGTCAAGGAAGTCGAGCCCGATTTGATCATCCTTGACGTGATGATGGAGACGACGACGGCTGGTTTCCAGGTCTCCCTTCAGCTTCGTAGCCCCGATCCTGAGTCGGAGTACGCCGCCTATCGGCACATCCCCATCCTGATGCTGACGGCGATCCATACGACGACGTCTCTGCGCTTTGGACCTGACGAGGCCTACCTTCCGGTGGATGACTTCGTGGACAAGCCGATCGATCCTGACGTGTTGTTGGAGAAGGTGCGCGCACTGGTCGAGAAGTCAGCCTAGCGTTCTTAGCGGCAGGGGTGGTTGGGATCGACGGCAGAGGCTGCAGAAGCAAAGGTGGCTTTCGCCAGGTTGACGACGGCAGAGGCCGGAGTCAGAGCGTATGATACAGATTGAGCAGATTCTGTCCCGTCTGGCCGATGGGGCCAGGGAGACTTTGCAAGCGGACGCGGCAGCGGTCCGCCTGCTTGACCAAGGGGAGGCGCGCTTGACGGTGGCAGCCGTCTCCGGCCTCTCTCCTGCGCTCCGACAGGAGGAGCCGACTGCGGTGGAGCGCAGCCCCCTTGATCGGGATACTCTGTCTGGTCAGCCGGTGATTATCGCTGATGCTCGTGCCAATTCTCGAGCGGTGGATGTACCTGGAGGATATCGCTCTGTCCTATCCGTTGCGTTGGTGCATGAGGGCGACGCTTTAGGCACCCTCCATGTGTACGCGGCCGTGCCCCGACGCTTCTGCGAGGAGGACGTCGTCCTTCTGGCACCGCTGGTCGATTTGGGTGCGGCAACGGTCGTGGCTGCCCGTGCGCTGGCGGCGATGGAGAGCACAGGTGCCGATGCGGATAGAAAGCATCCGAAGGCGCGTTTCGTCCACGTTGCCACCCACGAGCTGCGCTCCCCTGTCGCTGTCGCTCAGTCGCTGGTACGGGGTGTGCTCAAGGGGTACACGGGTGAGTTGAGCGGCGAACAGGTTGAGGTGTTCAGTCGTATCAGCCGTCGCCTTGATTTCCTGGAGAGCCTGATCAATGACCTGCTGGACCTGGCCGCAGGCAAGGCGCCAGAGTTGGCGGAAGAGGAGAGGGCGGTGGCGGTCA